>Ga0126369_10001065_pt1 | contig 18757 bp, 15 predicted proteins | sample PanSoiMetaPlot_1_FD_109646 | JGI IMG/M metagenome (GOLD analysis project Ga0126369, IMG submission 109646) | Tropical forest soil microbial communities from Panama - MetaG Plot_1 | ecosystem: Environmental > Terrestrial > Soil > Tropical forest > Bulk soil | place: Panama | collected 2016-02-17 | reverse complement strand
CGGGCTCAGTCGCGTGGCGGGCTGGGAGCCTGTTGGAGCGCCCCAGCTTTTCGTACTCAGCGAGTAGCTGAACGTGGCGCCACCGCTGGGTGGGGAGAGGACGTAGGGAGTCCATCGGCGAATGCCTGACAGCGGCGCGGTCAGGGTCAGCATCTTCATCGAGGGATCGTAGGCCGTGATCGTCGCGCTCCCATTTCCCATCGTGACGATCCAACCCTTGTAGAAGTCGACGGTAGTGGCGGGCAACGACTGGTCCAGGATAGCCGTCGTTGTAGTGCCCTTGCCCGCCGTGCGCGTCGAGCTGAAGCAACCGACCCCGCTGCCGCCGAAAATCCAGAGGAGCTGGTTGAGCGAATCGTATCCGATCGACGATTCGGCACGTCCCGTGGGCTGAGCGGGGTCGGACGGGCACGCCACCGCCGGCTGGATCTGAAGCCATCTATCCGCAGCCGTGTCGTACTGCCACACATCATTCAGGGGCGCCGAGGCCGTGACTCCAAACAGGATCGCGCGACCTTGGACAGTGTCAAAGGTCATATCGACGGGCGCTCGAGGGCCCGGTGTGGCATCCGATTTCTGCGTCCAAGTCGCGGTCCACACTTGACCTTCGGACGGCGTGGCGGCGGCGAGGAGTGAGCCCAGGACGAGCCTAAGCGAGAGCACGCAGATCAGGGAACGGCGTGTGAGACCGAATCGAGCCTGCATCGAGCGATGCAGGACAGGCCTGGATTCAAGCAAGATGATCTCCCTTTCGTGCCGGAAGACCACCATTTCCCAGGCGAGTCCGATCGCCCTTCCTTCGGTAGCTCGGCCATCAGGCCGGTGCCTGATCCGTGGCTTTGCGTCCCCACCTCACGGTGGGTTTGCCTTTGTCGGGAAGGAGTCTCCGTGCTGCACAGGTCGTATGCGAGAAATGCGCCCGGAGAGATCCCAGTGCTTACAGTTGAAAAACAATCGGTTCCTGGGCCCGAGAGTCCCGCAGACGTTTCAGATCGCGTCATGCTGACACGATAGTGTCCTTCCCATGACACGCCCTCCGCGCAAGCGACGTACGAACTATGCACAGAATTCTTGGTGTGGTCCTCTACGCGTGCAATGTTCGTTAAGAGTTCGGTACTCACATCACCGCGCGGTTCAGAATTCGTTAGGAGGTGTTGATGCGGATCGGCGTCTTGGCAAGCGTTGCTCTCGTTGTCCTCTTCACTTCATCCGTCGAAGCCCAAACGCCTATTGGCACAGATTCCGCCGTACGCCGCATCGAGGCACAGCAGGAAACGCAGGGTGTCGCCGTCGCCCAGCTGGGAGCTACCACCGTCGATAGACCACAGCCTGCCTCCTCGAGCGGCTGGTACTTCGATCTCTCCGGGCAGGGTTCCTATCTCTCAGGCCGGAAGAACTTCATCTTCGGGACCGAGCAAGGTCCCGTCACGCCGGCCGGGTTCCCCACTGTCCGTGAGTTCTCTTTCAATCTCAACGGCTGGGGCGGCGGGGGCAGCGGCGCCCTAGGGTACTGGTTCACTCCTGCCGTTGCTCTCGAGCTCAGCGTGAGCGGGACGCAACAGAATCTGTCCGACGGCGCGACTTGCACCAGCTCCTCCGCGCTTCTGCCCGTGATCCAAGGGCAGACGGCGGCCAGCGGTATGTTCAACTTCGACTGCGTGGAAGTCACCGGAGAGCTCTTCCAAGAGCGGTTTGCCTACAGCCAGCGCTTCCTCGACTCGCACTTCGACGTGCGCTTCCGAGCGTGGGAGTCGCCCGACCGCCGGACGGCCGTGGAGTTCGTGGGCGGTGTGGTTTACACCAACGTGTACCAGACCTTCAACGTGGGAGCGTGCTGCGAAGCCGCCGACGGCACCCCAGCCCGACTCAGCACCGACATCAACCTCACTGACAATCTGGTGGGTGGGCGCCTCGGGGTGCGGGGCCACCATAGCTTCGGTGGCGGCCTGCGAGTATTTGGGACGGCACTGGCCGATCTCTACGAGCGACTGTCCAACCTTCACGCAACGCAGGATGCCACGAACATCTGCTACGACGGCGGCCCGTGCGCCCAGACCTTCCGGCTACACCGCTATGCTTCACAGAATCACTTCGTGCCGCGGGCAGAGGTGGCCCTTGGGGCGGCTATGGACCTCGTAAGCGGGTGGACCCTCGGGGTCTTCTTCAAATTTGACGGATTCTGGAACATGAGCCGGCCAGACATGCCGCGGTTCAACGGCACCGCGCCGCTGGCCGCCGCCACCCAGGCCGACAAGAATCGCGTCGGCGTGTCCGGCAACGATCAGATCCAGGTCTACAGCTGGGAGCTCGCCCTCTCCGGCCGCTTCTGAGCTCGCCCTGGCCGTACACATCTCCCTGGAGGCCTACGCGAGATGAGCGGGCGAGGTCGATCTCACCCTGGAAACCGAGAGATGCTCCATCCTGCGGCTCGTACGGGCCGCTCGTTGAGTATCGCAACCACAATGGTCCTTCCGTCAAACGGAGGACCATCATTTCCTAGGCGAGATCGTTCACCCTTCCTTCGATAGCCCAGCCATCAGGCCCCGCCTGATCCGTGGCTCTGTATCCTCACCTCGCAGTGAGTTTGCCCTTGTAGAGAAGGGTTCCGGGGGCAGACGTCGGTCGAGCGTGTGTGTGAGCTTCGAATCGCATGCGACCCTGTTCAAAAATTGGCTTGAACATCACAGACTGTCAGTTTGCAGAAGGTCAGCCAAAAGAAACGGGGCCTGAATTTCTCCAGGCCCCGTTCCGGTTGTCCTGTTCTTCAGTTTGCTTGACTAGTTCTCGCGCCCTCGCCTCCATGCAGCGAGTCCAAGCAGTCCGACACCCAGCAACAGCATCGTCGAGGGCTCCGGGACGCGGGTATTGGCAACGATTCGAATGACGCCCGAGTCCCAGCAGTTTGCCACGCCGGTGCCAGCTTGGGCGCAATGGTTGGGGTTGATCTGGTTGATAGGGGTGAACCCGTTCCCGTTCTGCGTGCCTGCTCCGCGGACGAACGTATTCCCAAAAAACGGGTCTGGCATGCAATTGCCATCGGGATCGGCGCAAGCAGGCTGGTGGAGATTGTCAAAATACCCAACCTGGATGGTGAAACCGTCGGGTCCAGCGACGCTACCGATTGTCACGTAGTTCTGCGCCTCGTTCAGTTGGGGGGCTGAGTTCCCATTCGGGTTGACGTCCGTGTTGTTGATGATCAACACTTTCGTAGTGTCGGTGAACGGGGTGCCGTTGAGGGTAACCACGGGAGTAGCGCAAGGCGTTGCCACACTGCAACCGGACGTTTGTCCCGCGGCTGAGTCCGTGGTGTCAAAGTTGGTCCCGGTAGCCGCGCCGGTCTGCGCAAAGACAACGCTTTCGCCGGGATTGAGCGTGAAGCCGAGGCCCCACGTCGTCAGAAGTGCACCATTGTTTGCAGCATTACCGCCTGTTCCATAGGTTACTCCGCCAATGGTTACCGTAAGAGTGCTGATGTTTACGGCCTGGCTTGTCGATGGCAGTACAAACACTAAAGCCATCAACAGTGATCCAGCAAGGGTCCAAATACTCTTCCTTATCATCTCACTCTCCCCTTGTTCGTGAGTTTCCGCCCCGTCTTAGCCTTGCAAGAGTTGGCTACGGGGCCGACCCCCGCTGTCCAACACGCTCTCGTTACGTCCGGTCGACAGCAATCAAAGCACACAGGGTGCCAGACCATGATTCTTCTAAAAATCAAGTGCTTGCCTATCGACACCAATTCATGGGATTCGCAAGTGTAAACGTCTCCTACCCCATCCAGCTCCTACTCGTCCCCAGACCTCTACATTGGTTGGGCAATTTTGTTCCGTAAACATCTAATTTATTTACTTTGTTGTACCGATGATCTCGTCTTTATCGAACTACGATACCCACTTGGCATATAGGGGCCCTGAGACGGCGTGAGTGGCGGAAAATCTTACGAATCAGACGGGTCGTAACGACCCGAATAGATCGAGCGGGGGGCGGCCTGCATTTCGAGCGAACGATTGAGCTCAGCCGGGAACCCGTCACGGTCGGTGGCCGCACCGTGACCGACCCATCGTGAATTCGAGGGTTATCCGTGGGACCCGCTGCGCTCGCATACTCATCCCGGATCGTGTTTACGCGCACTTAGGCCTCGATCGCCTCCGCATTCCGACTCATCTTCCGCAAGAGGCCGGCATAGCTCTCCAGCTCGGTGGTCAGATCGGATATGCTGCTCCCTTCTGAATGGAGTCCACCCACAAGCCGTGATTGGATCACGGCGGGAGGTGGGCTTTGGCGGACGACAGTCCCGAGTCCCCCGAGCGCTTGACGGCGAAACGTCGGGCGTCGTTGCGCGCAGCCCCGACGTATCTTCTCGCCCAGGAGTTCATCACCCCCTATACGCCGGAGCAGAACGGGATCATCGAGCGGTTCTTCCGTAGCGTAAAGGAGGAATGTGTCTGCAGCACAACTTCGTCAGCTTCGAGCACGCCATGGATCCACGAGATTTGTTGACTTCGTGGACGGAGGGCGTCGGACAAGCTTGAAAGGCAGCTGCGTGCGACTTCAAGACCTCAGTTCGAGGATCCATTCGGCGAAGTCACGGAATGCGCCATGGCCGCCCGGCGAGGCGCAGAGATGCAGGGCGATCCGCTTGACCATCGGCATGGCATCGGAAGGCGCCCCGGTGAGTCCTCCAAGACTCACTGCCTCCATGAGCTCGAGGTCATTCACGTCGTCTCCGATAAAACCGAGCTGGTCCGGCTGGTAGCTGTATTCCGTGAGGATCATCGGCAGCAGCGTCAGCTTGTCCTGCATCGCCGAATAGAGTCGGACCTTCAGCTTTTCCGCCCGGCCTCGGATGCAGCCGGCCGCTTCGCGCGTCACTATCGCTGTTTCGATCCCGGCTCGTCGCAACCGTTCCACGCCCATGCCGTCACGGACCGAGTAGCGTTTCAGCTCTTCTCCACGCTCGGAGTAGTAGACGCCCGTGTCCGTCAGGACGCCATCGTTGTCCGTCAACACGAGGCGGAGACGTCGAGCCCGGGTCGCCAATTCCTCGCGAGACAACGCCGAGCTTGATGCTTCCGTCATTCCCTAGCCGACACGGCGCAGCTTTTTCATGACCGCCACTTCACTGTCGAGGAGCCGCTTGACACCATCACCCATTGCCGATTCGACGATGCGGATATCACGGATGAGCCGTTCCAGACCGCTGGGTCCGAGCGACGCCGCCTGGTCGGTTCCCCACATGGCGCGGTCGAGCGTGATGTGGCGCTCCACGATGCACGCGCCCAGCGCCACCGCGGCCACTGAGGTCGCGATACCCGTCTCGTGACCGGAATAGCCGACCGGCACACCGAGACGCTTGTGGAGCGCGGGAATGACATTCAAGTTGAGTTCCCCGTAACCAGCAGGGTAGGCGCTACACGCATGGAGAACGGCGAGGCCATCCTTTCCGGCGACCTCGATCGCGTGATCGATCTGCGCGAGCGTGCTCATGCCCGTCGAGAGAATGATCGGTCGTCCCTTCGCCCGCGTGTGCAGGAGGAGCGCGTCATCCGTCAGACAGGCCGAGGCTACCTTGTAGCACGGGGGTTCGAAGCGATCGAGGAAGTCGACGGAGGGTTCGTCCCAGCAGGAGGCGAACCAGGCAACCTTCTTCTCACGGCAGTGGCGGTCGATGGCATCGTATTCCTTCTCTCCAAATTCGATGCGATGCTTATAGTCGATGTACGTCATCAATCCCCACGGCGTCTCGCGCACGATGTTCCACTGATCCTTGGGCACGCAGATCTCAGGGGTACGCTTCTGAAACTTTACCGCGTCACAGCCCGTGTGGGCCGCGAGATCGATCAGCATCTTTGCAATTTCCAGGTCGCCATTGTGATTGATGCCGATCTCCCCGATGATGTAACAGGGTTTGCCCTCTCCAACCTCCCGGTCGCCTATTCTCAGAACAGCCATGGCATTGGCTCCTCCTTCCCGTGGCACAGCCTCAGCTAACCGAACTGCGAGGGTAACACGCCTCCGTGCGCGGCACGGCTCACTCGACTGGTCAATGAGAGCGGCGCCCGAGGCGCCGGTGCCAGCGAAGCGTGCGCTGGATGGCGTCCGACAGCAGGATTGTCTGCTCGAGTCCAAGCTCGGCTTGCGCGCGGCCAGTGTCCGGCACGTACCGCTCCGCCGGTTCATGCGCCCGGGCGGCCTGGGCAATGTGTACCGGCAAAGGCGGGTTGGCGGCACCGCCCACCGCCCTCGCGACCTCGGCCACCGAGGCGTCTACCATGGACCCCACGTTATACGGCCGACCTGCAGGTGCCCGAAAGAGAATCGTCCATAGCCAAATGGCGAGATCCGCCGCATAAAGGTAGGAGCGGCGCGGAGTCCCGTCTCCTCTCACCTGGATCGGCCTGCCCCGCAGCGCGTCGCGAATGAAGTTGCCGATGGCGAAGTGTGCATCGAGGGGGAGATGAGGACCAACGAAGGCGAAGCAGCGAGCGACCTTGGCCTGGACGCGGTGCCGCTGCGCATAGATGCAGCACTGCAACTCGGCCAGGCGCTTCCCCTCGGCATAGGCAGACAAGGGGTTCGTGGGGTCTGGACCGCCGAGATATTCCTCCGGAACCTGGGGCAGGTCGTGCGGCTGCCGCCCATAGACGGCTCCGGAGCTGACGAGGAGGAATTTGTTGACACCGGACGCTCGAGCGAAGTCCAGGACGCGGCGCGTCCCTCGGACGATAGTATCGATCATCGAAAGCGGACAGTCCTCGTTGAGTCGAGTCGAAGACTCGGTAGCAGCATGGATCAAGTGGGAAAACTGACCAGATGGGAACTCGAACGCCGTCACGTCCCCCGTCACGAATTCAAGGTGTGGATGGGCGGCAAGATGCGGGGCCTTCTGCCGAAATCGATCCGGGTCGCGTGTCAGGATCGTCGCCCGGGCGTCCAAGCTCAGCTCATGACTTGCCCAGGCAAACGTCTCCAGGAGCCAGGTGCCGAAGAACCCCGTCCCCCCTGTGATGAAGAGACGTCCGCCCCGGAGCTCTTCCCACGCATCGCCCGTACGCGCAAGCACGTGGGCAAGGTCTTCCGCCAGGGGATGTGTCATCGTCCATCACCCCTGGGCACGTCCTCGCCGCGCCGCCTCCGAGCAGAAGTCCCGGAACGTAGAGATGACGAAAGCGAGCATGTCCTCGGTCAGCCCCGGATACACCCCTACCCACAACACATGCCGCATGACGAAGTCGGAGTTGGGTAGATCGCCAATCTTGCGCATCTCTACGCCCATGTAGGCCGGCTGCCGCAGCAGATTTCCGCCGAAGAGCAGGCGCGTCGCAATGCGCCGCCCTTCAAGATGTCGCACAAGATCCTCCCGCGTAAACGGCGCGTCGGGCCGCACGGCGATCGGAAAGCCGAACCAGCTCGGCTCCGAGTTCGGCGTCGCCTCAGGGAGGAAGAAGAACGGCTCGAGGTCTTTCAGCCCATCGTAAAGCAGCCGGAAGTTGCGCTGCCGCGCGGTCACGAAACCGGCCAGTTTCTCGAGTTGCGCCACCCCCACCGCCGCCTGCATGTCGGTGGCCTTCAGGTTGTAGCCGATGTGCGAGTAGATGTACTTGTGATCGAAGCCGCGCGGAAGCTCTCCGAGCTGCCAGTCGAACCTCTTGCCGCAGGTATTCTCCTTTCCCGGATCGCACCAGCAATCCCGGCCCCAATCGCGGAAGCTCTCCACCAGCGGCTTCAGCCCCGCGCGATTCGTGACCACACAGCCACCCTCGCCCATGGTGATGTGGTGGGCGGGGTAGAAGCTGAAGGTCGCCAAATCGCCGAATGTCCCGCACTTCTCGCCGTTGTAGAGTGAGCCGAGAGCATCGCAGCAATCCTCCACGAGCCATAGATCGTGGTTGCGCACAAACTCGCGCACGGCGGCGACGTCGAATGGATTGCCGAGCGTGTGGGCCAGCATCACCGCCCGTGTTCACCCCGAACGAGCGCCTTCGAGTTGCGTGGCGTCGACCTGATAGGTCCGGAGATCGATGTCCACGAAAACAGGGACGAGGCGATTCTGCAGGATCGGATTGAGGGTGGTAGGAAACCCAGAGGCGACCGTGATCACCTCATCACCCGGCTTCAGGCGACGGTCACCGAGCTTGGGACTCGTCAGCGAGGAAAGAGCCACCAGATTCGCGCTCGAACCCGAGTTGACAAGGGCCGCGGAACGGCTGCCGACGTATCGCGTGAACTGCCGCTCGAAATCGGCGGCGAAGCGCCCCGTGGTGAGCCAGAAATCGAGCGCTGCTTCCACCAGCCGCTGCATTTCGGTGGCGTCGAACACCCGCCCAGACACAGGTACCGGCGTGATGCCGGGGACGAATTGCGAACGACCGAACCGCGCATCGTGGTAGGCAGCGACGAGCTCCAGGATCCTTCGGCCCAGTTCCTCGGCGCTCTCGTTCATGCCTTAGCGAAGAAGTCCCGGTACCAGGCCGCGGTCCGGGCCAGCCCTTCCTCCATCGTGTATCCCGCCGTCCACGAGAGGATCTTGCGGGCCTTGTCGGCGCTGAGATGCTGCTCCGGGATCTCATTGGTCGCCTCGTTTAGCACCTCGGGTTCCTGGAACGACCCCATGACGGCGAGTATGCGCCGAACCAGCTCCAGAACCGTGAGGGGCTGCTCGTTGGCGAAGTTGAAGGCCTGTCCCCGTAGGTCGGGCCGGGCCGCCAGCTGCTCCGCGAGAAGCATGTAGGCGGCCGCGCCGTCTTCGACGTAGAAGTAGTCGCGGACGAACCTTCCATTCGAACGAATGATCGGACGCTGGCCCCGGATGATGGAGCGAATCGTGCCAGGCACGAGACGGTTCCAGTTCAGATCTCCGCCACCGAAGAAATTCCCGCAACGAGTGACGGCGACCGGCAAATCATAGGTCGCGGCGTACGCGTGAGCGATCAGGTCCGCGCACGACTTGCTCACGTCGTAGGGATGTCGCCCCTGCAGCGGGGTGTGCTCGTGGTAGGGAAGGGTCTCCTGGTCACCGTAGGCTTTGTCGGATGATGCGACAACGATCTGCCGGACGGCCGGGCTCCGCCGGCACGCCTCCAGAATGGTCCAGGTCCCGGCGATATTCGACTCGAAGGTCGAGACCGGATTGCGGTTGGCGATGCTGACGATTGTCTGGGCGGCGAGATGAATGACCGTATCAACTTCGTACTCGCCCAGGATCCGCTCGACGAGCGGCTGATCGCATACGTTCCCCTCGACGATCCGGACCTGCTCGGCGAGCCCGGCTCGAACAAACTCGGATTGCGGCACGGAATCGCGGACCAGGCACACAACGTCGGCGCCCGCGGCAATCAGGCGCTTGACCAGCCAGCCGCCTACCAAGCCGGTGGCGCCCGTGACGAAGGTAGGCCGATCCGTCCAGAAGCCAGGCTCTATTGCCAGATTCGCCACGGCGCCTTGTCCTGGTTCCACAGCTCATTGAGATACAGGTACTCGCGATACGTGTCCATGGCGTAGAAGAAGCCGTGATGACGGTAGGCCTTGAGCTGCCCTTCGGCGGCCAGGCGCTCGAGCGGCTCCCGTTCGAGGATGCAATTGTCGTCCGGAATGAGATCGAAAAGCCGACGATTGAAAACGAAGTAGCCTGCACTGACCCAGCTGTCCAGCTGAGGCTTCTCGGCAAATCTCGCTACCGATCCGTCCGCATCCAGTTCGGCAAGGCCAAAACGCGAGATGGGGCGCACGGTGGTCATCGTGGCCGCCTTTCCGTGCGACTTGTGAAATTCAAGAAGCTCGGCGATGTTCACGTCGGCCAAGCCATCACCGTACGTGACCATGAACGTGTCATCCTCGATGTACTGCTGCACGCGCTTAACGCGCCCGCCCGTCATGGAGTTGAGACCGGTATCCGCGAGGGTCACCCGGAAATCCTGCTCCTTGTGGGCGCCGTGGTAGAGAATCTGATGCAGGCGACCCAGGTTGATGGTGATATCGCTGTTCATAGCCTCGTAATTGAGGAAGTACTCCTTAATCATAGTGCCGCGATACCCAAGACAGAGAACGAAGTCGCGGTGCCGGTACTGGGCGAAGAGTTTCATGATGTGCCAGAGGATGGGTTTGCCGCCCACATCGACGAGCGGCTTCGGCCGATACTCGGTCTCCTCACGTAGTCTCGTTCCCTGTCCGCCGCACAGAATAACGATTTTCATGGCTTGACCTCGCAGGGCTACGCCTACGCCAAGTGCGTGAGAGTCTCTCTTCGTCGGGTCGTGCTCCGTATAGCGTGCCGTCTCGTGTGGCGTGCCGTATTGTACAGTGTGTTATTGCTTCAGACTCATGGGGAAGTAATCCTGCGATGACTCTTCGAAATCGTCGCCGATCTCAATCGGCCCGTTGGAGCGAACGCGGCGCGGAGAGAAAGCAAGATTCACGCCAATTCGGCAAAAGCTTCTTCAGATCCGTCGAAATCGACAGTAAATACTAGAAACCCCCGAGCGGAGGCCCCACGGAGACCATGCTCGGAGTCAAGACCCGGGAGGCAATCATTCGGCAATGAGGCGTCGGAAAATCCTACTCGGGCACGTGTCAGTTGAGAAATATCCCGACGGCTCAACCTCCTTCAACGAGGCCGTTGTAAGCGGACTGAAGCCAGTCGCCGATCTTCATCTGCTCGTGACCGACTATTTCGGGAAACAACGGACCGGCCCGCTGCTCGAGGAGACCACCGTCCATGGAATTCCAGCGCTCGTCGTCAGACCACGAACAGGCTTGGCCTTTGACTTAACAGATGCTGCCTTCCCTTCGGAGGGAGTTAGCGAGGGACGTTACCTCGCCGACCGTATTGCCGAGTATGCGTCGAGTCAGGATATTGACTTGATGCACATCCTCCAGTGGGGTTATCTGAAGGGCTGTCTGTTCGAGGCTGCCTTGCGGGCAAGGATTCCGTTCGTCCACACGCCCTACGAGTACTGGTCGGTCTGCCCTCAATACTTCCTGCTGCAGTATGGTCGCACCACATGCAGCGGCCCTGACGAATCTGGTCGAAAGTGTCGCGACTGCATGAACCATCTACAACCTCTGCCCTTACCCAGAGCGCCAGCGCCTTATCCGCGTCCCCAGGAGACCTTCCGGCAGAAGCTGCCGCAACGACTCGAGTGGCGCCTGGAAAGATTCTTGCGCTCGGACTTCGCCATGAAGTTGTTCGGGCCTGACTGGGAGCATCTTTTCGGCTCAACCTTCGGACGGCAATGGGACATCACTTTCCACCTTCGCGCCCTTCGCCACTACCTTGCCCGTGCCGCTCGAATCCTCCCCATGAACACTTTCTGGGCGAGAGAGCTAAGCGAACACCTACGGGTCCCCCTCAACAAGTTCACCGTCTGCCCGGCGGGCGTGTTCGAAGCGGTGCGAAAGCTTCCGAAGGGGGACCGCTTCGAGCTTCCCCTCCACTTCGGTCATCCTCACCGGGTCAGTAGAGAGACTGGTACCTTTCTCGTGCTTGATGCATGGCGGACAGCCGCGATCTCTCGCGAGCAAGGCATCTTGCATATCTACGGTCAGGACGGCAGTACCTATTTGCTGCGCGAGCAGGGCTACGACGATCTCATCCGCTCAGGTTCCGTCCAGATTCATGAGGAGAGAATTGGGGATCGGCTCGACGAGGTATTCATGCCGCTGGCCGCTGTCATCTCTGCCTACACGTGGAAGATTGGCGCTTGCGGAAATATTCACGCCATCGCAAGGGGAATCCCCACTATTGCGGGTCGCTGGGACTACCCCGAATTTGAGAGGGAGTCGGCCGTCCGTGAGGGTGTCAACGCCTTGACCTACCGGCGGTGGGACATGGACTCCCTGGCGGAGGTTCTTAGGACTTGCACCCATGACCCAGGGCGGTTGGAAAGACTCTATGACCGCTGTGAGCTTCCGCCGGGATTCACACACAAGGATTTCATCGACCGATATCTTCGCGTGTACGAAGACGTCCTTTCCTGCAACCACGACGCATGACGAGCACCTCATGCTTCACCGTCACAGACCTGCTTCCGACACGTCACACCTTGTCTGCTCAAAACTCGGCGTCCCAAGATCGAGGAGCGCCATGTGGCAGAACGATGTTACCGGCCATATGATGATCATTCGTTCAAATCGAAGGGACGGATAAGAGATCATGGGAATTCTAAAACCGCATATTCATCTCTTTTGTTTGGAACAGAAGAGACACCCAATCATAAGAGGCGACGTGTTGACTCTCGGACAGCAGCAAGTTTACGGAACGCTTTCCGATATCAGACATATACTCGCCTTTCACAGCGTTCCCGCTGCAGAGCTTCCCGCCGGCTTCGATACTTCGAGCAAGATACCTGGCTTGAAAGGTACCCGGTATGAGACCCATCCGAACGCTCAGACTCTTCTCACGCTGCTTGGAGCTGATCACGTCTACGCCGCAGACATTTCGCCTCGAGAGAAACCAGACTTCCTGATCGATCTCGGTGAACCCGTGGATGTCAGCTATCATGCGAGGTTTGACACCATCCTCGATGTTGGTACGCTGGAGCACGTGTTCGATATTGGAACAGCCCTCAAGAACATCGTTCGGATGTGCCGCAAAGGCGGCAACGTGATATTGATTCATCCCTCTTCCGGTGCTATCGACCATGGTTTCTATCAGTTCAGCCCGACACTCTATTTCGATTTTTTTAGTTCCAATGGATTCTCGGTCGTTGGTTGTTATCTTAATGAACCGCTCAGGTGCGAACCCGAGGACAAACGAAAGGGCCGCATTCTCAAATACGAGCATGTTGGTGGTCAGATTCCAATCGCCTCACGGGTGGGGTTCGAGGTCGCCTTCTTTGCCAGGAAAAACATCGTTGGCGATGCAGATGGAACGGTTAAACCGCTCCAGTCTCTCTATCGCGCTCGGCAGACCGACGACGGCAGGTCCGCCAGATCCTTTCCATCGGCCAAGGCCGTGGTCGACAACCGTCCCTCGTGGAGCTTCAGAGATGCCGCAAAGAAGACGGCCGTCAGGCTGGGCATACCCCTCCCAACCAACCCGTGGCTTAGGTTGATCATCAGCTTCCAATTCACGACACTAGCTACCAGATTGCTGCGGAACCTTGTCGATCACATGACGACGCCCAGGTCTTGGCATCCGTTGTGGTTGAACATGTACCTCTTCAATCACGGGCGAGGTGGGAACATACGTTGCATCGCCAAGTACAGTGCGTCCGGCGACATTCGACTGCTGCGATAAGAGACCCTGTTGGACGAAACGATTGATCGTCTTGGCGCGCCTTGGCGCGCCGCATTCATCTAGTGAGTGGGCTTGATGCTTGAATTCTCGCTGCGTCACTCCTCGATCGGCGGCACGATCATGTTCCGCCGAAATTCTTCGCGATCCAGGAAGGGCCAGAGGTCCTCGAGCGGCTTCGACACCATCGTGCCATCCGCGCGCGGCGCGGAGACGATGGAGGGCTGTCGAGGCTCCTCGGGAGGGAGCATGACATCGACGACGAGTGGTCCATCTGCCGCGAGCGCTTCTCGTACCTTCGATCGGACATCGTCGCCACCGGCGATGCGCATGCCGGGAATACCGTAGGCACCGGCGACGGCCAGAGCATCGGGAAGCGTCATGCCGCTCGCCGGATCGCTTCCCACTAGACGCTGGAAGTAGCGCGCCTGCGAGGTTCGGATCGAGGCGTAGCCCTGGTTGTTCAGGACGAAGATCTTGATGGGCAGACGGTGACGCCGGATCGTTTCCAGCTCCTGGACGTTGAACTGAAAGCCTCCGTCGCCATCGATACAGATGGTCCGGCGCCCACCTCCTGCGAGGCATGCCCCGACCGCGGCGGGAAGGGCAAAGCCCATCGCTCCGGTGCCCCGGTTGTGAAACACGCGTTGGTCCTTCTTCGCCTCGTAACAGAGCAGAAAGATCTCGATACCGGAACCCGAGGCCGTCGTGCAGACGACCTCGCCCTCATCGAGCTCTCGAGAGAGGATCTGAGTGAACGCATACGTGGACACGTAGTCTGTCCGCTCGTGATGCTCAGGCAGCACGACAGGATACCGGCGCTTCCACTCACGCACGCGCTCAAGCCAAGCCGCGGATGTGCGGCGAGGCCTCGGGCCGAGCTGACGAACGAGCTCGCGGAGAAAAGCCCGCGCGTCGGCGACGATCTTCACGTCGATCTTCATGCCCATCTTTTCGATCTCCGCGGGGTCGACATCGACCAGAACTTTCCTCGCTCCCCGCGCGAGCCGATCGTGCGCGTAGGCGGTGAACGCCATGTCAAGGCGAGCCCCGACCGACAGAAGCAGATCGCAATTTTGCAAGGTGAAGTTTGCCCCGCGGGGGGCGACCGAGCCCGGGCGGCCAGCGAAGCACGGATGGTTTTCCGGAAGGAGATCGATGCCGAGCCACGTCGTCAGGACGGGAATCTCGATCTGCGCGACCAGCTCCGACAACTCGTGGAGGGCGCCTGCCAGGCGAATGCCACTCCCCGCTACCAGAACGGGCCGCTCAGCTTTCGACAGGAGCGCCACCACATCAGCGATCCTCGCCGGGAAGTCACCCACATCCCAGGAGAGAGCGGCATGGCCAGGATCGAATCGCTCCATGCCCGCGGGGTCGACTTGTGACGCTTGCACATCCAGGGGCAGGTCCAGCCACACGGGGCCCCGTCGTGGCTCGCGGGCAAGATGAATCGCCTTCTCCAGGTGGTAGCGGATCGATTCAGGCTCGGTGACCGTCACCGAATATTTCGTGATCGGCGAGACGAGCGACACGATGTCGATTTCCTGCACGCCGAGCATTCGGAGACCGCTCTTCCCCTTGAGATCAGCGCGCTTGACCTGGCCGGAGAGGAAGACCACAGGAGACGAATCGAGCCAGGCTCCCGCGAGCCCGGTGATGGCGTTTGTCCCACCTGGTCCCGCCGTGGTCATGCAGACACCGAGATCGTTCGTCACCTTGGCCCATGCCTCCGCGGCAATCGCTGCCGCTTGCTCGTGAAGCGTCGCGGTGTAAGCAACGCCGGGAGTGCGCCCCAAACTGTCGTTCAGGTGCATCGCCGCGCCCCCCGGCACGAAGAAGACATGGCGAGCGCCGTTGGCGGCGAGAGTTTTGAGGACGTAGTCCGAAAGCTTCATCTGGGGTGCCCTCCAAGCTGTCCTCCCTCGCTCACCACGGCGACCGTCACCTTCAAGCGGGGATGGCGTAGCATACTGTTTCCCATATCTGGCCGTGGGGCCGAAGATAGAAACGATAGCGCGGGTTGAACGAATGAATCATGAGCGGCAGCTTCCAGAGGTGGTCCTGGAGATGGTATACGCATACCGCGAGCGCCACCCCGCCTTTCGTGATGATGCCGCGGGCGCCCGCCAGTGCCTCCGGCTCGAACCCTTCGATGTCAAACTTCATGTACGTCGGGGTCTCTGCGATCGTGCTGTCGAGCGTCACGCATTCGATGGTGGCGGCGCCCGCGCCCACCTTGGATCCCGTACCTCCTCCCTCAGAGAAGTGCATGGAGCCATTCTGGTTGCCCACCGCCTGCCTTCGCGCCGTTATTCGCAAGCGCACATTCTCAGACATCTCTGCGAGTCGCTTCTGCATCGCCGCGAAATTAGCCTCATCCGGCTCGAAGGCGTACACGCGCCGGAACCTGCCCCGCGTGCGGTCGACAAAACTGGCGACGGTGTCCCCATCGTAGGCACCCACATCCACGAAGACACAATGCTCATCCAGCCCGATCCGATCGATGAGGTCGGCTGGGAAGTACATATCACTGGACGGCGGGGACAACTGCTCGAAGTCGGAGAAGAGCCGCCACCGAACCTGAGCAAGATATTCCGATTGGGACGCCGGATCAGTCCACAGATCCGCACATCGGATCACATCTTCCGCCTGCTCATGGACTCTGCTTGGAAGATCGACCTGGATGTGGGGCAAGAATAGATCAGGAAACTTCCAGAATAGCAGCGTAAAGGGTAGCACGGTCCGACAACCCAGTTCCCGCAGGCGCTGCCTCTGTTCCTCCATCCGCCCCGCCCACTCGGCCCAGATCGTGACGACGAAGGTCGCGGTTTTGCCATAGCGCGCAGCCGCGTCCGCCGGAGAAAGAATCTCGATTCCCTCGATAGACTGCCCCCACAGGGACTCCTTGCTGTCGCTGAAGGCGACTGGCGCCATCCCCAAAGCTCGGAGGCCCTGGAGCGTCTTGCGTCCAAGGCCGCCAGCGCCGAACAGCACGATCCCCGCGGACGTCCCATGGGCACGATCGAACGCGCCCGCCTCACGCGCTCGACACTCCCCGATGCTCTCACTCAGCAGCGAATCGATAGTCTGCATGGCCACATCCTACGACGTGCGAGTCGTTCTCACCATCCATCTTCTCGAACCTTGGGCCTCAGGAACGAAGAGTGATGAGAGGATTGGAGAGGCCGAGCTGCTGACGGATGAGGTGGACGATCTCCCGCTCAAACGCGACCGAGCAGATCAGGATCCTCTCACTTCGCCCGAGGATCTCCATTGGGGCCAGGATCGTCCTGCCCACCAGGTGCGTGCCCCTCAGGTGGATGTTTGAGTCTACGAACGCAACGATGTTCGCTTCCGCCAATGCCGTGGTCGCGAGGAGGCGTCGAGTCAAGGCGCCCGCACCCCACACCAGGATCGGCTCCGCGCTTCGCGCGAGCTCCGTGATGATGTCCTCGATGCTTCGATCCCCGGTCTGGCTTGAGGACAGGTAGTTCAACAGGGCTCTCTCGGTGATCGAATCTACAAGTGCTTCCGTCCCGCCTGAAGAGTCGCCCTGTCGATAGAGCCCGCTGATCACCGGCTCGGTCACTCCTTCGCGCCACTCCACGATCCATGGCCACGAATGACAGGAGACAAAGCCGCAGGTCCCCATCAAGCGGTCGAGCGACCGGGCCGAGAAGAAGTTCACATGCTCCATGCTGAACTGTTGAAAGGGGGCATTGCGACATGTGGCAAACCCCTCGACATCCGGAACCGCCGCGTAGAGGAGCCCTTCACTTCTCATGCGTTCCGTGACGGTCCGGAGGGCTGCGCCTACTTCGCGAAGATGTTCGAGTACTCCGATCATCAGAACCAGGTCGAAGCGATCACGCCATTCGGCAAGCTCGCTTATCGTCGCGACTCGCACCTCGATCCCGTGCCACCGCCGCGCCGTGTCGGCACAGGCAGGTGAGGGATCGGCGCCGACCAGATTCGAAAAGCCTCGCCGCTTGAAAGCAGCCAGCAATCCGCCCGTCGCGCAGCCGACTTCGAGAATCCGGGCAGCGGGCGATCCTAGGTATGGTGCCACGTGATCGACGATGACCTCGAAGCGGGCCAGGTCGTATTCCGACTCGACTTCCCCAGCGCTCTCGTGCGAATACTTCGATTGTTCTGCATAGTAACGGTTCAACTCGGCCTGGGTCGGGATTCCGTCGGCAAAGCCCGTGCCGCAAGATGTGCACACCGCGACGTCATAACCGGTCCCGAGAATTCCCTCCTGAAATCGTTGTCGATACAGGACGCGGCGTTCGGAGGCTTCGCAGACCGGACACGGTCGAGGATCGGCCATGAGATGTCATTCTCGCCTATGCTACGGCAATTACAAGCCCCGGAGGCCTTGCCCGGACGACCAGAGGCTGGCGAGACGAGTCTGCGGGCCCTCGGTATCCGCCCAACTCCTTGATCAGCTGCTCGATCTTCTCGCCCAGGGCCAGCTTGGGATCGAGCTAGGCGGCGCGGCGGAGCGCGGATACAGCGTCGTCCTTTCGACCGAGTTTGGCGTATGGCATCCCGAGATGATATTCGATCGTGCCGTTGTTGGGGGCCTTCTCGGCGGCGCGCGATAGCGCCTTCTCCGCGTCCGCATACGAACCCCGCCGATACTGGACCCAGCCAAGAGTGTCGAGGACCTCCGAGCTCGCAGGCGCGAGCTGATCGGCCTTGATGGCGAGGGTTGTGCTTCTCCCGGCTTCTTCCGCTGCTCGACCAGGATCCAGGCCAGATTGTTCAGGGAGGCGAGATCCCTGTTGTTGAGGGGCCAGTGCCTCGCGATAGCCTTCCTCGGCCCGATCGATGCGCCCTAGCTGCTGGAAGGCTCCGAGCCCGCGCAGGGCATCCAGCAGATCAAGCTTGATCTTGAGGGCGGCAGAGAAGGCCCCCTGCGGATCGTTCTGAGCCAGGAGCGCGATGCCTCTGAGCAGGAGAGGAGCCGCACTCTTGGGATCGGTCTGCTCGAGCTCGCGAGCGAGTCGCACGGCTTCAGCTTGCTGAACGGTCTTGAAATACAGGAGCCCGAGCCAAACCTTCACGTTGGCCAGATTCGGATTGACCCGCAACGCTGCTTCGTACTCCGCCTCCGCCCGAAGAGGGACACCAAGGATCGTTCGACCCTTCGTGATGCGGTCGGCGCCAATCTCACCGTCGGCGGCGTCAAACTCCATTTTGAGAAGTTAGGTCCTTCGCAACCTTCGGTGACCGATCCAGTGCCGCGCGACCTCGCATTCGAGTGAGCGGCACCCTTCCTGTGCAGTCAAGGCACGGAGGGCTCCCTCGAGAAGCGCGGCTCGCCGGTATGTGGGGATAACTGCGCTGAGCTCCATTGTCGTCTCGCGGCTGTTAAGACATCCCGCACATTGAGCATGAAGCTTTTCCGTTCAAAAATGCAAGGAAATGAATGCGCCGCGCCACCGGCGTACGCTCCGGTTGGTCGTTTTACCGCTGACTCTCTGAGAGGTAAGTTCTGGCCCGGCTGCACCCTGACCT
>Ga0126369_10001064_pt1 | contig 18759 bp, 13 predicted proteins | sample PanSoiMetaPlot_1_FD_109646 | JGI IMG/M metagenome (GOLD analysis project Ga0126369, IMG submission 109646) | Tropical forest soil microbial communities from Panama - MetaG Plot_1 | ecosystem: Environmental > Terrestrial > Soil > Tropical forest > Bulk soil | place: Panama | collected 2016-02-17 | reverse complement strand
ATGGACGATTCTATACGTTGGACTTGAGGGCAGCGTAAGGCTCCTGGGAGCGGCATTTTCCGAGAGTTATCTTGGAATTCTCCCGCTGTTCGTGGCCGACAAGACTTTTTTGAAGATTACTGGGCAGAGCGGACCGAGTGCGGCCCAGGCGGCGGGCTACACCGAGACGAACCTGTCCTCCTATGTCGGAGCGATCCGCGAAAAAACGTGTGTTTTGACGACTGCAGCCATTCCCGATGAGCTGTGCATAACCCGGGACGGCGCCGGCGAATTCCTGGAGATTCGCGCTTGCCGGAGCAAGCCGGACTGGACGCCGCCGCGAACCGTGCGATTTGAGGACACGTTTTACCGGCTGGAAGGGACCTCCAGTCGCTCGGGGCCACGGCCTTTTCGTTACCGCTTGCGGCGCTTGTCCGCCGGGGTCATGAGCAGGACTGTCCTGGTGTATGCGCCGGACAAACAGCCGGTCATCTCGGAAAAATGAGTTAGACGGAGAGCATCCGGTTCATCGCCACAAGCGAATCACGAAGAAATCACTTCTTCCACTCGCATACGTCTTTTCACATTGTGAAGTTCTCCACTACAATCCCACACGTGGCTACCCGCCGCCAATTCTTCTTCGTCGCCTGCCTCATCGCCGGTAACTTCAGTTTGCCGTTGGGAGCTCAGCAAAAGCCTTCCGCGGGCACGCCCGCCGCTGCTGCTCAAGACGCTCCATCCGCAGCGCGTATCCTGCTGCTGCCCCGGCGTATCGTTTCCGGAGAACGCGCCACTCTCGCCGTGCTGGGCGTGAATGGACGGTTGACACCGGGAGCAACGATTACATTTTCTAACGGCGACCGCCTCAAGACGGACGCCACGGGCCGCGCGCTCTTCGTGGCGCCGTTGAATCCCGGCATTATCTACGGCTCGATTGAAGGCCGTCCCGGGCGCGTGTCCACCGTCATTCTCGCGCCTTCCGAGGCCTCCGCTCCGGCGATGGAAATTTCCTCGGCCCCGCACATAGCTTCGTTGACGGATCGCTTTGAGCTTTTCGGCAAAGGATTCTGCGGCGACGCCGACGCGAACCAGGTCTCGATTGGAGACCGTGGGGCGCTGGTGCTGGCGTCTTCCCCCGTTTCGCTCGTGGTTCTTCCGTCTATGGAGCTTCCTCCGGGGTCGGCCAAAGTTAAGCTCTCGTGCGCAAAGCGGGACGCACCGGAGTTCACCGTGGTGTTCGTCGAGCTCGATTTGCAAGCGAACCCCTTGCCCCTGAAGCGCGGCGAGCATCGCACCCTGACGGTGCGCGTAAGCGGCACGACAGAAAAAATCTCCCTGGAAGCGCGCAACCTCGCTCCGGATGTCGCTGAGCTCGTTGGAGGCAACCCCGTGCGGCACCTTAGCAGCGGCCAGGAAGAAAACGCCGCGCAGTTTGAGGTCATCGGCCGCAAGAACGGCACGTTCCTCATCTCCATCCGCCTGGTGCCGGCTTTGGGGAAGCCTCACCCGTGAAGCCGCAGACCGTCGTTAGCTCTTAGCGCTAAACAGCCCGAGGCTATGCGGATTTTTTGGAAGTCGCGGCGGCGGCATTTGCCGCGGGGGTTTCTGCTGCGAAGCTAAGTCTGCTCTGACCGTTTTCCAGCAATGGCTCGACGGGAGCGGGTGCAAGCATCCCAAGGAGACCGTCCTGCGTTTTTTCGAGCAACTTATCGGCTTCGCCGTAGCTTTGCGAGGCATTTTTCAAATGCGTGCCGAGCACGTCGAATTTGTCGGCAAATTTTTCAAGCTGCTTCTCCAAGCCGGAAAGACTTCCCAGAAGTCGCCGGACGTTTTCTTCCGTTTGCATACCGCGCAAACCCATAACGATTACGCAGAGGTGCGCGTAAAGCGTGTTCGGCGAAACGGCGATGACTTGCCGCTCCCGGCAGTAGGCGTCCAGGGGCAAACCCTTTCCGTCCGTGCTCATCAGTAGTTCGTAGTACACGCTTTCGGAGGGGACAAACATGAGCGCGAGATCAAGCGTGCCTTCTTCGGGGACGATGTATTTCTTGGCGATGGCGTCGGCGTGCCCCTTGACCGCGGTGACAAAGGCGCGGCGCGCCTCGTCGCCTTCCGCAGAGATGCGCCGGTAGGCGTCCAGCGGAAACTTGGAATCGATGGCCATCAACTTCTTGTCGCGCAGAAAAATCACGGCGTCCGCGGCTTCGCCGCTCGAAAAGCGGTATTGTGTGGCGTAGAGACCGGGGGGCAAGGAGTCTTCGAGCAGGCGCTCGAGCGTGACTTCGCCCAGCGACCCGCGCGACTTGGCGCCCCCGAGAATGCCCTCGATGGTCTGCGCCGCTTGCGACAATTGCGTGCTGGCCTGCTGCAGCCCCCCGAGCTGCCGCTGAATCTCGCTGATTTGCTCACGGGCGTTTTTGAGTTCGCCGGCCATACGGGTTTGCGCGTCGGAAGTCAACTGCCCGGTGATCTGCGCCGAATTCTTGATGGCTTCCTGAAGCGTGGGCGTGAAGCTGTCGAGGCGATGCGCCACGCTATTGGCGATGGTCTCCAGCTGTCCGGTGGTTTTGGCTTGCGAATTCGCGATGGTCTGCAGGTCGCGGCGCAGCTCGTTCATTTGCGATTCCATGGCTTCGTTTTTCTGGCGGCCCTGCAAGCTTTGCAAAACCAGCCAGAGAACGGCCAAGGCCACGACGATCGTGGCGGCAATCACGGTTCCGTTCATTCCTACTCCGATTCGAAAGCGGGAAACGGTCCTATTACTTTAGCAGAGTTGACTCACGGGTGGCATTGCGCCAGCCAATCACCTTCGCATGAGCTTGGCGGGTGAAGACGATGAAGCCGAAACGGAAACCTGTCGAGTGGCGAAGCCTTTAGCGAAAACGAATCGAACCTCCGGCCCGCAAGGGCCTCTCTTACGGAACCGCCCGGTGCGGACCCGCAAGCCGGGTGGTGTGGCAGGGGGAGTGGGCAACCACTCCCCGATTCACTTTTAGCTTGCGACTTAAAACTGCGCTCCTACCAGCTCAGTTTGAGGGCGAACTGGAACTGCCGCGCATCGTAGGACGCAGTCGGTTGGCCAGCAAAGCAAGTCGTGCCCGCACTTGGGTCGCAGAGCTGGTTGACCGCGGCGACATTGGTGCGATTGAAAAGGTTGAAGGCATCAGCGATGACATCGAATTTGAGCCGTTCGCCGAGCGGAATGCGCCGCGAAAGCCGCATATCCCACTGGAAGAAATTGGGCATGACAAAGCGGTTGCGGCCGAGATTGCCGATGCAGCCCGCGCCAGCGGTAGTCAGGCCCGGAATGGCAAATGTGGAACCGCTATTTGTCAGGCAGACATTCGCAAGCCCGAACGTTTCGCCAGGAATGAAAGGTGAGGTTGTTGCTCCGCCAACGGATGGGCGGGCCTGCGATGAGCCAAGGTCGAGCCGCGTGTCTTCACCAGTGATGATGTTGAAGGGCCGGCCGGAAGAAAACTCCACGATGGGCGATAGCGTGAAGTCACCCATAAAATGTTGGAGGGCACCGTCACCAGATTTGGCGCTGGGTGATTGGAAGACGGCGCTTGTCACCCAACGGTGGCGCTGGTCGTTGACGGAATTGGCGCGCTCAAGTTTCGGGAAGCGGCTGTCCTGGGGCTCGAGCGGGGACTGCAGGTCGGTCGAGTCGTCAATGGAATGAGAGAACGTGTAACTGGACAGCAGCTCGAATCCCTTCGAGAAGCGCTTCGAAAGATTAAGAGTTAGAGCGTTGTACCAGGAGTTGCCAGTGGAGAGCTGCGCGTCCACACTGTTCCAGGGCACAGGAACGCCGAAGCCGCCCGGGTAACACTTGGGCGCGGTATTCCCGAGCAAGGGGAAACCGGCGGGGAAACAAGCAGCTTGCGCTGCGCCCGCCAATTGCGGATAGAACGCCGCACCGGGCCCGGCAAACGAAGGATTCGGACCGGACGGGCGGAAGAAATTGAAGGCCGCCGGCGTACCCAAGGGCGTGCCATTAAGAAATGCGAGAGGGCCGGGGCATGCGCTGATGATCCCGAGCACACCGCCCAGGCCAGGCGCCGGATTAAAAGTGCAGCCGGTCGAAGAAGAGGTCAAGGTGCTGGTAGGCACCGCGACGCTTAAGGGGAGTGTGCCGCAGACAGCGCTGCCAAAGCCGGCAGCGTTGCAATCGGCAAAATTCACGTCGAGCAATTGAGGATCGGTGGTATTCACATCGATGGGCCGGTTCAAGTGCAAACCACGGGTCCACTGATAGCCCAGGCTGAGCTTCCACGAGCCCGCGAGTTCTCGCTCGACCGTGAGATTGGCCTGATGAGCGTAGGCATAGACGAAGTTCTTCGAGATGGGAAGCGTGAACGGCAAGATGGGCAGCGGGAATCCTGCCTGCAAGTAAGCTTGGTTTGCGAAGATGGATCCGGAAGCGAGCGGATTGAAGCGCTGCTGGTTTGGCAAATAGGACATATTCGGCAACGCGTTTAAAACGCCCTGGAAAATCGAAGAACCATTGAGGTTCGCGGGAGTGTCTAACCCATTCCCGCATGCCGGCGTGACCAGTCCGCAGGCGGATGGTGTACCGCCTGTGGAGATCAGCTGAACCGAGCGGCCACCATCGGCGGTCACGGAGTCGAAAGCCGTGGCCAGAAGTGGGTGGTCGTAAAACATGCCATATCCCGCGCGAATGACGGTCTTGCCGTTTCCTTCTGGATCCCAAGCCACGCCAAACCGCGGGGCGACATTGTTGGAATCGCGCGGGATGCCCTCGACGACGCCAAGAGCCTTCTCCGCGGCGGCGTTGATGGCCGTGCCCGCGGTGAAAAGGGGGCTGATTTCCACGTCATAGCGCACCCCATAATTGACGGTGAAATGCCGGTTCATGCGCCAGCTGTCTTGCAGGAAAAAGGCGATTGGTTGATTCTCAAACGGATGATTGGAATTTCCAATGCCCTGAATGTAAGAAGTCGGAATGCCCAGGCCGTAGGATTGCAATGCCGTTGTGCCCGGCAAAGAGATTCCCGCAACGCTGTTAGGAAAGCCGAAATTCGACGCCGCGAAGCCTCCGAAATTCACGTCGCCGCCAAAGTCCAGCTCAAAGATCTGCGCTTTCTTTGAACGAAGCTGAATGAGGTTGTAGTCGCCGCCGATTTTGAACGTGTGGCTGCCCCGGACAAACGTCACGTTATCTGTGAATTCGAAACGGCGCTCGATGCGGTCTACCGTGGAGTACGGCTCGCGCCCGAAGTAGGCATAGCCGGGAATATTGACGCCAATGTTGGAACCGCCCGGGAGTTGAGAAAACCCGAAGTGCAGCCCGCGCCGCGCGACCTGACTACGAAATTCATTGAAAGTTTTGTCGCTGATGATCGTGTCATGCTGAACGGTGACATTGAAGTCGCGCGACTGGTTGTAGCCGGCACGGGAACCCGAATTCTGGCCGAAGACCTGATTTTGCGATGTGGAAGGAAGGCCGGTCACGAGAGACGGAGAAACACCAACTCGCACGAAGGAATTATTTCGATTGTTCCAACGCTGATCGATTCGCGCCGACCACAGGCTGGTCTTCTCCATGACCGGGTAATTCCCGCGGACAGAATTGAGGCCCACGAAAGATGCTGGAAGGGGCGCGACATAAACGCCAAACTGGGAGCACGTAGCGCCGTTGTTCACCGGCTGACTGGCAGGGCAGGCCACCGGGATCGGGAACTGTGCGCCTGGCGTGGCCGTCAGTGGAATGCCACGCTGTTGATAAAAACCGTTGGCCACAGCGCCAAAATCAAGACGGTTCAGTGCGACGCTAGACGCCGAACCCATGAAAACTCCGTATTGCACACCTAGGGTTTGGAGAGCCGGCACGCCCGAGCTGAGAAGCGCGTTTACAGCGGCGGCTTGCGGGCCAGTCAGTTGTACAGGCAGCGGTCCACCGGGAGTGGGCAGCGCAACCGTCTGCATCCCGAAGTTGTTGATACCGATGCTCGAAAACCCTGTTTCTTCGCGTTGCGTGTATTCATAAGAAAAGAAGTAAAACGTCTTGTCTTTCTTTAGCGGGCCGCCGAAAGTCAGCCCGCTTTGCGTGCGCGTGTAAGCCTGCTTGACGGGATCGAGCGCGCCGGTCACGGGATCCACCTGTCCCGAGAAGGCGTTACGCGCCTGAAACGCTTTATTGCGGAAGTAACCGAAAGCGTCTCCGTGAAACTCATTGCTCCCGCTCTTGGTGACGATGTTGACCACTCCGCCCGTGGCGCGGCCGTACTCCGCATTGTAATTGCTCAGGATGAGCTGAAATTCCTGCACGCCTTCCTGGGAAATCGTGGAGCGGATGCCGTTGACGGAGTTGTCGCCGGCGTCCGCGCCGTCGACGCTGACCATATTGCCGCGGGCGCGCGCACCCCCGATGCTCAAGCCGCTATTGGGAGCGGGCCCGATGGTGGGGGCCATGTCCCGCGTGGTCTGGGAATTCGTAAGCGTAAAGTTGATGTAATTGCGACCATTGATCGGCAGGTTGTCAATTCGGCGCTGCTCCACGGTGTCGGAAACTTCCGTCTTGGTCGTCTCAATGGGCGAAGTTTCCGCCGAAACGGTAACAGTTTGCTGGATGCCTTTGAGTTCCAGGTGTGGGTCAAACGAGGCGCTCTCGCCAACCGTCAGGACCACAGAGGGGTTTTCGTAGGCGCCAAAGCTGCCGCCGCTGTCCACGGTCATTTTGTACCGGCCCGGAGGGATTCCCACTAAATTGTAGCGGCCATTGTCGTCGGCGACGGCGGTCCGCGTCGCGCCGGTGGCAGCGTTGGTCAGCGTCACCTTTGCGCCTTGGACGCCCAGATTCTGGGGATCGAAGACCGTTCCGGAGAGAGTCGCGGTATTCACCTGTGCCGAAACGGCTGCAGCGCCCCCGAGTACCAGCATGGCGAGCAAAACTCCCGCGAAGATGAACTGCCAGGCGCTTACTTGCAAACGCGACTGCACAATCGCCGACGCACACACCCCTTGCTTGATTTGCATGAGTTCCTCCTGTGGCACCTGAAATCCCGCTACCCCTAGCGGTGGCGGACTGGCCCCGCCGCTTTGCACCGAAATAATTGAATACAGGGCTTTTACTGCAAATGCGTCCCCGCTTTCAACTGAAAACTTCTTTAAGCTTGCCTCTCAGACAAGCCAATTTCGTTGCCCGCGAGCAGAGTCGCGCGACTCTCCCGTCTCCTGCAAGCGACAAGAGAAGAAAGCGCGGAAAAGAAAGGGCATGTCGCTTCTTGTCGTTACCGGATGCTACGGCGGATGGAAGCCTTAGAACACTTGCAAGGTTAAGATTCGCAAGCACTAAGGTGTCCCTGGGAATCAAATTGGCTAGTCTCGAAAAACCAGGGCTTCGCTGTGGTGTACAGGCCAGGTCGTTCGGGTTGCCTCCAAAGGAAGCAGGCAAGGCCCGGGCGTATCTTGGCTTACGCGGCGGAGCCCGAAGAGGAAACTTCGGTGGCACCGCCCGAATTGGTGCCAGACGACCGTTCCGGCGCAGGGGTCTCGAACGCATGCAAGCGGGCGGCGAGGACTTCGGCGAGCAGGTCCACGAGTTTCTTCGCGCCGCTGCCGTCCGAATCTTTTTCCGGGTTGTATTGGGCGATGTCTAGCCCCAGCAGATTCTTGTGCTCGGCGAATTCCAGGAGCGCGGCGCGAACGTCGTCGAAGCGCAAACCGCCGCTGCCGGGCACGTTGACAGCGGGAAAATCTTCCTGGGCGATGGCGTCGGTATCCAGGTGAAGCACAAAATCGTGCGCCTCTGCGTGCATGTGTGAAAGCGCTTCCTGCGCCGCGCGCGCGCCGCCCTTGAATAGAATGTCGGCCGCGTGGCAGTGCCGGATGGGGGACTTGGCCAAGTACTCCTGCTCGGGAGGGTCGAGCCTTTCGAGCCCGAATAGCGTGACGTCCGGCTCGCGCACCAGCGGCGGCTCTCCCCAGAAGCGGACCAGCTCCGGAGCGCCCTTACCCAGAATGTGCGCTACAACCATCCCGTCAATGCGACCGGAAGGCGTGGACGCGGGGGTGTTCAAGTCGGCATCGCGATCGAACCAGAGCAGGCTGAGGTGGTGGTAATAGCGGCGCGCGGCCGCCAGCAGGCCAATCACCTGGGCGCAATCGCCGCCAAGGACCAGCACCAGCGCTCCGCTTTTTACGGCTAATTCCGCGCGCAGCTTCAGGTCATTGAGGCCAGCGACGATTTCGGTCAGATTTCGGGCGCGGCGGTGCTCTTCGTCGTCGGCAAAAAGGCGCGGGGCGCAGTCCCCGTGGTCAACGACTTCGTAACCGGCGGCCTGGAGCCGCTCGATGATACCGGCGGCGCGCAAGGCGGCTGGCGCTTTTTCGCTTCCGAGGGAAAACGCGGCGGCACTCGAAGGCGCCCCAATCAAGGCAATCTTCTTCGGCTGACGGACGATTTTGACCGCCAATGTCTCACTCCTTGTTCAGCGTTTTCCGACCGCCGCGCTGGCATCACCATGACCGGAACGGAAAAATCTACAGGGTGAACTTTCCGGTCCTGCGCGGCGTCCCCTTGGGAACTGCCGACTACGACGACAACAAAACTCTCAGCGGCGCGGCGCCGGCGCGATGGTCGCCAACTCCGGAGGCAGGGTAAAGCGGACGTCCTCGCGGATTAAATCCAAGTCGCGCTGATCGGTAAAGCCAAATTCGGCCAGCCGCTGGCTAACCTGCTCGACCAGAACCTCCGGCGCCGAAGCGCCCGCCGTCAGGCCCACGCGGGAGATGCCTGCGAGCCAGCCCACGTCTATGTCAGAGGCCGAGTCGATCAATTTTGCCTTCACGCCGCGGCGTTGCGCCACTTCCACGAGCCGGTTGGAGTTGGAGCTGTTCGGCGAGCCGACGACAAGAATCAGGTCCACGTCCTTGGCCACTTGCTCGACAGCTTCCTGACGGTTTTGCGTGGCATAACAAATGTCGTCGCTGGCTGGACCCTGGATCGCGGGGAATTTCTGGCGGAGGCGCGCCACGATTTCCTGTGTGTCGTAAAGGCTCAGAGTCGTTTGCGTTAGGAAAGAAAGTTTTTGCGGATCCTCGACTTCGAGCGCATCCACGGCAGCCACCGAGTCCACGACGAGCGTGCGATCGGGGGCTTCGCCCGAGGTGCCGATGATTTCCTGGTGGTCCTTGTGGCCAATCAGGATAATCGTGCGATTTTCGCGGGCAAATTTCAGGGCCTCGAGGTGAACTTTGGTGACCAATGGGCAGGTGGCGTCAATGACTTTCAGCTCGCGCGCCTTGGCTTCATCGCGGACGGTGGGAGGCACACCGTGGGCGCTAAAAACCAGTACGGCGCCGTGCGGGACTTCTTCGATCGCTTCGACGAAAATGGCCCCGCGCCGCCGTAACTGCTCGACGACGTAGGTGTTGTGAACAATTTCATGGTGCACGTAAACGGGCGAGCCATATGCTTCCAGAGCCAATTCCACGATATCCACGGCGCGGACCACGCCGGCGCAAAAGCCGCGCGGCCTCACGCGGAGCAAAACCTTTCCGTTCCCATTATGTTGGTTCTGCATGGTCACCCTGCTCTTACTGCACCTCGAGCACTCTATCATACCTCACCGGCGCACCCGAGGACACGCCGATTCGCCATTTTGAGTCGCGTTTGATTTCACAAGGAGAGTGTTGCGAATCTCATAACGGGAATGGCCCTTCGGGCCGACGGCTAAAGTTCGGCTCTATCTTTTTACGCAACGGTTGCCCATTCGGCCAGCGTTTCAAGTCCTTCGCCAAGGTAAAATTAGCTATATCTTCAGGTTCACCGCGTCTTGGAAGAGTGTGGGAGTTCTACAAAGAAAGATGGTTATGGCCAGTTCCTCGAATCCCATCAACCGACGGCGCAGCGAGCGCGTCATGCTGCGCATGCGCCTCACCGTGGTTGCCGAAGACGCTACACGCAAGCGCCAGCAGTATGAGGCCATGACGCAGGTCGTCAACGCCCACGGCGGACTCATGAAAATGCAGACGGAGTTGCACGTCGGCCAGCCGATGTTGCTGCTCAACCCACAGAACAAAGTCGAGCAAAGGTGCCGCGTGGTGCGTATAGATGACACGGCCGAGGGAGACTTCGCGGTGGCCTTCGAGTTCGACGCTCAGAATGCCAAGTTTTGGCCGGTCGTTTTTCCGCCAGAAGACTGGGTTGCTGTACCCGTCTGAAGCAAGCTGGCGCGTCTCTCCGGAAGTGCAACTCCTTTCCGTTTCCCGTGTTCTATAGAGTGGCAATGGTGTCCGCTTGGAGGACGCGCTCATGACGCACGGCAAGATGACATACGGAAAACCAGCGCTTTTCGCGGTTTCGGTTTTGTTTTGCGGGTTCCTGCTGGCAGGTTGCGACGACTACGTTCAAATTACGCGCGATCCCGATGTTCGCATACCCAAGCTGGCCACCTGGGCGTGGCACCCGGCTTCCGAGCCAAGTAAAGCGCGCGACTCACGCGACTCGCGCCCCGTCGTTTCGCGCGATGTGATCTCTCGAGGCGAGACGGCGGTACGCGATCCCGATGCCAATACCGAAGCGGTCCGCCAGCGCGCAAAGACGGCCATCGAACAAACGCTGGCTTCCAAAGGACTCAATCAGATTAGCGACCCCTCGGTCGCCGATTTTCTGGTGGACTATCACTTTGCCGTGGAACGGCGCAACGCAACGGTTCCGGTGGCTTATGGCGGTGGCTATCCGGGCTTGGTGTGCGGCCCGTACGGCTGCTGGAGTGGCTGGGGTTGGGGACCGACACTGGTCGGCTACGAGCATATCCGCTTCCGTGAAGGAACCATCGTGTTTGATTTCGTCCAGCGAGGGTCCAGACATCTGGTCTATCGCGCCATTGGCCAAAAGCACGTACACTACGACAGGTTCACGCTCACGCAGGACGATATGAATGGCCTGGTCCATCATCTTCTGAAAGACCTTAGAACCCGTTGAAGTGGCCTTCGGGATTTGATTTGTGCAAGACGGGGTTGGGCTTCTTCGGCTCGTCAGAAGGACCCGCCGCTTGGGGCTTCGCCAGAGGATGGTGGCTAGTGGAGCAAACCAAACGCGGCCACGCTGGTCCTCGTGCCGATGTACACTCTCCCGTTGGCAACCATCGGCGTAATGAAGTGTCCCCCAACTGGAGAGAAGTGATCCCGGTTCGACGCCGCTTGATTCGAATCGTAAAGCTCCTTTGTCAGGTCGGTGGCGTCGTAAGCGAACAAAACTCCTGCGCCCCAATCCAGCGCCCAAACGATCCCTTGCGTGGTGCCATTCGCAGAGATGCTGGCTACGGTTCCATTCCCACCGAAAACGTGGGCACTTTGCGAAGATGGCGAGGTTGCCAGGAGCGCCTTAGAAATCGGAAAGGCCTTCAAAGCACTATTGGTGGGGCCGAGATACACGGTGTTATTGAAAAAGACCGGCGACGAGTGATTTTCCCCCGAGCCCAAGGTGAATTGCTGATAGACATTGTTCTTGGCGGAATTAAACTGCCCCAAGTTGTCACGATCTACAACGTAGAGATTCCCGTCCTTCCCCGCGCCGACAGCAAGGTGGCGCGTCACATTGCTAGCGTCGGCAAGATCGGGCAACAGCAGCGGGCCGGCTGAACCGAAATCGGCGTCCGCACGGTCTTCGCTAAGGGTATTGAAAGGAGTGAAGTAGTCTCCAACTTTGAGGCCGCCGGACGTTGAAAGTCGAACGAACGAATTCCCGTAGCTGCTGTTCGTCCCTGGTGTGTCGCCAAATCCGTTGCCGCTGATAACGTATACGTTCCCGGACGCGTCTGCGGCGGGTCCGCCGCCACCCATCCACATGCCGCCACCCGAATTGTTGGGCACCAGATCGATCGCGCTGCTTTGTTTGAGCGTTCCAGCGTCAAGCGCGATTACCCACGCGGAATATGCGCCGCAATCGCCGAATAGGCCGGACCACGCTGTGTAGATAGTGTTTCCGCTTTCCAGCAGGGCGGCTCGCTCATGGTGAACGGAGGGAAGGAAAGTTACCACGCCCCCGCTGCTGTTGCCGCCGGTGCCTGGGTAGGTTGCCGTGATGGTCGTAGGCCCGCCAAACAGCTCGTTCCCATTCGTGAGATCCAGCGCATGCAGTCGGTGGATGATGTTTCCCGAGGAATTCTGAGACATGGCTTCGACATAGATGGCATTGCGGTTGCGATCGATGACCGGCGTCGCGGTGACCCCGTTTGGACTGATGTTGCCGCACGGCAGGTTCGTGGCCGGAGCTTCTCCGCTCGGAAGGACCCTGGTTTGCCAAAGGATGGTAGCCGAACTGCCGCTGATGCTGCTTGCGTCCACCGCATACACGCTGTCGTTTTCAGTTGCCACGTACAAGACGTCTTTGTTTCCCTGTCCGGGTATGGCAAGCTGGCTTACGAAGAGAGCCTGCCCATCAATTTGGCCATCGACCGAGAATTCGCCGACCTTTCCAAACGTCGCCGAACTGACGTTGCTCGTGGTCAGCGTCGTTTCCTTCAAGTTCTGTCCCGTTCGCTGGACGTCGTAGTGATGGGTGACTACGTCCGTGGCGGAAGGTCCCGGCGGCACCGGAGGAGGCCCGCTGTTCAGCGTTGTGCGCGAAGAACCGCAGCCCAAGAACACAATAAACACGGAGGAAATTACGGCCGAAAGAAGTACCTGATGTCCCCGCATATGCCTGCCTATCCGTCAATTTTAAGGACTGTGAAGATACCTGCGCACTTGGCGGAGCAAGATTGTTGCGTTAACGCCAAGGGTCCTGAAGTCGCCTGCAAAAAGATTCTCGTCTACGCTGCAAAGGCTCACAATCGGGCAAAGACCCGAGTTACTATGCGTGCCCTTCTTCCCCCCAGAAGAGCGCGAGTACGCAATGTTTGCTTGGGTCAACTCCTTGCCTTCATGAAGGTTTCCCTTCTATTCTCATGGTCCCTGTGGTGCTGAAGGATCAAGTTGCTTTCATCACCGGCTCCGGCCGAGGCATCGGGCGGGCCATCGCGCATCTGTTCGCGAAAGAAGGCGCGGTGGTGTTTCTGACCGCGCGCACAGAAAAGGAACTTGCCGCGGTGGGGAAGGAAATATCGGAAAACGGCGGAAGAGCCGAATATGCTGTGGCGGATTTGACGCAAGACGCCGCGTGCGCTCACGTCGTTGCCACCGCTCGGGAAAAACTCGGCAAGATCGACGTCTTGGTGAACAACGCGGGGCATTACGGCCCCGTCCTTCCGGTGGAAGAATATCCGGTCGGCGAGTTCGACAAGGTCATCGCCATTCATTTGCGCACGGCCTTCCTGCTATCGAAGCTGGTGCTGCCGGAAATGTATGCGCGCCGCGCGGGCGTGATCCTGAACATTTCGAGCCTCTCGGCGAAGGCAGCTTACTCCTGGGGTTCCGCCTACGCCGCAGCCAAGGCCGGAATGCTCGGCCTAACACGAGTGACTGCCGCCGAAGCTGCGCGCAAAGGTGTTCGCGTCAACGCCATCTGCCCCGGACCGGTCACCGAAACGCAAATGTCAAAGGAATTGGGCGCTGATCTGGCGAAGCGCCTTGGCGTGAGCGAGGAAGAGCAACTGGCGGGGTTCCTCAAAAGCTTGCTCCAGGGTCGCGCGCAAACCGCCGACGAAATTGCGCGTGCCGCCCTGTTCCTCTGTTCCGAACAGTCCAGCGCCATCACGGGCCAATCTATTAACGTCGATGGCGGCGTCGTGTTTTACTAAAGCTTCGGCAACAAGTCCGGGAAGTTCAAATCGCGCAATCAATTCCCTTACTCTGGCGGATGACGCCGCGCTCGTCTGTGACCGCCCGCGTAGCTGCAGGACGTGTCGGTCGTGTCTTCTAGGAGAGCATCGTAGTTTCGTCCGTCACCAGTCACGTGCAGCCGCCGCAACCATCCCGGCGGGATCGGAGAACCAGCGATTGGCACGCTCGCCTGTGGAAGGTGGCCTGGGCTGCCAAGAACGAATCCGCGCCCTTTGAACTCCGGGGTTGCAAGCAACAGATCCCTTGCGGCGTAAACCCCATGGGTCATCTTGTACTCTGGTTCTGCAGTATTGATGGCACGGAGCAGATTGCTAGCCGCCAGGTGTTTGGCCGGCTCCGCATCGGAAGAGGAGTGCGGCGCGTTTTGGCTGCGGAGTGTTTTGGCCGTCGTTATGAATGGAGCGATCAGAACAATCGAAAACAGGACTGACTTTTGTTCGCACGTCAGACCTCCTCCGGGAAAGGACTTGCGCGGAATACGTTCCGGGCCTCCTCAAGCTGGGAGACGGGAGGGAGCCAGTGTGAATTACGCTACGGAAGTAAGCGCATTCCTTCCAGCAGTGTCGTCTAGTGCATTTCGTTTTTGTGGACAACTCCGCCCTTCATCACGAATCTTACTTTTTGCAATTCCGTGATGTCTTTCAGCGGATCACCGCTGACGGCCACAAGGTCCGCCCACTTGCCTGCCTCGATGGTTCCCGCTTTGTCGCTCCAGCCAAGAAGCTCCCCGGCAACGGAAGTCCCAGCGCGAATCGACTGCATTGGCGTCATCCCGTATTGCACGTAGTATGCAAACTCTTTCGCTTGATTCACCTTTTTCCAGTCGAATCCCCCGGCGTCTGTGCCCAGCGCGATTTTCACGCCTTTTTTCACTGCTTTCGCGAAATCTTCTTTCTGTAGGTCCGCCATCTTCTGCCAATTTCCTCCGCGGCCCGGCGCAACGTACAAGCCCACCGTGAGCGTCGGCACCCAATAAATTCCTCTTCGCGCCATCTCATCCATCAGCGCGTCGGTCAGCCCGTCGCCGTGCTCAACGGTGTCCGCGCCCGCGCGCAGCGCTGCCGCAATTCCGTCGCTGCCGATGGCGTGCGCCGCCACTTTCTTGCCGATCCGGTGCGCCTCGTCAACAATCGCTTTCGCTTCTTCGTCCGTAAAGTTCACCATGCTGTGCAGCACGCCGTCCGCTTCAAAATGATAGCGGCGGTCCGAGTAATATTTGATCCAGTCCGCGCCATACATTGCTTGCTCGCGCACCGCTTTGCGCGCGCCTTCGACGCCGTCAACATATTGCACGCCCGTCGGCAATTTCAGCTCCCAGGAATAGCCCAGTAGGGGATACATTCCCGTTGGCGTCATGGCCCGCGTGGCCACCTGCATGCGCGGACCAGGCACTTCGCCGTTGGCAATGGCCGTCTTCACGTCCACGTCCGCGTACATCGCGCCTTCGGTTTCCAGGTCGCGCATCGCCGTGAAGCCGTGCGACAGGGCAATTTCCGCATTGCGTGCTGCAAGAATCGCGCGGTAAGGAATCGACTGCTTCAGCAACTGCTCGTCGTACTCCGCCGAGGTGACGTCGCCTTGCAATAGAACGTGCGTGTGCACGTCGATGAATCCCGGCAGCACCGTGGCTTTCGAAAGATCGATAACCTCCGCTCCGGCAGGGGCGCTTCCGCCCAAAGCAACCGACACAATCTTGTCGCCCTCAATCACAATCAGCGCGTTCTCCACCGGCTTGTCGTTTTTTCCATCGATCAATTTGCCCGCGCGGATCGCGACTCGGTGCGGCGCCTGTCCGGCGGAGAAAATGGGAATGAACAGGCTTGGCAAAACAAGGGCAAGAAAGCGACGCATGGATCTCCTCCTCGGAGCCGCAAGCCTATCAGAGACTTCTCTTTTCGTCGCGTGCCCAAAAGCCTTGGCGGTGCCGCTAGAATTCCGGGGAATTCGCCGGAATCATTCGACAACCACCCTGCGTTCGGCTAACATCTGCGCATCGGGCCACAGCGAGCGGCGGCCGTCCACCTGTAAACGTGCCGCTCCGGAACACCATGGGAAATCCAGACGGCGTGCCAGGGAGCAGACTTGAGGCCATCGTCTCTTGCAAGGACTCCGGAGAATCTTGTGAAAGAAGAATCGCGTCGCAGCACGCGCATCGAGCGGTCCGTTCCGCTGATTGTCTTCGGGCATAACAGTTTGGGCGAGCCGTTTGTCGAAAGAACCGTTTCCACTACCGTGAACCTGCATGGCTGCCGATATCCTTCGCGGCACGAATATGGCGTGGGGACCTGGGTGACGCTCCAAGTGGTCGGGCTGAACGTGGAGCCTGCCCCGCCCGCGATTCGCGCCCGGGTGCGCTCGATTCACCCGTCGCAAAGCTCGCGCGAATTGCAGCAGGTGGGGGTGGAACTGGAGACTCCCGCCAACGTTTGGGGCATCGCGACGCCCCCTCGAGACTGGTTGGGTGTTGGAGAAATGACCAGCTCCATGCCTCAATTCTCTGAGGTTACGGAACCCGAGCTTGAAGCTGCTTTCACCCCCCTCGACGGCACCGCGCTCGAGGTGGAAACGCGAGACGCCGAAGGGCCAGAGGCGGGAGGGCCGTCTTCCGCGCTCGAACACAAGTTGGCCGAGGTGGCCACTTTTCCTTCTCCGTCGCCCGTGGCCGGAAAACCTCCCGGCCTCACGCTCACCGAAGCTCCCAAGCCGCAGCGCGTGGTTCTTACGCCGGATGGGCTGATCAGCACTCTTCAGGGAAAACTGCAGCAGGCCGCCGAGAAGGCCGTGCAAAGCGCCGTGGCGAAGCAATTGAACGAAGCCGTGCGCAACGCCTTGTCTGCTATCGACCAGGTCAAACAGTCCAGCATCCGCGAAGTGCAGGAGCTTTTCCAGAGTCGCGTCGAAGCCACTACCACCGGTCTGGCCACAAAAGACGACATCGCCGCCGTGACTGCCTCGGTGATCGCCGCGCATTGGAAAGAGGAGATGGAGAAGTACCGCGCCCATGCCGAGGAGTTGACGCAGAGGCTGGCGCAGCAGGCCGCGGAATTGAAGCGGGAGATCGACGGCTGCCAGCAATTCCTGGGAAAGACAAACAAGGAACTTGAGCCCCGGGTTCAGGCTCGGCTCAGCGAAGCCGTGGCTTACGCGACCAAACAATTCGATGGCGCTGCCGCGCGAACCGTGGACCGGCGTTACGAGGGCCTCCTGGAAACCACGCAGTCTCTCTTGGAAGAAACCCTTTTGAAGCTTCAGGCTCGCTCGGCAGAGGCGCAGGCCCTAGTGCAAGGAGCGGTGAACTCGACGCTCGGGAACCTACAGCGACAAGCAGAATCGCAGTTGAATGTGATTCTCTCGGAAACCAAAGAGCGCGCCGCCTCGGCGCTTTCTTCTCTGGACGCCGAAAACCGCGCTGCCTGCGAAGCCCGGCGCCAGACTCTCGAAGCGGATGTGGCCCGCGCCGCCGAGCGCTCCACCGATCAATTCCGCAAAGGGATGAAGGCTTTCCTTTACTCTTGCCTAGTTGCGGCCGTGAGCGCTGTGGATGAGCACTCGAAGTCCACTCTCGAGGGCCTTACCCAGGACAACGGTAAGTCCTTGCCGGAAGGTCACCAGGCGGGGAACGGGGGCAACGGCTCTGTAAATCCAGAGGGCCCGGAAATCCTCCCTGCGCCTGATACTGACCCTTTCACCCACTAATCTGGAAAGAGTTTCGCCCAAACAAAAGGGCCAGCCGCTCTCTCTTAGGACGGCTGGCCCTTTTGTTTTCCTTGATTGCAGAACTTCCGTTACTCCTGAAGGAGGCAGGAGCAACGGTTCTGCGTGTGCTCCGGCTGACGCCAGAAACTCGATTTTCAGCTTACGGGCTGCTCAGAGCCCGGGCGCCGGAACGGCCGGCGCGCTAGTTCCTCAACGCTATAAATCCCATGCCGAACCGCAACCAAGACCGGATGCCGGCTGTCCGCTACCCGGTCAACGGTCACAGCCCAAACCCGGTGGAGCGTATAGAGGCTGATGAGGACCCCGGCAATAGCCAGGAATCCCAAAGCAAACAGCGCAAACGCCGCCAGCAGTTCGCGAACCGCATAAAGCTGAAGCGCGCCGATGACTCCCAACAGCCACCACATCCACTTACGGTCTTTATCTGCCTTCGTTATTTTGACTTGACTCTCCGCCGCATTCATGGACTCCCCCGGCTCCTAGAAAAACCTTACATTTCGCTTCATTTGGATGCTGCAACCTGCCCGAACGGGCACATTCCCAGTACCTGTACCATTAGACACTCTCACGCCCGCAAGAATCGATGGTACGCAAGTCACATTTTAAGCTCCAAACCAGTCTCCTAGTACCCGCCTCTGTAGACTCTCTTCACTGTAAAGCGATGAAGAAAAGCCACTTAGTGTAGTATACACTTTCGCCATTGTTTTCGCCAGGGTTTCCCTGTACCGCCTGTGGAAAACCTGCCCGGTCGTACAGGGATATTTTGCCGCGCAAAGGTGGTGATTCGAGTGCTCCCAGCGTATCAATCGAGGCCTCCAAACGAGGTCACCCGCCGCTCCAGAGGCACGCGAACCCTTAGCGCGTGCCAAGAAAGGTAACATCGGTTCGAGCGTTACTCGACTAGCTCGCGCGGTTCAGGAACATCGCGGAGGAGGTCTTGGCCGGGTTCAGTTTCCCTTCAGCGCATACCCGATGTCAAAGGGCAGCTTCCCATCCACGCGAAGAACTTTCACCGAGCTATTGATGGAATATACGTCGATAATCCCCGCAGCTCCTGGCGTCGCCTCGACCGTGCGCAGCAAGTCTTCGTCATTGTCCACAATCTTCACCGTCAGGCGCGATTCATTCAACTTCGCGATCGTGGCCTTGATTTCGCTGGCTGTGGCGCCAAAGAGCTTTTGTGTCGCATAGCGCATTTCTGGAGACTCCGGATCTCTCATCACCAGAGTGAAGTTCTTCCCATCGGGCCACGTTTTCTGGGTGCCTTTGCAGAACTTCGTCAAATCCGTCAGCGGAACGTCCGTCACT
>Ga0126369_10001063_pt1 | contig 18780 bp, 13 predicted proteins | sample PanSoiMetaPlot_1_FD_109646 | JGI IMG/M metagenome (GOLD analysis project Ga0126369, IMG submission 109646) | Tropical forest soil microbial communities from Panama - MetaG Plot_1 | ecosystem: Environmental > Terrestrial > Soil > Tropical forest > Bulk soil | place: Panama | collected 2016-02-17 | reverse complement strand
TTTATCAGCCGTCACCCGGCGATAACGCCAACAGCTCCGACAACGCCACGACTGATAGTTCGACTCTGAATGCAAATGGAAATTCGAACTCCGCGACGCCGGAAGATCCGGAATCGATGAAGCGGACGATTCGAACTTTGTCGAACCAGGTCGATAAGCTTAACGGCAAGTTGAATGAGATGCAGACGTCGCAACAGTCCATGGTCGATCTTGAACGGCTATCGCGAGCCGAACAGCGATCTTCGCAATTGCGAACGGAATTGCGCGACGTGGAGGACAAGAAAGCAAATCTCGAAGCGCATCTCGAAGCAGTTGAGAATGATCTGAAGCCGGAAAATATCGAGCGCGCGGTGGCCGGTTACGGCACCACCCGGCCCGAGGAGTTGCGTGCCGCCCGTCAGAAGCAACTTGAAAATGATCGCACCCGCACGCGGCAGCAGATCGATCAGTTGGCGGCGAGCGAGAGCCACATTCAGCAGGCGATTGCTACTTCGGATATTGAGATCGACCTCTTGCAGAAGAAGCTGGATCTGTCCGATAAAGCTGCGATTGAAAACGCGAAGACCAATGCGTCGCAGCCGGCGGCGAGTCCAACTCCGACGCCCTAAGGTGCGCACGCCTCCGGCGTGCAGCTAAAGAAGCAGGCCAGCGGCCTGCGTACCGGGTGTCTACCCCAGAATGTCTACCACAGCCCAACAAGAACTTTATCGGTTAATTGACGAAGCGAATGCCCGTGGCGAGCGCGTGGTGGTGGCGACGGTGGCGCATACCCGCGGATCTACCCCGCAGCGTCGCGGCGCGAAAATGCTGTTCTTCGAGAATGGTCAAACTGCCGGCACCGTCGGCGGCGGTTGCGTGGAAGCCGAAGTCTGGGCGGAAGCCCGCGACACGATGCGCAGCGGCCGGCCGGACTTACATCACTTCGCTTTGACGGCCGACGAGGCCAGTGAAGAAGGCATGGTCTGCGGCGGCACCATGGACATCTTCATCGATGTTTGGAAACCCTCACAATCCTGAATGACCGATTCGCCCTTATCTTCAGCCGACGCGAAATCGATTCGCGACGCCATCGCCGAGACCCTTCAGAACGGATCGCTGGGGGCGCTCATTACTGTTATTCAATCTGATCATCTGGCTGTGGGCGCGAAGCTGTTTGTCGGCGACACAGGCCAGACAGTTGGCGAATTGGCGGACGATGACCTGAGTCGCGCAGTCGTGGCTGCCGCCGCCGAATTTCTGCGGAGCCGTGCGGCCACCCGCATGATCTCGCTCGGGGAGATCGCTCCGGAATTCCCGGATAAGAGCGGCTCGCAATTCATGTTCGAGCGAATTGAAGCAGAGCCGCAATTGGTAATTGCCGGCGCCGGTCATGTCGGCGCGTCGCTGGCTCGACTGGCGGCGCTGGTGGGATATCGCGTCACGCTGATCGATGATCGCGCCGAGTTTGTTGCTCGCGAGAAGTTTGCAACCGCGCTGGAGCAGGGAATTGAACTGGTATGCGCCGGCAATTGGACTGATGCCTTGCGAGCGGCGTCCATATCCGGGCACGGGGTGTCAATCGCAATTGTGACGCGCGGACACAAACAGGATGAGGATTGCCTGCGGGCTGCGCTCGAGACGCAGCCGGACTACATCGGAATGATTGGCAGCAAGCGACGGACGAACATTGTGCTCGAAAAGTTGCGCGAGGAGGGGTGCGCTGAAGTTGAGCTGCGAAGAGTGCGCGCGCCCATCGGGTTAGACATCGGCGCCGTCTCGCCCGAAGAAGTTGCGCTGGCCATTCTTGCGGAGATTATTGCCGAGCGTCGCGGCGGCGCGGGCGGGTCTTTGTCCTCCTGGCGGCGAGCTTTAGTTCCGGCCTCTTAAATATTCACCGGGCAGAGGGTTTTTGGGGTCCTCTGCCTGCCAGAAAATCGACAGAATCCACCAGCGCTTGCCGTCGTTCATCATTTGAATACTGTTAATGCCGCGGGCGAACGGGTCCTTGTCATCTTTCGCATGACGCGATTCGTAAGTGCTGAAGAGATGTGCGATATTCGCGAACTTTTCAGTGCGCCGCGATATCTCCCGTTCGAAAAATCCGTTCTTCTCAAGGACGGGTCCGCTGCGCGCCTGGTAGTCCTCAGGAGATAAGACGCGCGAACCTGCTTCTCCAGTCGGCCGAATGCCCGTCGGAATCAGACGCGCCCCCGGATAGAACAGCGAACGAAAGCGGTCCCAATCACGCTTTCCCGGCGGGCCGGAGATTACGTCATAGAGCGCGGCGATAATCGCGTCCATCGTGGCGACATCGGCGGGATTCGCGGTGCTGACCGGCAATGGCGGCGGCGTGGGCGTCGCGGTCGGCGTCGGCGTTTGGGCCGCGGCCGCTGCGGCAAATAGAAAAACGACTCCGCTCAATAGCGCTGCGCGCCTGGCAAACCGCAAACTCATAATCATTCGCACCATCCTTGTTTTCTTAACTTTTTGCGTTGACTGAACGAGATTAGAGCATGAGCCGAGATCGCGCCGCAAGACGGCTTTGAGCGAATGGTGATCGAAATTTCGGCTTAGGGTTTTCGCTAGCCCAGGCGTTGAAACGTGGGTGCCATTAAAGCCCCATTAATGGGTATTGATATATTTGACTCACCAGTCCGCGGAGCGGACGATGGCATAAAGCCTGGGGCGTAAGCCCCAGGATCAATCGCAGAAAGAATTCGAGGCCGCGGAGCGGGCGACAGCCCATTGGAGTCAACGTAGCGCCCACCGTCAGGGCTGTCGCCCGCTCCGCGGGCTCATTGTTCCGAAATGTCCGTATTCCTCGGGTTCCTCCCGATAAATCGGGATTCACCCGAGGCTTTATGCTGTCGTGCGCTCCGCGCACTGAGCATCTGGTGAGTCAACTATATGACTGCCGTTTAAACGGTTTCCGATCTCGTTATGGTGCTCGGCACACCGGGCTAAAGCCGCGGTGTGATTAAGAAACGTCAGAATGTACCACTCCATTCGTGACTTTTAGCTTGCCGCTGCGATTGGCTTTGTGATAAATGCGGCTTTCGATTCTATTCACCAAGGAGAGAACCCGGTATGGCCCGAACAATCATCGGAGTGATCGTCGGTTACGTTTTAATGTTCATCCTGAATATTTGCGGCTTCGTCACTTTGTATGCCGTCCTCGGTCAGGATCAGTCGTTTGAGCCGGGACTGTACCTGGCCTCCATGAAATGGATTGCGGGCACCTTTGTGATACTGCTGCTCACCGGCGCCATCGCCGGATTGATCTGCGCGGTCATCGCGCGCGGTGGACGCGCTTCGCTCGCATTGGCAATCGCGGTGATCGTGCTCGGCTTGCTGCTGGCAATTCCGGGAATGATGAAAATGCAGATCAACTCCAAGCTGGTGCGCTCAGGCGACACCCCGTCAATGCAAGCTGCCCAACTCGCGTACTATCCGGTTTGGTGTCCGTTCGCGTTTCCATTTATCAGCGCCGTTGGAGTATTGATTGGCGGGAAATTGAAACGGAGCTGAGGTTCCGGTCGGCAGTGTCAGAAGCCCGACCGTCAGGGAGGGCAACTAACATTATCATCGTTCGCGCATTATCAAAATTGCCCTCTCTGAGAGTAGGGCCTCTGATAAAAAAGGCGAGTCAATCGACTCGCCTTTTCAAATTTGGTGCGGATGAGAGGACTTGAACCTCCACGATGTCACCATCACAGGCTTCTGAGACCTGCGCGTCTGCCAGTTCCGCCACATCCGCGGGGAAATTCACTATACGAACCGCAGATCGGAAGTGTCAAACGCCGCCCTCCAAAGCAGCGGCTTGACGCTGCTCTTTTTGAGTGACTTGCCGGCCGGCGAGCGGTAAGGCGCCGTCAAGCCGGCGCACTCAAAATTATCGGTTGCGCCAGGTACGGTTGCGATATTGCCAGCCGCTTGTGGAAGTCACGTGCCGATGGCGCCAATAATCATTCATGTTGTATCGATTGCGATAACCGACCCGGTCGCCGCGCGTAACAAAAAGGTTACGGTTCACCCGGCTCGGTCCCCGCCCGTCCCAACGCCCGTCGCGCGCATCATGGCAATTAACGAACACGCTGCATTTGCGGTCCAGATTTTTAGCTTGCCCGCGTCCACGGCCCTGGGCTATTGCCGCCGCTGCCGCCAGGCTGAGAATTAAAACAGCGAATGTAATTTTGACTATGCTATGTCTCATGAATCCACCTCCTGAAAGGGTGGGGAGAGTACCGGTTCTTATCTTAAGTAAATGCCGAGCCGCACCCGGTTACGCCGATATCGCGGCCGGTATTCGCGATAGCTGTAACTGTAGGTGGGAGTCGTGTAGGCGTAAGGGTTCGCGTAGTACGGCTGCGAGTAGTTGTACGAGTACCCGGTCCCGTAATACGGAGTCGGGTAGCCGTAGCTGTAATAGCGCGTCCCGTAGTAGGGCTGCGTGCCGTAATAAGGCGTGCTATAGGTTTGTCCGTAAAACACGCGCGGTTGTGGTTGATAAACCAGCACGCGCTGACGACGCGGTCGCACGACGACTGAAAATCGTTGCGCTGCCGCCGTCGCCGGCAACGTCACCATCACCAGCGCGATTGGCAGGATCCACTTTGTGATTAAAGATAAATTTCTTTGCATAAAGCCTCCAATTAAATTAACTGGGATATGAGGAGAGAATGCGTTCGAAATTATTATAGCGACGGTTGTTAGCCATCGCCTTGCGGCATTGTTATAGTTGAATTTCAAACGATGATGGCCGTGAACACTCAGGCAAGCACGCTGGCGGAGCGGGTTGCGTCCGTGCGTCAGCGCATGGCAGAGGCGGCCCAACGTGCCGGTCGCAAGGTGGCGGAAGTGACCCTGGTCGCCGTCAGTAAGACGCATCCCGCGGCGACGATTCAGGCAGCGATGGCCGAGGGTTTGTCCGTCTTCGGAGAGAACCGGGTGCAGGAAGCGGAACAGAAAATTCCCGTGCTGGGTCGCGACGCAGCTAAGTGGCACTTAATCGGGCACCTGCAATCGAATAAAGCGCGGCGCGCCGTGGAGTTGTTCGATGTAATCCACTCGCTCGATTCGGCGGCGCTGGCCCGGAGACTGGATCGCATCTGCGAAGAGTTGCAACGCGAAACGTTGCCGGTGCTCCTCCAGGTTGACCTCGGGCACGAGGCCACCAAGAGCGGGGCTGACGAAAAGTCCCTTCGCGAAGTTGTCGACGCGGTGCAGGAGTGTCCGCGATTGCGCTTGCTGGGGCTCATGACCTTGCCGCCATTTTTCGATGAAGCCGAGCAGGCGCGGCCGTTTTTCCGGCGGTTGCGCGAACTGCGCGATGGCTTAGCCGCGGCGGGTGGGTTTGCTCATGGTCCCGGTGAGTTGTCGATGGGTATGACCCATGATTTTGAAATTGCCATCGAGGAAGGGGCAACGATGGTCCGGGTCGGCACGGCAATCTTCGGCGCGAGAGACTGAGTTGGTTACCCAGACCTCAATCTGGCAAGCCGGGGCAGTAGCCCGACCGTAAGGGAGGGCTCGTCTATGGGGGCCCTCCCGAACGGTCGGGCTACTGCCCCGACAGACTGAGCTTGGCTCACTTTGGTGAATCAATGGTTGCGTTAGGTTTCATTTACTTCTTCATTCGATCGGCGGTAACGCTTTTGACCGTGGCCTGCGCCGTTTTGGTCATCTTGCGCGCCGTTTTTGATTACAGCGAGGTCAACCCGTTTACCTGGCACTATCGCAACGTGCGCCGGGCGACCGAGCCGGTGCTGATGCCGGCGCGCGCAATTCTGCGTGGTTTCAGACTCGATCCAAGAACCGCGCCGCTGGTCGTCTTGATCATGCTGATAGCCGTCTGGTTGGTTGTGGTGCAACTTGCGGGAACGGTGCTGAACACGATTGGCGGTGTTCTCTACGCCGCGGGCAGTCATCGGCCGGATATGGTCGCCGGCATCGGCGGCTATCTCCTGTTCGGCTTGTTGGGACTGTATACGGTGGCCATCCTGGTGCGCATTATTTTTTCCTGGATAGGCGCGAGTTATGCAAACCGGGTTTTTCGATTCACGGTAAAGATCACCGAGCCGTTGCTTGGCCCGCTGCGGCGGATGCTGCCGCTGGTCGGGATGTTCGACATTTCACCCCTCCTGGCCTATGCGATCGTTTGGGTCTGCCAAATGGCGGTCGCCTCGACCTTGCTCCACACGTGGCCGGTGCAATTTTTCTGAAGCTTGTCGCTGGCCCGGTCGCTACTGCTCACGGTTCTGACATTGGTTGCCTTCGGTGACGTGGTATCGCGAAGATTCGGCCGGCATTACTTTTTCGGTGCGCGTGATCCCGCGGGCTTCGCGCAGCGAGATTGTCGGGCTACACGACGGCGCGCTGAAGATTCGCGTGGCGGCGCCTCCGGTTGAGGGCGCGGCCAACAAAGAACTCGTGCGGTACCTGGCGAAAACGTTTAGAATCCCGCGGATGGCGGTGATGGTGGTCTCGGGCGCCGGTTCCAAGCACAAAGTCATTCGCCTGGCGAACCCGAGCGCCGTCACCCGCGAAGCGCTGAATAAACTGGTCTTGATTTGAATCCCCCAATGGACCTGGAAAATATCGGTCGTTATCGCATTCTGGAAAAACTCGGCGCCGGCGGGATGGGGGAAGTTTATCTTGCCGAAGACACGCAACTCGGGCGCAAGATCGCGCTCAAACTGCTGGCCCAGGAACTGACCCAAAACCGCGATCGCCTCAGCCGCTTTGATCAGGAAGCTTACGCCGCGTCGGCGCTGAACCACCCGAACATTCTCACGATTTATGAAATGGGCGATGAAGCCGGCCGTCACTTCATTGCGACTGAGTTTGTCGACGGCGAAACTCTGCGCCACCGGCTGGGCGGCCCGCCGATCGATTTAGCCGATGTGCTCAACATCGGTATTCAGATCGCCGGCGCGCTCGAAGAGGCCCACGCCGCCGGAATCATTCACCGCGACATTAAGCCGGAGAACGTGATGATTCGCCGGAGCGGTCACGTGAAGGTGCTCGACTTTGGCCTGGCGAAGCTGGTGGAAAAGTCAGGCGCTGAAGACACCGACACCGAGGCCGTGACCAGGGCGCTGGTCCAGACCGACGCCGGCATGGTGCTGGGGACCTCGCAATACATGTCGCCCGAACAGGCGCGCGGCAAACCGGTGGACGCGCGCACCGACATCTGGAGCCTGGGCGTGGTGCTCTATGAAATGGCCACCGGCCGGCCACCGTTTCACGGCGAAACCAAGACCGATGTGATCGTGGCGATTGCCAAGAACGAGCCGCCGCCAATCGCGCGGTTTGCGCCGAACGCCCCGGCCGAATTCGAATGGATCGTGCTGAAGGCGCTGCGCAAGGACGTCGACGAGCGCTATCAGACCATCAAGGAGCTGGAATCCGATCTAAAGAAGCTGAAGCAGCGGATTGAATTTCAAAGCGAACTCGAGCGCTCGATGGGTCCGGAGAGACTCACCGGCACCTTCAGCGCCATGGCGGACACTGAGATTCAGGCGTCCGTGTCTGCCCATACGACGGCCGGTCCGGCGGTGGCGACGTCAAGCGTCTCGCAGACCACGCAGACGCGGGCATCCAGCGCCGAGTACGTGGTGACGGAAATCAAACGGCACAAGACGATCTTCGCAGTTGTCGCCGTCGCCGTGCTGGTGGCCGCCGCGGCCATCGGCTACTTCACCCTGTTGCGTAAGAAGACGGTGCTCACCGAAAAGGACACCATCCTGCTCGCCGACTTCGTCAACACCACCGGCGATAATGTGTTCGACGATACCTTAAAGCAGGCGCTGGCCGTGCAACTGGGCCAGTCACCCTTCCTGAACATTTTTTCGGAAGACCGCGTGCGCGAGCAGTTGAAGTTTATGAATATGTCCGGCGATTCGCGCATCACCCGTGAAGTCGGCAAGGCCATCTGTGCGCGTCAGAGCATCAAGGCGATGTTGCTGGGTTCTATCTCCGGCGGATCTCATTATGTGGTCACGCTGGAAGCGGTGAACTCGCAGACAGGCGACATGCTGGCCAGCGAGCAATTCGAAGTGGACGGCAAGGACCAGGTCCTGAAGGCCCTGGGTCCGGCGGCGTCCCGTCTGCGCGAGAAGCTGGGGGAATCGCTGGCGTCGCTGAAGATTTTTGACGCGCCGATTGAAAATGTTACGACCTCTTCGCTGGAAGCGCTGCGCCAGTACTCGCTGGGCATGAAGCAGCACGCCAAGCCCGACTACCGGAACGCCATTACCTTCTATGAAGCGGCGCTGCAAATCGATCCGAACTTTGCGATTGCGCATGCCCGGCTGGCCGCTTGTTTCAATACGCTCCGGCAACTCGAGGCTTCGCGCGCTGAATTTATCAAGGCCTATGAACTGCGGGACCGCGTGAGCGAGCGCGAGCGGTTCATCATCACGTCCAATTATTACGGCGGCGTGACCGGTCAATGGGACGAGCAGATCAAAGAACTGAACAAATGGAAGGCGACCTATCCGCATGACTGGGAGCCGCTCAACGTTCTCAGCAATCGATACACCACGACCGGGCCCTTTGAATTGGCGGTGACCGAAGGGAACCAGGCGATCGAACTCAATCCAAACGATCCCCGGGCCTATGTAAATCTCGGAGTGGCGTTCATTGAGATGAACAGGTTTGACGAGGCTAAGAACGTGCTGTTGAAGGCCCAGCAGGTACGGCCCGAAAGCACGAACATGCATGCGCGTCTCTATCAACTGGGATTTCTGCAAGGCGACGGCGGTTTGATGAAAGACCAGATTGATTGGGCCAACGCCACCCCGCGTAACGCGGAGAACGGTTTGATGTGGCAGGCGCAGGTAGCGGCCTTCAGCGGCCGTCCCCAACAAGCCGATGAGTTGACCAACCGGGCGATTGAGATAGTCAAGGGGCCGGACGCGAAAGAGACGATGGCCCAATGGATGCTCCAGGAGGCCACCCGCGACGGGGCGCTAGGTAATTGCGGGCACGCGACCCAGCTGGCGAAGCAGGCGCTGGAGCTTTCGCGCGAGCAGGCCAACCTCGTCAGCGCCGCCAATGCCTATGCGCGATGCGGGCAGGCTGTTCCGGCCCAGGCCATAATCGACGACCTGAGCAAGAGCTATCCGCTCGACAGCCTGTTGAATGTGAGTTGGCTCCCGATCATTCGCGCGCAAACGGAACTGAGCAAGGGTAACGCCGTGCAGGCAATCCAATTGCTTGAGACGACGCGACGCTATGAGTCATACGGTGATTTCTGGCCGCAGTACCTGCGGGGCGAAGCCTACCTGAAACTGAAGAATGGAGCGCAGGCCGCTTCGGAGTTCAAAACTATTCTCGATCACCGGGGCTGGTATCCTACCTCGCCTTTGTATCCGTTGGCCCAGCTCGGCTACGCGCGGGCCCTGGTGATGGCGGGAGACAATGCCACCGCCCGCACGGCCTACCAGGATCTGTTCACGCTGTGGAAAGACGGTGAAGCAAACCTCCCGGCGCTCGCCGCCGCCCGCGCCGAGTATGACAAGCTGAAATAAATTCTAGCCGGGTGTCTTTGTCTCAAAAGTACGCCTCATATGATTCTCAGTGCGCTCCGCGCACTGGGTGGCTTGGGGCAGTAGCCCGACTGTAAGGGAGGGCTCGTAAAGTCGCCAAAGATGAGCCCTCCCTTACGGTCGGGCTACTGCCCCGGTTCCGATGAGTCACGACTGCGCGCTGGTGCAGGCCTGTGCTATATTTGCCAGCTAATTACCAATCGGAATTCACAATAAGGACCCAATCTCGATGTCGGGACATTCGAAGTGGCATTCTATTAAGCACAAGAAAGGCGCGCTTGATGCCAAGCGCGGTAAACTTTTCACTAAATTTATTAAGGAACTGACGGTGGCGGCGCGAACCGGCGGGGGCGATCCGGATGCCAACGCGCGACTGCGCAAAGCGATCTCTGATGCGAAGGCCGGCAACATGCCGAACGATACGATTGACCGCGCGATTCGCCGCGGCACCGGCGAAGAAGAAGGCGTCAACTACGAAGAGATCACCTACGAGGGATATGGACCGGGCGGCGTCGCTCTGCTAATCCAGGCGGTGACTGACAATCGCAATCGCACCGTGGCAGAGCTGCGGCACATATTCTCAAAGAACGGCGGCAACCTGGGTGAATCAGGATCGGTAGGCTGGATGTTTGATAAGAAGGGCTACCTGGTAGTCGAGAAAGCGGCGAAAGCTGAAGATGAGCTTTTCGATCTGGCCATTGAAGCCGGCGCTGAAGACATTCGCGATGACGAAGACAACTGGGAAATCATCACCGCGCCCGATACTTTTGAATCAGTCCAGACCGCTATCAAAACAGCCGGCATCACCCCACAGGTGGCCGAAGTCGAAATGGTCCCGCAGAACTACATCAAGCTCGAAGGCTCCCAGGCCAGCCAGATGGTCAAGCTAATGGACGCCCTGGAAGATCACGACGACGTGCAGAAGGTTTCCGCCAATTTCGACATGAGCGAAGCCGACATGGCCGCGGCCTGACGGAACGCGCGCATCCGGCCTGCGGCGGCGGGCATCCTCCATCACTAGTGACACAACGAGGTTCAGCGTGTTAGATTCCGCCCGTGCGTGTCCTTGGAATCGATCCAGGCAGCGAAACTACTGGCTGGGGCGTAGTCGAAGGCGATGACAACGGCCAACGTTATCATCTAATCGAATATGGCGCAGTCAAACTGTCGTCAGCTTCGTCGTTTCCGTCGCGTCTCTTGAAAATCAGCCGGGCGCTGGAAGAAATCATCGATCAACATCGGCCCGATGCTTGCGCGATCGAGGAGGCCTTCTACTCGGTCAATCCCAAAGTCACGCTGAAATTAGGACAGGTGCGCGGAGTGGCCTTGCTGGCCGCCGAAAGGGCCGCTTTACAGATTGGCGAGTATTCACCACGCCTGGTAAAGCAGACCATCGCCGGATACGGAAACGCCGAGAAGCAGCAAGTCCAGCAAATGGTCCGCGTGTTGTTGTCGCTGGCGGCCGTTCCCGAACCGCACGATGCCGCCGACGCGCTGGCAGTAGCCATCTGCCACTTCCATCACGCGGGCGTAAAGCAGCGGTTGGCCTCGGCTATTTCCATTTAAGAAAGCGCCCTCGCAGTCAGACCTGCGGTCGCCATCCGCCGGCGATGTGATAAGGCTTTCGCATTAGAATTATGATTTTCGATTGTCGCCGCGTTATTACCCTGAGCGTACTGGCTGCGCTTGTGGTGGGTACCGCCATCGCTTCACGCCGGACCGGCGCGTCATCGCCCCCCGAAAATTCGCCGCTCCCGGTTCCCCGGAACACCGTCAAGAAACCACGGGCCTCGAAAAATCTTCTTTCTCAGTCCGGCCAACCGCCGGATCCGGTTGCCGAGAGGCCGGCGCGTCGCGAATTCACTGTTTATCGGAATGAGATGGGTGAAATCGTCTGTCGCGAAGCCACTCCGAATGAAATAAAAGCGCGTGAAGGAGCCGATCTCGCCAAACTGGGCCTGCGCCGGATAAACCATCTGGATCTGGATAAGACGGGCACGCGTCAGTCGCCTGAGGCAACCAACCTGGTCATCGTGCTGCGGGCAACGCAGCAACTACAACAGAACGGCGCCGCCCTCCTGGCTTTCAGTCGCGCAGCACAGAATTGGGAAAACGTGATCATGTCGCCGATCACGATCTATCTCGACGTTGATTTTGGCGCCACCAACTTTGGACAGGCCTGGCCTTCCGGCGTCCTGGGCGCAACCCGTTCGCCGAGCAGCCACTATCCATATCCATCGGTGCGGGGAAACCTGATCGCCGAGGCGGATGGCGAGGGCAACGCGACGAAACAGGCAATCTTCAATTCGTTGCCGACTATGACCGTGCCCACGGATCTGGGAGATTCAGGCGCCGCCGACGTCTCAAATTCCATCGCCCGGGCGATTGGCTTGTTACCGGCGACGGCCCAGTCCAGTGACGACGCGGCCAGGATCTCTTTCAATTCGAACTTCACCTTTGATTTCGATCCCAGCGATGGGATCAACGGCGATGCGATTGACTTTGATGCCGTCGCCACGCATGAGATCGGCCACGCTCTGGGATTCAATTCAGATGCCGGCTTGAATCTTCCGCGGCCGTCCGTGTGGGATCTATATCGCTTCCGCAACGGCACGACCAGTTCGAGCTTTACGGCGGCGCAACGAATTCTGACCATCGGAGGATCGCCTGATCCGCTGCAGTACGACTTCGTTCCCGGAAATTCGCAGTTGGGTTTGTCGACTGGCGGCCCGGCCGGATCAACGGCCAACGGCGGCGACGGCTGGCAATCAAGCCACTGGAAACATGTCAACGGGTGCGGCACGCCGATTGGCATTATGGATCCAGCCATTTCCAACGGCTGCCGCCGAACGATTAGCAGTAGCGACCTCCTGGCGCTGTCATCGTTCGGCTACAACTTAACCAACAATAATTCGCCGCCAGCGCCACCGCCGGCGACGACGCCGGCGAACGACAACTTTGCCAACGCCCAGACCATCAGCGGTTGTACCGGCACCGTAACTGGAACCACCTTTGGCGCCACCACCGAAACGGGCGAGCCCAGCCACGATCCAACCGATGCCTCTTCGTTAAGTCCCGGTCATACTGTTTGGTACCGGTGGCAAGCGCCGTCATCCGGAAGCGTCACCATGACGACCGCGGGCAGCGACTTCGACACGATATTGGCGATATACACGGGCACCGGCGTTGGGTCGCTAACCAGAATTGCGTTTGATGATGAAGCAAAACCCGGTGTTCACACGAGTCGCATAACCTGGGATGCAGCCGCCGGCACAACTTATCAAATCGCGATTGATGGATGGGGTGGCGACCTGGGTGACGTCCAGCTTAACTGGACGGGTTGTGGGATCAATGCGCCGCCGGCAAATGACTACTTTGCCAATCGACAAACGTTAAGCGGTTGTTCTGGAAGTGTCACGGGTTCGACCGTGAACTCAGACGCCGAGCCAAACGAGCCGAATCACTTGCCGTCCGATCCGGCGGCGCACTCGCCCGGGCATACTGTCTGGTTCAAATGGTCTATACCTACTAATTCGCCCGGGCAACTTACCGTAACCACCGAAGGCAGCGATTTTGACACAATTCTGGCAGTCTACGATGATCCCGGGCCCAGTAACGGAGCCGTCGGCGTTGGGTCGCTGATTCGGATGGCGTCGAACAACGATGCCTCACCCGGCACTCTTACCAGTTCGGTTACCTTCAACGCGAACCCCGGCTCACTCTACGCGATTGTGGTGGACGGTTGGGATGGAGCTGTCGGTAACTTCAAACTTAATTGGAGTGAGACAAACTGTGTCACGCCATCACCCACGCCCACGCCCATTTCGTGTCCGGGACAGTTGATGGTAAACGACACCGGAGACGCCGACGATGCTAATCCAGGCGATGGGGTCTGCGCCACGGCGGGCGGCGTCTGCACGTTTCGAGCCGCATTGCACGAACGAGAGTCCCGTCCTTTATGCGATCCGGTGACGATTAATCTCAGCGGCGTGTCGGGAACGGTTAATCTCAATAGCCCACTGGGCCTAATCGTCCATAACGTGCATATCGTGGGGCCGGGTCCGGATAAACTGACGATCCAGCGAAACCCGGTAGCGGGTACGCCCAACTTCGGGATTTTCTCATTTGATTACTCCAGCACATCTACGATCGATGGAATTACCATCGCGAACGGTTTGGCCGCCAGCGGTGCGGGTGGCGGTGGGATTCATAACCTGGGGACGCTTTCGCTCATCAATGTCAGCGTAGTTAACAATCAAAGCCTGGGCGTCGGCGGCGGAATCTTCAATGATGGGGGTACGAGTGGCGTAGCCGGCGTGATGAACGTACTCAACAGCATTATCAGCGGCAATCAAACAGTTTCCGGATCCGGAGTGCCCAGCTGGGGTGGAGGCATTCTTCATAACGGAGCGATGCTGACCATTGTCAACAGCACGATTAGTGGAAATAAGACCGGAGACGCCACGGTGAATTTCCCCTCTGACGGCGGCGGCATTGGGGTGCTTAGCGGGACAGTTAGCCTGGTTAACTGCACTGTCGCAAATAATCAGGCCGGCAAAACCGGCCACGGTGGCGGTATTGGTGCGGACGGCAAACCGGTGGTTAATCTCCAGAACACGCTGATTGCCAACAACACCGGCGGACCAGGGAATTCCAGTCCTGACTTGTTCGGCACATTTTCGTCGCATGACTACAATCTGATCAGCAATTCATCAGGGGCGGCGTTCACCGGCCCGGTGGCGCACAACATTACAAATGTAAATCCGCAGATAGGCCCACTCGCTTTCAACGGTGGACCGACAATGACGCATGCGCTGTTTCTCGGCAGCCCGGCGCTTGACGGCGGCAGCAACGCGCTGGCTCTCGATCAGGCAAATGTTGTCTTAACCACGGATCAGCGGGGGACTGGCTTTGCTCGCATTGTCAACGGCACGGTTGATATTGGCGCCTTTGAAAACAGCGGGCCGCCGCCGACCCCCACGCCCACACCGACGCCGACACCGACGGCTTCCCCGACACCGACGCCAGGCCCAAAACCTCCATGCAGTGACGACGCGTGGTGGGCGACCAGTACGACCAACGCTCCGGCCGGGCGCCTTCGCCATACGGCAGTATGGACGGGCCGCGAAATGATAGTGTTTGGCGGCCAGGATGCGAACTTCAATACCATCAGCGGTGGGGCCCGCTACAATCCGCAGACGGACACCTGGACACCGATCAGTTCGGTTAATGCGCCGAGCGCGCGTAGTGGTCACACCGCGGTTTGGACTGGGACTGAAATGATCATTTTCGGCGGATCCAGCGGCGGTAATTATTTCTCCGACGGCGCCAGATACAATCCTGTGACCGACACGTGGACACCAATCAGCGCCGTCAATGCGCCGGCCGGGCGTTCCTCTCACGTGGCCGTCTGGACGAACACGGAGATGATTGTCTGGGGAGGCAGTAACAACACCGGCATCATCACGACCGGCGCCCGTTACAATCCCCAAACCGACAGCTGGATCCCGATCACCAACACCAACGTTCCGATACCACGGTTTACGCAAGCAGTCGTCTGGACCGGAAACGAAATGATCATCTGGGGCGGCAATGGAAACACTTTCACCAACACCGGCGGAAGATATAACCCCAGTACTGATTCATGGACGGCGACCAGTACCGTGAATGCGCCTTCGGCGCGAATCGCGCCCACCGCTGTCTGGACCGGCGCTCAAATGATCGTGTGGGGAGGCGCCGAAATCGGCGGCATAATTGTCGCGACCGGCGCGAAATATGATCCCGGCGCCGACAGCTGGAAGCCTATGGCGAACGCTCCCGAAGCTCGCTCGGGGCACCTGGCTGTTTGGACCGGCAAGGAGATGATGGTGTGGGGTGGATCGTCAACTGCCAGTGGCTTCCCGAATATTGGCGAGCGGTACAATCCCGCCACGGATAGTTGGATTGCCGCCTGCGATACCAACGCGCCGGCAGCCCGCGCCAATCACACCTTAATATGGACGGGCAGCGGGGCGATTGTCTGGGGCGGCAATCCCAGTCCTACGTCAAGCCCTTTCAACACGGGCGGCAGATATCTAATCCCGGCAAACCCGATCGATGCCTCGAACTACTTTGTGCGTCGCCACTATCTCGATTTTCTCAATCGCGAACCCGATGTTTCAGGTTGGGATTTCTGGGCAAGTCAAATCCTGGCCTGCGGCACTGATGCTCAATGCACTGAGGTGAATCGCATCAATGTCTCCGCGGCATTCTTCCTTTCGATTGAATTTCAGGAGACCGGGAATGAAGTCTACAAGATGTACAAGGCAGCCTTCGGCAATCTCCCGGGGAAACCCGTGGCGGTGGATCGCGCGACCTTCCTGGCCGATGCGCGACAGATACAATCGACGCCGGCGCAGGTGATTGTGGCCCAGGACAATTGGCAGCAGCAGTTGGATATCAATAAGCAGGCGTTTGCGTCGGCCTTTGTGCAGCGGCCGGCTTTTCAAACTGCGCATGCCAGTCAACCCTCGGATCAATACGTGAATTCACTTTTCGCTAACACTGGGGTGACACCGACAACGGCAGAATTAGTCGCGGCGAACAACGCGTTCGGGACAGCCAGCAGCACCGGGGGCGCCAATGCCGGCCGCGCTGCCGCTTTGCGCAGCGTTGCCGAAAGCGCTTCAGTCACCAAGAAACTGAAGAACGAAACATTCGTGCTGATGCAATACTATGGATACCTGCAAAGGAATCCTTACGATCCACCGGAACCAACGCTCGATTACGCTGGCTACAATTTCTGGTTGAATAAACTGAATCAATTCAACGGCGACTTTGTCGCAGCCGAAATGGTTAAGGCCTTTATTTCGTCGACCGAGTACCGGCAGAGATTCGGACCGTAACCGAACTGCGATCTTAATCGAAATCAGAATGGTTCATGGTGATTTAGGCTTAATCGAATTAGTAGATTAGAATTCCCGGCTTACGAATCAACGGGTTTATGGCTTTGGATTTCCGCCGCGTTGTAGTGCTCGTCTTTGTCGCCGTGCTGGTCGCAGGAACTGCGATTGGCTCACGGAGATTTGCAGTCCTGCTGCCGGCGAGCGAGATCGAGGCGGTCCGATTACTCGAAAGTGCGCGACCCGATCGTCCCGGCAAAGCGGCTCCCCACCACGCCGCGCAATCCACGGCAACTCCGGAGGTAGTCAAACCCGGGCGCCGGCAGTTCACCGTGTACCGAGCCCCGTCCGGTGAATTGGTCTGCCGCGAAGCTACCGCTGAAGAGATCAGAGAGCGCCAATCAATAGATCCGCAAACGCGCGGCCTGCGCCGAATCAACCACTTCGAACTCGATAAATCTGCCAGTTCCCAGGCCCCCGAAGCGAGCAACCTGATCATCGTGCTCCGCGGCACTCAGCAATTGCAGCAGAACGCCGCGGCCACCGCTGCCTTTAATCGGGCGGCGCAGAATTGGGAGAACGTGATCATGTCGCCCGTCACCATCTATATCGACGTGGATTTCGGGCCGACTGATTTTGGCGATCCCTGGCCGGACAACGTGCTGGGCGCGACCGGATCGCCGAGTGGCGCGTTTTCATATCAGGCCGTGCGCACGGCCCTCATGGCCCAGGCAAACAGCGAAGGCGATGCGACCAAGTTCGCCGTCTTTAGTTCGTTGCCGCCAGTCACCCTGCCCACTGATTTGGGAGATGGCAGTGGCGTCGATCTTTCAGATTCAATTGCCCGCGCGATTGGCTTGTTACCGGCGACTGCCCAGCCGGCAAATGACGCATCTCAGATAGCCTTCAATTCAAATAACACCTTCGACTTCGACCCCAGCAATGGCATAACCGCCAACGCGATCGACTTCGAGGCGGTCGCGACCCACGAGATTGGTCATGCCCTGGGATTTGATTCAGACGGCGGCTTGAATCTTCCCCGGCCGACCGTCTGGGATCTTTACCGGTTCCGTACCGGCACGACGGCGTCGACATTTCCATCTGCGCAGCGAATCATAACCGTGGGCGGCTCGCCCGACCCGCTGCAATTTGATTTCATTCCCGGCAATCCGGAATTGGGACTATCCACCGGTGGGCCAACCGGTTCCGACGCGCTCGGTGGTGATGGTTGGCAGTCCAGCCACTGGAAACACGTCGATACGTGCGGGGGGACGATCGGAATCATGGACCCGGCGATTCCTGAGGGCTGTCGCCGGACCATTACCAGCAACGATCAGCTGGCGCTGGGTTCCTTCGGATACAACCTGACGAACAACAATGGGGCGCCGGCGGCGGCCTCGCCGACCCCGCCGGCAAACGACAACTTCGCGAATGCGCAAACCATCACGGGATGTTCCGGCAGCGCCGGCGGCACCAGCTTTGGCGCCACCAGCGAAAGCGGTGAGCCCAGCCATGACCCAAGTGATGCTACTTCGCTCAGTCCCAGCCGCTCGATCTGGTTTCAATGGCAGGCGCCGTTTTCGACGGCGACCACTATCACCACACTGGGTAGCGACTTTGACACGGTAGTTGCCGTCTACACCGGCAGCGCAGTCGGTTCGCTGACGCGCGTGGCTTTCAACGACGATCAGGTGAACGGTTCGGTCCGCACCAGCAAGCTGACCTTCAATCCGATCGCGGGAACGACTTACAAAATCGCAGTCGATGGTTGGGGTCGTGACGCCGGCACGGTCAAACTCAACTGGGATGGTTGCCCGACCTCGACTCCCAGTCCCACACCGACCCCCACGCCGACACCTTCGCCGTCACCCACCCCCACGCCGACTCCGGATCCTCCATGCAACGGCATCTTCGCGGTCACCGATAATGGTGATGCTGACGACGCAAATCTCGGTGATGGGTTGTGTCTGACTGCCGGTGGCGCTTGTACCTTACGCGCGGCAGTGCAGCAGTCGAATGCGATGCCCAAATGCGGCCCGGTGAATGTGAACCTGCAGGGACGCAGCGGCACGATCACTCTGGGTAGCGCGTTGGGCGTGATAACTCATGGCACTACCTTCAACGGACCTGGCGCCGATCGGCTGACCATCCAGCGCAGCAGTGCGGCCGGTACTCCCCCGTTCAATATCTTTGTCATCAATTTCGGAGTCGGCGTTTCGATCTCCGGAATCACCATTTCAAACGGTGTGGGCGCCACCAATGCCGGCGGCGGAGCCATTCACAATTTTGGCATCCTCACGCTGGCCAACAGTGCGATCAGCGGGAATCAATCTCTCGATGGTGGCGGCGGCGGAATCGTCAACGATAGC
>Ga0126369_10001062_pt1 | contig 18781 bp, 21 predicted proteins | sample PanSoiMetaPlot_1_FD_109646 | JGI IMG/M metagenome (GOLD analysis project Ga0126369, IMG submission 109646) | Tropical forest soil microbial communities from Panama - MetaG Plot_1 | ecosystem: Environmental > Terrestrial > Soil > Tropical forest > Bulk soil | place: Panama | collected 2016-02-17 | reverse complement strand
CCACGCGGTGCGCAAACGTGTCCGTACGGCGCGCCTCAAGCGTCGTCTACCCCTCATCTAGATGAAACGCGCCGCCGCGTTTGGTCGCGCCGAAATGGCTATTTTTCTGGAAAAAGTTGGTTCAGGTTGATCTCGATCCAGCTGCGCACCAGCGTCAGCAGGCTGTCCAGCTCCGGCCGGCTGAGGGGCTCTCGCTCGGCCGTCGCCTGCAGCTCGATGAAGCGGCCGTCCTCCACCATGACCACGTTCATGTCGGTGTGGGCGAGGAAGTCCTCGGCGTAGTCGAGGTCGAGGCGGGCCTCGCCGTCCACGATGCCGACGCTGACGGCGGCCACGAACGTCCGCAGCGGGTTGCCGGTGAGCACGCGCGCCTGCTGCATGCGCCGGACGGCCTGGTACAGGGCCACGAACGCGCCGGTGATCGCGGCCGTCCGGGTCCCGCCGTCCGCCTGCAGCACGTCGCAGTCGAGCGTGACCGTCCGCTCCCCGAGCATCCGCAGGTCCACCACCGTACGCAGCGACCGGCCGATGAGGCGCTGGATCTCGTGCGTGCGGCCGCCGATCCGGCCCATGTTCGCCTCCCGCTGCCCGCGGTCGTGGGTCGCGCGCGGCAGCATCGAGTACTCGGCCGTCACCCACCCCTGCCCGGAGCCTCTGCGGTGGGGCGGTACACGGTCCTCGACGCTGGCGGTGACCCAGACGCGGGTCCGGCCCGTCTCCACGAGCGCGGACCCCTCGGCGTGGGCGCTCACCCCCAGCTCGATCTTGAATGGGCGCAGCTGATCGGGGCGTTCTCGCCCGTCCGGCCTTGGCAACTGCTAGCGGCCGGTGAGCTTCAGGAGGAGCGCAGTGCCCTCCCAGAAGATGTAGAGCGGGACGAAGACCAGGAGCGGCGTCAGCGGGTCGGCGCCGGGGGTCATGAAGTTCGCGGCGAGGCCCAGGCCCACCACCCAGTAGATGCGGTGCCGGTACAGCCAGCGCGAGCTGATGATCCGCAGCATGCCCAGGGTGTAGAGCACGACCGGCAGCTCGAACACCAGGCCGAAGGCAATCGTGATCAGCAGGATGAACCCGATGAGCTCGTCGGCCAGCGGGAGGTAGTGGAAGTCCGGCGGCGCGAACCCGGTGAGGATCCTGATGAACAGCGGCAGCGAGAACAAGGCGAACCCGATGCCGAGCAGGAAGAAGAAGGACGTCGCGAAGATGAGAGGCAGCGCGAGCCGCTTCTCGTGCTGGTGCAGGCCCGGGCTGACGAACGTCCACGCCTGCCAGAAGATGATCGGAGCCGATCCGACCAGGCCGACCACCAGCGCGATCGTCAGGCCGGTCGTGAAGGCGCCCGCCGGATGGGTGAAGAAGAGGCCGCTCTTCTCCAGGCCCGCGCGGACGATGAGCGCGGTCAGGATCTTCTGCCAGAAGACGAACGCGATGATGGTGGCCGCGAACCAGCCGATCGCTGAGATGATGAGGCAGCGCCGAAGGTCCTCGAGATGCTCGACGATCGACATGCGCCCGTCGGCGCTTTGCTTCTCCGAGGACGACGAGCGCCGGCCCCCTGTGAGCAGGGCCATCGCCGAGCTGCTAGCTCGTCTTCTCGGGTTCGGCCTTGGGCTCGGTGGCCGAGGTCGTGGTCGTGGTCGTCGTGGGTTCCGGCGCCGGCGTGTCCTTCTGCTCCATGGACGACCTCACCTCAGACGTGATGTCGTTGGAGGCCTTGCGGAACTCGCGAATCCCACGTCCGACGGCCCCGCCCAGCTCGGGCAGCTTGCCGGGCCCGAAGATGATGAGCACGATGGCCAGCAGGATGATCAGCCAGAACGGGTGAAACGGCAAACCCATTTTCCAGTTACCTCCAGGAGATTATAGGACGCGCCCGAGGCTTCCCCCGCGCCTCAGGAGCGCTTGATCTCCACGCTCAGGATACGGTCGGTGGTGTCCAACTGACTCACGATGTCGTTGCCGAGGGTGACCGTCGCGAAGTGGTTGTAGACGTCGACGGGATTGCCCCCCGGCCAGGCCGACTTGAGGACGAAGAACTGTGAGCCGCTGATCGTGCCGTCGGGGAACCGCGCCATCCCCATGGACCCCACCGGCCACTGGTCGTTGGTCGCCGGCGGCTCCGGCCCCAGCGCGTAGCCCGGCCCTCCATGGCCGTTGCCCTGCGGGTCGCCGCCCTGGATCACCCAGTCCTGGCTGTTCCAGAACGGCACCCCGTCGAAGAAGCCGTTCTCGGCCAGGACGATGAAGTTGTTCACGGTCTTCGGGGTCTGCCTGGTGAGCAGTGTGAACGTGATGTCGCCCTTGGTGGTCCGCATCGTCCCGGTGTAGTTCGCCCTCGTGTCGATGCACGTGGGCGGCGGTCCGCTGTACAGCTTCGGAGCCAGCTGCGGCGCCGTTCGGCACGTCGCGAACGTCGAGGTCGGGTGCGGTCCGAGCGCCCAGTCGATGCCGACGCCGGCGCCGACGACGAGCGCGACCACCAGCGCACTGATCGCAACGGCGACCAGCGGCCGCATCCCGCGCGCGGGCTCGGGAGCCGCCGGCCGGGTCGTGGTCGCTCGCCGCTTGGACACGGGCACCAATGATAGCCCCGTCTCCTAACCGCGGGACCGCGTCCAGAGGTCGAGCTCCCGCACCTCGGGCACCCGTTCGCCGAAGAGGATCTCGGCGACCTCGCCGAACCGCTCGGGCACGGCCGTGACCAGCAGCTCATGCGCCGCCGCACCGTCCCCCGCCTCCGCGCGCATCCGGGCGTGGTCCAGCCGCCGCTCCACCATCGCCGCGGTGGTCGACGCGGAGTCCACCAGCCGGAAACGGCCGTCGTACACCCGCTGGATGGCCGGCCGCAGCAGCGGATAGTGCGTGCAGCCCAGGACGAGCACGTCGGCCGGGAGCGCCGCGATCTCGGCCAGGTCCCGGGCCAGGGCGGCCTCGGCCCGCGGCGTGTCCGCGTCGCCGGCCTCCACGATGTCGACCAGCTCGGGGCAGGCCTTCTGGTACACGCCCACCATCGGGTCCAGCTCCTTGATCGCGTGCAGGTACTCCTGGCTGGCGCGGGTGCCCTCGGTCGAGATCACGCCCACCACCCCGCGCTCGGTCGCCTCGACGGCGGCCTGGGCGCCCGGGCTGATGACCCCCACGATGGGCACGTCGAAGACCTCGCGGGCCTGGTTGAGCGCAGCGGCGGTCGCCGTGTTGCAGGCGATCACGACCAGCTTCACATCGCAGGACTCCAGGTACCGGATGATCCCGAACGCAAAGCCCTTGACCTCGTCCTGATAGCGCGGCCCGTACGGGAAGTGCAGCAGGTCGGCCACGTAGATGGTCCGCTCCAGCGGCAGCCGGTCGTGAATCGCGCGCAGCACGGTCAGACCGCCCGCGCCGGAGTCGAAGATGCCGATGGGACGGGTGTCGCCCACCGCTCAGCGGGACGAGAGGCGGTAGCCGAGCCCCGGCACGGCCTCCAGCAGGATGCCCGGGTCGCCGTGCGCCTCCAGCTTGCGGCGCAGGCGCTGGACGTGCGGGTCGACGGAGTGGTGGTCGACGTCGGCGAGGTAGCCCCAGACCTTCTCCAGCAGCTGCGAGCGGGTCAGGACCCGGCCGGGGTTCGAGGCCAGCAGCGCCAGGAGGTTGAACTCGGTCATCGTGAGCTTGACCTCGCTCTCCGCCACGCGCACGCGCCGTCCCTCCGTGTCGATCGTGATGTCGCCCACTCCGATCACGCGCTTGCGAGCGGTGCCGGTCGCGGCCATGTCCACCCGCCGGAGGTGGGCTCCCAGCCGGGCGGTCAGCACACGCGCGTCGAAGGGCTTGGTGATGTAGTCGTCGGCCCCCACCTCGAGCCCGACGACCATGTCGACGTTGGAGTTGCGGCCGGTCAGCATCAGGATCGGGCACACCACGCCCTGACGGCGCAGCTCCCGGCAGACCTCGATGCCGCTGACGTCCGGCAGCACCCAGTCGAGGAGCACCACGTCCGGCTCGTTGACCTCGACGATCCGCATGGCCTGGCGGCCGCTGGACGCCTCCACGACCTCGTAGCCGTCGTGGCGGCAGACCTCGACGACTATGCCGCGGACCGCGGGATCGTCTTCGACGACGAGGACACGCCTGCGGCGCCGCATGGCGGTGGCGGTCAGGACCGCGGAGGGGTGAAGCCGACCGGACGCGCGTTCCGCTCCGGCCGTTTCGCCCGTCGGAGCAGGACCGCGTAGCGGTCGCCGGCGCTGATGATGTCCACCAGGTCCCAGCCCTCGCCCGAGGCCTTGGTCAGCTGTCCGGCGAGGGTCGTGCCGTCGACCACCTCGGCCGCGGTCAGCAGGTCGGTTCGGTACTCGTGCTCCCGGCCGCCGTCGGCGACGGACGGGACGTGCGCGCCGGGGGCCGTGGCAACGGCGGCCGGCGTCTCGTCCGGCTCCTCGTCCGGTTCGGGTTCCTCTTCGAGGCGCTCGCGCATCGCCACGAATCTTAAGCGGATGGGCTTTACGACCACAGGGTGGCGGCAGTAGTGTGGTGGGGCGGCGCGCCGCTCAGGGAGATGTTGACCTGGAGCCACGCCGCGACCGACAATGCGAACGTGTGTTCGCCCCCCTCCCCGCCCGCGATCGAGCGCCGTGGCGCGATCCGCGAACTGGCCAGCCGCCACGGCCTCGAGGCCGTCCGCTGGTGGCCGCCCAACGACGGTGACCTGCTGGTCGAGGGCCTGCCGGTGAGCCTGCGCCAGCTCCGCGCCGACCTGGAGCGGGCGCTCGGCTGCAAGGTGGCCATCTACCTGGCAGACCGCCTGGAGACGGAGACGCGCGACCGCCTGCTCGAGGAGACGGTGGACCTGCTGGCCCCGTAGATCGGGTTCTGCACATCCGTCCGCATGTGCAGTTCCAGCGGTCCAGGAACCGCACATCCGTCCGGGTGTGCTGCTCCCACGGTCACCAGGGCCTCAGGCCGACTCGGCAGCGGGCTCCATCACGCGCAGCACCTGGAAGCCGACGGCGGCCAGCATGGCCGGGATGTTCCGCACCGCGTCGACGTCCTTGTCGCGCGCCTCCTTGCTCAACTGCTCCCAGGGCACGAGGTCGGGATGGGACCGGCCCTCGCGGACCGGGCCGTACACGTAGCCCTGGTCGATGCGCTCCTGCATCCACCGGTCGTGCTCCAGCCGGGCCAGGTGGAGCACCTCCTCCTCGTCCCGGTAGGCGAACGTGAGCGACGGATCGAACGTCGGGACCATGATGCAGCCCAGGTCCGCGAGCTTCTCGCCGACGTGGCGGGCCTGCGCGCGGTTGGCCTCCTTCAGGTCCTCCGGCAGGTCATCCCAGTCCCCGAGGGCCCGCCGGCTCCCCGGCTCCTCCCCACGGTCGGTCGCCGCCTCCACGTACGCCTCGTGGATGGCGCGCGCGTAGGAGTCGTGGATGGCGCGCGCCAGCCGCTCGGTGACCTGGAAGTGCGTGTAGTCGCAGAGGCTGGCGATGATCCGGTCCTGCCGGGTGAGCCGCGTCTTGAGCCGCTGGCACTCGGAGAGGATGGCCTGGGCGTCGAGCCACGTCTGCTCCGAGCGCCGGTCGGCCGCGCGGCCCAGGACCTCCTGCCCGACCATGATCACGAGCATCAGGACGAGCTGGACCAGGCTGGACAGGAACAGCAGGAACGCGAACGGGTACCGGTCGAACTGCTGCAGGTGCAGCTGCGCGAGGCCGATCCACACGAGCTGGATCGCCGCCGCCACGTAGAAGGCCCACATGCTGCCCACCCGCCGCGTGATCCAGGCCGCGATGCGGCCGTTGACGCTGACGGCCTGGTCCTTCGCCTGCGGCGGCGGCAGGACCCGGTGCTCCTCGATCCACGGGTGGGGCCTCGACTCCAGCAGGCTGATGCCGCGGCTGAGCAGGCGGTCGTGCCGGTCCAGGTGAGCCTGGACCTCCGAGACCTGCTCGAAGATGGCCTCGGCGTTCTGGTAGGTCTGCATCGCCCGCCGGTCGGCCGCCGCGCCGAGCACGCTCTGCCCGACCATGATCACGAAGCAGAGCAGCAGCTGCACCACGTTGCCCAGGAACAGCATGAAGGCGAACGGGTACGGGTCGATCCGGCGCAGCGGGCCCCAGGAGGCCAGCGCGATCCAGGTCCCGGCGATCGCGAGGGTCGCGTAGACGGCCCACATCGAGCCCACGGATCGCGTCAGGGCGGCCGCGATGGAGCCGTTCACGCCGACGCGCTCGTCGGCGCTGCGAACGGGCGCCGGGGGCACCGCCTCCAGGTGCACGGCAGCAGTCGTGGTGGTGGTGCTCAGCGGTCGTCCTCCTCTCCCCAGGCGGCGGACACCGGCCGTCCCCGGCAGGCGCGGGCCAACCCCGGCTGGCGTACCCGGGCCATCGTCCCCAAGGCCACCGTTCCCCTATCCTACCGGTGACCGCCGCCAGATCCGCGGGGGAGGGAGAGAGGGACACGGTGGAGCAGGGCATCCGAGCCGAGGCGATCGACATCCAGCTCGTCCTGTACGCGCTGGACCCGGCGGTCGTCGCCACCGTACCCGTCCGCGACCGGATCGGGATCGCCGGCGGCACCTGGCTGCGCCTGCTCGGCTCGGATCGCTCCGCGGGCCGCAACGGCCCGCACGTGCTGTCACTGGCGCTGGAGCTGGACGGCGGCACGGCGCACGGCGGCGTCGCGGAGGCGCTGTGGGCGTTCCTGAAGGCGCGCCGCGGCGGGCGCGGTGTGGTGACCGCCCGGCTGGTGTGGCGCCGAGAGGAGCGCGGCGCCGATGGCCCGAGCGGCGCGCCGCTCGCGGAGCGCCACGAGCTCTGGTTCGCGATCCCGCTGCGCTCGAGCCGGGACGCCCGCCGCCAGATCGACGCGTTCTTCGCCGAGGCGCTCCAGCCCTCCTGAGTGGCGGGAAGCCGCCACCGGGCGCTGGCGGCCTGCCCGGTTTCGCACCCGGCCCGTCTCTGTCAGGCTGTGACCGCGCCCCCGACCCCCTCGGCGGGCGCATGCACCGGATTCCCTTCCCCGGCTGAGCGGGCTCCGGATGGGGCCCGCTCAGCCTCACCGGTCGGTGGTCGCGATCCGTCCGGTGTGCTGCAGGTACGTCAGCACAGCGCGGACCCTGGCGTTGTCGCCGGCGAGCTCGGCCCCGTCGAGGTTCGTGGCGAGCTTGTGGAACACGGACGTGGCGTGCTTCTCGACCGTGCTCACCGCGATGCCCATCCGGGTCGCGATTGCCGCGTTCGAGTGGCCCTCCGCCATGAGCGCGAGCGTCTCGCGCTCGCGTTCGGTGAGCTGGGACAGCGGATCGTCGACGCGGGGCCGCCGGATCAGGCGCATGACCACGTCCGGGTCGATGACCACGCCGCCGCCGGCCACCCGGCGGATCACGTCGAGCAGCTCGGGGGCGCCCGCCACGCGCTCCTTCAGGACGTAGCCCACCCCGCGCTCGAGCTCCCGCACGAGCTGCACGGCGTACTCGGCCTCGCCGTGCTGCGACAGGAGCACCACCGCGACGCCCGGGTGCCGCGAGCGGATCCGGAGCGCCGCCCGCACCCCGTCGTCTGTGTACGTCGGCGGCATCCGGATATCCATCAGGACGACGTCGGGTGGGTCGGAGTCGACCAGGGCGACCGCCTCGTCGGCGGTGCCGGCCTGGCCGGTCACCGCGAGGCCGGCGCCGGCCAGCGTCCCCACCAGCATGTCCCGGTAGAGGCCGACGTCCTCGGCGACGATCACCCGCACGGCAGTTCGAGCACGATGGCGGTGCCGAGGCCGGGTGCGCTGCGCACACTGAGGCAGCCGCCGAGGGCGGCGGCTCGGTCCCGCAGCCCGCGCAGGCCGCTGCCGCCGTCGGGGTCGGCGCCGCCGGCGCCGTCGTCCGCGATCTCCACGGTCAGCAGTCCGTCCTCCAGCCGGCCGCGGACCGTGACCCGGCTGGGCGCGGCGTGCTTGACGGCGTTGGTCAGCGCCTCGGCCACGGTGAAGTAGGCGGCCGCCTCCATGGCGACGGGCAGCCGGTCGCGCGGGAGGTCGACCAGGACCGGCACCCCGACCCGCAGGACGTGCTCCTCCACGGCGGCGGCCAGCCCCCGCTCGGTCAGGATCGCCGGGTGGATGCCGCTCGCCAGCTCGCGCAGCCGGACGTAGGCGGCGCGGGCGTCGCTGGCGAGCTCGGCCAGCAGCGGCCGTGCCCCCGGCTCCTCGGTCGTGGCGCCCACCTGGTCGGCAAGCCACGAGAGCCGCAGCAGCCGGTGCTGCAGCCCGTCGTGGAGGTCGCGCTCGATGCTTCGGCGTTCGTTCAGCGCGGCCTCCGCGAGGCGGGCGTTCTCGAGGGCGAGCCTCGCCGCCGCGACCGTGGCGTCGACCAGCGATCGCTGCTCGACCAGCGACGGGTCGTGCACGAGCACGGCCAGGCGGCGGCCGCGCCGCTCCACGACCGTCACGGCCCGTCCCGTGCCCGGATCCGAGGCCGACACCGGACTGCCGGAGGCGTCGACGTACGCCTCCGCCGCTTCCGACCACAGCCCGAGGACCAGGCTGGGGTCGCCGAGCGCCTCGGCGAGCAGGTCACGCAGCCGGGTGGGCCCGGGCGCCCCGTCCAGCCGCAGGACGAGGTCGGTCACCCGGTGCCTGGCGAGGCGTACACGCAGCAGGCCGCTCAGGAATGCGAACGGCAGCACCAGCAGGCACAGCCCGTAGGCGAGGACCAGCGCGAGCTGGATCGTCTGCGGCATCCGGAAGAGGGCGCTCAGGACGGTTGCCGCGAGCACCACCGAGTGGAGCGAGAAGGCGAGCCAGACCGGCGCGTGGATGCGTCTCGCCGGCCGGCTGGCGGTCAGCCAGCGCCGCACGACCCACACGGTGAAGAGGGCGTCGAACACGAGGGCGTCGAGGCTGACCAGGCCGCCCAGGAGCGGGCTGGCGCAGCCGGATCCGGCGCCGGCCGGCAGGCCGACGGTGTGACACGCCCCCTCGCTCAGGTAGCGGAGGCCCTGGAGCGTGAGGTAGATGAGGTAGGAGGCGGCCACCCCCCAGAGCTCCCTCCGTCGCCGGAGCCTCCCGTCCGGGTACGCGAGCGCAAGGTGGCCGACGATCACGGGAGCGAGGTAGGCCAGCCAGTAGCCGATCGCGTACAGCGCTGCACTCCGCGTGAACTGGAGGCTGCTCGCGTACCACACGGTTCCGGCGGCCACCATCAGCCGGCCCACCAGGTTGTCTGGGCGGCGCCACCACGCCGCCAGGCCCGCCGACAGGAACGCCACGCCGATCGCAGCCGCGACGGCGAAGGCCCCGGCCGAGTGGCCGTACGGGGCCAGCGAGTTGCCGTCGTACTGCCAGCTGATGACGATCATCGCCGAGGCGAAGGCGACGCTGGCCGCTCCGACAGCCATGATGACGATTGGCCGCCGCGCGAGCGGCGGGCCGGACCGGACAGCCTGGGCGAGCACGTGCCACGGCGCGGACACGGGTGGCCGAGTTGCCGACATGGTGGGAAGCGCCCATGACCCTATCGCAGTTTCCCCTACCGCGAGCATGGGCACCTGTCCCGGCTCACTGGGCGGAACCGGGACCTCGCCGCGCCGCCGGTCCCGTCAGACCTCTATGCCGTGCGCTCCAGCGCCACGACCTGCCAGATGCGCCCGGCCTCGTTGTACGTCGCTCGCAGGCCGTGCCGCTCGGCGGTCGTGACGATCGACCGCGGCGGATGCAGGAAGATGTGGAACTGCCGGCGGGTCACGCGCAGCGCGAAGTTGACCACCGTGAACGCGAGCCGCGTCCACCAGCGGTCGTTCGGGAAGCTGAGCACCAGCGCGCGCTGGGCGTGGTCCGCCGCGACGCCCGCGAGCAGGGGCATGTCCGGGTAGCAGCAGAGGACGCGGTTCAGCACCACGAAGTCGGCCGGGGCGACGTCGCCACCGGCCTGCGCGAAGTCCAGCACCCGGCGCTCGACGCGGCCCTCGAGCCCGTTGTCTCGCAGCAGCGAGCCCGCGACCTCCTCGTAGGTCGGGGTCAGCTCGACGCTCACGGCCCGGGAGACGCCGGCCTTCAGCAGCTCGATCTCGATCGCGCCCACGCCGCCGCCCACCTCGAGCAGCGTCCGGTCCGCGAGGCCGCGCTCCCGCACGAGCTGGACGATGATCCGTGACACGTCGTCGAGTCCGCGGCGCCGGTAGCGGCGCGCGTCGGCCCGCGCGGTTCGCTCGCTGAAGATCTGGCGGTAGCCCCTGGGAGAGCAGCAGTCGCTCATGTGCCCGGATTATCGACCGTGGAGCGGCCCCGCCGCTCTCACGCGGGATCCCCGTCTTGTTCTGGTGCGGGCGGTGGGACTCGAACCCACATGGTCCAACGACCTGGACTTTTTAAGAGTCCTGCGTCTGCCAGTTCCGCCACACCCGCATCGCGGGCCGACCCCTCAGACGAAAGGCTGCGACACCTTGGCCAGTCGGTCAAGGTGCTCCGAGGTGAGACCGATGTCCAGGGCCAGCACGCTGTCGTCCAGCTGCTCCGGCCGCGAGGCACCCACGATCGGCGCCGTCACTGCCGGCTGGGCTAGCAGCCAGGCCAGGGCCACGCGCGCCGGACTGACTCCGAGCTCCCCGGCGAGCGCCGCCACCGCCTCGGCCACGTCGAACATCCGGTCCGACCAGTACCGCCGCTGGTACATGCGGCCGTACTCGCCCCAGCCGAACCGGGACTCCGCAGGCGGCTCCTGGCCGCGGCGGTACTTCCCGGTCAGCATCCCGGCGCCCAGCGGGTTGTAGGGCACCACGCCGATCCCCGCCGCGCCGCAGAGCGGCAGCAGGTCGCGCTCGTACGTCCGGCTGAGCAGGTTGTACCGCGGCTGCACGGCTGTGATCCGGGCCAGACGGCGCTCGGCGATGACCGTGCTCGCCAGCCCGAGCTGCCAGGCCTCGAAGTTCGACACCCCGATGTAGTGGACCTTGCCGTCCTGGACCAGGCGGTCGAGCGCCTCGAACGTCTCGTCCATCGGTGCGCCGGTGTCCGAGTGGTGGAGGTAGTACAGGTCGATGCGCTCCACCCGCAGCCGGCGTAGCGACGCCTCGCACGCCTCGATTACGTGCTTGCGACCGGCCCCGACGTCGTTCGCACCCGGCCCGACGCGGTTGACGCACTTCGTCGCGATCGTCACGCGCGGCTTCCGGTCGCACAGCCACCGGCCGACGATCTCCTCGGTCCTCCCCCAGCGATCCGGGCTGGGCGGCACCGGGTACACGTCCGCGGCGTCGAGGAAGTCGATGCCGAGCTCGAGCGCGCGGTCCATGACGGCGAACGCGGCGTCCTGCTCGAGCTGGGTGCCGAAGATCATCGTGCCGAGGCACAGGCGGCTCACGCGCAGCCCGCTCCGGCCCAGGTTCACGGTCTCCATTTCGCGGCCCCTCCTTCCTTATCGCGCCGGGTACTCGTAGAAGCCGCGTCCGGTCTTGCGGCCCAGCTCGCCGCGATCGACCCGCTCCTTCAGCGCGGGCGGAGCGCCCGGACCGCCCTCGAGGAGCCGCCGGTCCTCCAGCGCGCCGTGGAAGACGTCGAGCCCGCTGAAGTCGAGCAGCTCGAACGGGCCCATCGGCCAGTTGAGGCCCTTCTTGACGGCCGTGTCGATGTCCTCGACCGAGGCGTAGCCGCCCTCCAGGAGGCGGAACGCCTCCTCCGCCGCGGCGAACAGGATGCGATTCACGATGAAACCGTGCACTTCTCTGTTGACGAGTACCGGAACCCGGTCGATGCTGCGAACGAAGTCCATGGCCGCGCGCACCGTCTCCTCGCTGGTCCGCGGGCCACGGACCACTTCGCAGAGCTGCATGACGGTCACCGGATGGAAGAAGTGCATGTTGCAGCAGCGCTCGGGCGCCGTGACGGCGTCGACGAGCCTCGAGATGGCGATGGTGCTCGAGTTGCTGGCCAGCAGGGCGTCCGGGCGGGCGTGGGCCGCGAGCTGCGCCCACACCTGGCGCTTGGCGTCCAGGTCCTCGTAGACCGCCTCGATCACCAGGTCGGCGCCGGCCACGGCGCCGGCGAGGTCTGTCGTGGCGCGGATCCTGCCGAGCGCGTCGGCCGCCCGCTTCTCGGTCAGGCGGCCCCGCTCCACGGCCCGCCGGACCAGCTGCTCGCGCAGGGCGCCCGCCCGATCCAGCTGCTCGGGGCTGGAGTCGACCAGGACGACCTGGTGGCGTCCGGCGTACGCGGTCTGCAGGCCGATCTGCGACCCCATGGTCCCGGCACCGACGACCGCGACTGTGGTGATTTCCGCCATCCTCGATTCCTCGTAGTGGACGTGGGGGTGGACCCTGGCGCGAGCGAGGCGGTCCCGGCCGCCGTTCGACCGTACCTGGAGGATAGCCAATCCCGCTGTGTGGGTCGGAGGTGCGTGTCGTGAAGGTGACGATGGACCGCTTCGAGGAGGCGGTGCGCCTGGCGATCGAGGCCATTCCGGCGGAGTACCAGCCGTACCTGGAGGAGATCGAGTTCGTGATCGCGAGGCGGTCGCCGGACGGCCTGCTGGGCTACTACGAGGGCTCGGGCGCGCTGGAGCCGGGCGGCTACCCGGCGCGGGTCACGATCTTCAAGGACACGCACGAGCGCCAGTGCACAACGTGGGCCGAGCTGGTGGAGGAGGTGCGGCGCACGGTGCTGCACGAGGTGGGCCACCACTTCCTGATGGACGAGGACGAGATGCCGTACTGAGCGCGCGTCTGCGGAGCCGGCCTGACCGGCTGGCGGCGTGGCGGCGTCATGGTGGGGGAGTCGAGCGAAGGGGCCAGCGGGCTAGCATCGGCCCACTTCTGGGTGGCAACTGTGCCACTTCCCGACACTCGACGCCAACGGGGCGCAAGTCGAGCGCAAGTGGACCAAATGTGCGCCAATGGCCCCCAATTCAGGTCCTTCGAAAAAGGGCGATTGGCATAACATCGGCTCGCCTCTGGGTGGCAACTGGCGCACAAGTGGGCCAATCTCGAATTTGCCGGCGGGTGAGTGGCCCCATTCGACGGTGATGGGAACTCTCACGCGCAGCAACGGCCACTTGCGGCCCGTATGCGGTACATATGCGACCCAGAAATGACCTTGCCGTACCTGAGCCACCTAATAGCTTGCCTATGAGGTGGCCGACGTACGGCAACACGGCCCATCGGTCCACCCTCGGCACAGTTGCCACCCAGGAGTGGGGCGATGCTAGCCCGCCGGCCCCTTCGCCGGTCCCCACGCCCTGACCTCTCACGTCTGCCGGACGTCGCCAGCCGCCGCGATCCTCAGCCCGCGCGACGCGGGCTCTCCGGCACCTCTCTGACCACCGCCCGGGGCGCCGCCTCCTCCCGGCGCGGCACCTCCACCTCCAGCCACACGCCGCTGCTGAACCGGTTGAACACGGCCGCGGCCAGGCCGCCTGCCAGCGTCCCGACCACGGCGCTCAGGATGCCCACCGCCAGGCCGGCCGCGGGGACGACCAGCCACCAGAAGTCGTTGATCGTCTGCAGGATGCCGATCTGGTCGCCCAGCGGCAGCAGCGCCTCCGTGACGCCCAGCGTGAAGCCCAGCTGCCGGTGCCAGTCCAGCACCGCGCCCGAGAACCACGCCAGCAGCGCGCCCAGCACGCAGCCGATGAAGAAGCCGCCCACGAAGCCCGTCACGGTGCCGGCCGCCATCAGCGGCCACAGCGGCAGCCGGCGGAGCCGGACGTTCACCGGGCCGCCGCGGCCGTCCGCCGCCGCGAGGGCCATCGCACCAGCAGCGCCACCAGTCCCGCCAGCACGAGGACCGGGAGCGCCACCGCGTACGCGACCAGGCCTGCGAGCTGCCGGCTGGTGCCCGGCCGCGGGGCCGCGCCGACGCCCACCCCGCCCGACACCACCCGCGCGGCCGGCGGCCGCTGCGAGGGGCCGGCGTCGGACTGGTAGGCCTGGGTCACGAGGGCGCCCACCGGCCGGGTCGACCCGTCCGGCCGGTACAGCCCGAAGTGCTCGACCTGGATGCCGGGCCGCTGGGTCCAGTAGTCGTCCAGCGTCCACCACACCGCCGACCCGACATAGCCGGACGGCAGCGTGTCCAGGCGCTGGGAGAGCTGCCCGTACGTCACCTCGAAGACGCGCGACTGCTCGGGCTCCTCGGCCGGGCTGTCGGCCCAGCGCCCGAACTCCAGGACCATCAGCGGCTTGTGCGGATAGCGCGCGTGCAGCCGCTCCAGCGCGCCGGCGATCGTGGCTGCGTCCAGCGGACCGCCGTAGAAGACGCCGAAGTACAGCGTGAAGCCGGCTACGTCGAGGTCGGCGCTCGTGTCGTCCGCCGTGTCGGACCCGTACGCGGCCTGTCCCGTCAGCCGGGTGCCGTCGAGGTGGCGGTCCAGGTCGCGCAGCGCGCCCAGCGCCGAGGCCCGCTCGGGCCCGCCCGTGGACTCGTTGGCCAGGCCGTGGAACAGGACCGACGGGTGGTCCATGTCGCGCAGCACCATCTCGGCAAGCAGCTGCTGGGCGATGCCGCGGTCGGTCGCGATCTGGAACGTCTCCGGCGTGTAGTGGTAGAGCGGGATCTCCTCCCACACGCCGAAGCCGAGGCGGTCGGCCAGCGTCAGGAGCTGCGGGTCGGCAGGGTTGTGGCCCGTCCTGACGAAGTCGGCGCCGACGGCGCGCGCGCGCATCAGGGTGTCGAACGCGTCCGCGATGTCGGTGGCCGGGCCGCCGGCCGGCCGGCCCGCCTCCGAAGGTCCCGAGCGCTCGTCGTGGAGGGCGACGCCGTGGAATGCGACCGGCACGCCGTTCAGCAGGAGGCGGGGCGCGGCGCCGTCGACGCGGATCTGGCGCAGGCCGAACGGCTCGTAGATCTCGTCGCCGATTCCGTTCTGACCGATCACCGCGGCGTGGAGGACGTACAGCGCCGGCCGCTGCGGCGACCAGAGGTCGGCCCGCCGGATGACGAACGGCGCGCTGACCCGGCGCACGTCGCCCGCCGGCATCGGGTCGAGGCTCTGGACCTGGCTGGCCACGGGGCCGGCGGCCGCCGGCACGAGGTGCCGCGGATCGGGGTCCGCCACGTTGCCCGCGTCCACAGCGGTGGGCAGCACCTCCGTGAGCAGGGTCAGCTGGTCGCGGGTCTCGCCGCGGTTCTGGAGCACGACGCTCACGTCGGCGCCGTCCAGGTGGGGCGTCACGTCGGCGCGCACGACCGACAGCGACGGCATGCCAACGATCGACACCGGACCGGTGATCCCGCCGTAGTTCCACCAGTCGGCCAGGCCCCACGGCACGATGTCGAGGCGGGTGCCCCACGCCGGGTCGTCGACGCGCACGACCAGGGTGTTGAGCGCGCCGGCCAGGAGCGCCCCGGTCGCGTCGAGCGCGAAGGGCGTCCACCCGCCCTCGTGGTAGCCGAGGTAGTGCCCGTTGAGCCAGACGTCGGCCACGTAGCCGACCGACTGGAACTCCAGCAGGCCCGGCGTGCCCCACGTGCTCGAGACCGGGAAGCGGTAGCGGTACCACCCACCGGTGGCGCGGCTGACCGGCGGCGGTGAGAACGTCCCCGGCACGTCGAGCTGGCTCCAGGAGGAGTCGTCGTACGCTGCCTGGAGCCGCGGGCCCGCCTCGGCGGTCAGCGCGCGCTTCACGCCGCCGTCCCGGTCGGCGAACGTCAGGGTGTCGTCGAGCGCCGCCTCCTGGAAGCGCCACGCGCCGGTCAGGTCGATGCGCGTCCGCGGCTGCGGGTCGAACGTGGGAACCGGCTGGCCCTGCTCGTACGCCACCTGGCCGCCGTCGACCTGCCGCAGCTCCAGTGTGGGCCGCAGGCTGGCCTGGCCCGGCGGCGGCCCCGAGCAGGCCGCCGCCGACGCCAGCAGACTTCCGGCGAGCGCCACGGACGCTGCCCACCTGGGCAGTCCCATGCAGCCAAGGCTACCGTCCGGTCCCCGGGGATCAGCCGAGGCGCCAGAACGCGCGGTCCCAGAGCACCAGGGGCTCGCCGGGCCCGCGGCCGGCCGCAGTCACCTCGCCCACCGCGATCTCGTGGTCGCCGGCGGGGTACAGGTCCCGCAGCACGCACTCGAACCAGGCGACGCACCCGCGGACGATGGGCAGGCCGCTCTCGCCCACGTCGTGCGGGATCTCCTGCCAGGCCGGGCCGACCAGCGGCGCCCGTCCGGCGAAGCGCTCGGCGACGAACTCCTGGCCGCGCTCCAGGACGCTGACCGTGTACCGGCCGGAGGCGGCAACCGCGTCCCGGGTGCGGGCGAACCGGTCGAGGCAGACCAGCACGAGCGGCGGGTCCAGCGAGACCGACGTGAAGCTCGTGGCGGTCAGCCCGCGAAGGCCGCCGTCGTCCCGCGCGGCGACCACCGCGACTCCCGCGGGGACGGCCGCCATGGCGTCTTTGAACTCGCCGGACACGTCAAGGCAGCCTAGTAGAATCTGGGCTGCGAAGGGGCGACGTAGCCAAGTGGTTAAGGCAGAGCTCTGCAAAAGCTCGATCCCCAGTTCGATTCTGGGCGTCGCCTCCATTCTCTTTCCCAGCGCAGGCAGGAGGTCCCTGGCATGGGCGTAGCCCCGATCAAGATGCCGCAGCTCGGCGAATCGGTCACGGAGGGCACCGTCGACCGATGGCTGAAGAAGGAAGGGGACTACGTCAAGCGCGACGAGCTCATCGTCGAGGTGGTCACGGACAAGGTGAACGCCGAGATCCCCTCGCCCTTCGAGGGCACGCTGGTCAGGATCTCCGTCCCCGAGGGCACGACCATCCCGATCGGCACCGAGATCGGCGTCATCGAGCTGGCCGGCGCGGACGCGGACACGGCGGTGCCTGCCGCCCCGGCCGCCGCCGAGGCACCGGCGGCCGTGGGCGCCGCCGAGGCACCGGCTGCCGTGGGCGCCGCCGCCGCCGCCACGGCGCCCGTGGACGGGATGCCGGCGCGCCGGCTCAGTCCCGCGGTGCGCCGGCTGGCCGAGGAGCACGGCGTCGACCCGGCGCAGATCGCCGGCACCGGCGAGGGCGGGCGGGTCACACGCGACGACGTCCTGGCGTTCCTGGAGCGTCAGCCGGCGGCCGCGGCGGTCGCGGCGGCCGCGCCAGCCGCGCCGGCGGCGCCCCCGGCTGCTCCCCTTCCTCCGGTTCCTCCCCGCCCTACGGCCCCCCCACCCCAACCCTCCGCCGCCGGGGGCGAGGGGGAGACCGATCAGCTCGTCCGGCTCAGCGCGATGCGGCGGTCCATCGCCGAGCACATGACCCGCAGCCTGGCCACCTCGCCCCACGCGTGGACGCTGCAGGAGGTCGACGTGACGAACCTGGTGCGCTACCGCGAGGCCGAGAAGGACGGCTTCCGGCAGCGTCACGGCACGTCGCTGACGTACCTGCCGTTCGTGACCCAGGTCCTGTGCGACGCGCTGCGCGAGTTCCCGTACCTGAACTCGACGTGGACGGACGAGGGCATCGTGCTCAAGCGCGCGATCAACCTGGGCATCGCGGTGGCCATCCCGGACGGCCTGATCGTCCCCGTGGTGCGCGACGCCGACCGGCTCGGCTTCACCGACCTGACCCGAGCGATCAACGACCTGGCCGACCGGGCCAGGAACAAGCAGCTCAAGCCGGACGAGGTCGCGGGCGGCACGTTCACGCTCAACAACACCGGCGCCACCGGCTCGATCGCGAGCCAGCCGATCATCAACCAGCCGCAGGCGGCGATCGTGACCACCGAGTCGATCGTGCGCCGGCCGGTGGTCATCGGCGACGGCGTCGCGATCCGCCACATGATGAACATGTGCCTCTCGTTCGACCACCGCATCATCGACGGCAAGACGGCGGGCGAGTTCCTCCTGTTCATCAAGAAGGGGCTGGAGGACTGGAACCCGGCCGCCATCCGGTTGTAGGCAATTGGAGATGCAGGAAGACGACTTGCCCCCGCCGACCCCCCAGCCGGTGAGGGAGGGAATGCCCGGCCGCCGGATCCCCGAGTGGATCAAGGTGCGCGTGCACGAGGGCGAGAACTTCAAACAGCTGAAGCGGCTGGTCCAGGAGCGCCGCCTGCACACCGTGTGCGAGGAGGCTCACTGCCCGAACATCTTCGACTGCTGGAACCGCCGGACCGCCACGTTCATGATCCTCGGGGACGTCTGCACGCGCGCCTGCCGGTTCTGCGCCGTGACGTCCGGCCGGCCGACGGAGCTGGACATCGGCGAGCCCGGCCGCGTGGCCGAGTCGGTGGCCGAGCTGGGCCTGCGCCACGCGGTCGTCACCTCGGTCGACCGCGACGACCTGCGGGACGGCGGCGCCGAGATCTTCGCGCGCACGATTCGGGCCATCCGGCGCCGGAGTCCGGGCACGTCGATCGAGGTCCTCACCCCCGACTTCCAGGGCGACCGGGAGGCCATCCGCACGGTGATCGAGGCGGGGCCCGACATCTTCAACCACAACACCGAGACGGTCCCGCGGCTGTACCCGAGCATCCGGCCGAAGGCCGTCTACGCGAACAGCCTCGGCCTCCTCGCGTACGTGAAGGAGCTTGCGCCCCGGATGGTGACGAAGTCCGGTCTGATGGTGGGCCTGGGCGAGACCTCCGACGAGCTGCTCGCGGTGTTCCGGAACATGCGCGAGCACCGGATCGACGTGCTGACCGTAGGCCAGTACCTGCGCCCGAGCCAGAAGCACGCCGAGGTCGTCCGCTTCTACCGGCCCGAGGAGTTCGCGGAGCTGCGGCGGGAGGCGATGGCGATGGGCTTCGAGCACGTCGAGGCCGGGCCCCTGGTCCGCTCCTCGTACCACGCGGACGAGCAGATCCCGGAGCACCGCCGCGCGGCGATCGCGGGCTAGGGACATG
>Ga0126369_10001061_pt1 | contig 18789 bp, 16 predicted proteins | sample PanSoiMetaPlot_1_FD_109646 | JGI IMG/M metagenome (GOLD analysis project Ga0126369, IMG submission 109646) | Tropical forest soil microbial communities from Panama - MetaG Plot_1 | ecosystem: Environmental > Terrestrial > Soil > Tropical forest > Bulk soil | place: Panama | collected 2016-02-17 | reverse complement strand
TTCTTTCCGCCGAAATAGGACAGCTTGGAAGGCCGGATATCCACGGTGTTGCCCTGCACCGTGTACTGGCCGAGCGCGTTGGGATCGTTTTGAGGGCGGTAGCCGACGCGGGTCAAATAATCCGTCAGATCGTCCGGTCCCCACGCTTGCGCCGCGGAAATGTGTTCCGGCGCGGAGAAAATCTGAGTGGTGTTCTCGAAGATGCCCCCGGACAGGCGCGCATCAATCATGCGCGAATACTTCATGTAGTAATAAGTGAAGATTCCGCCCGCGATGATAAAAATGCCGAAGATAATCCCAAGAATCGTCAGGCCGATGGTGGAAGTAAAAAACCCTCGTTGGACCCGGATTTGCAAAAGGTTCTCCCCCAGGCTGGAGCTTCTATTGTCTCGCAACGCCATCCGCTAGGAAAGACGAAGTTACCCGCCGCAGGGTTGCCAGCCACACATCTTCAGAAAAGCTGGGTGTTCAAACTCTCAAAACAGCGACTTTGTTTCGCTGTTAGGCGTAAAGTGCAAGTCCGTGTGGTACACCAACACGTCCACAGGGACGCTGTAATCCAAAGAAATCTTCACAACATTGTTGTTCGCCACAATCTTGATGTCTTCGCGCTTTGCTGGAATGTCAAGGTCAACCATCTTCTTATAAATGTTGTCGCGAATCTGATCCTCGGTATAGCGATTCACCAACGCGTAGCGCGACTGTTCTTGCATCGAGTCGGCAAGCTGGTAGTCGTTGACGTAGGGCGGTACTATCTTCCACGCAGTGTAAATCGAGAGCACCACGATGACCACAATCAGGATGCCCTTCAACCGGCCTTCGCCCCGTTCAAAACGGCGCTGGCTCGATTCCCGGCGCGCGCGCATGGCGTTCCTGTACACTCCCGTCCTCTCCTCTAGCCGCCTTCTCTCCCTGCTTCAAGACGGCGGTCTGGAAATTCCCCTGTAAAACCAAGCTAGCATTGCGGGAGAAGGGTGTCGAGAGAATGGGAAAGGGCGTGTTTCGGGAAAGGAACGGGTGTTCGCGGACAGACTTTAGCCTGTCGTTATTCCTGCTGGTGCCGAAGGCCTTAGTAGGCGCGAGCGAAAATCGCGCGCGTGGTGGAGGGTTGGCTGCAATACACGCACTTCCCGTCGGCGCTTTCTTGCTCCAAGGGAATGCAGCGCATGGTGGCGCGGGTTTCTTCTTTGATTTTGGCTTCGCATTCACCGCTTCCGCACCAGAACGAATAGGCAAAGCCGCTCTCCACAGCCTTTTTGAGGTCGTCATACGTCTTGGCGTCGTGCGTATTGCTCTTGCGGAATGCCAGCGCCTTGTCGTGCAACGACTGCTGAATCTCTCGAAGCAGCTTTTGAATCGTGCCCGGCAGATCGGCAAGGGACGCGCTGACTTTTCCTTCCTTGCCGGGACGATCGCGCCGCGCCAAAACCGCAGACTGCTTCGCAACGTCCTTGGGTCCCAGCTCGACGCGCAGCGGCACGCCTCGCATCTCCCAATCGTTGAATTTCCAGCCAGGGCTTTGCCCCTCGCGCTCATCTAAAGTGACGCGGACGTCCGCCTTCACAAGCTCAGCCTTCAGCTTGCGCGCGGTATCGAAAACCGCCTTCTTCTCTTCGTCTGTCTTGGAAATTGGAACGATCACCACCTGGTAGGGCGCGAGCTTTGGCGGCATGACCAAGCCCTGATCGTCGCCATGCACCATAATGATGGCGCCCACGACACGCGTCGAAAGCCCCCACGATGTTGTCCAGCAGTGCTGCAACTGGCCATTCTGGTCGAGGTATTTCACTTCAAACGCTTGCGAGAAATTTTGACCGAGAAAATGGGAAGTGCCCGATTGCAGCGCCTTGCCATCGCCCATCATCGCTTCGATCGAATAGGTCACGTCGGCACCGGCAAATTTCTCGGCGTCGGATTTTTTCCCGGGAATCACGGGGATCGCCGCGTCGTTAATCGCAAAGTCAGCGTACACATTCAGCATCTGAATCGTTTCGGCTTCCGCTTCCTCGCGCGTGGCATGCGCCGTGTGACCTTCCTGCCAGTAAAACTCCATCGTGCGGAGAAAGAGCTTGGTACGCAATTCCCAGCGCACCACGCTGTTCCACTGGTTCATCAGCACCGGCAAGTCGCGGTAGGACTGAATCCATTTCGACCACATGTGCCCGATAATCGTTTCTGAAGTGGGACGAATTACCAAAGGCTCGGCTAGTTCTTCTCCGCCGCCAATCGTTACCACTGCCAGTTCGGGAGAGAATCCTTCGACGTGGTGCTTTTCCTTGTCAATAAAGCTGCGCGGAATCAGCAGAGGAAAAGCCACGTTTTGATGGCCAGTGGCCTTGAACCGGCGGTCCAGCGCCTGCTGCATGTTTTCCCACAACGCCCAGCCGTACGGACGAACGATCATGCAGCCGCGCACCGGCGCGTAGTCCGCCAGCTGCGCTTTCAGCACCAGTTGGTTGTACCACTCGGAAAAATCCTGCGCGCGTATTGGAAGCTTGTCTTCGGCCATGAGGGAGCTTCGCTTGATCCTGTCTGTCGCAATTTGCCGTACAACGTAAACTTTAGAGCGTATCGGAGGCTTCCGGCACTGTCAACGCGGCCACTGCGGATGGCGGGACCAACCACAAAAAGGGCGTACTGCCAATTGGCAATACGCCCTAACAGCAAACGGGTTCTGCAACTACCTCAGCCTGGTATTACCGGCCGAAGCGCCACACGATGCCGCTTTGCAGCCTCAAGCTGTTCTGGTTAGCGCTACTGAAGTGCGTGTACAGATACTCGACCTGAATTGCCCTAAACGAGACGTGCTGGGTTAGCGTGAAGTCCACGCCGCCGCCCGCGGTCATCGCAAAGGCATTCGTTGACCCAGAGCCCACGCCCGATACACCGGCGGAGAATCGTTCGGCACCCACAAGCGCTTGAACATACGGAAACAGGCGTCCGTGGGAATGGAAATACATCCTTGGGCCGAACAGATAGTTCATCTCATGCGCCGTCGTGCCCGATGGCAGGCCTGTGACTTTGCACGCCCCGAACTCTCCGATGACGCCGGCGCGCGCTGTCAAATACGCACCGAACGAGCCCGAACCACCTTGGCAGTTGATGCCAGTTGCCCCATTTCCCGGATTGAAACGCACATATTGGTAGTTACCGGAAACCTCTACTCCGCGATTTTCCTGGGCATTTGCGGAAACTGTCCCTAAGAGAAGTAACCCACACGCAATCATTAACTTACGCATTCTTCCCTCCGTTAAATCCCAAGCTGGGATCAGAGTGGTACTATTACTATGCTGCGGGTTCGGAGCTCTCCGCACAAGGCTACTGGTTGGCTTGGTTTCCTATCGGGAACTTGTTCTTTCGGTCGGGAACGGTGCCCAAGGGGCCAGCCGCTCCCTTTGGTGACATCCGGCCCCAAATTTTAGGCTCTTGCAGCGATTCCGAAGCCGCATTACCATCGCACTCGCGCGGAGGGAGTTCCCTTGTGCGGGCTAGAGTGCTTTTTTGACCCAAGCTTGACAGTCTTTCGCGGTGAACCCAGCCAGTGATCTTCTCTGAGGGAGAAACCATTTTATGAAACGCCTCACACTTCTTTTGCTCTGCGCTTTGACCAGCTTGCTCGCCGTTCCCTTTGCCGGCGCGCAGGACTGGGCCAAGGCTGCGCTGGCAAAATCGCCCCGACACAGCGAATGGATTGCCGTCAAGCACGGCGACCGCGCCGTCGAAACCTTCGTGGTCTATCCTGAATCGAAAAGCAAAACACCGGTGGTTCTCGTAATTCACGAAATCTTTGGCATGACCGATTGGGTGCAGGATTTGGCCGACCAAGTAGCTGCCGCGGGGTACATCGCGGTCGCCCCCGACCTGCTCTCCGGCATGGGGCCGAACGGCGGCCGCACGAACTCCTTCGCAGAAGACGCGGTCAGGGAAGCAATCAGCAAACTCAACTCCGATCAAATTACAGCGGACTTGAACGCTGCAGCAGACTACGGACTGAAACTTCCGGCTTCCAACGGCAAGCTCTTTGTCGGCGGATTCTGCTGGGGCGGCAGCCAGACGTTCCGCTTCGCCACGAATCGCCCGGATCTGGCGGCAGCTTTCGTCTTCTACGGTGGCCCGCCTGAGAAGGATGCCGTGCCGCGCATCAAGGCTCCCGTGTATGGCTTCTACGCCGGCAACGACGCGCGCATTGACGCCACGATTCCCGACACGGTAACCGCGATGAAAGCCGCCGGCAAAACCTACGACCCCATCACCTACGACGGCGCTGGTCATGGCTTCATGCGCGCCGGCGAAGCCCCCGACGCGAACGACGCCAACAAGAAAGCCCGCGCCGACGCCTGGGTTCGCTGGAAATCTCTATTGGCTAAGTGACATCGCCAAATCGTTTGTTGTCCTCGAAGAGTGCTTGGGCCTCCTAACCTGCGCATTGCAAGGAATAGAACTCACGTTCGAGAAGTATTCACGTAGGGGTGTGACATGGCACAAATCCGCCATCAGATTGTAATCGAGGCGCCTGCCCTAAGAGTCTTCCCACTGGTGGCGTCGGGTACTGGATTCAAAGAGTGGTGGGCCGCCGATGTTACCAAGTCCGTGACAAACGTCGAGCTGGGATTCTTCAAGCGCAACACCGTCTACCGCCTGCAACTGTCGCGTGTATTGGAACCGCATGCTGCTGAGTGGCGCTGCGTCAGCGGGAACGAGTGGGAAGGCACGAGAATCGCCTTCGAATTAAAAGACGACCATGGGAAGACGACCATGCGCTTTACGCACGCAGATTGGAAGGCGGAGACTGACTATTTTGTGAGCTGCAACACCACCTGGGGCGAATTGATGTTCCGCCTCAAAGCTGCGGCCGAGGGCAAATCATCGGGCCCACTCTTTACCGCCGACGGCATGGCCTACTAATCGAATTCTCCGCCTCAAGGCAACCCAAACGCGAAAAGAGTAGAGCCTGCGGCGATAGCAACGTACTGCTTGCCATCGATCGCGTAAGTCATTGGCGAAGCGTAGACGGAAGCGCCGCATTGAAAGTGCCACAGAATCTTGCCTGTGGCCACATCGAGCGCCATGAAATTCCCTTCTGCGTCGCCGGTAAAGACGAGTCCGCCCGCGGTCGAGAGCACTCCGGACCACGACGGCGAGAGGTGTTTCAGCTCCCACTTGATCTGGCTGGTCGCAGGATCAATGGCTCGAACCGCGCCCCAAAACGGCTGCGCATCATCGTTCGGGAAATACGCGCTCCCGTAAAACGCGTGGCCCGCTTCGTAGGGCTGCGGCGCCGTGCTGAAGATGTCGCACTGCTCGCGCACCGAAACGTAGAAAAGCTTCGTCTGCGGATCGTACGTCGGGGAAAACCAGTTGGTGGCGCCAAGTGCGCCTGGGCAAACAGGCACGCCCGTCAGAGTAGGCGACGCTTCTTTGCGCCCAATAGGCACGCCGCTCGCGTCCTTCGAATTACTCCACGTCACGCGTCCGTAGGGGGTGGCGGAAAGAAGTTTTCCCGATGCGCGGTCAATCACATAAAAAAATCCATTACGGTTCGCCTGCATAATGAGATGGAGATCGCCGTTGTCCACCAGCACGGGAACTTGCGTGGCGTCGTAGTCGTGCTCGTCGTGCTTGGTGAATTGGAAATGCCATTTCAGCTTGCCGGTGTCCGGATCGAGCGCGAGCAATGAATTGCTGTAAAGATTGTCGCCCGCGCGCCCTTCACCTCGGTTCGACGGCGAGGGATTCCCGGTGCTCCAGAACGTTGTGTTCATCACGGGATCATATGTGCCGGTGATCCAGGCAGGAGCGCCGCCGATTTTCCACGAATCACCTTCCCAAGTTTCATGCCCCGGCTCGCCGGGAGCAGGAATCGTGTAGAAGCGCCACTTGCGCGCGCCCGTTGCCGCGTCGTACGCGTCTACGAAACCACGAATACCATATTCGCCACCGGAAACGCCGATGAGCACAAGGTCTTTGATCACCAACGGCGCAAGCGTGATGCTGTAGCCTTTGGTGTGCTCGGCTGTCTCCACATCCCAGACAACGTTTCCCGTCTTTGTGTCGAGAGCAAGCAGGTGCGCGTCGAGCGTGCCGAGAAAAACCTTGTCGCCGAGAATCGCGAATCCGCGGTTCACGCGGCCGCAGCAGGGACGAATGTCCGGCGGCAGCGCGCGCTGATATTGCCAAATCGGGCGGCCGGAGCGCGCATCGAGCGCGAAGGCGCGATCGTCGGCGCCGGTGGCGTAAAGAACTCCATCCACCACGAGGGGCGTCGTCTCGAATTTTCCCCCAGCCATGGTTTGGTACGCCCACTTCGGCACAATTGAGCTGGCGTTTGATTTGCTGATTTGCTCGAGCGTGCTGTAGCGGTGCCCGGCATAATCGCCCGAATACATTAACCAATTCTGCGGCTCCTTCGCCGCATCCAGCAGCCGCTGCGGCGTGACTTGCGCTAAAGCCGGCGAGCCCAAGCCTATGGAGAACCCGCCTGCCAACAAAACAGTGGCTATCCCTTGCAAGGTTGTCATCCCGAGGCCGCGTTTTGCGCCTACCTGCGCAAGCAGGACGAGGAATGTGCTTCTCTTTTTCAATCCGTCCCGGTCTCTCATTGGCCACCTACGCTTTGCAAATACGCGATAACGTCCCGCAGATCCTTGTCGCTCAGCGTTTTCTGATCATAGACAGGCATCGCCGATTCGCGCCGCTTTTCAAACGATCGCAACTTGTCCTTCTCGAAAAGATGTAATTGTTCGCGCGAATCCAGCATTTGCAACGTGAATTGGTCTTCGTTCAATACGACTCCGGTGAGTTTGGTTCCGTCCGCGGTGACCACATAAACCGACACATATTCTTCAGGAAACTCCTTCATCGCCTCGAAAATGCCCGGCGCCAGGCGACGGCTCGGGTTGCGCAGTGATTCGACGAGATATTCTGCCGAGCGCGAGGCGCCCACGCTCGTAAGGTCCGGGCCCAGCCTGCCTCCCTTCCCGGCAATCATGTGGCACGTCGAGCAGCCTGCCGCACCATTGAAAAGCTCCTTTCCATGCTCAGCATTTCCCTCAGGCTTCGTCGGCGCCTTCACCTCCACGCTGCGAATGTACGTAACCACTTGCCAGATCTCTTGGTCGCTCATTCCCACGCCGATTCCGCCGTTCGTGGCCGCAGGCATGGCTGTCCCCGCAATTCCATCATGAATGTTGTGGAAGATTTCCGCGTCTGAATTTCCGTGATGCTTTGCCCGCGTCAGGTCTGGCCCGCGGCCGCCACCGCGCGCGCCAAGCCCGTGGCAAAAGGCACAGTTCAGCCGAAATTGATATTCGCCGAGCTTCGCGATTTTCGCGTCACCCGCATACGGATTCTTCTCCTGCGCAAAAAGCGGGAGGCTCACGGTCAGACTTGCAAAGAAGAGCAAACAAGCCAAGCTCGAAAAGCGAAGCGCAAGTCCGCTTTTCCTGAGTGCAGCCTTATGTGAATTAGCCTGGGGCATGGATCCTCAGCTCCTGCAAACGAAGACAGACTGGATGTCGGAACTATACCACCCGCGCTCCGCAAGGAAAGGAAAGAGCCTCGCGCCCTTGCGGCTACTCGAGAGGCGAGGAAAAATTCCCGCTCACGGCCCGAAATCCCGGGTCATGTTTAGCATCGAACTTCAAGCCAGCGCGATCGAGGATTCTTCCATTTAGAATCACCGTTTCGATCTTGCGCGTATCGCTGATTCGCTCTGCGGGATTCCCCGCAACGATCACAACGTTCGCCGCTCGGCCGGCTTGCAGGCTTCCCCATTCTTCCTGCGCATGCATAATCTGCGCAGCGTTGAAAGTCGCCAACCGAATCGCCTGCAGCGGCGTCAATCCCGCGGCCACCAGCAGTTCCAATTCATGATGCAGGGCCTCTCCTTGAAACAAGCCGGGGTAAGGAGCATCAGTTCCAGCGGCCACTAGAACGCCTGCGCCGACCAGTTTCTTTACGTTGCTAACCATTTCGTCGAAACCTGCAGCCGCCTGCCGCACTTCATTTTTCTCTGTGTCGTTTAAGCTCCGCGTCGCTTCCGTGCGCAAGTCCGCCAGGAACCAGGGCGGGGTTGTCTCTGCAATCAGAGGCTCATCCAGAAACCTCAGGTCCGCGAGCCTGCGCCGCCCGGAATATTCCTCCACGACGAGCGTGGTAATCACAAACAATTCATGGTCCTTGATGACTTGAATATCGTCGCCTGACATCTTGCGCGTCGGGGCGTGCGCAAAGCCGTCGATACCCGTTTGCACCAAGTCGGGAGAACCGTTGCGCTCCCATTGATCAATCACCACGCGGAGTTTTTGCTTGTGGGCCTCCTGCACCAGGCGGCGCAACATCCGGTCCGAGAGATTCGCGTAACCCTTGATCAAATCGACGCCATTGCGTTTGTCGCGCTCCACGAATTCGGGAATTTGCGTGCGCGACGTCAGGGCGTAGGCCAAATCCGGCCACGCCGGGTCGGCGGCATCAACCATTGCGCCCGTGCAGTAGATGCGCGGGCTCAGCAAGTGTCCGCTGGCCGCCTCCTGCCGCAGTTGCAGCACCCACGGCTGATAATTCCCGGTGTCCAGCACCGTCATGATCCCAGAATAGAGCATGGCGTTGAGATAACGCTGATAGCCCAGCAGGTCCGTGCCGATGCCATCCCACCCGCCGGTCAGATGCACGTGCATGTCCGCCAAACCGGGCATGACAGTCTTCCCTTTCGCATCAATGACCTGAGCGCCCGGCGGAACCTTTGCACCGCTCGCCGGCCCGGCGTATGCGATCTTCTTGCCTTGAAGAATCACTACGGCATCCTCGACCGGCGTTCCCGCAAGACCATCAAGCAATCTGCCATGCAGAATGGCGATCGGCTTCTCCTGCGAAGCAACGACTTGGCAGAAACACAGAACCATGAGGCTCACCGCAAACCACAAACTCTTTCGTTGCCGCATAGCTTCTCCTTCGGCATGCGCATAAATCAATGTAACCGGGCCTGTGCAACCGCGGGCCTCATCATATACAATCGCCCCGAATTTGCTTCAAGGAAACACATGACCCGACCGCCAGCCAAGCCGCGCATCGCCATCGGTTCCGATCACGCCGGATTCTCCGTCAAAGAAACCCTTCGCAAATACCTGGAGAGTGCCGGCTACACGGTCAGCGATCTGGGAACTTCCTCCGAAGAATCCGTGGATTATCCCGACTACGGCAAAGCAGTCGCCGAGCATGTGGTCTCCAAGAAGGCCGAACTGGGCATCGCCGTTTGCGGCTCGGGCATCGGCATCTCCATCGCCGCTAACAAAGTTCCCGGCATCCGCGCGGCGCTCGCCCACGACGTAAACACGGCGCGCCTCGCTCGCGAGCACAACGACGCCAACGTTCTCGCTCTGGGTGGCCGCATCGTCACCCGCGAAGCCGCCATCGAAATGGCGCAGGTCTTCCTGACCACCGCCTACCTGGGCGGTCGCCACCAGCGCCGCCTCGACAAAATCACCGCAATCGAAAGAGAAGAGCGAGGCCTCACTGCCAAGCGCGCAATTTAGCGGAATTGGCTTTCCGCAAGGTCATCCGATAAAATCTCACATTCAGTCAGCACCGCAACGGCCGCACTGAAATAATGACGGTTTGCTAAAACGAGGAAACGCGATGACGCCGCCCACATCTTCCGCCAATGACCGCATGAACCGCCCGCTCGATTCTGTTGATCCGCAGATCGCCAATCTTCTGCGTGATGAAGCGCACCGGCAGGCCACTGGCCTCGAGCTGATTCCCTCTGAAAACCTCGTTTCTGAAGCCGTCCTTGAAGCCATGGGCTCGATATTCACCAACAAATATGCGGAGGGTTATCCGGGCAAGCGCTACTATGGTGGTTGCGAATTCGCCGATAAAGTCGAGCAACTCGCCATTGACCGCGCGAAAGAGCTTTTCGGCGCAGACCACGCCAACGTGCAGGCGCATTCCGGAACTTCCGCGAATGTCGCAGTCTATATGTCCCTCCTCCAGCCTGGCGACAGCGTTCTCGGCATGAATCTCTCGCACGGGGGCCATCTCACACACGGCCACCCGCTCAATTTTTCAGGCCGCATGTACAAATTCGTGGCCTACGGCGTGCGCAAGGAAGATGAACGCATCGATTACGACGAAATCGAAAAACTCGCTCACGAGCACAAGCCAAAAATGATTGTTGCCGGCGCCAGCGCCTATCCGCGCCTCATCGATTTCGAACGTATCGGCAAGGCCGCCAAAGCCGTCGGCGCAATTTTCTTCGTGGACATGGCGCACATCGCGGGACTAGTAGCCGCGGGTGTGCATCCGAGCCCGATCCCTCATGCCGACGTCGTTTCCACCACCACGCATAAGACGCTCCGCGGCCCGCGCGGTGGCATGGTCCTCTGCAAAGCGGCCTACGCCAAGGAACTCGACAAGCTCACCTTCCCCGGCACGCAAGGCGGGCCGCTGGTGCACACGATTGGCGCCAAAGCCGTCTGCCTGAAAGAAGCGATGGAGCCTTCGTTTAAGGATTACCAAAAGCAAGTCGTCGCCAATACCAAAGCCATGGCTGCAGCCGTGGCCAAGCGCGGATTCCGCGTCGTTAGTGGCGGCACGGACAATCACCTGTTCCTCATCGAAGTCCACTCGCGCGGCATCACCGGCTCCGACGCCGAAAAAGCCCTCGACCGTGCCGGCATCACCGTCAACAAAAACTCGATTCCTTTCGATCCGCTGCCGCCCATGAAGGCCGGCGGTATTCGACTCGGCAGCCCCTCGGTCAGCACGCGCGGTATGCGCGAACCGGAGATGGAGCAAATCGCCGGCTGGATCGTCGACGTTCTTGCGAACATTGGAAACGCTGAAGTCGAGCAGCGCGTCCGCAAACAAGTCGCTGACCTGGCCGCAAAGTTTCCCGTCTACCAGGCTCGCCTGCACGCCGGCAAAGCGCATTCCGAACACGCCCGCGCGTAACAGGTCGTCGGGCGCGGCATTTTTGATATCATCAGCCGGTTCCGCACGAGTTTCTTGCTCACAATGAACGTCTTCAACGCGACTGCAGACTTCGAGCGCTGGCTGGCGAAACGCCTCCCCATCGTGCGCCAAGACATCGCTCTGAAGCACCAGCACATGGCGGAAGCAGCATTTCCCTTCTTTCGGGCAACCTTTTATCGCTGGCTCCAGCTGTGGCCGGAAGTCTGCCCGGATTTAGTCAAGGCTCCGTCTGTTCTCGCCGTTGGAGATTTGCACATCGAGAACTTTGGCACCTGGCGCGACGAGGAAGGCCGTCTGGTTTGGGGCGTCAACGACCTCGACGAGGCCTGGCCCTGTGCCTATGCGCTGGACCTTGTGCGATTGGCCACCAGCGCCTACTTGGCTATCGCCGCGGAGCACCTCTGCCTCACGCGAAAAGAAGCCGCGGAGGCGGTTGAGGAAGGCTATCGCGACGCCTTGGCCGCCGGCGGAAAAGCTTTCGTCCTCGCCGAGCATCATCAATGGCTGCGTCTGCTAGCTCTCAGCAAGCTTCGCGATCCAGTGCGCTTCTGGGAAAGGATGCAGCAGTGCCCGCCTTACACCTCCATGCCCCCCGCCGAAGCTCGCAAGCTCATTGAGGAGTCGCTCCCGGAACCCTGCCGCGCCTACCAACTGAAGCGCCGAATCGCCGGCCTCGGCAGCCTGGGCCATCCGCGCATCCTTGCGCTTTCGAGCTGGCAAGGCGCGTTCATCGCGCGTGAAGCCAAAGGAATTCGCACGTCGGCCTGGGGCTGGTTTAAGAACGGCTCCGCAGAAGAATTGTACGGCGCGAAACTGGCGAACTCCGCCATCCGGGTCAAAGATCCCTGTGTCCGTTTTCACGGCCACTGGCTGGTTCGCCGCCTTGCGCCCGATTGCTCCCGCATCGAACTCTCCTCCCTGCCTAAAGAGAAAGATGAGTCGCGGCTCCTATACGACATGGGCTGGGAAACCGCGAACATGCACTTCGGAAGCCCCAAAGCCGTCGCCCATGTTAAGCGCGATTTGGCTTCACGCAGCGGCCGGTGGCTCCACAAAGCCGCCAAATCCATGTACAAAGCCACGCTGAAAGATTGGGAAAGCTGGCGGGGCAACTGGAAAAAAGTCGACCACCGATAATGAAAGAAACTGCCGTCCACGAGTCCTCAGGCTGAAAAGAAACGTCTCTTACGTTTTCTCCGGTAGCGACTCATTGATAGAACCAAAGAGCTAGAAAGTACTACCTGTCCCTGCCGCGGCCCTTACAACGCCGGTCCCGCTGCACCAAGACTGTCCTCCGGTTCAGTAGATTCTTCGCAAAACGTCATGTACGTTCAAAAATGACTGGGATGGGAAACATTCTCGCAACCGTCGTGCTTGCCGTTCCGCTGATCATCTGGCTTCGCGGAACACTCCTTCTCGGCACTTCCCAATTGCGGCTGGCGCGCATACCCTCCGCGCCGTGCGGGAAAGCCCCCACTCCCTGGGATTCCAATTCTTCCACAGCCCGGATCTGCCCGGGGCGTGTGAGGTGAGATCATGATGGATACGGAAGCTTTTCGGGAGTTCAAGACCGGCTTGACCCTCCTTCGAGACCGACACGCGGACAAAGCACTTGCCCACATGCGGAAAGCAGTAGAACTCGACAAGAACAATCCCTATTACATGTCCTACCTCGGCGTGGTCCTGGCGCGCTCGGAGGGAAAATGGGGTGAAGCTGAGCGCCTATGCGACTCCGCGGTGCGCATGAAGAGGAATCAAGCACAGCTCTATTTGAATCTGGCCGAGGTTTACGCAGCTGCTGGCCGCCGCGAAGATGCTCGCGAAGCCCTGGAATCCGGACTGAAATTTGCCCGCCGCGATGTGCGATTGACTTTGGCGATGAATAAGCTGACGCAACGGCGTGCCCCAGTTCTTAGCTTCCTCTCCCGGAAACATCCGTTGAACCGCCAACTCGGCATGATTCGCCACCGCACGATGCGGATTCTTGGACAAGCGTCGTAGCAAGGCGCGGGCCGTAAGAGGAACAGGCATTGTAACGAGTTCTCTCCACCCCCAAACACAGGAACGGGCGCCCCTTCGCTGGGACGCCCGTTCTTGTTTGGAGCTTCACGGTGAGCCTAGCAGGGCCCCGAGCTGCGAGGAGCGTCGAGGGACCACGCTAGAATGACAAGCTGTTTTGAGAAGGTATTTCTCATTACGGTCGAAGTGACGGAGCAAGAAGGCGCGTCAGAACGGCGTGCTGCCGCCGAAATTGTAGGAGTGTTGGATGCCCATTTCCATGAGGATTTTGATGCCGATGCCGAACACGCCGGTGGGTAAAACATCGCGGCGCACCACTTCCGCCAGATACTCGCGATTCATGGAGGCGGGGTCATTGGAATAAGGCATGGTCACAAAGAGCCGCAAACCTACTTCGTAGCCGGGCTCGCTCGACTGAAAATAGACGCCGGAGCGCGAGACGCTGACCGAGCCGCGCAAATCCTCGAAATGCGGTTTCTTGGGGTCGGATGGGCGAATACGCATGAGTTGCCTGATTTTGCAGCGGCGATTGCCGCGTCGCTCGGTCTGTGTGGCCGCCGGCTTGGGCAGCGCTTCGGTTGAGGGCTTCTTGGTCATCAATTCGTGTATTACGTGTATCAGGTCGTGATGCGTCGCCATGGCGAAAACCGACTTTCCGGAGGTATGCCTTTCTATCCAAGAAAAGTCTAGTTCGGAGGCGACACAAAACCCATAGCGAAGATGTACCCCCAAAGGGGTAATCCCTCGCCGGAGAAATAGTAGTACGAAGGTACTACAAAGGAAAGCGGGTGCCCGGGGAATCTGAGGAAAAAGTGAGGACGAAATGGCGATTGCGGCGTGAAGAATGGAGAAAATCCCAAATTGGAGTACCGGGCGGACGCGTCGAGCTAAGAGGGAAATGCCAGCAAAGCAAGGACGTTCTTTTGGAGAGCGTAAAGACCCCTCTTCACAACAGGTTACGGCAGAGAAAAGAAAATCCACAAGGCGTGCCGTGCTGAGGAATTGCTAGGTTGGAAGCCAGTCCGAGGTATTTTCGCTACAGGATTTCGTTGAGCATTCATTCGGGCCTTTCAGTTAAAAGTTCGTCATCGGAAAGGATGTTTGCACTCCGAGGAGCGGTCCAGGGCTCCGATCCGATCCAATGGGAATCGTCAGGCTCGCCCAAGTGGCCATGCAAGCAGACGAACGGTTGCCAATTCACGCGCGAACGCTGCAAACGCGGAAAACAGCCTGCTGCCCTGTCCCCTACAAAGTCCTTGACCCCGGCCATAGTCAAAATGCTGTATAGTGCCTGCCACCACCCGGCGGTAAACCATCTCAAATCGAAAGGTGAAGCTATGTCCTCGAACTCCTTTCTGAAACCCACTTCACGCCGCGCAATGCTTCGCGATTCCGCAACGCTAACGGGCAGCGCCTTGCTAACCCAACTATTCCCCGCGTCGCTCGTGCGCGCTGCAGTTCTCTTCCCGCCACTACAGCAAAGCACCCCTCCGGCCGACGCCGTCGCCGCGTTTCGCGCACAGATGGCCGCGAATCCGATTCAGCCGCAGAAGCTTGCCGACAATCTCACTTTGCTCTCCGGCCCCGGCGGAAACGTCGCCGTGCTGGACGGTCCCGACGGCAAGGTTGTCGTGGACACTTTCGTTTTGCCTGCGTGGGCCAAGTTCAAAGAATCGCTCGACGCAATCAGCAACGCTCCGTTGAAAACCGTCATCAACACACACTGGCACTTCGATCACGTGGACAACAACGCGTCTCTGCGCGCCGCGGGCGCTACCGTTGTCGCGCACGACAACACCAAGAAGCGCATGTCGGAAGCGCATGACCTGCTGGTTCTCAATCTGCATTTCCCGGCCTCGCCCGCCGAAGCCCTGCCGCAACAGACTTTCGCCACCACGCGCAAACTGCAAGCCAATGGCGAAACGCTCGTGCTCGAGCACCTTGCGCCCGCGCACACCGACACGGACATCTTCGTCCACTTTCAAAAAGCCAACGTTATGCACATGGGCGACACATTCTTCAACAGCATTTATCCCTACATTGATGCGAGCACGGGCGGGAGCGTCAAAGGAATGATCGCCGCGGCCAACAAAGTCCTGCCGCTGGCGAATGATTCCACGAAGATCATTCCGGGCCACGGTGCGGTGGGCACCAAGGCCGATCTCGTGAAATTCCGCGACATGCTGATTACGGCGGGTGACCGCGTCGGAAAGCTGAAGTCCGCGGGCAAGTCTGCCCAGGAGGCCGTCGCCGCCAAACCGCTTGCAGATTTAGAAGAAGCGTGGGGCAAAGGCTTCTTCAGCGGCGAGGTCTTCGTGCAGATTCTCTACACGGCGCTGTAGTGTTTTAGTTTTTGAACTTCCGAATGGCCGGGCGAGGTATAGCAGTTGTCCGCGCCAGCACAGTATGCAGAATTAGTCTTCGGCAAAGAAGCGCCGTCGAACGGCTTCGGTTGCTTCAATATCCGGACCGGAAAAGAGCGTGTCGGGCTGCCGGGTAACGTCCTGCTCGATCAATGGGAAGGCGCGAGCGCGTCGTTGGTCTGCGTGCGACCCAGTTTCGAGGAAGAACCGTGCGTACCAATTGTTGACCGTATGCGTGACGCTGGAGTGGCGGTCGTGGTCTTCGGCATAGGCGTGGCCGGCCTTGTCCCAATCTTCAGTTGAAAGAAGATGGTCGCGCAGTATGCGGGTATCTCGAAGAGTCGCAGCCAGCCCCTGACCCCAGGAAGGATCGCTGGAAGCGGCGGCATCTCCCATCAGCGCCACTCCATCCTTATAAGGGTGCTCCACCCAGGTTTCTGCGCCGGAAAATGTTGCAAGAGGTCCGGCAGGCTGCGCGCTTTGGAAATAAGCGGCGTTGATGCCGGCCTGCTTGCAGCCTTCGACGAATCGCGGAATGTCGGCTGGTCCCTGGAATCGCGGCTGGGTATCGACGTGATAGCCTAAGTAGGTCCGCACGCGACCCGCCTTCTGCGGGAAAACGGCCGCAACCTGACCGAGCGTGAAATTGAAAATGAGTTGGCTGATGTCCTCCCGTGCCGACATTCCAGTCCAGAGTAGGCCGGCGAGCAGCATGTTTTCCGCGTCGCGCAAAATGCGAAAGCCGGCGGAAGTTCGGACCACTGAAGACCGCCCATCGGCGCCGACAAGCACGCGCGCGCGTATCTCTTCCGTGCGGCCATTCTCACCGATAACGGCGGTCAGTGGGCCGCGGCCCGTTATTTCCTTAAAGGACGTTCCGCGGCGGATGGAAGCGCCCGCGCGCTCCGCTGTAGCCAGAAGCAGCTCCTGCATTTCCGGATGGTAAAAAGAAATGCAGGGACACTGATGCGGCGTCGTGGCGACAACATCTCGATGAGCAGTGAGAACGTTTGCGGCGAAGAAGTCCACCCAGGGAATCTTGTGAGCTACTTTCTGACACAGCAGATCGAAGATCCCGAGCTTCTTGGCTTCGGCAACGCCCCAAGGAGTCAGGAATTCGCCGCGCACGCGATCTTTGAACTGCTTCTCGTGTTCAACTACCAGGACCCGTGCTCCCCGCTCGGCCATGCATTTGGCCAGAGTCGCCCCGCCAAGACCGCCGCCAACGATCACAAGGTCGAACGAGTGCGACATGACTTCTCCTTGGACTCGGGATTCACTTGTATGGATGAAGCAGAGTGGTACCTGGGAATCGGAGGAAAAGGATATACCGAATCCAGGTTTTTGAGAACACACGCAGGGTCTTCCCTGCTATGGATAACTTGAGGAGCAACCTGCGCTGTTTTACGCCGCTGCTGATTTGAAGGAGGCCGCGCCCGGCACGAGCACAATCTTGCCGGTCACGCCGCCCTTCCCGAGCAGTTCGTGTGCTTGTCTTGCCTCGGCAAGAGGAAAGCGCTGCGCGATGAGGGGCTTGATCTTCTGCTGTTGAAGCAGATCGAACAGGGCGATTAGATCCTGCCGAAACCATGCCGGCTTGAGCCGTTTGAGGTTCTGGATACTGTAGGGAACCACGCGCCTGCGGCCCGGGAGAAGCCAGCTTCCGGCGATGTACAACGCAAAAATGCGGATTTCCCGAAAGCGATGCCGCCCGCCGGAACGGCCAGAAGCCAATCGCCCCCCTTGCAAGGACCCGGTAAGACCATAGGCCACTACTCTTCCGCCAGGACGAAGGGCGTTTCGTGAACGCCAGATGTGGTTACCACCAATGCTGTCAAAAACAACGTCTACTCCCTCACCCGTGAGGCGGTGAATTTCTTGGACGAAGTCCTGATTCTGGTAATCAATCGGGATGGCGCCCAAGCCTGAAACGGTAGACGCGGTTCGCGACGAGCAGGTGCCGAACATCTCGAGTTCGGCGAGGCACCCAAGCTGCAGGAGCGCCGTGCCCACGCCGCCCGCCGCACCGTGAATCAAGGCGCGCTGGCCTGCTTTGACCTTTGCAGAACGATGAAGCATTTGGTACGCAGTGATGTAGTTCAGCACGAGGCTGACGGCTTCCGCCGCGTCCAACCCGGGGGGCACGGGAACCAGCTCCTTTTGCGGCAGGCAAACCAACTCTGCGTAGGCACCTCTGATCGGCATAGCGGCAACGATCTGGCCTAGCTCGATTTCGGAGACGCCGTCGCCAAGCCGATCCACCACACCAACCAGATCCCAACCCGGCGTAAAGGGCACGGGAGGCGTTTCGGGGTGAACGCCTTCGCGTGCCATGATGTCTGGCAAAGCGACACCTGCGGCCAATATTCTCACAAGCACCTCACCACGCTTCGGCTCGTGGCACTCTTCTTCCACCACCTGAATGGCTTCGGGCCCGCCGTAGTGGGTGACGGTGATTCGCGTGTTTCTCATGAATCCCTCCTGACGTTCGGTGGAGGAAACCTGCTACCGCAGATTCTTGCTCTCGTGGGACACGCTCGTCTGTGACGCAGTAACCATCCATTGTGATCATCAGCACAGAATGGGCTGCGATCACCGACCGGTATTTTCGCGAGTCCTCACAGAGCCGATACGCAAGTTGACGCGGGCGCCGGGAGATGACTTCCCGGCGTTCTTTATGCGATTCTTTTTCCTCAACAAATCGGAAGGACGAGGATTGGTGAGGTGGACTCGCCACTGCAAATGAGAAAAGAACGGGTCTGGCTTCGGCTAAAGGCCTCCGCCTAAAAAAGACCTGCCACTATGTGGACTGGGGAAGGGACGATGCTGAAGAAATTCAAGGATTTGTCGGAAAAAGAGATTCTCGCGATTGCCATCGCTGCGGAGGACGAAGACGGGCGCATCTACGGAGAGTTTGCGGACGCGTTGCGTGAGGAGTATCCCTCCACTGCAGAAATGTTCGAGGATATGCGCAAAGAAGAGGTGGTGCACCGCGACCGCCTGATTGCCACGTTCCGCAAGCGCTTTGGCGAGCACATTCCCCTGATTCGCCGGGAAAACGTGAAAGGATTCCTCCAGCGAAAGCCGGTGTGGCTGGTGCGGCCGCTGGGTGTGAAGGTGGCGCGCAAGCAAGCCGAAGTGATGGAGCTGGAGGCACAGCGCTTTTATCACAAAGCAGCCAGCCGGACGAGCGACGCCTCCACGCGCGAATTGCTTTATCAGCTTGCGGACGAAGAGAGGAAGCATACGCAAACGGCGGGCGAGCTGGAAGAGAAGCACCTCACCGAAACCGCGAAGGCGCAAGAAGACGAATCGCACCGCAAATTGTTCTTGTTGCAGGTGGTCCAGCCGGGGCTGGCAGGGTTGATGGACGGTTCGGTGTCGACGCTCGCGCCGCTGTTTGCTGCGGCTTTCGCTACCAAGCACAGCTGGGACG
>Ga0126369_10001059_pt1 | contig 18797 bp, 19 predicted proteins | sample PanSoiMetaPlot_1_FD_109646 | JGI IMG/M metagenome (GOLD analysis project Ga0126369, IMG submission 109646) | Tropical forest soil microbial communities from Panama - MetaG Plot_1 | ecosystem: Environmental > Terrestrial > Soil > Tropical forest > Bulk soil | place: Panama | collected 2016-02-17 | reverse complement strand
TCCTGCAGCGACCAAGGCGCATATCAAGAAACGCGCTCGTGCGCTAGGTCTAACGAAACTGTTACCTGAAACCTGGGATACTCTAGATGATGAACCGAGTGGCAATTTTACTTGTCCAGAATGTCATGGCACTGGCGTCGATCCTGATGGCGATAGTTCAGATGGCAGTTGTGATGAGTGTGGGGGCAGCGGCTATATTGAACGCCCGGATAATTCGAGCAGAAAAGAACAACACGAGACCTTCCCTATGCGCCGAAGCCCTGATCCTGCTCTACGCATGGACCGCCGTCGTCGCGACGATGACGACGAGGATAATAATGATGATGATGATCTCGAGGATGCGCAGACAGTGCAGTTGACTGACAGCTTCGTGATGGATGCAGTGCGCAAGACTAAAGACGGGTACCTTGTCGCTAATGCACGCATCGCACGCACCGGCGTGCAGCTGTACAATGGCGCTGAGATCGGTCGGCCTGACCTCGATGTGGTGCGCGTGTATCGCCCGCCCAGCGAGGTCTTCAATAAGCAAGCTATGCATAGTCTGGCGCACAAGCCGGTCACTCTTCTACATCCGCCCGTCATGGTCGACGCCGCCAATTGGGATAAGTACGCCGTAGGCCACACTGGGGATGAAGTCACGCGTGACGGCGAATGTGTGCGCGTACCCATGGTCATCATGGACGCTCAAGCTATTAAGGCGTTTGAGAAACACGGGGTAAAAGAATTGTCTGTGGGTTACTCCACAGACCTCAAATGGGGTCAAGGCAAAACCCCCAGCGGTGAAGTTTATGATGCCAAACAAACTGCTATCCGCGGCAATCATCTGGCTGTCGTCCCCGCTGCCAGAGGCGGATCGCGACTGAGTCTCGGGGACGATAGAACGAAAGGAGGCACCAAGATGGTGCAAATCTTGATTGGTGATCGACTCGTCTCGTTCGACGACGAGGCCGAAGCCGCCCACGTTCAAGCATTCGTCAAAGAACTGGAGGATGCCAAGAAGAAGAATAATAAGGAGGGAAGTGAAGAGGAGGAGAAAGGCGAATCAGCCGAGGAGGAGCAGGAGGAGGAGAAGAAACTGCGCGCCGAAAAGGACGCGGCCATCGGCGAAGTCGCTGCCCTCAAGAAGCAGCTCGAGGATGCGCTCGATCCAGTGAAGCGCGACAAGGCGATGAAGGACAGTATGGAGCTGCGGCTCAAAGCCAATGCCGTGCTGGATGGCAAGATCGACCTTGACGGCAAGAGTGATGCCGACATCCGACGCATCGTCGTCACTGCCAAGCTTGGCGATGATATTGCCAAGACACTCAACGACGGTGAAATCGCTGGTGCCTTCAAAGCGATCACTGCAGATGTCAAGCTACGCAGCGGTGTCGATCGTCTCGCAGATAGCTTGGCGGCGTTGAACTTTGGCGGTGGCAGCAATGGCAACGATCCGAAGGCGATCAAGGATGCCGCTTACAGCGACTACGTCAAGAATCTTACTGGAGCTTGGCGCACGCCGCGTGCTTCGTAACTTCACAAAGAGAAAGGATTTGGCTCATGTTACAGCCAGCACCTGTTCAATCGACTTACATCCGCTATCTGACCCCGGCTCAGAACGGCATTCTCGCTAGTGCCGTGGAATGGGCTGCGGACTCGCGGATTGTAGAGACTGCTGCCGGTATCGGCTTTGGCCTAGCCGTCAGCCAAGGCACTAATCCAGACGGCTGCGTCATTGGCGGCAGTACCCCTGTGGGGATTACGCGCGCCGATCCGACGATTGCACGCGCCGATCTGGCCCCTGGCACATCGCCGCCAATCGATTCATACAATCTAGGCGACAACGCTGGTGTGCTCGTCATGGGCGATATCTGGGTAATTGCCGGTGGCGCTGTCACGGTTGGCTCAGCCGTGACATTTAGTACTACGACTGGCCAGCTTGGCCTGGCGGGTACAACCATGCCGAATGCGCGTTGGCAGACGGCGACAACTGGTGCAGGCCAGCTCGCAGTCGTTCGCCTTGGCAATATGGCGATGCGGTAATCGCAAATACGTCGGTAGATGCCATCGACGTTTGAGAAAGGAATATCCACTATGCGTCTCGACATCTACGACAATCCACAGCAAGCGTTAGGCTTCCTGTTGTCGCAAACCGCCTATATCGAGGCGGACGTTTACCGGATCCAGTATCCGGAGATCATCTACCAGCAGCTGATTCCCATCGATTCTGCTGCTGGCGAATGGGCCAAGTCGGTGACTTACTTCAGTCTCGATAAGGTGGGAGCGGCTAGTTGGCTGTCCAACATGGGCACCGATATGCCATTCGCCGACATCAATCGCAACAAGTTCGAGCAAGGCATCGAGATGGCCGGTATCGGCTATACCTATACCTTGGAAGAGCTTGGGCAGGCGATGATGATCCCAGGCCTCAATCTCACAGCCGAACGGGCCGAAGCCGCTCGCTTCGCCTATGAGATGTTTATGGACAACCACGCTTATCGTGGCTCAACTGCCAAGAGCGTTACTGGGCTGTTCAACAATGCCAACGTGACTGTGGTCACGGCAGCTACTGGTGCGGCAGGCTCGTCGCACTGGTCAGTGAAGACAGCGGATGAGATCATCACCGATGTGCAAAATGCACTCACTGGCGTCTACGAAGGTTCATTGACCGTCGAGATGGCCGATACAGTGCTGCTGCCTATCGGCGCAATGCAGAGACTCGCCAACATCCGTGTGCCTAACACCTACGGCAACGCCCTCGACTACTTGGCGAAATACAATCTCTACACTCATACGACTGGCGCTCCGCTCACCATCCGCAGCGTGCTGGGCCTTGACTCAGCTGCTGGCGATGGCGGTGGACGCATGATCGTATATCGTCGCGATCCACGTGTCCTTAAACTGCACGTCCCGATGCCACATCGGTTCTTGCCGGTGTATCAGCGCAGCGCTTTGCAGTTTGACATCCCGGGCATTTTCCGCGTCGGTTCAGTTGAGATCCGACGTACAGGTGCCATTCGGTATGTTGACGGCATCAGTGGCGTTGGCTCGCCCTAATCAGGCGTCAGGGGCGCGCCTGATCAACGCGCACATTTAGAGGAGCATCATCATGGCAAAGCATGCCGCTAGGCCCCATAGTACACATTCACATGCAGAGGTGCCCAAAAAGAAGAATCGAGAAATAGAACCGCCGGAAGCACTCGAGTCCCCGCCATCTGGGCCGACGCGCTGGCCCAGCATCGTGTCTTTGGATGAGGAGATGAGAACACCGACTCCTCGTGAGAAGCATATCGCTGAGCTGACCAAGCAAAACTCGGGAATTGCTCCACAGCGCTATGATATCAAGAACAAGAACGCACATGCAATGCGCGTCATATACAACCACGAGGATCGAGCTATCTCCATCCCACCTGGCGAGACGAAGTTCAAAGTGCTGTTACGCCCGAATACAGCAGCACAACTTAATCAAACCGGAGACCTCGAGGTGACGGCCAGCACATGAGCGATGTCAAATCTTCTATTGTCTTCGGACTTACCCGCAAATCGCTCGAGGCGACAGTCATTCATGCTTGCCCACATTGCGAGGCTCCTGGGATCTACAAGAGAGACGAGCGCACGCGGCAGCTGTGGCCGGGATGTTGGTGGCCTGATGGTGACAATAAGCCAGTCGGTGATATTTGTCCGAACTGCAATAAGCGGCGGAGAAAGGACAATAATCTCGGAGAACTCACAGCCTCCATGCCGAAGTGGCTGTGGCGATCTATCCTCGGCATCAAATGGTGCATGATCAAGTTGATCACACTAAAGCATGGAGTTCAAACATGATGCAGGCAAACTATATCGTGCAGAACCCACACATGACTCAGGGTTCTACCCAGGCTGTCGTAGATGGGGAGCTGACAGCTGTCATCGTCAATGTCTTCGAGGTTCAGCTTGTGGCCGAGGATACTTCTGACGGTAGCATCATGCTGCGGTTCAAGGGAAGTGACATTGCCCCTGCACAAGATCTGTTCACCCCGGACAGCCAGGTCGTCGCTCAGTTTGTGAAAATGTCCGACCTGGCAGCGCAGAAGTGAGTAGTAAGGTCGTTAAGCTTCCCTCTAAGCGGCGTGTATCAGCCTCTCGGCCGGTGCATGACGCTGTGAAGGAGTGCAATGATATCGCGCTGATGCGTGGGGCTGACTACAACCATATCCCCACTGCAGTTGTAGAAATGAAGCGCGCCATTGCAGTGACGCCCAACTCCAAGGAGATGTGGAATAATCTCGGCACTCTACTATGGAAGTCTCGGCAATATGATGAGGCAATTGCCTGCATCGACCGCGCGCTTGCATTCGAGGAATTTGCAGAAGCACAGCATAATAAGGCCCTCGTATTAGAAAGCATCGGGCAGTACGATGAGGCCGAGAAATGCTTCGTGCGTGCGCTCGAACTCAATCCTGAGTATCTGAACGCCAAGTGGTGCCGCTCGATGATGCATCTAGCACTTGGCAATTACGAACGTGGTTGGGAGGAATATGAGGCGCGCATTCCATTTCGCCAGCAAGGAGGAAAGCCAGTCTATCCTAAATTCCCAGCGCCATACTGGCAAGGCGAGGATATTCACGGGAAAAATATCTTCTGCTGCATCGAGCAAGGCATCGGCGATACCATCTTGTTCTCGCGTTTTCTACCATGGTTAAAAGAAGGTATGATTAGCGGCAATATCTATCTCTGCTGCGCGCACGAAATCATGGTGCTGCTGTGGAACTTTGTGGAGGCAGGCATTGTGGAATATGTGCCCGAGGGCACTCCAATCCCTGAATGCGATTATAGCGTCGTGACTGGCAGTCTGCCATGGCATTCACGCTGTACGTTGGAGACGCTGCGCAGCGACCCTGGCCTCATTCGCAAGCGTGTCGAAACGCAAATGCGCATCGGCAAGGCTGATGTACCTACTCCACTTGGACCGAATCCATATAAAGTTGGTATTTGTTGGTCGGGCAATCCAGCGCAAGACCGCAACGACGAACGCACGATTCCGCTCGAGCTAATGCTAACACTGGCCGAGCATCCTAATGTGTGGCTATACAGCTTGCAGGTTGGACCAACGCAAGCTGATATCGCGCGTCTGGGTGCGAAGGATCTTATTTGCGATCTTGGCCCGCAACTCAAAGAACGTGGCCTCACTGTGGCAGCAACGGCGATCCTGCAGATGGATCTGGTGATCACTTGCTGCACCTCAATTGCACACCTATGCGGCGCACTCGGCGTTGAGGCCTGGGTAGTGCTGTGCAAGAATCCCTATTGGGTCTGGATGCACGAGAGGCCTGATAGTCCGTGGTACCCATCGCTGCGTCTATTTCGTCAGACCACGACTGGCGACTGGAGGAGCGTGATGCAGCGAGTTAGAGACGAGCTGATCGACAAGGTTGACACTCGTCGCACTCAGATGTTGGAGGCAAGCGATGGCTAACCAAGCAACTGCAACTTATGCCGGCCGCTCGTTGATTTGGGCGTTTGTCAAAGCGGCTGGTTCACCCACAGAACCAAAGAATATCGGTTGGGGCTCCGGAGCTACTACTGCTAGTGCGAACCCAGATGTAGCGCTATTCGGACCACAGACCGAGGCGCGTGTGGCAGGCACTAGTTCGTTGGTGCAAACCTCATTCCTCGCCGATACCTATCAGGTGACAGGTACGATCACCGCCACCAACGCCAAGACTATCACTGAGGCAGGATTGTTCGATACGACGACCGCGGCTTCGACTTCCACAATCGCCACGTCATCTCAAGCTGCAGCAGCAACTACTATTACGTTGGGCGCAACCATCGGCCCATCATCTGGTAACTTTTACATCCAGGTGGAGAACGAGATCGAACTCGTCACAGCAGGTCAAGGTACAGCAACACTAACAGTCGTGCGTGCACAGCTTGGCAGCACCAGTGCCGCACATGCTGTTGGCGCGACGGCCACCAGTGGGGCGGATGGGTTGGCAAATACCAATGCCGCGCTTGGTGGCCAGACCGCCACTTATGCCAATACCACAGCAAAGGGCGGCAGCATCTTCGCTCATGCAGACTTCGCAGGCATCGCACTGAATAACAATGACAGTATCCTCTTTACATGGAAGGACCAGCTGACATAATCCCCGATGCCTAGGAGGAGAAAATGCTTGCGCCTGAGCTCAAGAAGGTCGCCTATGACCCTACCCGTTATATGGATATTGAGAATGTAGAGGAAGCTGTCAATATCATCTTGTGCCCGACAGAAGGGCTAACTGCAGAACAGCGCTGGGCTGACGAGGCTCCAGCGCTGATGTGTATTATTGAGCGCTATATCGAGCCTCAGAGCAGAGTGCTCGACTATGGCTGTGGTATTGGGCGGCTGGCAAAGCCGCTAATCGAAAAACTCAGATGTAGTGTAGTGGGTGTCGATATCAGCCCGAACATGCGGGCACTAGCAACATCACTAGTCGACAGTCCAAGATTCTTCGCGCTTGACCCGGTCATGTTCGACGCAATCGTCCCGGAAACTACCTTTGACGCGGCGATTGCTATTTGGACACTTCAGCATTGCATTGATCTGGCAACCGCCATCGCGCGCATCCACAACACTATGAAAACAGGTGGGCGGTTGGTGATCTTAAATAATCGCACGCGCTGTGTGCCAGTCGAAGGTGGCGAATGGGCTGATGATGGTCAGAACGTTGAGCAGATGATCTATGATGTAGGCTTTAATGAGTTAATGCGAGGGCAGCTCGACGAAAGCGTTGCACCGGGCTGGATGCAAGAAGGCACGTTTTGGGCGGTATACGAGAAAGTGTGCATGAGCCGTTGACATGGCGCTCACAGTTCTCGGCAAGCAGATCATTCAGACGCTAGCGCTTACGACGCGTGATTCGTCGACGGCGGCGTGGATGAATGCCGTTACGGTGAATGGCGGCTCAGTCAGCGACGCGCGCAAGCAGATGGTGGACAATCTCATCATCGGGTTGAAGGCGGATGGTGTCTGGTCGAAGCTGGACCGGCTGTGGTTGTTTGCTGCTGAAGGTTCGATTGCGGCGCTGACAGATATTGTTGGGAGAACATTGGCGACGGCGATCAATTCGCCGACGTTCACGGTGGATCAAGGATTTATAGGTCAAGATAGCCCCATTCCTACAAAATACATCAACAGTAATTTTGCGCCGAATACGGGAACGGCACGCACTCAGAATAGCGGCCATATGTCCATTTGGGTGACAGTCTATACACCGCCATCCGGTACTGGTGGCATTGACGCTGGGGCAAGTGCGAATAGTTTTGACCTGCTCGCCACTAATAGATCAGGTCAATCTTATGCGGTTCTCAACGATGGCAATGTCCAGTTCACTATGCCCGCCAATCTCACGGGCTTTTGGATAACAAACAGAACTGGAAGCACCGTAAATAACGGATATGTCAACAACGTCTTACAGAATTCCATCGGCACTGCATCAGGGATCCTTAATTCAGATAATATCTACGTGTTGTGCTATGATGCTGGCGGCCCTAATCTCGGCGCTCCCGACACTATTGGCTCATTGAGCTTAGGAGGCGGGCTAACTTCAACAGACCTTACGAATTTCTTCAACCGCCTCTCTACCTATATGGGTGCGGCCTTTGCCAATCGGTGGGCCACCATGGTGATCGCCAATGGCGGTACGGTGAGCACGCAGCGGCAGGCGCTCGTCGCTAACCTCATCGCCGGACTGATGCAAGATAACGTGTGGGGCAAGCTTGACCGGCTCTGGCTGATGGCGGCGGAGAACGCGACGGCGGGGTTGGTCGACATCGTTGGGAGCAATCTCGCAACGGCAGTGAATTCGCCATCATTCACGGCTGATCGGGGCTTTCTTGGCAATGGCACAAGCAGCTACATCAACAGCGGCTATAACTTTGCAACGAATGGGGTGAATTACACGCTCAACTCGGCATCATTGGGCTTCTGGTCGACAGATAATTTCACCAATCCAAATACTGCATTGCTTGGCGTTCATGATGGCACAAACATTGCCAGAATCCATATCGGCGGTAATTGGTTTTTTGAGTCCAATCAGAGTGCATTTACAGTCATCGGCAATCCAAATCCTGGTGCAGAGCTGTTGGCTAGTAGTCGAACGACCTCGACGCTTGTGACGCTCTACCATAACTCCACGTCACTGGGCACTGACGCTCACGCGACGTCCGCTGTGCCAAACGTTACTGCTTATATCTTAGCTCTGTATGATGGGGGGGTTAGCGGACCAAACTATTACAACAGCACTAACAGATGTTCCGCTGCCTTCTTCGGAGGGGGATTAACTAGCACTGATATGTCCAACATCTACTCTCGCCTTCGCACCTACATGACGGCGGTGGGCATACCTTGATGGCAGAGATTTGGAAATCAGTTTTGAATTGGGAAGGTCACTATGAGGTTTCCAATCGTGGTCGAGTGAGATCGCTTGCGCGCGGCATGAACGCTGGATGGTGCGGTTTTCAAACTAAAAAAGGTCGGGTGATAAGAAGCTGGAAACGGCAAGGCAGGATTTTCATAAGTCTGTTTGGAGATGGCCGAAGGGCGACAGCTACAGTTCATCGGCTTGTATTGGAAGCATTTGTGGGGCCTCGACCACGCGGTATGGAGAGCCGTCACTTAGATGGCAACGTGAGCAACAATGCGCTCGATAATCTGACGTGGGGCACTAAGGAGGAAAATGAAAACGATAAATTCCGCCATGGCACGCGCAATAGGCTGATGCTAACCGAAGCAGAAGTGCAATCGATACGCTCGTCTAAACAATTTCAAGCTGATTTAGCAGAGCAGTTTGGCATTACTCAATCGATGGTTTCTAGAATTAAGTCCGGCGATAGACGGGTGCCGTGATGGACCGCTTCGGCCCGAGGTCTTGCCGAGTGTGTCACGGTGAGATCGAGTGCCGTGGCGGTGGAGACAAAGCCTGCGCGCAGCGCAACCCCAGACCGAGCGTGCTGGCCGGAATCATCGATACCTACGGCGGCATTCGCTACGTGATCGAGCATCGTAGCGGCCTGAGACATCACAAGCGCCACGATGAGCTGCTGGTGGTCGTGCCCCGGTTGAAGGTGCACGAGCCGATCGCGTGGAACGACATTCCGATAGTTGTCGAGCGCATCGCTCTCACCGTGAGGGAATGGATCGCGCAGGGCCGCTATGGCAACGAGCCGTGGGCGGTTGAGGCTGTGAGAATGTACCAGCTCCGTCAGCTTGAGCACACGCAGCGCTCGCTCGATCTCCACGCCATCGCCGAGACCTGAGATGCCCGTAGTTTTCTTGACATCGGCCAGCACCTCGCCGTGGTCACTGCCGGGTGATTGGATCAATGTCGGGCACCAGGTGGAGTTGGTTGGCTGTGGTGGGCAGAGCGGCGCAGCTACGACTGGCACTGGTGGAGACGGCGGCGGAGGGGAGGGCGGGGGTGCATATACCAATTTGGCCTCCCCGTCCGGCTCACTCGGCTCAACGACGCCATTCCAGTGTCTTGGCAATAATACCAACACGGCAAACGGCACTGCTTCCGCGACGATTTGGGAAGCAACTACTACCACTAACTCTTATTACGGCGAGGCAGGCCGCGCAGGTTCTGCAAACACGGGCGGGGCAGGAGGAGTTTCTGCCACCAATGGATCGCCTTCACCGGTCACCTATACGCGTACTGGCAACAGTGGCGGGACGGGTGGCGGGGCAAGTCTTCCAGTCATCGGTGGGGGCGGCGGTGGTGCTGGTGCAGGCGGGCCAGCGGCAGGCGGTGGCAATGGTGCGGCGGGCGGCTCGACTGCTGGATTTGGCGGCGGTGGCGGTGGAGCGGCCAACAATCTTAGTAATGGTGTAGCAGTCTCCAGCGCTTCGGGATCGAATGGCGGCACTGGTGTCGGACCGAGCCATGGTGGCGGGGCAGGATCAACCAGCACGACGTCACCTAATGGTACTGCTGGCATCGGTGGTCAGGGTGGCGGTGGTGGTGCAGGTTCGACCGCTTCAACTGCTAGTCAAGTCGGCAGTGGTAATGCTGGTGGACCAAATGGCAATGTCAGCAATTGGGTTCAAACCAGCGACTCTTCCACAGCAGGGACCGGCGGTGGTGGAGGAGGTGGAGGCGGCTTCTCTGCCAACGTCGCTGCGACCAGCAATGGCGGTGGTGGTGGCAACTATGGCGGTGGCGGAGGCGGCGGCGGCGGCAAGCGCAGTGCGACTGGCGGTGCCGGGGCTGTGGGTACCGGTGGTGGCGGCATCATCGTCATCACTTATATCAGTCCCACTCAGTACACGCAGGCTGTCAATGTTAGCTCTGCTGAGTCAGTGACTGCGGGGCGAAGCAAGGCATCTCCGAAAGCTATAAACATTACTGCGTCTCATTCCGTCTTTGGCACTGTTCGGCCAGCAACGATTAAATATGCTTATGGGCCATCTGGAGTGAGCGCCAATTTACAGGCGTTGAAATTGAAAGTTATTTCTGTCGCAACGGCGCATCTTGTCTTTGGCACTGTACAAGGAACCATTAACAAGCTCATATATGGGGTAGGTATTGCTACAAGCATCAGCGTTCCAAGAAGCCTAAGTTTGAGCCGCAGCCTTGTAACGACATTGACTCAATTCGTTAGCCTGGTAAGGCAAAAATCTATAGGCAAGATAATTACCGTTAGCCAGGCTGCGCTGGTTACTCTGGCGCGCGGGGTAATTCATCTCATTTCCGTTCTCAGCCCGCTCGTCACGACGATGACGGAGATAGAGCTTTATCGGAGAACGATCTCGCTGGTCAGTGCTCAGTTCGTGACGCTGACGCGCGCGCTAGGGAGAACCATTCCAATCTCTATTGCCGAGAGCGTGACACTGACGCGCCTGAAGGCGCTCTCCAAACAAATCATGCTGTCAAGCGCAGAGAACGTGACACTGGCGCGTCTGAAGGCACTCTCTCAACAGATCACGTTATCGAATCCACAGTTAGTGACGCTGCGCAAGGCCGTGGTGCACTTGATCACAGTCGGTCTATCGCAGCTCGTAACGATGACTGAGATCGAGTTCTACCGGCGCACGATCTCGGTACTCAGCACTCAGCTCGTGACGATGACTGAGACCGAGCTGTACCGGCGCACGATGTCAGTGTTCAGCGCCCAGGCCGTCACACTGACCTCGATTAAGTCTCTACTGCGCACGATCAACGTGACTATGAGTGAGTTGGTTACGCTGGTCACTCAACTTATCCCTGGTGCAGTTCAGTACACCAAGAATATCACCATTATGGCGGCCGAGGCAGTCACGCTGCTGCGCTCGATCACGCATCCGATAGCCGTGGCCTGGTCGCAATTAACCACTCTCATAGTTAGAGCCACTCATCTCGTCACTTCATTGATTTTGAACGGCGAGCAGATGACGCTGGCACGCGTGGTCAGCATCCGGCGAACGTTGAATATCGCATCAGCCGAGCTGGTGACGCTCATGGCCAAGGCATCCCATGCCTTGACGCTGCTGGTATCGAGTGCAGAGCTGGTCAGCCTTGTCAGGTCAATTGGGCATCCCATCAACATCGTGCAGACGCAACTGGTGACGTTGGTACGACTTGGCAGTCATTTGCTGACGCTGCTGGTGAGTAGCCTTCAGGCAGTTACATTGGCGCGGATTGCGAGCCATCTACGGGCCATCACGGTGAGTATGGGCGAGACTATGAGCCTTATTACAATTAAGCAATTGCTGCGCGCGATATTCACTAGCATTACCCAACAGGTAACATTGGCGCGCACTGCGCTGCACACAGCTACTGCATCGATCAGTCAGAATCAGTTCGTGACACTAACACGGTTGATGGCGCATGTGTGGCCAGTGACGATTTTGAGCCCGCAGCTCGTATCTTTCATTCGTCGTTTGGCTTACACTATTACGATCCCCAGCCCGCTATCGGTGGTGATGTCGATTATCAGCAAGGGTGAAGTGTTCGCCAATCTTGTGACGCATTCTGTTGTGACGCTCACACGTACTTATTCATTGTCACGACTTATCAATTTGACGCAGACACAACTTATGACGTTGGCGGCGACCAGCAAGCATCTGCTAACCGTCAATATTTTGCAGCCCATACAAGTGACGCTTGCGCGTATTTCTGCGCGCCTGCGCACCATTTTGGTCAGTTCAAGTGAGCTGATGACACTGATGCGTAGCGCGGCACGCCAAACCTCAGTACAGATGGGCGAGATTGTAACATTGACGCGTGCAGCAGCGAAAATCATTTCCTGGGCGCAGGCACACACTGTCACACTGGCGATGATTGGGCAGCGGCGGTTGGCTGTTAATATTGTTCAGTCTGAGCTAATGACACTGCTACGCACAGCAGCGAAGCGAGCAACGATAATCGTATCGCAGGGTGAATTGCTGACGCTGGTGCGCAGCATGGCTAAGACTATCACTGTGGCTTGGGCCGAGAAAGTCACGCTGAGCGCTGTTGGCAGCGGCCAACATATAATATCTATCCTGCAAGGCGAGGCCGTGACACTGGCCCGTCGCGTCGCGACCTCGCGGGCGATCCAGTTGAGCACGTCAGTCCTGGCAACGCTGCAAAACCGGGTCGCCCATCTTATTACGATGACATCCAGCGAGCTGATGACGCTGGCGGCCACCAAGGCATTCTTGCGCACGCTCATAGTGAGCATAGGTGAGACTGTCACCTTAGTACGGCTGCATGCTGTGACGCAGCCCATTGTGATTGCACAGGGACAAATTATTCGGCTAGCACGCAATGTCAGAACCACAATCTCAGTGTCAATGGCATCGCAGGTCACGCTAGCGAAGCGTATTGGACATTTAATTACAGTAGCATTTGGCGAATTGATTACGCTCAGTGCCAGTGGCGCCAAGCTCAAGACGATAACGCTGGCAATCGCCGAGCAGATCACACTGACGCGGCTGTTCGCCAAGACTGCTAACATTGCTGTTGCAGTGGGTGAAGCCGTGACACTAGCACGAAAGTTGACGCGTAGCGTGGCTATTACACTATTGACGGTGCAAGCTATCAGTCTCAGGCGTGCTACCGCCAAGACGATAGCCTTGACGATGACTCAAGCCCTAGTGCTAGGGCGAGTCATCTCGACTAGAGTTGTCATTGGCCTCGGCGAATTGGTCACGCTGCGCGCCTCTGCGACTCTAAAGCGTGCTATTGCCTTCACCACGCCGTTAGTCGTGACATTGCAAACCTCGCTGCATGTCGTCACCGAGTTTACGCAGAATATCTTCTTAGGTATCGGCGAATTAGTAAAGGTGATCGCGAGTCTCATTCACGCGCGGCCACACAGCCGTCATCTCAAGGCATGGGAACCGAGCGCTGAATTGACTGCCATCGAAGAAATGAAGTTGCGACTGAAGGCGAGTGAGCAGAGCCAGAAACTGAAGGCTACTAAGACAGGCTCCGGCATCAAACTGAAGGTGGACAAGTGAGTATCACCGTTCTCTCGATGCAACCACAGAATTTCTCGATTCCAGCGGGATACAATGAGATCATCACTTTCGATGTCAATCCTGCGGTGACTCCAACACTGATGAACACTGTCATCTGGTGGCGTGTCTATACGCAGCAGTTTGGCATTCCTCTGTATGAGAGTGGAATGATGGTTATCGAGAAGAGTTCACTCGATAGTCCAGCGCATGACATTATCGGTATCGACTCGCCACTCAGCTTCACCGTGCAGATGTACACACATGACACGATCAACTTACTGCGTAACTATTACCATGAAGCGACTATCTTGAATTTAGCTGGCGAGATGATCGGTGGATCGTGGGGTATTATGACGGTGCTCGAGACGGAGAATAGGCCATGACTGTTCCCTCTGCTAGCAACATGAAATTCAAGTTTTCTCCATTCAGGAATCTAGATGATGGCGATATTGAGTTCGCCATCGAGGAAGCTGTAGTTGCCTGTGGCAGCACGATTGGCGGGCCAAGTGGCTGGATCGATGATACTAACCTGACGCTTGCAATCATGTACTATGCGGGTCATCTCCTGCAGGTTGCAGTCATGCGTGCGCAATCAGGCGGTGCAGGCCAGGTGATCCAGAGCGAGCGCACGCCTGAGCTGTCTGTGACTTATGCAGTTCCGTCGCAGCCTTCACTGGATAAGCCGCTGGATCTTACTATGACGATCTATGGCGTGCGCTATATGCAACTGGTGAGAAAGAACTTCCCAGCTGTTCTTACAGTTGGTAGTGCAACGGTGATGTAACATGGCTCTATTTGAACCATTTCCCTTTGGTATTGAACGTTCGCGCACAGTCTGGCATGGCTTGATCCAACGTTACGGTGATCTCGCCCTGCTGCGTCAGCCCGGGCTGCCAGATCGGTTCGTCTCCTATCTACCCGCGCAATTTACAGCAATGGAGCGCTTGGGCGGCATTAGTAATCCGGCTGACCGCAAGGCGCTTATATCAGAGATCAGTCCGGATACTAATTTGCCCCTAGACCCTGAGCCCAGTGAGAAAGATGTGCTAGTGACACTGAAAGTGGATGATGATGGTGCCCCGATGTTAGATACGAGTGGCAATCCACAGACAGATGAATTACTCAAAATCGTTGCTCCTCCGGCGCGCGTCGGTCCAAGTCGCAATGTGCTTTATTGGCGTTTGCAGGTGCGTGCATGAACATCGCAGTTAGAAGCACTATCGATCTTGATCGGCGTGAGGCTATTCTCGAGCGCCTGTTAGTTATCGGCCAAGGACTCAGTGGCATAGCTTCAGCTTATCGAAATCATGGTCCTCCGACGACAGGCGTACTGGGAGTCCCCCGACCGACATTTCTGCTATTTGATGGTGGCACTAAACTGACGCAAGATGTGCGAATGCATAAGTCCACAAGAATGCCTCCGACGATATGGAATATGTCACCGCAGATTGTGATCTTGCTACAGAGCAGAGATAGAATTGAAAATGATATCCTTGAAGGTGTTGTCAATCCAGTAGGGCCTGAAGTTTCTCGATGGATGAATTTAGTGAATGCGGCAGTGGTCAATGATCCCTCAATTCTTAATCTGGTGACGGCAAACGGTACACACTATCTGAGCGCTGTTGAAACTGACTTGAAGATACCCAGAGCAGTTGGTGCGCTCGGTGCCTGGGTAATGCTTCTCTTCGAGTTCTTCTATCCAATGTTTCCAGTCCAAAACTGAAAGGAGCGTCCCATGTCGGACACTTACTACGATGCAAGCGGTCCTCGGTTTGGTGGCAGCGGTCCTTCTGTTGAGCCGTTGATCATCACTGGACCTAGCCCAAATACCGGCAACTACTACGTCGGCCGCGGTATCGCCTATATCCAGTTGATCCCACCTACTGTGCCTGCGGATGGCAGTTTGATTGACTGTGGGAACGTGACTGAGTTCACGTTTCAGGTCAAGCCGACCCGTCTGGAGCACTACAGCTCACGCGTTGGTGTGCGTAAAAAGGACCTCGTGGTTGTGACTGAAGTGGCGGCTACACTCACTATCATCCTTGAGGAGATCACGGCAAGAAATCTAGGCATGGCTGCGCTCGGTAACGTGGTAAATGCCCAGCCCAATGTGGGAACGCCGATCACGATCTTGTCGCAGCCGCTGATCTATGCGCACTTCCGGTTCGTGAACACGAACAGTGTCGGACCGCAGTACACGTATGATTTCCCAGTGTGTCTGTTCACGCCGACCAAGGCAATTGGCTTGTTGCCAACTGGCAGCGGATCGTGGGGCACGTTGGACTTCGAGGCCGACGTTCTGTTCGACAACGTTTCGGGAGGGTTTGGGACGATTACTTACACTGGTCACTAGATGCTGACTAGAGGAGAAACAACATGGCGAGTATGTTATCGCTGATTGATGTTCTTCCGCGTTATGAACGGGTGGATATCGGCGGTGACCAAGCTATTGATGTCTTTGGCATCTCAGGTGAGGACATCGGTAAGATCTTGGGACGCTTTCCAAATGCTTTTCAGCAATTGGCAAGCTCAAGTAATAAGTCAATCAACATGGATCCTGCGTTGATGGGAGCTATCATAGCAGCATCGCAGCGTAATCCAAAAGATCCGGACACTTCGCTGCTAGGCAATGACAAAGTGGAAAAACGCGGTCGAGGTTTGGCAGCTGGTGCACAAATGAAAGTTTTGCAGGCAATGGGTCGATGCACTTTTCCGGATGGTATCGGCCCTTTTCTGGAGGGCTTAGTGTCCGCGTCATCCTCGGCGAAGGAGGCAATGGAGGTCGTCGTACGAGTCGCTTCAAAGGATCAGGTTACAACATCGCCGCCGAAGCCGAAGCTCTCGGCGCAGCCAGAAGTCCAAGCGTCTGGAAGTTGACGCCGAGACAGATGTCTGCATTCTTGCAGATCGCCAAAGCGCGCAAGGCGGAGGAAAATATTGAGTTTGTTGGTATGATCCGTTTGGCGATGAATGGCAGCAAACAGGATATTGAAAGACAAATGCAGAGATGGGCTAGAGATGCGGATATTCAATTGAGGATGGAATGATATTATGGAATTAAAATTAACGCTGCAACCTGATTCATTGCAGATAGGCGCGAAAATCAAGCAAAACATGGATAAGGCCGGAGAGCAGGTGCGTGAGGCGATGCGTGGTGCCGCGCATGATGCTGCGCAAGAGATTGATGCGCGGGGTGCAGATGATATTGAAGAGGCGGGGAATTTTGGTTCGCGGTGGCAGGATGCTCTGCAGTCGACAGTCAAAGAGACCCAGAGAACTTTCACTGTGGAGACGAGAATGGTGGGCGAGCCGCCCGTTTCTTATTGGCGGGTCTTCGAATACGGTGCTGATATCAGTGCTAAGAACCCGAGCGGTTATATGTGGCTGCCATTTGCAGGAACTGAGGGCACTGATGTGTGGCCCAGTGCCTATTCGGGTGAACTGTTTCGCACTGAGAGCAGAAAAGGAACGCCATTGCTGGGCGATAAAGATACTAAGGAGTGGAAGTACTTCGGTGTATCTGAAGTTCATATACCGCAAAAATTCCATCTGCGTCAGATCATTGCGCAGGTGGCCAGAGAGCTGCGCACTTACTATGCTGATCGCATGAAAGGTTGACTTAGATGCCTGAAGTTGAAGACATAGTACAAAATATAGCCCTATCTGGGTCGGACGATGTCATCTCAGCGTTTGGCCAGATTGGTAAAGCTGGTGAGGAAGCGTTCAAGAGGATTGGTGATGCCGCAGGTCCTCTGGGAGCAGTATTGGCAGGCGTAGCCACCGCTTATACCGGACTCGTCGCGGTAACTTTTGAGTGGGCTAAACACAGTTCTGAAGCTGCACATGCCCTTGAGACTCTCTCGCAGCAAGCTGGAGAGAGTGTTCAGAGCATTTCGGCTCTTCAGGGTGCACTCGCGTCTATGGGTGGTAGCACTGAAGGTCTCAGCTCAGCGTTTCGGCGCATGGGCAATACTATCACGCGTGAATGGCAGGGTCTCAAGAAGGAAATTTCCGGTTCAGCTGATACAATGATCAGTGATCAGTTGAAGGTAGAGAAAGCTGAGCAAGCATTATTTCAAGCGCGTGAGGCTCGTAGAAAGGCAATTGGTCAGCCTGGCGCAACTCCGGAGGAGCTCGAGTCCCAGAAGCGCAAGGAGACGTTGACTAATCTCGAGCAGGCAGAGCAGGCACTTTATCTGGCTGATAAGAAGCGTGCTGAGGATCGACTCAATCAACCTCAGCGCTATCTGAAAGCCGTTGGGGATGTGATACAAGGCGAGAAGGATGCTGCTGAGGCTAGCAAGACGGCCAATCTCAGCATTGAGAACGTCGTCAAGGGACTGATTGGAAATACTGAAGGGGCAGAAGAGGCACTTAAAAATTTCCATGGTAGTGTATCTGACATTATTGGCGAAGGGCCCAAACTTAAGGAGGTATTCTATAACCTCGCTGATTTTTTGAAGAACAGCGGAAATGCCACGTTGAATCAGGCTGTTTTGATGCGACTATTTGGTCGTAGTGTAGGCAGCGAGATGATTGTGCCGCTGATGAAAGGCAGCGAGGCGATTAAGGAAAATGAGAAGGCCATGCGTGAGCATGGTTTGGTCATTGATGAGGAGATGCTCAAACCTGCCAAAGAATTTCACGAGGCATACAATCGCTTATCTTATGATTTGACTACTACTACTAAACAGATTGGCTTGATGTTTGCTCCGGCATTCACTGCTGGAATGCAAGACCTCACCAAGTACATCGAGGAGAACCATGACGCCTTGATCAGGTGGGGTGAAGATATAGCTAATAGGCTTACTCCGTACATTACTGGACTCTTTGATGCACTGAAGGGTCTAGCAGCTTATCTTGCTGGTGAGAAACTTGATCCATCAACTAATGCTGGTCAGTGGGAAGCAGCTTGGGAGCGGATGGCCACAGCGGTCACAGTTGCGGCAAAGGCTATTAAGGCTGCAGTGGATACAATCTCTTCTGCAATTTCAAGCATATCTAGCGCGACTAATTTGAAACCCATCGAGCTCGGACTTTATGGACTTGCTGGACTTGCAGCATGGAGAATTATTGGCGGTACGATAGGTAAAGCAATCTTCGGAGGTATTGCAACAGAAATTACTGCTGGAATGGCACTTCTGATTCCTGGTCTCGTGAAAGGAGCGCCAGCAGCAGTGGCAGCGGCAGCAGCGCCAGGGGCAGCAGCGGCAGCAGCACCAGGAGCGGGAGCGGCGGCGGCAGCGCCGGCCATTGTTGGAAGAGGTGGCGGACCCAATTTAGCTACAGCGTTATTCCTTTTGGATATGATTAAGGGCAAGACCCAGAGAGACGAGGTTCGGCGTATACTTAAGGAGGATTACAAATGGTCTGA
>Ga0126369_10001058_pt1 | contig 18820 bp, 16 predicted proteins | sample PanSoiMetaPlot_1_FD_109646 | JGI IMG/M metagenome (GOLD analysis project Ga0126369, IMG submission 109646) | Tropical forest soil microbial communities from Panama - MetaG Plot_1 | ecosystem: Environmental > Terrestrial > Soil > Tropical forest > Bulk soil | place: Panama | collected 2016-02-17 | reverse complement strand
GTGCCGCTGCGCGCGCCGCCCTGCGTCGCCTCGGACGCGGGCGGGCGTGGGTTGATCCCGGCGAGCACCGGCGTGGTGCCGCAGGTCAGAGCCGTCAGCGCGGCCAGCAGGAGGAGCGGCAGGATCCGCGTCTCACGCATTCGCTCCCCGGCATTCTCCGGCATTCGGAGGCGTGTGGGCATGGGATCGGCGGTCTCGGGCGGCGCACGTGACCCACGTGACGCCGCGGTCAGGCGTCCTGGCCGATCGGCTCCGGGCGCCGGCGTTCCAGGTTCTCGAAGCGGGTCAGCTCTCTGCGGAACACCAGTTCGACGACGCCGGTGGGGCCGTTGCGGTGCTTGGCGACGATGACCTCGGCGATCCCGGGCTTCTCGGACTTGTCACGATTGTAGTAGTCGTCCCTATAAAGAAACATGACAATATCAGCGTCCTGTTCGATCGATCCGCTCTCTCGCAGATCGCTCAGGATCGGGCGCTTGTCCGGCCGCGCTTCCGGCGCGCGGGAGAGCTGCGAGATCGCGATGACGGGAATGCTCAGCTCGCGGGCGATGCCCTTCAACGCCCGCGAGATCGCCGACACCTCCTGGACACGGTTCGCGTCGCCGTCGCGCGAGCGGCCGTGCATGAGCTGCAGGTAGTCGAGCACGATCAGCTCGATGCCCTCGCGGCTGCGCGCCTGGCGCGCCTTGAGGCGCAGGGTGAGGTCGTCCAGGGTCGGCGAGTCGTCGATGAAGATCGGCGCGTCGCCGAGGGGCCCCAGCGCCCCCGCCAGCCGCTCGTACTCGACGTCGCTGAGTGTGCCGCGGTGCAGCCGCTGCGCGTCGATGCGCGCCTGCTCGCAGAGCATGCGCTCGACGAGCTGCTCCTTCGACATCTCCAGGCTGAAGATCGCTACGGGCTTCTTCTGTTCGACCGCCGCGTAGAGCGTGACGTTGGTGACGAAGCTGGTGTTGTGCGTCGGGATGCATCCGCGACCGGCGAGGTAGAGGTGACTCGGCGAGTCGACCTGGACGCAGCGAACAGGCACCGACTCAACGGCCCGGACCTCCCGCACGGAGCGGCTGCGGCTCTCCGATCGCGCACCAACCGACCGCTGCAGCTCGGCCAATCGCGGTAGGCGGAAGACGGGCAGGGCGGTCTCCAGGCGGAGCCCGCGCTCCGGCCCCTCGGTGACGCCGACCTTGATGCCCAACCCAACCGCCAGCTCACGGACGCCGTCCGCGAGCCGCTTCGAGCTCGTGCGGAACTCCGCGCAGCCGTCAGCGTCGATCGAACCCCTCGCATCCATCAAACCCTGCAGCAGGGCGATGCGCTGGCGGACGTCCGACTCCAGGTACGTGCGAGGTACGTGTCCGTCAGCAGCGCGGCCGACCTCGTCGGCGACGGCCACGCCCATCTGACTCCCCGAGCGCCGATCCGGAACGGTTGCCGGGTGCTCGACGAGCCGCACCCCCATCAGATAGGGGTCGACCTGCAGCTCTTGCGACACGTAGCGGAGCGCACCGCACGTGGGGATCGAGAACCTGTGACGCCGGACGCCGTCGAGATGGAGCGACTCGCCCATCTGTCGCGTCGTCAGCACGTCGGCGCACTTCGTCCCGTGGTCCCAGACGCTCCACTGATGGTCCGCGTCGGCGAGGATCGTCTCGCCGTCCGAGAAGACGACCTCGAAGCAGTCGTGGTCGTACATGACGGGAGTCGCGAACACGACGGTGCAGGGCCGACCCTGCTCGTCGAAGACCTGGTCCCCGACACGAAGCTCGCCCATCGTGGTCCAACCATCCGGTGTGGGAACAGGGGTATCGAGCGCGAGAGCTTTTCCCATCGAAGGACGACCGGCGATGATCACCAGGTCGGACGCCTTGAAGCCGTTCGTCATGCGGTCCAGGTCGTGGAACCCGCTCGGGATCCCGATGACCCCACCGCCGGACGCCATCTGTGCGTCGATCCGGTCCATCGCCGGCTTGAGCAGCCCGTAGATGTGCTCCATGCCCGTGCCGACTTTGTCGTCGGAGATCGCGTAGACGTGCGCCTGGGCCGAGTTGACCGCCTCGTCCGCATCCAGAGACTCGTCGTAGCCCAGCCCCGTGACGTGCGTTCCCGCCGAGATCAGCCGCCGCTTGTACGCCCTGTCCTTGACGATCCTGGCGTAGTGCTCGACGTTGGCGGCCGTCGGCACCGACTCCTGGAGCAGCGCCAGGTGCGCCCTGCCCCCCACCCGCTCCAGGATGCCCAGCTTGCCCAGCTCCGCCGCGAGGGTCACGTTGTCGATGGGCTCGCCGTCGCGGAACAGGTTCTGCGCGGCCCGGTAGATCTGCCCGTTGTTCTCCCGGTAGAAGTCGTCCGGGTTGAGCTGGTCGAGGATCCGAGTGATCGCCGCCGGGTCCAGGAGGATCGCCCCCAGCACCGAGGTCTCGGCCTCCAGGTCGTGCGGCGGCACGCGGACCTGGGGCGAGACCGGGACGGCGCACACGGACCGCTACCGGTCCTGCGTGATGATCAGGTTGATGTGGGCCGTCACCTCGCGGTGCAGGCGGAGCGCCACCTGGTGTTCGCCCAGCTGCTTCAGCGGATCCTTGATGTCGATCTTGCGGCGGTCGACGTCGACCTGGTGCTGCAGGCGCAGCGCCGTGGCCACGTCGTCGTTGGTGATGGCGCCGAACACCTTGTCCTCGGCGCCGACCTTGAGCCGGACCACCACGGTCTTGTTGTCGATGAGCTCGGCCAGGTCCCTGGCCTCGTCCTCCTCTTTGGCCTCGCGCCGGGCCGTGGCCTCACGCAGGCGCCTGGCCTCGGCCTCCGCGCCCTTGCCCGCCAGCACGGCCAGGCGGCGCGGGATCAGGTAGTTGCGGCCGTAGCCGTCGGCGACCTCCTTGACGTCGCCCGCAAGGCCGACGTTCTCGACGTCCTTGGTCAGCATGACTTTCAAAGCCGATTCATTCCTCCGAGTCGCGGAAATCTGTGGGAAGAAGCCGCTCCGCTCGCGACGCGGAGAGGCGCCGGACGCCCTCACGCGCCAGGGCGAGCACGAGCCGCAGGTCGCGGTCGAAGAGGCTCTCGCCGCGCTCCAGAGCGGACCGGTGCTCCTGGACCACCGGGTCCGGGCAGGCGTCCACGAACACTTTAACCGTCAGCACGCCGAGCGCCAGCATGTCCAGGTCGCCGACCACCGGCACCCACGCCGGGACGTCCAGCGGGCTGACGATCAGGCCCAGCGCCGCGCCCACCGCGACCTTGGGGCCCAGCGGCACCCGGCGGTCGCGCATCAGGCAGTAGGCGAGCTTGCCGGTTCGCGGCACTTCGAACAGGAGCGCGCGCACGCGCGCGAGGTCGATGCGCATGGGTCGAGTGCCCAAAGGTACCGCGTTCGCCGCCCGCGCGGCGGGCGCCGACGTCAGCAACCAGACGCGACGGCGGCCAGGCCGCCCTCCGGCGGCGTCCTGACGAAGACCCGGGCCCCGGCCTCGACCCCGAGCTCGTCGGCCTCGGCGCGGGTCAACTGGACCCAGACGTCCTCGTCGTGGGTGCGAACGTCGACCCGAACCTCGAACCCGAGCCGCACGACGCGGATGACGGTCGCGGGAGCGGCACCAGCCTCCGGGTGCCTCACGAGCTCCAGGTCGTGCGGACGGACGAGGCGGCCGCCGAATCGCGTCACCGGCCCGATGAACGTCATCACGAACGGGTTCGCCGGCTCGTCGTAGACGTGGTCGGGCGGTCCCACCTGCTCCACGACCCCCCGGTTGATCACCACGAGCTCATCGGCGACCTCCATGGCCTCCTCCTGGTCGTGGGTCACGAAGACGGTGGTCACGTGGACGTCGTCGTGCAGCCGGCGCAGCCAGGCCCGGAGCTCCTTGCGAACCTGGGCGTCGAGCGCGCCGAACGGCTCGTCCAGCAGCAGGACCTTCGGCTCGACGGCCAGGGCCCTGGCCAGCGCCATCCGCTGCCGCTGGCCGCCCGAGAGCTCGGAGGGATAGCGGCCGGCGAACTGCTCGAGGTGCACCAGCTCCAGCAGCTCCTGCACCCGCCGCCTGATCTCCGACCGCGGCCGCCGGCGGACTTCGAGGCCGAACGCGACGTTGCGGGCGACCGTCATGTGCTTGAACGCCGCGTAGTGCTGGAAGACGAAGCCGACGTGGCGGCGCTGCGGCGGCAGCCGGGTGGCGTCGACGCCGAAGATCTCGATCGTGCCGCTGTCAGGCGTCTCCAGGCCCGCGATGACCCGCAGGAGCGTCGACTTGCCGCCGCCCGACGGACCGAGCAGGGCCGTCAGCGCGCCGCTGGGGATGTCGACGGACACGTCGTCGAGCGCGGTGAACTCGCCGAAGCGCTTGGACACATTGCGAACGGTGATCGACATCAGGCGTCCTCTCCCGGTCGAACCAGGTTTGTCAGCAGCAGCACGACGATCGCCATCGCCGCCAGCAGGAACGCCATCGCGTACGCCGCCGGCTGGTCGAAATTCTGGAACCGCTCCTCGACGAAGAGCGTCGCGGTCTCCGTCTGGCCGAGGATCCGCCCGGAGACCACGGCAACGGCGCCGTACTCGCCCAATCCGCGGGCGAGCGTGAGCACGACGCCGACCACGAGCGCCCAGCGGATGGCGGGCAGCGTGATGCGCCGGAACGTCTGCAGCGTGGAGGCGCCGAGCGTCCACGCTGCCTGCTCCTGCTCCGTCCCGATCTCCTCCAGCACCGGCGCCACGGCGCGCACCACCAGCGGCAGCGAGACGAAGATCGTGGCCAGGACCATCCCCGGCGGCGCGAAGATGATGTCCAGCCCACGGTCCCCCAGCCAGGCGCCGACCGCGGTCGTGCGGCCGTACACGAGCACCAGCGCCAGGCCGACCACCACCGGTGAGACGGCGATCGGGAGGTCGATGAGCGCGTCGAGCACGCGACTCCCCGCGAACAGGTGACGGACCAGCAGCAGCGCCGCCCCGACCCCGAAGACGGTGTTGGCGACCACCGCGGCGGCGGCGACGATCACCGTGAGCTCGATCGCGTGCACCGCGTTCGGCCGGGTCAGCGCGTCCCACACGGGCCCGATCCCCGTCTCGAACGTCCGCCGGAACACGATGGCGACGGGCAGGACCAGCAGGAACCCGAGGTACCCGAGCGCGACCACCCGCAGCGCGATCATTCCCCCTGGTCGTTGGGGGGTCAGGGGGGGCAGGTCGCCTACCTTATCCACGCCTGGCCGCCCAGCGCTGGACCAGGTCGAGCCCGACCAGGACCAGCAGCGCCACCACAAGCAGCACCGTCGATTCGGCGGCGGCCCCCGCGATGTCGTCGCTCTGGATCAGCCCGTAGATGTGCACGGCGGCGACCTGGGTCCGGAACGGCAGGTTCCCGGAGATGAGCACCGTCGAGCCGAACTCGCTGATGGAGCGGGCGAACGACAGCGCCGCTCCAGCGGCGATCGCCGGATACAGGTTGGGCAGGACGATCCGGCGGAAGATCGTGACCGGGCCGGCGCCCAGCGACGCGGCGGCCTGCTCCATCTCGCGGTCCAGTTCCAGCAGCACGGGCTGCACCGTCCGCACGACGAACGGCAGCGTCACGAAGAGGAGGGCGACCACCACCCCCGCCTGCGTGTATGCCAGGTCGATGCCGACTGGGCTCGCTGGCCCGTAGAGCGTGAGCAGGACGAGGCCCGCCACGATGGTCGGCAGCGCGAACGGCATGTCGATCAGCGTGTCGACGATCCGCTGGCCGGGGAACCGGTCGCGGACGAGCACCCACGCGATGAGCGTGCCCATCACGACGTCCACGGCGACGACGATCAGCGACGCCCCGACCGTCAGCGTCAGCGCCGCCGCCGTCTCGGGCGTGGTGACGGCCCGAAAGAAGCCGGCGGGGCCGTTCTCGCCCGCCCGCAGCACGACGGCGCCGAGCGGGATGAACACGATCAGGCTCAGGTAGAGGGTGGCCACGCCCACCCCGAGGCCGATCCCGGCGCGGTCGGCGGCGCGCCGCCGTGCCGGCCGCTCGATCGCGACGAGCTCCGTGGCCGCCGACGTCACTACTTCGTCGCGACCCCGAGCTTCTTCTCGACGTCGACCAGCGCGCCGGTCTGCGGGTCGAAGAACTTCCTGTTCGCGCTCGCCCAGCCGCCGGCGTCTTCGATCGTGTACAGGTTGGCCGGGTTCCTGAACTCGCCCAGCCGCGCGACGCCGTCCACGACCGGCCGGTACCCGGCATCGGCGAAGATGCGCTGCGCCGCCGGCGTGCGCAGGAAGTCCAGGAGCGCCTTTGCCTGCTCGGGGTACTTCGTCTTCGTCGTGACCGCGACCGGGTTCTGGATGAGGATGTTGCCGTCGGGGACCACGTAGTCGAGAGGCTGTCCGTGCTGCTGGGCGAAGATCGCCTCGTTCTGGTATGAGATCAGGACGTCGCCCTTCCCGTTGGCGAACGTCTGCAGCGAGTTGCGCGCGCTCGTGTCCTGCACCGGGACGTGCTGGAAGAGCTGGTCGAGGTACGCGAGGCCCGCCGCGTCGTCTCTGCCGCCCCCGCTCTTCGCCACGTAGGCAGCGAGCACGTCCCAGCGCGCGCCCCCCGACGTGAACGGATTCGGCAGGAGCACCTCGACCCCCGGCTTCAGCAGGTCGTCCCACGTCCGGATGTGCTTCGGGTTGCCCCTGCGCACGGCGAGCGCGACGACCGAATCCGTGACGAATCCCCGGTACTGTCCGGCGTTCCAGTCCGGGGCGACGAATCCGTCCTTGACCAGCCTGGTCATGTCCGGCTCCAGCGAGAACGCCACGACGTCGGCCGGCAGTCCGGAGTCGACGGCGCGGCTCTGGTCGCCGGAGGCCCCGTAGGACTCGCCGAACGTGACGTTCCGCCCACCGGGCGTCTTCTGGAACGCCGCGATGATCTTCTCGTACGGATCCTGCGGCGTCGAGTAGGCGACGAGCGCGAGCTTCACTGGCGCCGGCGCCGGAGGTCCGGCCGACACGCCGCCGCAGCTGGACGCCGTGACCAGGCCGAGCGTGACCAGCACGATCGCATGCACGTACGAGCATCGAATAGGATTGACGAACGGCTGCACCGGCTCACCCTCCTGAGTCAGTGATTGATTGAGAATCGGTCGCAGGTGGACCGCTCTCGGTCAGCTGGCGGGGGTGCGCTAGCTACAGGAGCAGGTGCGGTGACGGCAGAAGTCGATCACACGACGACGCGTGAGCCGTGATCCCGTTTTCGCTTCGGTCACCATGAGCCTCGCTAGATGATACATGCAGCCTCGCGGAGCCGCCGATACGCGGCCACGAGGTCGGGTAGCTGATAGTGCGCGTTGAGGCCGCTGGGATTGGGGAGCAGCCACAGGCCAGTGCGGCCGACGCCGAACGGCTGCGGCCCGGCCGCCGCCTGCGGCCGATGGAACGCCGCCCGGTAGGCGCTCACGCCGAGCACCGCCAGCCAGCGCGGCGCCAGGTCGCGCACCAGGCTGCCGAGCCGCTCGCCGCCGGCGCGCAGTTCCTCCGCAGTCACCTCCTGCGCGCGCGCCGTGGCCCGCTCGACCAGGTTCGTGCAGCCCAGGCCATGGTCGAGCAGGTGGCGGTCCTCGAACGGCGACAGCAGTCGGTCGGTGAACCCGGCCCCGTGCAGCGTGCGCCAGAACCGGTTGCCCGGCCGGGCGAAGTGATGGCCGACTGCGGCCGAGTACAGGCTGGGGTTGATGCCGCAGAACAGCACCCGCAGCCCCGGAGCGACGACGTCGGGCACCGTCCGGCCGCGGGCGGCGGCGACCTCGGCCGCCGTGGGCCGGCGCGGCTGCTCGCTCATGGACGGTCAGCGTAGCCTGGGGGTCGAGCCGGACCTCCAGCGGCGGCCCCCCTGGCGCAGCCGGCCCGGCGGTGCAATGCTGTACCTGCGTTTCGTATCCCATCTGGAGGTCGACCATGAGCGCGCCGTCATACGTCCACGGTGCCAGCAGCGTCCCGCTGCTCGGCGAGACGATCGGTGAGAACCTTCGCCGGACGGTGGAGCGCCACGGCGACCGGGAGGCGCTCGTGGTCCGCAGCCAGGGCTATCGGGCCACCTACCGCGAGCTCTGGGAGCAGTCCGGGCTGGCTGCCCGCGGGCTGATGGCGCGCGGCATCGGCAGGGGCGACCGTGTGGGCATCTGGTCCCCCAACCGGTACGAGTGGGTCGTGATCCAGTACGCCACCGCGCGGATGGGCGCGATCCTCGTCAACATCAACCCCGCGTACAAGACGTCGGAGCTGGAGTACGCGCTGAACCAGTCGGGGACCGGTTTCCTGATCCTGGCCGGGCGGTTCCGCACCGCTGACTACGTCGCGATGCTCGGAGAGGTCAGGGGCCGCTGCCCGGACCTGCGCGAGGCGCTGGTGCTGGAGGACGGCTGGAGTGCGCTGCTTCGCGACGCCGAGCGGGTGGGCGCGGACGAGCTCGCCGCCCGCGAGGCCGAGCTCCAGTTCGACGATCCGATCAACATCCAGTACACGTCCGGGACGACCGGCTTCCCGAAGGGCGCGACGCTGTCGCACCACAGCATCCTGAACAACGGCTTCTTCATCGGCGAGGCCCTGGCCTACACGGAGCACGACCGCGTGTGCATCCCGGTGCCCTTCTACCACTGCTTCGGCATGGTGCTCGGCAACCTGGCCTCCACCACACACGGGTCCTGCATGGTCGTGCCGGCGGAGGCGTTCGAGCCCGTCGCCACGATGGAGACCGTGCAGGAGGAGCGGTGCACCGCCCTCTACGGCGTGCCCACGATGTTCATCGCCGAGCTCGAGCACCCCGAGTTCTCGCGCTTCGACTTCTCCAGCCTGCGCACCGGGATCATGGCGGGCTCGCCGTGCCCCGTCGAGGTGATGAAGAAGGTCCAGACCGTGATGAACATGCCGGAGGTCACGATCTGCTACGGCATGACGGAGACCTCGCCGGTGTCGACGCAGAGCAATACCGACGACCCGCTCGAGAAGCGCGTGGCGACGGTCGGCCGGGTCCACCCCCACGTCGAGATCAAGGTGGTCGACCCGGGCACCGGGCGCGTGGTCCCGCGCGGCGAGCCGGGCGAGCTGTGCAGCCGCGGGTACATCGTGATGCTCGGGTACTGGGACAACGAGCAGGCGACGCGCGAGGCGATCGACGCGGGCCGCTGGATGCACACCGGCGACCTCGCGACCATGGACGCGGACGGCTACCTGAACATCGTCGGTCGCATCAAGGACATGATCATCCGCGGCGGCGAGAACATCTACCCGCGCGAGGTGGAGGAGTTCCTGTACGCGCACCCGGACATCTCGGACGTGCAGGTCATCGGCGTCCCGAGCGAGCGGTACGGCGAGGAGGTCATGGCGTGGGTGCGGCCGCGGGAGGGGGCCACGCTCACCGGCGACGAGCTGGACGCGTACTGCCGGGACAGGATCGCGACGTTCAAGATCCCGCGCTACTGGAAGTTCGTCGACGCGTTCCCCATGACCGTGACCGGGAAGATCCAGAAGTTCCGGATGCGTGAGGTCGCGGTCGAAGAACTGGGCCTGCAGCGAGCCGCGAGCGTCGAGACCGCGTAGCGGGCACCTGGTCCCTCCCCCCTCGCGGGGGAGGTGGCCCGGTCACGGGCCGGAGGGGGGGTCGCTCGCGTTGCCGTACCGGCGCCACGCCTGGCGCCCCAGATGAGGTGGCTGCGGTACGGCAGCGCCGTTGCTGGATCGCATCTGAGCCGCATCCAGAACGCGGTTCCCGGCGGTTCAACGTCTCGGGCCGGCCCGCCCGCCCGGCGGGCCGGGCGTCGGCGGCGCCAGCTCGGCCATCGTGACCAGGCCTGGCGGCGCGGCCAGCACGCGCGGGATCGAGTTCACCACGATCGCGGCGGTGGCCACGTCGCCATGCAGGCCGCCCGGCACCTCCAGCTCGAGATCAGGCTGGCCGACCAGGCGGACGTGGTCGCGGGCCGGGCCGGCGCCAACGGCCATGTCGAGGGTGAGCGAGACGACCTCGACGTCCCCCGCCCGACCCACGGCCCGCTGGTGCAGGCCCAGGACGTGCCCCGCCGGCACCACTCCGCCGGCCATCGGCGTCGGGGCCTCGGCGCAGATCGGGTCGATGTGCTCCTCGAAGCCGGTCAGCTGCCAGCCCAGCGCAGCCGCGAGCATGTGCGCCGACTCCCTCAGGCCCACGTGGCCCAGCAGACCCTCCGCCACCGCGGCCCGGAAGGCGTCGGGCGTCATCCCGGCGCCCACCTTCCGCTGCAGCGGCACGCGCCTGGTGCCTGCGTCCTGCACGCGGTGTACCTCCACGCGGTCGACCCGCTGGGCGACCGCCGACAGCACGATCGCCAGGTAGTCCATCGCGAAGCCGGGGTTGATCCCGGTTCCGAGCACGGTGACGCTGGCGCGGCGGGCGGCTGCGTCGATCTCGGCCGCGGCCTGGGGGTGGGCGTCCCACGGGTAGGACAGCTCCTCGGTGGTCGAAACGACGTGCAGGCCCGCGTCCGCCAGCTCCACCACCTGGCGCGCGACCCGCTCGAGGGACGAGCTCGTGCAGAGCAGCGCGACCGATGCGCCGGCGACGGGCCGGTACGCCGCGGTCACGCGAGGCGACGACGCCGACGGCCGCCCGGTCAGGTCGGACAGCGACCGGTCCCGGAGCTCCTCGCCGACGTCGACGGCCGCCACCGATCGGAGCCAGGGACGCTCGGCCACCAGCGCGGCGACGGCGAGCCCGATCGGTCCCAGGCCGTAGTGCACGACCCCGACCGGCGCTTCCGGCGGTTCCATCTCGGGGATCAGCGTATCCGCTCGCCGTCGGCGGGCTCGTCGACGCGGTCACCGAGCCGCGTCAGCCACTCGGGGAGGTCGACTCCCCGGCACTGCGGGCACGTACATTCGTCGCCCTCCCCGATCGTCTGGAACCTCACCTGCGTCATCCTCCTCATCCGTGGCCGGGCAAAAGGAAAGGCCCCCGCCCTCTGGTCCGGGCGGGGGCCTTCTCGCTGTGCTCGCTGCTCAGTCCGGCGGTGGACCGGCGGCGGGACACAGCGCCCCCCGGCGCTTGTCGTCGTTGGACGTGCGCGTGCGCCAGGAGACCTGCATTGCCCCGGAGTGTAACACGCACTTTACTGGCATTTCTCGCTTGCAATACTGGCATTGTTTTCCTATAATGCCACTCGTGCTCGACGCCAAACAGATCGCCGAGATCGTCCGGCAGCAGGACCAGGACCCGGACGTCGGCCCCAGCACCCTCCACTACTACGTGCAGGTCGGGATCCTGGAGCCCGCCGTCGGCCGCGGACGCAGCGGGTACACCCCCGAGCACCTGAGCCGATTCCGCCTGGCCCGCCGGCTGAAGCGCCAGGGCGTGGCCCTGTCCCGGATCCGCGACCGGCTTCGGGACATGTCGCCGGCGGAAGTGGCGGCCGCGCTGTCGCCTGGACAGGCGGGACCGGCGCCCTACGCCGCGGCGGCGCCGTCGGTCGCGATGGGCCCGCTGGTGCTGCGCGACTCGCCGCCGGCACGGCTCGACCAGGCGGCCACCCGCTACTCCATCGCCACCGAGGCGCTTCGGGCCCGCCCGGGCGAGACGCCCCGAACCCTGCGCTTCCGCGGCGGCTTCTCGCTGCAGGTGCCGGCGGGGACCAGCGACGAGCAGATCGCACGGCTGTACACCGCCATCGAGGCGGTGCTGGACGACCAGGAGGACGGGACGCGATGACGAGGGCAAACCGGGATGGCCGGGTGAAGATGACGATCCGTGGGTCGCGACGGGCGATCGGGAGGCAGGGCGGCGGGGTGCACCTGCTCGTGCGCGCGGAGCCTCCGCGCCCGCCGGCGCGGAGGCAGCGGCGGCCGGTCGCGCTGGCGCTCGTGATCGACCGATCCGGCTCCATGGGCCAGGCGGCGGCCGACCGCTCGCTCGCGCCCGCACCGATGCCGGTGCTGGGGAGGCCCGGCCGCGGCGTGGTCGACACGGGTCGGGCGGACAAGCTGAGCTACGTGAAGGCCGCGACCCTGCGGCTCCTCGACCTGATGCGCGACGGCGACGCGGTCGCCCTCGTCACGTTCGACGACCAGGTCGCGGTGGCCAAGCCGCTGACCGTGCTGGACGACCGCTCGCGGCGCGCGCTCGCCGATGCTGTCGGCCGGCTGCAGCCCGGTGGCTCGACCTTCCTGGAGGGCGGCCTCCGCGCCGGGCTGGAGCAGTTCGGGGAGGCGACTCTCGCCCACTACGGCTGCAAGCTCGTGCTCCTGTCGGACGGGCAGGCGAACGTCGGCGAACAGCGGCCGGCCGTGCTGTCCGAGACGGCGGCCGGGGCGGCCCACCGCGGCATCACGACCTCGACGCTGGGAGTCGGGTTCGACTACAACATCGCGCTGATGAGCTCCCTCGCCGAAGCCGGCAACGGCGACTTCAACCACATCGGGTCGCTGGAGGCGCTGGACGAGATCCTGCGCGAGGAGTTCACGGCGGCGGCGGAGGTGACTGCTCGCGGCGTCCGCGTCGCGGTGGAGCTGCCCGAGCGCCTGGCGTTCGGCACGAACCTCAACGGCTACCGGCAGCAGAGCACCGAGCACGGGTTCGAGGTCCTGCTCGGCGACCTGGTCCGGCCCAAGGAGTTCCTGTTCGAGGTCACCACGCCGGTCCCGCTGGAGGGCGACGAGCTCACGATCGCCGTCCGCGCCGTCTCCCGTGACGCGGCGGACGCCGCTCACGAGAGCGACGCGCGGCTCGCGCTGCGCGTGTGCGACGCCGACGAGGCCGAGCGGATGCCGGTCGACCAGGATGTCATAGACAAGCTGCTGATCCAGCTCCCGGCGCGGGCGGAGATGGACGCGACGCTGGCGCATGAGGCAGGTGACCTGGCCAGGGCAAGGGCTGTGGTGGACGCGAGCCATCAGGCCATGGCCGGGGTGCGGCGCTACTACGGCGCGGCCACCGCCGGCCTCCCGGCCCTGGACGTCTGGGAGGCGAGACTGTCCGACTTGAGCGCAGCCACGCTTCGCGGGCCGATGCCGGCCGTCCAGCTCAAGACGATGTACGCGTCGGGCTACGACCAGAGCCGGTCGCGCCCCCAGCGTCCGCTGTGACGTGAGCGGAATGCAGCTCCACTGAGACGTTCAATTGCCGGCAGCTACATCTCCCACCCGGCCCCGATAGGTTGAGCTGCCGGCGGTTCAACGTCTCCTTCCCGGCCGTTAACCCGGCAGGGCGTACCGTCGTGGCGGATGCAGCAAGCGAACACGACACCGCGGGAGCTGGCGGTCGACGGGGCGTTCAACGTTCGGGACGTGGGCGGCCTGACCGCGGCCGGCGGCAAGGTCGTCCGGCCGGGCCTCGTCTACCGCTCGGGTGACCTCGGCCGGCTGACCACCGCCGGCGCAGACCACCTGCGTGCCCTTGGGGTCGCCACGATCATCGACCTGCGGACCACCGCCGAGGTCGAGCGGCGCGGGCGGTTCCCGTTCGAGGGCCACGCCATGGAGTACCGGCACCGGCCCCTGCGCGAGGTGCGCGCGACCGAACCCGAGTCGCAGCTCGCGGACGTGCCGCCCGACGTGCTGGAGCGGCTCTACCGCGACCTCGCCGTGGACGGAGCACGCAACCTGGCGCTGATCCTCACCTGGCTCGGTGAGGAGCCGACGCTGCCGGCCCTGGTGCACTGCGTGGCGGGCAAGGACCGGACCGGGACGGTGATCGCCGTGCTGCTGGCGCTGCTCGGCGTGCGGGACGAGGACATCGCGGCCGACTATGCCCTCAGCGAGGCCGGCCTGGCGGGGTTCCGAAGCTGGGCCGCCGAGAACGACTCGAACGTGGCGGAGTGGCTGGCCCGCGTGCCACCACAGCTGCTGCAGGCCCGGCCCGAGGCGATGCTGGACTTCCTGGGCTGGCTCCGCGAGGGACATGGCTCCATCGAGAACTACGCGAGGTCGATCGGAGTGAGCGACGCGACCCTCGCCTCGCTCCGGCTCACGCTCCTCGCCCGGCCCTGAGCATCAACGCGTTCGCCTCGGCGTTGCTCATCGCGGCCCCGCTGTAGCCGAACGTTCCATGCTCCCGAAGCTCGGCCGCGGCGCGACGGACCAGGGCCAGCGCGGCGACCGCCAGGCTGCCGCCGATGCTGACCCGGCGGACGCCAAGCGCCTCCAGCTCGGCAACCGACAGGGCGCTGGACGCGCCGCCCCGCGCGCCGAGGACGTTCAGCGGACCGTCGATCTCGCGAGCCAGCACCGGGATCGTGTCGCGATCGTACACACCGGGCACGTAGACGCAGCCGGCGCCAGCCTCACGGTACGCATTTCCGCGCCGGACGGACTCGGCAAGGTTCTCGGCCGGCGTCCCCAGGCCCACCAGGTAGGGGTCAACGCGCGCGTTGAGCACGAACGGGATGCCCGACGCTCCCGCCGCCTCGGCGCCGGCCCGGATCCGATCGACCGCCGCCTCCAGCTCGTAGAGCGGGTGGTCGCGATCACCGGTGCTGTCCTCGATGTTGCAGCCGACCACGCCGGCGGCCACCGCGCCCGTCACCGTCGCCGCCACGTCATCCGGGCGCGCGCCGTAGCCGGCCTCGAGGTCAGCGCTGACCGGCACGTCCACCGCGGCCGCGATCTGTCCGGCGAGGTCCAGCATCCGCGATCGGGACAGGCGCTGGCCGTCGGGCAGGCCCTGGGCGAACGCGATCCCGGCACTCGTCGTCGCGACGAACGGGAACCCGGCGTCGGCCAGGACGATCGCGGCGCCCGGGTCCCAGGCGTTGGGCAGCACGATGATTCCCGGTCCGCGATGGCTCTCGGCGAAGGCGCTCGCCTTCTCGTGGAGGGTCACCATGGCCTGATCGTAGAGAAGGCGATCAGCCGGGCGTGAGCACGCGCCCGGCTCGCGCGCCGGTCGGCCGGCCGCCGAGCACCGCCGCGATGCCGTTCACGAACACGTCGCGAATCCCATCGGGCGGCAGGAGCGGATCCTCGTACGTCGCCCGGTCGACGACCGTGTCGGGGTCGAAGACCACCAGATCGGCGGCCGCGCCAGGCGCGAGCACGCCGCGGCCCCGCAGCCCGAACCGCCCAGCGGGAAGCGAGGTCATCTTGCGGATCGCGGTGGCCAGGTCGAACAGCCGCTGGTCCCGGCCGTAGCGGCCGAGGACGCGGCTGAACGTGCCCGCCCAGCGCGGGTGCGGCTTCCCCGGCACCGGGATGCCGTCCGATCCGATCATCGCGACGTCGCTCGCCAGCACGCGGGTGACATCCGCCTCGCTCATCGTGTGGAGCACGATCAGCACGCGCGCGCGCTGCTCCACCAGCAGGTCGAACACGAAGTCGGCCGCGTCCCGGCCGGCGTCCGACGCGAGCTCCACGATCGTTCTGCCCTCGATGTCCGGCCGGCCCGGGCACGCGGCGATCACGATGCGGTCCCAGCCCGCGCTGCCGGCGAGGTTCTCGAGGTGGGACGGCCAGTTCGCGTACTCGTGCCGGATGCGGTCGCGCACCCGCGAGTCGCCCAGCCGCTCGACCATGGCCTGAATGCCGCCCTCCTGCGCCCACGCCGGCAGCACCGCCTGGAGCACGGTGCTGCCGGCGGTGTAGGGGTACACGTCCACGGTGACGTCCGTTCCCTCTGCCCGGGCGGCGTGGATCAGGCCGAGCGTCTCCTCCGTCCGGCCCCAGTTCCTGCGCCCCGACGCCTTGTGGTGCGAGATGTGGGTGGGCAGGCCGGCCTCGCGCCCGATCCGGATCGCCTCGCGCACCGAATCGGCCACCATGTCGCTCTCGCCCCGGATGTGGCTCACGTATGGCCGGCCGTGGCGCGCGATCGACCTCGCGAGCGCGATGAGCTCCTCCGTCCGGGCGTACGCGCCGGGCATGTAGATCAGTCCAGTCGACAGGCCGAACGCGCCCTGCTCGAACGCCGCCTCCAGCAGCGCGGTCATGTCGTGCAGCTCGTCGTCGCGCGGGGGGCGGTTCTCGAACCCGAGCACGCCGACTCTCAGGCTGCCATGGCCGACGAGCGGCGCCATGTTGGCGTGGAGGCCGGCAGCGGTGGCCGCCTCGCGGAAGCCGGCCAGGTCGTTCCAGGCCGACGCGCCGCCGCCGAACACGCCGCCCGTGTGGCGCTCCAGCAGTGGCCGCCGCTCCGGCAGGCAGGGGTAGGACGTGAAGCCGCAGTTGCCGGCGACCTCGGTCGTGACGCCCTGGCGGACGGTGCCCATGGCCACGTCCGCGTGCTCGTCCCCGAGCTGCCAGACGAGGTCGGAGTGGGTGTGCGTGTCGATGAACCCGGGCGCGACCGCGAGGCCACTGGCGTCGACCCGGAGGCCGGCCGTGGCGGCGCCCAGGTCGTCCAGCACGTGGATGCGGTCCCCGACCACGCCGACATCGGCCCGGACGGGGGCGCCGCCGCTGCCGTCGTACACCAGGCCGCCGGCCACCAGGATGTCGAGCTCCATGGCCAGATTGTGCGTCAGGCGTCCTCGTGCAGCGACTCCCCGCGGTGCAGGCGGGCGGCGATGTCGAACGTTTGACCGGTTGCCCTGACGGTCGGCGCATGCGCGGCGAGGTAGCGCGCGGCGCCCACGAGCACGTGGACCGCCTCGGACCGGCCCCGGAAGCGCGTCCACTGCCGAACCATGGCCTCGTACATCTGGAAGTGGTGGAACTGTCCGTCCTCGCGCAGCAGCGCGTGTCCGAGGGCGCGCACGACCGCCCGATCGTCTCCGTCCGCCAGCGCGTCGACGACCAGCTGCCCGACCTCGTCGACCCGGCCCTGCTCGTCGAACGCGGCCAGGATCTCCCGGCGCCCGGCGGAGCCGGAGGCGGCCGGGATCGCCCGCCTCGGCACGTTCAGGAAGCGCTCCAGCGATACCGCCATCGCGGCGTCGAGCACCCCGCGGCTGAGGAGGCGCGACGGGGCCCGGCGCATCGCCTGGTCGACCGCGTTCGCGTACGTGAAGCCGTGCAGGACCGTCTCCCAGTCGCCGAACTCGTTGCTTGTGGGGAAATGCACGGCTCGCCGCGCGCCCGCGTAGGCGACCGCGGCCGAGAGCTCCGTCACCGGCACGCCGTCGCCGGTCAGCCGGACGAGCTGCTCCAGCGCCCGCGACGGCTCTCCGTCCAGGACCACCTCGGCCAGGGCGGCGTGGCCGTCCCAGCCCGGCCGGGGCTCCCGCTCGGGGAGCGCGGCGAGCTCGGCCTGCGCGTCGCGGACGAGCGACGCCACGTCCGCGGGGTGGCGCCAAGTGGACGTCTCCTCCATCCGCTGGGAGCGCACCAGCGCCGGCACCAGCGCGGGCAGGACGTGGCACGCCTGCCCCCACCCGACGAGGTCGAGCAGCTCGAACGCCTTGTTGGCGAAGTCGAGCGTGTGGCCGGTGTCGAGGTAGAGGTGGTCGGTGCACGCGGCAAACACCAGGTCGGCGACCTCGCGCGGCGGCAGCGCCTCGATGGCCGTGACGAGCGTGCGCTCCGCGGCGTCCGCCTGCCGCACCTCGACGAAGTAGCGGAACCACTCGAGGAAGCGCTCCGGACGGCGATCCGCGCTGGCGAGCGGCTCCAGGTCGAACTCGGGCGGCTGGCCGGCGGTCGACGCGGCCACGTGGCGGAGGCCGTGGAAGAGCGCCAGCGCCCGGTCCTCCGGGTCGAGGACGGGGAGGACCGCGGCGAGCGCCGTCAGGATGGTCATGCCCTGGCTCCACCCGGCCCGCCGGTTGCGAAGGCCGAACACCGCGGCGCGCGTCAGCGCGTCCGTGGCTGCGTCCTGCTCCGTCAGCGCGATTGCGCCCTTGGCCAGCACCAGCGGGATGTCCTGCTCCAGGCCCACCTGCAGCCGGCCCAGCCAGTGCTCGCGGCGGTCGCCGCGCGGCGGCGTGGGGTCCAGCCAAACCTCACCGTCGCGCACCTCGACCGGAAAGGTGGGGGCGTCGTCGGCGAAGAGGTCGAACGTGCAGCCGCTGGCCAGGTCGAACTTGGCGTGGTGCCAGTGGCAGGTCAGGATGCCGCCCTCCACGGTCCCGCGCCGGAGCGGGAAACCCATGTGGGGACAGCGGTTGTCCAGCGCGAACACGCGTCCCTCGTCGAGGACCAGCAGCACGGCCCGGCCGGCCGCGGTCGTCACGCGCAGCCGCTCGCGCTCCAGGTCGGCCAGCGAACAGACGCGCACCAGTTCCCGCACGGTCGTCATGGCAGCACCTCCTCCGGGCAGGCTATCGCCGGGCCGCCGCCCGAGTCATCGGTCGATGGTCGGAGGTGGCATGCCGGCAGGGCCGGCGGCCCTGCCAGGTGAGGACCGGCTCCCGATCGACCAAGCCGGTCTCGCACCTCCCCGCGCTCTCCTGAGCTAGCATCTATTCGGCTGCAGCTCATTCCGTCGATACGACGGCCCTTCTAGGAGGCACTCTGGCGATGTGGCGTGCCATGTGGACGGACCCTGACCGTCTCAGCGGCTTCCGCCTGGACGCGGCGGCGCTCGGCCGGCTCTGGCGCTTCGCCGCGCCGTACCGGCCCTGGCTGCTCCTGTACATCGTGCTCACGGCGCTCACCGGTCTGGTGGAGGTGCTGCCGGCGCTGGTCATCCAGCGCCTGATCGACCAGGCCATCCCCAACCGCGACGCGGCCCAGCTGGCGCGGCTGGCACTCGCCCTCGGCGGCCTGTTCCTCCTCTCCAGCACCATGCTGCTGGCCAGTCGCTGGACGAACCTGCACATCAGCTCGGGCATCATCATCACCCTCCGCCGCGCGCTCTTCGACCACCTCCAGCGGCTGCCGCTCGCCTTCTTCACCCGGGCCCAGACCGGTCTCATCCAGAGCCGCGTCAACGACGACGCGAACGAGGTCAGCGACCTGCTGACGGACACGATC
>Ga0126369_10001057_pt1 | contig 18822 bp, 16 predicted proteins | sample PanSoiMetaPlot_1_FD_109646 | JGI IMG/M metagenome (GOLD analysis project Ga0126369, IMG submission 109646) | Tropical forest soil microbial communities from Panama - MetaG Plot_1 | ecosystem: Environmental > Terrestrial > Soil > Tropical forest > Bulk soil | place: Panama | collected 2016-02-17 | reverse complement strand
ATGATCGACTTCACCTTGGTCTCGATGTTTGTCGTCGGCATTTGCATCCCTCCAAAAGCGACCACGTCCGGATAGCAACGGACCCAGTCCAACGGCCGGGGCGGTATATCCCACGCGGGCAGCCAATCCAACTTCAGCCTACATGTACATCCCACCATTGACCTTCAAGACCTCGCCAGTGATGTACGATGCGGCATCGCTGGCGAGAAATGCTACGGCATTCGCCACATCCCCAGGCGTCCCCAGTCGCCCCAAGGGAATTGAGTCCAACATCCGGATTTTGACCTGCGCGCTGAGCTGTGAGGTCATGTCGGTCTCAATGAAACCTGGCGAGACTGCATTGACCCGGATGTTTCTCGATCCCAGTTCCTTAGCTACCGACTTGGTGAGTCCAATCAATCCGGCCTTGGACGCGCTGTAGGCAGCTTGACCGGCGTTTCCGGTTTCCCCCACCACCGACACGATGTTGATGATGACCCCCTGGCGCTGCTTCATCATCGCACGAGCAACGGCGCGGGTCAGCGCGAAGGCCCCGCGCAAATTGGCGTTCAGTTGCCTGTCCCAGTCCTCGTCCTTGATGCGCATCACCAGGCCGTCGACCGCGATTCCGGCATTGTTGACCAATACATCGATGCGCCCGTGCTCGGCGATCACCTTGTTGACCGCCTCACTTGCCGCCGAGCCATCGGCGACGTCGAATTGAATGGCGGTTCCCTTCGTTCCAGCGCCGGCGATCAGCTCAAGCGTCTCGGCGGCGGCGGCTTGGTTGGACGCGTAACCGATGGTCACGGCCGCTCCGCGCTTCGCGAAGGCCAGGGCGCAGGCGCGGCCGATACCGCGCGAGCCCCCCGTGATCAGCGCCACCTTGCCGGTAAACTCACCCAACGACTTCCGCTCCCTTGAGAAACTGCTCCAGGCTTTTTTCGTCCTCGACATTCCAGACGGTGAAAGCCTTCGAAACCCGTTTCACCAGTCCCGACAAGACCTTGCCAGGTCCGACCTCGACCACGGTTTTGATGCCTTGACGCTCGATTTCAAGAACGCAGTCGGTCCAACGAACCGGTCGGCTGACCTGCTCTATCAGCAACGGAAGCAGGCGCTGGGGTTCGCTGTTGGCGGTTGCCTCCACATTGGAGATCACCGGGAATCTGAGCGGCTTGAACTCAATGCGGCGAAGAACCTCGGCCAGATCGGGCTTGATCGGATCCATGAGTGCGCAGTGGAATGGCGCGGAAACCGGCAAGCGCAGCACCCGCCGCGCTCCCGCGTCCTTGAGCTTTGGCTCAGCCCGTTGTACCGCCTCGGCGTGACCGGCAATCACCGTTTGTTCCGGTGAGTTGTAGTTGGCTGGCGCCAGGACCTGGCCGTTCGCCACTTGCTCACAGACCGACTCGACGGTTTGAGGCGCCAACCCCAGCACCGCGGCCATCGCGCCCACGCCCTCGGGAACTGCCTGTTGCATCAACTGCCCACGCCTTCGAACTGCCCGAATCGCCTCGCCGACGGCCATGGCACCCGCGGCGGTAAGCGCGGAATACTCACCCAGAGAATGGCCACAAGCCACCGCGGGGAGCGGGACCCGCTTCGCGAGCACCGCGTAGGCAGCCATTGAAACCGCCAAGAGGGCCGGCTGGGTGTGCGCGGTTCGCCGGAGCGCTTCTTCCGGCCCCTCGAAGCAAAGCTCGGAAAGGTTTTCGCCCAAGGCGTCGTCTGCGGCCTCGAAAACGGCCCGAGCCTCGACGAATTTGGACAACCCTTTCCCCATTCCGACAAACTGGCTGCCCTGCCCGGGAAAAACGAACGCGGCCTTGGACATCGTTACCAGCGCACCAAGGCGCTGCCCCAGGCAACGCCCGCTCCGATCGCCATCATCACGATCAGGTCTCCGGGCTTGAGCCGGCCTGCGCGATTCGCCTCATCCAAGGTCATCGGCACCGACGCCGACGAGGTGTTTCCGTATTTGGAAATGTTGAGCCAGCATTTCTCGATCGGAATTTTCAGCCGCTGCATCACCGATTCGATGATCCGGATGTTGGCCTGATGAGCAATCACGTGGTTCACCTGGGAGGCGCTCACCTGATTGAAGGCCAAAGCTTCGAGAACGCTGTCGTAAAGCGCCCGGACCGCAATCTTGTAGACTTCACGACCATTCATCGAAACCTTGTGCAGCTTGCGCCTGAGCATCTCGACGTCCGGCGGGTGTTTGGACCCTCCGCCGGGGATGCAGAGAATTTCCGCGGCGCGGCCATCGCTGTGCAGGTGCGTGGACAGTATTCCCCGATGTTTGTCGGGGCTGGGGCCCAACACCATTGCGCCTGCGGCGTCGCCAAAGATGACGCAGGTGTTACGGTCTTCCCAGTCGATGATCCGGGTCAACAGCTCAACTCCGATAACCAGCGCGCGCCGGATCTTGCCGGATTGAATGTATTGGTCTGCGATCGCCATTCCGTAAAGCGACCCCGCGCAGGCCGCCGACAAGTCAAATGCGAACGCGTTGTTCGCCCCCAGCTTGGCCTGGACGAAGGTCGCGCACGCCGGCATCGGCATGTCCGGTGAAATGGTTCCCACCGCGATCATCTCCAGCTCCTCGGGGCGGGTTTTCGCCATCTCCAGTGCGCGGATCGCCGCCTTGACTGCCATGTCGGAGGTGTTTTCTCCCTCCGCCGCTTGTCGGCGCTCCTTGATCCCGGTTCGTTCGGTGATCCAGGCGTCCGAGGTGTTAACGATCTTTTCGAGATCGGCGTTGGTAACGACTTTCTCGGGTGCGTACCCGCCGGTGCCGATGATCTGAGTGCCTACCACGTGATCGTCCTCGCGAAAGTACCTCTCTAATCAGAAACCATTGGCGCTGTCGCGTCTTTTGGCCGTTTCCTGGAGTGCGAAGGCAACCAGCTCTGCGCCTGCTCCATTCTGCTCACAATCTCCTCCCGCACCTGTCCCTCGGCGGTTTGCAAAGCGGCCCGGAGCGCATTCTTGATCGCCTTCGGGTTTGACCGCCCGTGGGCGACGATTCCCACCCCATCCACTCCGAGCAAGGGAGCCCCACCGTATTCCGCGTAATCCACAACTCTGCGCAGCCCGGCGAGCGTGGGTTTGAGCAGCAGGGCTCCCAGCTTCTCGGAAAACCCGGCTCGCTCGATCGCGGAACGAATCAAACCGGCAACAGCCATCGCCGTGCCCTCGGAGGTCTTGAGCACCACGTTGCCGGTGAAGCCGTCCGTCACCACCACCTCGACTTCTCCGGAAAAAATGTCTTTGCCTTCGACGTAGCCGACAAACGCCATCCCGGATTTCTTGAGCAACGTCAGGGCTTCGCGGGTTAACGCGGTGCCTTTGCTCTCCTCCTCGCCGTTGGAAAGCACCGCCACCCGAGGTTGCGCGACCCCCAGAAACTTGCGCACGTAAGCTTCGCCCATCACCGCAAACTGCGCCAGATGAGCTGGGCGGCACTCCACATTGGCGCCCGCGTCCAGCAACAAGCAGCGACCTCCAGCCTTGAGCGAAGGGAACAACGCCGCAAACGCAGGTCTTTCAATTTGGCGCAGCCGGCCAAGCACCAAAAGCGCGCCGGCCATGACCGCTCCGGAATTACCCGCGGACACCATCGCCGCGGCCTCGCCGTTGCGAATCAGCTCGAAGCACACCCGCAGCGAGGAGTCCTTCTTTTTGCGGATCGACACGCTCGCCTGCTCATCCATCTCCACCACTTCCGAGGCATGGTGAATGGACACGTTTCGCAGCACCGGGTGCCCGAGCAAACTCTCGCGAATGCGTCGCTCGTTTCCCACCAGCACCACCTGGTGCTGTGGAAACTCTCGCGCAAACAAAATGGCTCCCTCGATCGGGGATGCAGGCGCCAAATCGCCGCCCATGGCATCGAGGGCAAGGCGCACTATTCGACCGCAATCACCTCGCGGCCCCGGTAGTAGCCGCAGGCGGCGCAGGCGCGGTGGGGCAGCACCGGTTCATTGCATTTGGGGCACAAGATGACCTGCACCGCTTCGCGCAGCTTGCTGTTGGCGGCGCGCCGACGATTGCGCCGCATTTTTGATGTTCGTTTCTTTGGGACTCCCACACCAAGCCTCTAATTGATTTTGATGTCTTTGAGCTTCGCCAGCCGAGGATCGATGGCTTTGAGCTCGCAACCACAGCTTTTTACGTTCAAATCCTGTCCGCAAACCGAACACAAGCCCCTGCATTCCTCGCGACAGAGAACTTGCATCGGCAAGGCCAGCAGCAGTTGCTCACGCAAAATCGGATCGAAGTCAATCGTTTTTCCGTCAAACCAGTCCTGGTCGACGTCCTCGAGACTGAATGAACCGGCTCGACCCGATCTTTCGTCGTCTTCGACCTCATTTTCCTCGAATCGCGCGCGGCTCATCAAGTTGAGAGTGAACGGAACTGGGATTTCGGTAACCACCTCGGCGAGGCAGCGTTTGCAAGGGCTCGTCAGTTGCACGCTGAACTGCCCCTGAACCAGAACTCCGTCGCGGACTCGATGCAAGGTCGCCGCGAGACGCGAATCCCTGGCTGGTCGGTAGCCAGTATCCCCGTCCTGGGAAAGCACCTTCGCCAGTAACTCCAAGCCGATGTTCTCGTTGAGCTCGAGACCCTCTTCACCAATTTCTTCCACTTTGACGACCATGACAACCACCGGGAATCACAACGTATGTAGAAAGATCAACGTCTCAAGTCAACGGATGCATATCCCGGGTGCGGCGGGCTAACCAAATGTCCGCGAACAGGTAGAATCGCGTTTTGCCGATGCGAGTAGCGATTCTGGCAGACATTCACGGCAATCTCCCTGCGTGTGAGGCGGTGTTGCAGGACATCGCCCGCAATTCCCCGGACTTCATCGTCGCGGCGGGGGACCTCGCCCTCCGGGGCGCCCATCCGCGAGAAACGGTCGAGCTTTTGTTCGACAGATGCAGCGTGCTTCTGATGGGCAACACCGACTGCTACCTCTCGGGCAACTACTTAGGTGGCGGATACCGTGACCGCGTCAACTGGAAGATGGACCTGCTTTTGTGGACGCGGGATCAACTGGGGGAAGCGAATGTGCGCAAACTCGGTCAACTGCCGTTTTCGGTTCGCTATTCGCCGCGCCGCGGACACGATCTCTATATTTGCCATGCGAATCCGCGCAATCTCGAAGATGCGCTGGAGCCCACACTGGACGATGCGGTGATGCGCCATTACTTTCAGAATCTCGAGGCTGCGGCCTGTGCCTTCGGCCACCTCCACTTCCCCTATCGCCGACACCTGGGGCGCATCCTGATTGCAGATGTCGCCTCGGCCGGAATTCCGCGGGACGGAGACGTTCGGGCCGCCTACGGCGTGTTCACCTTTACTCCGAAGGGATGGCGGGTGCAGATTCGCAGAGTCCGCTACCCGGTTCGCCGCGCAACTCAGGCGATCGCCGCTCGACGCGTGCCTGGCGCCTCGCTTCTGATCCACAAGATGTTGGAAGCTCGCTACCGTCATCACCAGGTGCTCTTGACCGCGGCCCGTAAGCACTCTGGCCTACCCATGCCTACCAGTGGGATATCCCCACTCGCGAGCGGACAAGCGCCGCTTAGCACCCTTTCGTCGACACCGCGTTCAGCTCCTGCACTCGCCGCCACGGCGCTTGCGGCCGCGGAGCCACTGGTCGATCCCGCCACCATGGTGCGAAGCAGCGACGAGTGAACCCACATCCTAACGCATCACAGCAGATCCGTCCTTCGTCTGCTGTGGTGTCGGGCGAGCGGGCAGCCTGTTTGCGCATTTGGTAGGATCGATTCACTCCAAGTGACTGACCGACCCCACACAGTTCTGGTCGTAGATGACGATGCCGATTGGCGGCAGTTGCTTCGCCTGTGCCTCGATGATCTCGGTTATCAGACGCTCGAGGCATCCAACGGCAGGGAGGCTCTGGAGACGCTGTCCAAGCAGCCGTGCTCCGTGATGCTGTTGGACATGCGGATGCCGGAAATGAGCGGTGAAGAGGTGTTGAAGCGATTGCCGGAAGATCCGCCGCGCGTGGTCTGCCTCACTTCGGCGCCCGCCCACGAAGTGGGTAGAGCGCTTCAGAGCGGACCACACTACTACCTTCCCAAAGGTGCTACCCGCGAGCAGCTCGCGCTGCTTCTGCAATCGCTCGAGGACTAGCTCCGGCTATTTGAAATGCACCTCGACCGCGCTTGTGTCAAAAGCGGCGGGTGCTGGTTGCCTGGGTCGTTGGCGGTATCGCGTTGGCGATTTCGGCGCTGTGGGCGCGCTGGTGGCTGCTGCGCAAACCGCTTCCTCAGATCAACGGCACCTTGGCAACCCCGGGCATCCAGCAGCCGGTCGAGATTTTGCGAGACATCCACGGCGTGCCGCATATCTTTGCCAGCTCGGTGGAGGACGCGGCCTTCGGACAGGGCTTCGTCCACGCTCAAGATCGCCTCTGGCAAATGGAGGTGAACCGGCGGGTCGGCTCGGGGCGACTCTCGGAAATCTTCGGGCGGCGAGCCTTGCCGGCGGACCGCTTCTTGCGACGGCTCGGGCTTCGACGCGCCGCGCAACGGGAAGCCCAACAGCTCGAGGCGCGAGAACGCGCGCTGCTCGAGGCATACAGCCGCGGCGTCAATGCAGCGCTGCAGAGCATCGGAAAGCGGCTGCCGCTCGAGCTGCGAATTTTAAGAACGCGCCCCGAGCCCTGGGATCCAGTGGATAGCCTGCTGTGGGCCAAGGTGATGGCCCTCAGCCTTTCCACAAACTTTGAGTCGGAACTCTTTCGCGCCCGCCTGGTCGAGAAGGTCGGCGATCGACGGGCCGCTCAGTTGGAAATGCGCTATCCGCGCGGCCACCCCTTCATCGTGCCGAGCGTGAAGCGCAGCGACGCGTTGAGCACCGATGACCCGAACCCTTGTCAATCGCAAACGGCTGCTTCTGCGGTCCGCGAGCTTTCCACGCTCTACGAGCAGCTGAAAGGCTTTCTGCCCATGGGCACTCTCGGGGCGAGCAACAGCTGGGTGGTTGCGGGGAGCCGCAGCGCGAGCGGATTACCGCTGCTGGCGAATGATCCTCACTTGGTGCTTCAGCTGCCCTCCATCTGGTACGAGGCGCACCTGGCCGCGCCGGGGTTGGACGTGTACGGCTGCACGTTGGCTGGGATTCCCGGAGTTGTCCTCGGGCATAACCGCAAGGTGGCCTGGGGCTTCACCAATTCCGGGGTGGACATCCAGGATCTGTTCATCGAGCGGCTCAACGAGCGAGGTGAGTACGAGTTTCGGGGCGAGTGGCTTGTTCCCCAACGGGTCATCGAGATGATTCGGGTGAAAGGGGAGCCTGACGTCGCCGAAGAGGTGCTCATCACCCGCCACGGTCCGCTGCTGTCCGGCAACCCCGCTTTGCCGGGAACCGCGCTCGCGCTGCGATGGGCCGCCTTGGATCCAGGTCACATGAGCTCCTCTCTGTTGGCCATGAATCAAGCCGAGGATGCCGGGGCCTTTCGAGAGGCGCTACGCGACTGGCACACGCCATCCCAGAACGTGGTGTTCGCGGATGTGAATGGAAACATCGGCTATGTGATGGCGGGGGCGGTGCCAATCCGAGCACGGGGTTCCGGATTTGGGCCAGTCCCTGGTTGGTCCGGAGAATTCGAATGGACCGGTTGGCTTTCGTTCGAGCAATTGCCGCAACTCTGGAATCCGGAAACCGGGCTTATCGTCACTGCCAACAATGCAGTCGTGGATCGAACATATCCCTGGCACTTGTCGTGGGACTGGATGAACGGCTTTCGGGCTCAGCGAATTGAGCAGCTGCTCTGCACGCGGCCGGTTCACTCGGCCGAGGACTTCCAGAAGATCCAAGTGGACGTGCACTGCATTCCTGGGAAATTGTTTGCCGATCGCTGCGGCAACCTGAACCCGCAGAGCTCGATCGAACGCCAGGCACTGGAACTGCTGCTGACGTGGAATGGCGAGGCTAGCCCCGATAGCGCTGCCGCTTCGATTTACGAAACCATGATCCTCGCCACCGTAAGGCGGGTGCTGGAACCAGAGCTTGGACCCGAACTGATGTCCGAAATGCTTGGAAAATCGGAGACGCCAATCGCGCCGATGAATCTGATGCTGGGCCGATACACTGGGTTTTTGCTGGAAGCACTGGTCGATGGCGAGAGCTCTTTGCTGCCAGCGGGAGTGTCCAGTTGGGATCCGATTCTCTCCTCCGCTCTGGGTGACGCGGTGAGGTTTCTCAGCGAGACGCTCGGCCCCAATCCCGCTCGATGGCGATGGGGGCGGCTTCATCGACTGAAGCTCAACCATCCTTTGGGTAGCGTCCGCCCTCTTAACCTGATCTTCAACGGTCCCGACGTTCCGGTCGGCGGAGACAGCGACACGCCCTTTCAGAGCGCGGTCGTACCTCAGCGACCCTTTGGGTCAACCGCCTGGGCGCCGTCGTGGCGCCAGATCGTCGACCTTTCGGCAATCGAACGAGCTGTCTCTATCTACCCCGGAGGCCAATCGGGCCACCCCGGAAGCCGCCATTACCTGGACTACTTTTCTCGGTGGTACGAGGGCCAGTACCATCCGCAATGGATGGATCAGGACGAGGTTGAAAAGCACCTCGAGGGACGGTTGAGGCTTGAGCCAGCGCGCAGCAGCTAACCGCCGCCCGCTTCTCGGTGGCCTGTCGACCCCAGAGTAGCCACCGCAACTTTACAGCTAGCCCCGGGTGCCTGGTGTGACTACATTCGCGCCTGTGCCACTTCCTCGTTGCTTGTTGTTGACCGCGGCGCTGGCCGCAGTTTCGCCCGGGGATTCCGAGAATCCGGAAACAGCGGTCGACGCGAGTACCGACAGCCCAGCGAGCGAAACCTGGACCCAGCACTTCGACCGCCTCTGGCACCAACGAGACAATCGTAAAACGCTCGAAGAGATATACGCTTTGGCGAAGTCCGCCCAGAAGAAGAGCGCGGAGGACTTTGAGGCCAATTGGCGCCTGGCGGCGGTGCTGGTTTGGGAGTCGGACGGATTCGCCGATGGCAGCAATGCGAAGGCTCGCGCGGGAAAGGAGGCATGGACGCTGGCCGACAAGGCCTTGTCGGTGAAGTCTCAGGATGTGCGAGCTCAGTATTACGGAGGGACGGGGATCGGGCTGTATTCCGAAGGGGTGGGAATTTTGACTGCGTTGGGAGAAGGTCTGGAGGGAAAGTTTCGAAGTCGAGTTGAGGCCGCCTTGAAGCTCGACAAGGATTTTCTGGACGGCGCCCCCCAGGTGCTCTGGGGCCGATACTTTTTCAAACTGCCGTGGCCCAAGCGGGACGTATCGGAATCAATCAAGGTGCTGCGCGCTTGCGTCCAGGAACATCCCCACAATCTCCGCGCCAAGCTCTACCTCGCGGAGTCGCTGCTCGACGACGGGAAGAAAAACGAAGCCAAGCAGCTCATCGACGACATTCAAACCGCTCCCATCGGCGTTGATCCGCCCGAGGACCATCGAATCAAGCAGCGTGCCCAAGAGTGGGCCAAACAGCACCAGGCCGATTTTGGGTGAGGATCACCCGCCGGCTATTTCTTTTTATCGTCCTTCTGCGAAACCGATTTGGCGCCTGCCTTGGAGTCGGGTGAGCTTGTTTTCGGCTGCGCCTGAGCCGAGGGTTTCGCCGGAGCTTTGGTGTCCTTGTACTGATCGTTGTACATCCGGATCAGCTCGTTGGTCAGATCCAGGTGGGCCGGTGCAAACACCAATCCAGCGCGGGACTTATCGAAGATCATCGTGAAGCCTTCCCGTTGGGCGATGGATTGCACCAAGGGGTCCATCTTGCTCACGATGATGTCGATTTCGTTCCGCTGCCGGGTCTCCATATCTCCCTGGAACTTCTGAACTTTGGCGTTGAAGTCGAGCATCTTCTTTTCAAATTCACTGGCTTTTTGACGGCGCGCGGCCTCCGTCATCGTGGCCGCCTGTTTGTCGAACTGCTCCTTTTCTTTCTTCAGCGCCTCCTGATCCTTTTCGATTTCCTTCTGCGTGGTTTCGCCAAAGGATCTAAGCCTTGCTTGCGCGGCGCGACCCTCCTCGACCTCCACCAAAGCGCGCTGCAAGTCCACAAATCCAAACTTCTCGGCCTTCGCACTGAGAGCAAACAAACTCGTAATTACTGCAACCCGAAACGACGTCATTTGAACTCCTGAAATCTCCGTGAGAACCCAGCTCCTGTGCGCTCCTTACCATGCCCCCCGAGCGTTGTCGCGTCGTCGGCCGCACCGCCCCAGAACAGGAGGCGAGCGCGAGTCGTCAAACCCGCTGCGAGCGGCGAGGTTTGAATTGCTCTTCGGCCGCGAATCGATCTCAGGGCGCCCCGCGACTCTGGTAAAAGCGAGAGCAACCAGTACAACCGGAGCGGCCGAATGAACCAGGAGCAACCGAGTGGTGACAAGCTGCCATCCGAGCAAATGGTTCAAATGGTCAGCTCATACTGGCTGAGCCAGGCACTCGGAGCAGTAGCTCGACTTGGAATACCTGATCGGATTGCGGCCCAGCCCCGAAGCAGCAAAGAGATTGCCAACGCGGTCGGTATCGATCCAGATGCCGCGTACCGAGTGATGAGGGCATTGGCCAGTATCGGCGTTTTTCGCCAGCTCGAGGACGCCCGGTTTGCCCTAACCCCCCTGGGTGAAACGCTCTGTTCGAATGTTCCCGGTTCGGTTCGTGACTTCGCAGTGATGCTCACCGATACGCCTCACTGGCAGCCTTGGGGCAAGTTTCTGGAAGCCCTCAAGACTGGGCGACCGGTCTTGAAGACAGTGCTCGGAATGGAGCTTTGGGAGTGGTACGGCCAACACTCCGGGGATGCCAACGCGTTCAGCTTGGCGATGGGGAATCTTGCCCGAATGGTCGCTGCCGAGCTGACCCGGGTGGTGGACTTCTCCCAGGTGCAAACCGTCGCAGACGTGGGCGGCGCCCACGGTGTGCTGCTGACCGCGATTCTTCAGCACTACTCTCACACGCGCGGCATCCTGTTCGATTTGCCCCACGTGATCGAGGCCGCAAAACCAGTGATCGAAGCGCAGGGTTTGAGCGATCGGTGCGAATTGTCCGCGGGCGATTTCTTCAACGAGGTCCCCAGCGGGGCGGATGTCCACCTTCTCAAGCAGATCCTTCACGATTGGGATGACCAGCGGGCGACGCTGATCCTCGAGAACTGCCGTCGATCACTGCGGCCAAACGGGCGGGTGCTTTTGGTCGAAATGGTCCTTCCCCCGGACGGCGCGCCGAGCCCAGCACACTTCATCGACCTGAACATGCTGGTGCTGCTCGGTGGGCGCGAACGTTCGGCATCCGAGTTTGCGCTTCTCTTCGAGAAGAGCGGCTTCAAGCCGCCCCGATTCATCGAGACCAGTTCTCCATTCGTGGTGATCGAAGCTGAACGCGGGTAAATCGGCCCCCTCAGATTAGTGGAAGTGCGCGGTGGCCATGGCGCGATCCTCATCAGCCGCCGGTGCAAGCCGAGCGTATGCTTGCGGCACGTGTTGAGAAGTGGTTCCCGTTATCGCCGAACCCAAAACTCGCTGTATGAGTCGCTGCCCAGAAGAGCTGTTGTAGGCGCGTGCGATGAGATCCAAGCCTCCGTGAGCGACAAAAGAGCGAAACAAATGTCCGGTGACAAACCCCGGTGTGAAGCGCAACCGGTGCCGCCACAGGTAGGTTCGCCATGCATTAGTTTCGGAACAGAGGCCGTGGACCACCGACGCCACCGCTTCGGCAGCGTAGACACTGCTCTGAAGGGCCTGAGAGATGCCTTCGCCGGTTGCGTGGTTCGTCACCCGCGCAGCTTCGCCAAGCCAGAGCGCACCGGGGGCAGTGCAGTGAGAAATCCAGGTGGTGAACACAATCGGATGGCCTCTGAGCTTTCCCACTTGGGTCGCTCTACGAAGCGCGGAACGGTAATGATCATCGACAAATTCGCCAAACAGCTTCCGCAGGTCTGGTTTAGGGAGGTCGGCCGCTCCGCGCTCATCGACGCAGATTCCGATGTTTACTCGCGTGGGGGTCTCAGGAAACATCCACCCGTACAAAGGTGCGAGTCGGCGGTCGAAGATGAGATCCAGCCGGTTGCCCGGCAACTCCGGGTTTACCCACCAGCCCATCAGGGTTGAGATCTGATGACGTCGGCGAGGATCTTGCGAGAAAATTGAATGCGCCCCGTCCGCAAACAAGACAAATCGAGCACGTCGTTCCCGGCCGTCGTAGCTCCTCAGGCCAACAATGCGTCGTCCATCACGAACCAACTCGGCCGCGCGAAACCCCTCTTCAACCCTGACCTGAAGCGAACGCGCCCGCTCAACCAGCAGGTTGTCAAAGTCTCTCCGCAAGAGGACCACCGCCGCCCCGTTGGCGGGCATTACAATCGCTTCATTGTCGGGGGTGACAAATCTCACCCAGTCGATTGGGTTTGCCCGCGCGCGCAGCTCGCCACCAACGCCAAAGGTCTCAGCGAGTTCGAGCGCAGCAGGCGACAATCCCGACCCGCAGGTCTTGTCGCGGGGAAAGTGGTCGCGGTCCAAAAGCAAAACGTCTCTGATCCCCGCCTCAGAAAGCGCAATCGCCGCCGCTGCTCCAGCAGGTCCCGCTCCGACAATGACCACTTGAGCATCCATGGGCGAATTTGGTAGCCCGCGCCAACAAGCGACGCCTGGAATTGCGGGTGGCCTGCCTGCCGAGTGTTCAGCTCAATGCAGGATCGCGGCTGCGAGCGAACTTCTCGAGATGGTGCTCGGTGTCCCCAAACGAAAGTTCGATGGCGGTGAGTCGCTTGAAGTAGTGGCTGACGCTCAGCTCCTCGGTGACTCCCATCCCGCCATGCAGCTGTACCGCCTCTTGGCCGACCGAGCGGCACGCCTGGCCGATGCGGACCTTGGCGGCAGAGATGGCTCGACCTCGCGCGACCGGGTCGCCCTCACTAGAGCGCATCGCCGCTAAGTAGGCCATGGACTTCGCCTGCTCGACGTGGATCAGCATGTCCACCATCCGGTGCTGCAGTGCCTGGAATCGGCTAATCGGGACGTCGAACTGTTTGCGAGTCTTGGTGTACTCGACGGTGAGTTGGAAGATCGTTTCCAAGGCCCCTACCGCTTCCGCGCTAAGAGCAGCGATGCCGAGGTCCCATGCCTGGACGAGGGCCGGATAGGCGCCGCCCAAAGGGCCGAGCAACGCCTCGCTTGGGACCTGCACCTCGCGGAAGGTGACATCGGCAGCGCGCCGCCCATCCAGCGTGGGATAGCTCTCCAGCGAGATGCCCTTCGCCGAACGCTCAATGGCGAAAAGCGAAATTCCAGCCTCATCGTCGATCTTCCCGTCTGTCCGGGCGGACACGACGAGGAGGTCCGCCGCGCCCGCGTGCACCACGAGCGTCTTACCTCCATTCAAGACGTACCCATCGCCTCTGCGAACTGCCGAAGTGTGCACCCGAGCGAGGTCATAGCGCGAACCTCTCTCAACGTGGGCCGGAATGGCGATCAACTCTCCAGCGGCCAGTGCCGGCAATAGAGCCTTCTTCTGTGCGGAAGATCCGAGGTCGCGTATCAGCACGGTCGCGAGAATGGCACTCTCCAAGTAAGGCTCCAGAACCAGTGCTCTGCCCATGGCTTGCATCGTCAGCATCGTCTCGATGCCCGCGGCTCCCATTCCCCCGTGCTCCTCGGGAACCTGCAGCGAGAGCAACCCCATTTGAGCCAAGGTGGACCATACTTCTCGGCTCAAACCGTCGGTGGATTGAAGGATCTTGCGGCGATTCTCGAAGCTGTACTCCTTGGCTCCGAAGCGCTGCAACATCTCGGTGAGCATCTGCTGCTCTTTGGTCAGGTTGAAGTCCATCGCTGTCCTCAGCGACCCAAAATGGCGTGGGCGATAATGTTCTTCTGGATCTCGTTCGAGCCGGCGTAGATCGACGTCTTTCGCAGGTTGCAATAGGTCGCCGCCAGGGGCTGGGGGTAAGGCGGGACCAGCTGCTCGCGTGCGCCCTCACTCGGGATCGTCCCCTGCTGCAACGAAAGGGCGCCCGGGCCGAGCGCCTGCATCATCAGCTCGCTAATGGCCTGCTGCAGCTCGCTACCGCGGATCTTCAACAGAGAAGCCTCGGTACCCGGTGCCCTCCGTTCGCTCTCTGCCGACAACACGCGAAGGTTGGTGATCTCCAAAGCCATCAGCTCGATCTCGACCAGCGCCACTCGAGCCGCGAAATAGGGATCTTGGATCAACGGCTTGCCATGCTTGCGCTCCAAAGATGCGATTCTCTTAAGCCGCAGCAGCTCGCGCTTGGCGGTGCCGACGGCGGCGATGTTGGTGCGCTCGAGGCCCAGGAGAAACTTGGCATAGGTCCAGCCTTTGTTCTCCTCGCCGACGCGGTTCTCGACGGGCACGCGCACTGCCTCAAACCAAACCTCGTTCACCTCGTGGTGCCCACCCATGGTGGCGATTGGGCGCACGGTCACGCCAGGGGACTTCATGTCGATCAGCAAAAACGAGATGCCGGACTGTTGCTTGGCAGCCGGATCAGAGCGCACCAGACAGAAAATCCAGTCCGCGTGTTGGGCGAGGGTGATCCAGGTTTTCTGACCGTTCACCAGGTAATGATCGCCACTGCGGATCGCGCTCGTCTTCAAGGAAGCGAGATCCGAACCGGCACCCGGTTCGGAGTATCCTTGGCACCACCAGTCCTGGGCGGAAGCGATGCGGGGGAGAAATCTTTCTTTCTGCCGCGCATTGCCGAAGGCGATGATCACCGGCCCAACCATTTTCAGCCCAAAGGGAAGCAGCGCTGGCGCACCTGCCGCTGCGCACTCCTCCTCGAAGATGAACTGCTCAATCGGCCCCCAGCCGGTGCCGCCGAATTCCCTTGGCCAGTTTGGCGCTCCCCAACCATGGCGGTGGAGAATTTGGTGCCAGCCGCTCAGCTCTTCTTTCGGGATCCGCACTCCGTTCAATACCTTGGCGCGAGTGGCGTCGGGGAGATTCGAGTTGACAAACGCGCGCACCTCGTCCCGAAACGCCTGTTCCACCGCCGTAAAGTTCAAGTTCATCGATCAACGCTCCGTGCAGTTTGGCTCAGCGGGCGCAGGGCGATCTGCATTCGCCCCTGGTGATGTGTACCAGCGATTGGCGCACCTACCGCCGATCCGGCCGCAGCGTCAAGGAGACAACCCCGCCTCACCGAAACGCAACATTTGCGTGAACTCGCCCCTGGGAGACACCGAGTCGGACCAAAGTAGGATGCGTTGCCGTTGCCGCGACCGTTAATTGGGTTGCACCGAGAACTATTCACTCCGCCCCGGAATCTAGGAGCAACCACCATGACCGATCTCAGCAGGCAGCTTGCGCAGAGCTACGCCGTTTTCACCCGCGTGCCACGAGTCTTCCAAAAGCGGGCGCAGATCGCCACGCAGCGCTTCACTGAGCGGGTCCAGACCGTTTGGACAAAGCAGCTCGCGGATCTGGCCGCCAAGCCGCCCTCGCTGTCCGAGCTCTGGACCGACTGGCCTCGTTATGGCGTCGACTTTGTCCAGCGCTGGATCCTGTTCTGGGACACGATGCGCCAGCGCGGCAACCAGTTCCTGGAACATGAACGCGCGGGTAAGCCACCGGTGCTGCACTTCGAGTCCGAACTGGTGCTCGATGGTCGCAAGCTCGATCGGCCGGTCAACTATGCACTGCTAAGAATTCTGCCGCCCGCGGGTGTCACCATCGATGCGAAGCGGCGACCGTACGTGATCATCGATCCTCGAGCTGGCCACGGGCCGGGGATTGGGGGGTTCAAAGACGACTCACAGGTTGGCGTCGCGCTGCGCGCCGGCCACCCTGTCTACTTCGTGATCTTCTATCCGGATCCGGAACAGGGGCAGACTCTCCTCGACGTCTGCGCTGCTGAGGCTGCGTTCGTGCACAAGGTGCGCGAGCGCCATCCGGACAGCCCCAAGCCGGCGATCGTCGGCAACTGCCAGGGCGGATGGGCCGCGATGATGCTCGCCGCCGCCGACCCCGAGGATACCGGACCGATCGTCATCAACGGGGCACCGATGTCGTACTGGGGCGGCGCCTGGAGCGAGGGCGAAGGCGATAACCCGATGCGCTACGCCGGCGGCAATCTCGGCGGCAGCTGGCTCGCCTCGCTCACTGCAGACATGGGCAATGGCATCTTCGACGGCGCGTGGTTGGTGCAAAACTTCGAGAGACTCAACCCGGCCAATACCCACTGGGACAAGTACTACCACCTGTTCACCAACCTGGACACCGAGCCGCCGCGCTTCCTCGAGTTCGAGCGCTGGTGGGGAGGGTTCTACTTGATGAACCGCGAAGAGATCGAGTGGATCACCCAGAACCTCTTTATCGGCAACAAGGTCTGGTCCGGGGACATCAAGACGAACGCAGGCAAAGTGCTGGACTTGCGCGAGATCAAAAGTCCGATCGTGTTGTTCGCCTCCATGGGTGACAACATCACGCCGCCGCAGCAGGCGTTCAACTGGGTCGCGGACGTTTACGGATCCACCGAGGAGATCAAGGCGCGGGGCCAGGTCATCGTCGGCCTCCTGCACCAAAACATCGGGCACCTGGGCATCTTCGTCTCGGGTAAGGTGGCCAAACGCGAGCACACTCAGATCGTGTCGGTGCTGAAGTCCATCGAGGCGTTGCCGCCCGGCCTCTACGGGATGCAGATCAACGAGTCGACAGGCGCTGACGGCACGAGCGAGGTCGAGGTCATTTTCGAAGAACGGCGTCTCGAGGACATCGTGGCGCGGCTGAACCGCTTCAAGCGCGAGGATGAAAAGCCCTTCGAGGCCGTGGCGAGGATTTCGGAGTTCAACCAGCGCGCCTACGAGCTGTTTTGGCAACCGCTCGTCCGAGCAACGGCCAATCCGTACTCCGCCAAGCTCTTGCGCGCGCTGCACCCGTTGCGCGTCCAGCGCTGGATTTTCTCCGATATGAACCCGTGGCTCGCGTGGCTACCGGCCGCTGCACGATGGGTCAAAGCACGGCGCCAGGAGGTTTCGCCTGATGCGACGAGCCGCCGGACCGAGCGCTTGTTCTCGGAGATCCTGAGCGCCTCATGGGAATACTACCGTGCGATCCGCGATGCGGTGAGCGAAGCAGCTTTCTTCCAAACGTACGGCAATCTGTTTGCGTTGTACCCGGCGGACGAGCGGGAGAGCGAGGAGCAGCCTGAACCGGTTGGCGATGCGCGCGGTCTACCGGTCGTCAAGGAGGCGCTCGCCGCGATCGACCACGGCGGTTATCCGGAAGCGCTGGCCCGCGTCGCCTCGCTTCTCGCCTCCGGGGACGAGACGATTCCGCTGGGTCGGGTCGAGCGCAAACAGGAACTGGGGCGCGAGTACGGCAGCCTGCTTCCACGCCTTTCCCCGGAAGAATCGCGGCGTATCCGCGGTGAGCAGGACATCATCGTTCGCTATGCAAGGGAACAGGCGATCGCGACGCTGCCCCACCTCGTTGCGAATCCCGCGGATCGCGAGCGCTTGCTCAAGCTGCTGAACGTTGTGGCCGCCGACCGGCGGCTGCTTGGCCGCGAGCCGCGCACGCGCGATGCGAAGGTGGTCGAAGCCGTCCGCAGCGTGCTCACCACCAACGGGGCCTCGCGTAGCACCAACGGACGTGCCTCTCGCAGGGTGAACCGATGAACGAGGGTAACTACGCCAACGTCACGTTCGAGGAGATCGAAATTGGCGTGCCGGTCACGGTCGAGCGTCCGGTGACCCAGCCCGAAGTCGAGGCGATGGCGCTCGTTTCCGGCGACGTCGATCCTTACCATCTTGAGCCGGGGGCGCGTGAGGCGGAGAAAGAAATCGCCTGCGCCCAAGCGGTGGGCGCGGAGGCCCTCCTGTCGGGATTGCTTAATCGGCGAGTGCCCGGCCCGGGGACGCGGATCCTCGAACAAAACCTTCGGTTCCGCGGAACGATCCGTACTGGAGAGCCGGTGACGACGATGGTGACCGCAAAGAGTAAGAACCGTTCCGGTAATCTCGTCGTGTTTGACTGCCTGGTTAAGCAGGGCGCCTCCGAGTTGATCGCCGGCACGGTCACCGTGGAAGCGCCAACGCGCCGCATTGCGTATGAGAGGGTCGCCACGCCTGAAATTATCCTCCGTCGCAAGGATGCGATCGCGCGGCTTCTCAAGCGGTGCGAGGGCCTCGAGCCGGTAACCTGTGCGATCGTCCACCCTTGCGACGCGGCATCGCTCCTCGGGCCGCTGGAGGCGGCACGCCGCGGGTTGATCGTACCTGTGCTTGTGGGCCCGGAGGCGAAGATCCGCGCCGTGGCGGATGCCGAGAAGGTGGACCTCCAATACCGTATCGTCTCCACGGAGCACAGCCACGCCTCCGCCGAAACCGCAGTGGCGATGGCCCGCTCCGGCGAAGTCGAGGCGCTGATGAAAGGCAGCCTGCACACCGACGAGTTGATGGGCGCGGTGGTGTCGTCGGCCACGGGCCTGCGCACCGCCCGACGTATCAGCCACGCGTTCATCATGGATATCCCGGCCTATCCGCGGACGGTCATAGTGACGGATGCGGCGGTGAACATCTTCCCAGACCTGCCGACCAAGGTGGATATCGTCCAGAACGCAATCGACCTCGCGCAAGTGCTCGGTGTCGAAACGCCCAAAGTCGCGATTCTGGCTGCAGTCGAGACCGTGAACCCAAAGATGCATGCGACGCTCGATGCCGCCGCGCTCTGCAAAATGGCGGACCGGGGCCAGATCACTGGGGGCATTCTCGACGGCCCGCTCGCCTTCGACAATGCGATCAGCGAGGAAGCCGCGAAGACCAAGAAGATCGTTACGCCGGT
>Ga0126369_10001056_pt1 | contig 18827 bp, 12 predicted proteins | sample PanSoiMetaPlot_1_FD_109646 | JGI IMG/M metagenome (GOLD analysis project Ga0126369, IMG submission 109646) | Tropical forest soil microbial communities from Panama - MetaG Plot_1 | ecosystem: Environmental > Terrestrial > Soil > Tropical forest > Bulk soil | place: Panama | collected 2016-02-17 | reverse complement strand
GCGTCTTTGGGACAGCAGGACAAGTCGGTTTTTCCTCCTGCAGCAGACGAACGGAGTTCATGCTCTCGCCGCTTGCGCTATTCGCGGCCGCCTTAGGGGGTCAGCAGGCCGAGGATGCCTTTTTGCCACGCGGTCGCGAATGAAGTCGGTCGTCTGTTCTCCTGCCAGAAATGTCCAATTGTCTGTTCCGGGCAGAGCGTCTGTTGCAGAGCTGGTCCCAACCCCGGTGGATAGCGCAGACGGAGGCCCTTGCGAAATCGGACCGTCTACCTGCCCTGATGGAACCCAGTCCGAGTCCCAATTCGGTGGCGGAGACGAAATTCCCCAGAAGTGCCGCGAGACTCCGGCGAATTCCACTCCAATGTGGCCCCCACCGTCTGGGTAACGTTTCGCAAAGCGGAGCACGTGACATTCGATTTCCCGTTTCGTGCGCACATTGATCATGCGCAGCGTTTGCCCGATGTCCACGGGCATTGCGACGTCCAGCAGCGCTCCGTGCGCACTCACATCCAAGGTTTTGCCGCGCGTAAAGACAGGGTCCGGATCGTCTTCTTCATCGGAGCAAACGCAAACGTCCACAAGCATTTCGACAGCGACGCGCTCGCTACGCCTCATGTCGCGAATGCGTCTGTTACCCTTGGGTTTGTTCGGGTCGGAAGAACTTGCGTTGTCCTCGGTCTCGGAAGGACTCGCACTGGTTTCTTTAGCGGACGGCGCTGGATCGTCCTCTATGGAGCGAGATAGGTCTTGCCAGTCGTTCGGGGCAATCGAGCCTCCTTCGGAGATCTGGCTTCCGAGAGGAGAATATAACCGGGAGTTATCTCAATCACGATGGTACGTGTGCTGTTTGCATTAACGGAATTGGATAGCTAAGTACACGCATGCTAGAGACGAAAAGCTCTTGCTGACAGTTTCCGCACCGGTGCTGCTTGGCCTTTGATGCGAAGCTTTCACGTGGAGCGCGTTGTAATCCCTGGAGAAGTGAGTGCAACCGGCGCCTCCCATTTCCACTGGACGGTGACTCCGGGCACATTGCTCCTGAAGTTTGCCGTGCCAGGAGACCGACCCGCCGATAGCCCCGGAAAAGGCGTCCGCCTAGCCTTTCTTGCACACAGTTTGGGTCTGTCTCAGGTCTGGGCATTGCCGAGCCGTACTATTGCTTGTCTTGCAGCGTACCTTCGCTGTTTCCCCAAACGACGGAATTGCCCCACACCACCGAATTGCCCCAGACTACGGAGTTGCCCCAAACGACGGAGTTACCCCAGACAACGGAGTTACCCCACACCACGGAGTTGCCCCAGCAAACCGAGGTGCCCCAAACCACAGAATTACCCCAGATGGTCGAGGGGTCGTTAACGATCGTCACCGTGTTGGTTGAAGGATCGTAGCTGGCCATTGGAGACTTGGCGGAACCGAAAGTCGCGGGAGCGCGGTCGCTATTGGCCAGAGCGGCCGAAGCATCCACGGCGCCTGCACCGACGGCAAAGATGTCTTCCTCGATTGAGTAGGTGACGCCTGATTGAAGATCGGTGGCCGAAACGTAAGAAGGAAAACCCTTCCATGCCGTCTTCATCAAGCGGGCCTTTACCTGGTCCGGGGTGAGCGTCGAATCCTTCTCAAGCATCAGAGCCGCGACACCGCTGACAACGGGCGTGGCCATGCTGGTGCCGCTAAGCATGAAATATTGATTCGACGTTCCGGTGTTGGTCGTATTCTGGTAATACTGCAAGAGGGTTTTGTTAGCTGGGTAGTTTTTCGGCAGCGTAGCCGCCATGTTCTGATCGGAAACCACGCGGTTGCCGGGAGCAACAAGGTCCGGCTTCACGATGTGATCGAGGGCGGTGGGTCCCTTGGAACTGTAGCTGGTCACGGTTTGAGAAGTTTGCAGCCCGGTTCCGTGGGTATTGCTAGCCCCCACGGTAATTACGTAGGGGTCGTTGCCAGGGGCGCCAATGGTGGAGTACCCGTCGAGGGTGGGCCAGCCATACTGGCCCATGTTGCCAGCCGCGACTACCACGACGATGCCAGCTTGCCATGCCGATTCCACGGCCTGGCAGAGCGGGTCAAGGGTGTAGCTTTCGTAGACTCCACGTCCCAGCGAAAGATTGATGACGCGAATGTTGTAGGTGCTTTTTAGGGAGATGGCTTTCTGAATGGCGGAAATGACCAAGCTATCCGTGCCTGCACCGTTCTGATCCAAAACGCGCAGGTTGATCAGATTGGCGTTCGGCGCGACACCTTTGAATGTGCGTGTGCAATTCGAGCACGTTGAACCCTTGCCCCCGCTTCCGACGATTCCAGCAATATGCGTGCCGTGACCATAGAGATCGTCGGCTTGTGGCCCTGCACCGCCGACAAAATCCTGGTTGAAAACCAATCGGTCCTGACCAGGACCAGGGTTGAAATCGTTGAAGCTGTGAACGCCGCTATCAATGATGGCGACGCCAATTCCCGTGCCGTCCCAGCCACTGGCCTGAGCAAGATCGGCGTTTACTGCGGTCACAACGTGGTCCAGCGCTCCTGTCACTTTGCGATCCGGCGAGACGTACGCCACGTTCGAGTGCTTTGCCAGGTTTGCAACGTCGGCACCCTTCATGGTGACGAGCCGTGCCTTTAGAAGCGGAAGGTCTGCCTTGGTTACGGCACCGTCCGCATCGAGCTCCGTGTCCGCTGGAGAATGACGGAACTGCACAATCACGTCGACCGGCTTCTCGGGGTCGAGACCTTTGAGATCCGGCGCAATCTTCGTGGCGATCAGTGTTTGCGGATCTTGGTTGTCGGTGGAAGTCGCGCCGGTCTGGGATTGATTTGGCGCGCCTGTATTCGAATTCGCGCTGGAAAACATCGAGGAAGTGGTTGACGTCGCCTGGCGGTTGAACGAAGACAGACTGCTCGTGCGATGCTGGTCAAGGATGGGGCCGCTCAGCCGGGATTGTGATTGGGAGTGAGAACTCTGCGGAGCGACTTGGGCAGAGCTCTGCTCCAAAGGCAGTTGCGGCGATTCCAGGCGGGCTTCAATTTGTTCTGTTGAGTCGCTGTGGAAGCTGGAGAAGCTACCTCTAAAGCCGAAAGCCGCGGCCAAGAGAGATAGGGCAATCAGGGCACCCCAAGTAGTGGTTTTTAGGAAGCTGTCGCTGTTCTTGGCGGCATTGCTGCGACCGGTGCCGTTCATCATCGACTTCTCCTGCCTGAATGATCAGGTCGGACGGTTCGTGCATTCTGACGAGCGGTCGTACTTTCAGAATGGAACAGTTTTAGAACCCGTCCCTGAACGCGTCGATGGTACGGGGGTAGGACGCTCCTAGTACGCAAGTACATGTAGTTTCGGTTGGACTTGCTCTACTCAACAACGTACCAAATTTCCGTTGGCGCCTTAGCTTGACGGTCTCGGGTGGTATCGGCGGCAGCACGGAAGTTATGCGACGCCTGGAATCTTCGTAAAGGAACGGGAATTGTCAGGCAACTGTAAAATCCGGTTGTCACTCGCGCTCGCCAAGAAGTTGCAAATATAAACCGGATTTGCGTTATTGCCGCCTTTTGCCGCCTCGTATTTTTGTAACTTCCGACAGATCAAAGGGATATGGCGGAAGCGTGTGGGAGTCGAACCCACCATTCGACCCGCGAAGGACCGAATCGCCGGCTTTGAAGGCCGGGGAGATCACCGGACCCCTTTCGCCTCCATGGCTATAATACATTCATTTTACGGAACTTAGTTGACACAGCTGTCCTGGCGAGTCTCCGGCACGGGCTCCGGTGCTACTGGGGCGCTATTTGCGATTCGGGCAACGGCCTCGTGCAGATTCGAAATCGACAAGTGGGCATTACGTCGGCTCATCGCTAGGCCCTTGTGACCGAGCGGCTGCTGCGATGTTCCCCAACGATGTTCCGGTCTGGCGCAAGCGGCTCGCATACCTGTGCCTTAGATCATGCCAGTGAAATTTTTGATGGCCGCGACCCGCACATCCGGAGCGAACCAAATCTTTGGCCAGGTCAATGGTTCGCCCCTGAAGTTGCGTACGACTCTGCCTGTTCCGTCACCTCGCGAACGGAATACGCGAAGGGCAGGATGGCGTCATCGTTCAATTGAACGACAACCTGCTCGCCGTTCTTTGTTTTCGGAGTGGTCGCCGTGCGTTCTTAAAGGTCAACATTTTCCCAAACAAGGGCTTCGTACATGGAGCCGCGGCGCAGGCCAGTATTTGGGGCGAAGTCGAGCTCCGCTTCACGGTCGGCCCAAGCCGGATTGGAGCGGATTGCTGGTCATCCATGAGTCCTCCAGCGGAGGATTCCTATTCGACTTCCTTTTTCGTCCTGTTCACGATGGGAACAGCCCGACTGCTGGGCAACCACTCAGCACTGGGCAAGCGCCTTATAGCGCCTTAAGATTGATCATCCCAAGCGCCACTGAGGAAATGACAATCTCTGAGGTTCTAACACTTGCCGAGCCTTTCACATCCTAGAAAAGATTAAATAAAAAGGGCGAGTCGCAAAATTCGCGAGGCTGGATTTCCTGTGGGCTCGGCCCGGCACACCCAGCCTCGTGGCTTATGGGAAAATAGGTTGCGCGCGACTGTATTGGCGGGCGAGTGTCGCGCGCCTGTCAAAACTGACAGTTCCAACGTATGTGGCGACAGGACTAGCCTTTCTGACCGGGTAGAATTTTCGCCGTTGTTCCTCAGCAGTCCTCTATGCACAGCGCGGGTGTGTGTGTCCGAACTGCAGGAGCTCACGAGTTAGCGATTCACGGAGAAGAGGTCTTGCAGCCTGAATTTTGGAGGGAACTTGCACGTAGCGGAGATAGATTTCCGCAAGGATCCTAGGTGGGAGCAGTTTTTGGTCTACTGTCCTGACGCGTTGATCTTCCATCACCCCAGTTGGCTAGAGGCGCTGGAGAGGGAATACGGCACACGCTGCATCGGCCTCGCTTGTGAGGACGAAAGTGGGAACCTCAGGGGGATTCTGCCACTGATGGCAACAAGGGGATTGCCCACAAATCTCGGTAGCCATCAATTGGGCCCGCGACTGAGTTCGCTACCACGCACCCCGTTGGCCGGCCCACTCTGCGTCACGGACGAGGCGGCTGCTTTACTGCTCCAGGAGGCAGTTCGCCGTGCTAGCGAAATGGGACACAGGCAGCTTGAATTGAAGGTATGTGGCCTGAATCTCGACGAGCTGGTACCGGGAATGGCGCGGACGGTCTGGCGCTTGTCCTACGTGTACGGCCTTCCGAAAAAACCTGAGCTCGTTCGGTTCGGCAACGCGCGGAATCACGCGCGTATCGAGTGGGCGATTTGCAAAGCAAAGAAGCATCATGTAGAAACTCGAGTTGCCAATGACGAGAAAGACCTTCGCGATTGGTATCCCATCTATCTCTACACGCTGCGGTTTCACGCTATTCCCCCTCGCCCTTACCGCTTCTTTAAGGCGCTTTGGGAGCTAATGCACGAACGGGGGCTAATGCGGCTGTGGCTTGCCGAGCGCAGAGAGCGAAACAAGACCAGGCTGCTCGCCGGATCCATAATCTTAGGACTGGGGCAGACCTCGTACTATGCCTTCAACGGTTGTCGCCCGGGAGACTTTGGTCTCCGCCCAAATGACTTGCTTCAGTGGTGTGCGATCCATGACGCTTGTGCAAGAGGATTCCGGTGGTATGATCTCGGCGAGGTTCCAGCTGACAATCCGAACCTTGCCGAGTTCAAAAGGAAATGGGGTGCGTTACCCAAACCGCTCTATCGGTACTACTATCCAGCACCTGCCTCTCACTACCGTGCCGTCATCTCTAGGACACAGGCTGGCCTGAGTCGTCACTTGGCGAGGATTTGGCGACTCATGCCTCTAAGAGCCACGAGTTTGCTGGGGGACTATATTTATTCGTACCTTTAGCATATTTCAGGAATGTAATGATAGTCGGCTCCGCCATGGAATCTTGGGAAGCAACGAGAAGCGGACCCGTATCGCAAATCCTCCCCCGCTGTCTCGCCCAACTGGGGGGTGCGACTTCTTGGGCCGATTGCCTCACAGCGCTACGCCATTTGATGACTCCCTTTCACGCCCTCCGTGGTCCCCAGATTGCCCATTACGAGGAAAGCTTTGGGAGCCGCATCGGTGTACGTTTTGCGATTAGCTTTTCTGCAGCGAGAGTGGGTTTATTCGGCCTGCTTAAGGTTCTGGGGATTGGGCCTACCGACGAAGTGCTGCTCCAGGTGCCTACGCACATTGTCGTTGCCAACGCGATTCGTTACACCGGTGCGCAGCCCGTGTATGTTGACTGCCGCCTAGAAGATTACAACATTGATCTAAAGCAAGCGGAACAGCGAATCACACCAAAGACCAGAGCGATAATCCTCCAACACACATTTGGAATCCCTGTGGACCTCGACCGTGCTCAGGATTTGGCAAAACGGTACGGATTGATCTTGATCGAGGATTGCGTCCACGCTTTAGGAGCCCGCTATAAAGGACGCCCGGTGGGGAGCTTTGGCCGTGCGGCAATTTTCAGTACCGAGGAAACAAAAACCATCTCGAGCACCATGGGGGGTATGGTTGTGACCGATGATCGGATTCTCGCCCAGCAGATCCGCGACTTCGAGGAAGCGTGTCCTTGGCCGCGCCGCTCACTCGTGGCTCGGTATCTCCTCAAATTGGTCGCATATCACTTTCTGACCCATCCATACGTCTACCGCTGGCCCCGGTTAGCGTACGAGTTTCTCGGTCGGCGCAATCCGCTTCCGACTCCAACAAGTCGTGAGGAGCGCCAAGGGCTTCGACCCAAAGACTACGCAACGCGCTTCAGCAATGGTCAATCTGCGGTCCTGCTCGGTCAGTTACAGCGTCTTGAGCAGAACGTGGCCCACCGTGCTTTTGTTGCCGCTGCTTACTCTGCAAGGCTCGCCCAGTGCGGCTTGAAGCTGCCCAAAGTAGCCGAGGGAGTTTACCCTTCCTGGGTGCGGTTCCCGGTGTGGGTGTCGGACCGAGATGAGGCCCTCCGCAGGGTGAGCCCTCATTGCGTATCAGGAACTTGGTTCACTTCCGTTCTCGAGGAGGCCGAATCGCCTTCCTGTGGTGGATATGTGAGCGGCCTGTGTCCTAGGGCAGAAATGGTTTCGCGTCATCTGATCAACCTGCCCACACATCCTCGAGTGCGGGAAGCAGACGTCGCGAGAATAACGGAAGCGCTTTCGAGCAACGTGTGAGTCACTTGGGCTTCCCTTTATTCGAGGACTAGGACGCTCGCGGGGCTAGACCGAGAATGCGCGGAGCCTCGGCTGAGGCAGCACACTGTACGCTTAAATTGGTAGGTAACGCAGGTCGCGATCTGGATTGACCGACTGTTTCCTCTGGCAAGACCAGAAAGAAGTATGACGAGCTCTGGCGAAATACGATTTGGTCGGACAACGAGCGTGAGCGTGCTGTGTTGGACATTCTTCTAGCTGACCAACGGATGTACGACGCTTCTTTTCGATACAGCGATGTTGCCAGGGGTGGACTAGCGCGATTAAACGCATCCAAGAGCCATTAGTCGTTAGGTGAGATGCCCAGCTCCTGGGAGACGGGAAACCCCGCCAAAGTTTGTACTAGCCCGCACCGTTATAGGATCAGGACGGGCAAGCCCTACCATGGCTTGAAAGTTTTTTGGATCAGACGGCTACTAGCCCTATCGCTATGCCGCGACCCGCCAAAGGTGTTCCGGCTCCGGCCTCACTTGGGGAAAGGAATTCTTTCTGCGTTCCTGGCCCAGAATGCTGGGTGTCCCCGGGCTACTGGGGTGCTATTCATTTGGTCGTTTAGTGCGCAGACGTGCTTGTTGCTGCGTAGAAGGAATACCCTCGAGGCCGTATAAACACTGGCTATTTCGCTGTGCTTCGTATTGCTGCAGATTGGTGCGCAGTACTCAGAACGGATTTGAAGGCCGGGGGATCACCGGACCCCTTTCGCCTCCGCGAGCAGCATAGAGGAGGCATCCGAGGCGCTCAAGGCCAGCGAATTTTAGGTGCGCTGGGAGCTTAGCTACGTTGAGAAACGAGCGCAGCGGCCTGGTTGGTGCGAATGAGAGCAGCAACGAGATCGTAGAGCGCCGGGCTGGTGCAAACTTCGTAGTAACAATGTTCGGTGGCGCGGCCCACTTTTCCGTCGGGAAGCAACTGGCGTGCGAAAGCTTTGCGAAGCACCAGCAACTCAACGGATTCGCCGAGCGGGACTTCACCGTAGAAAAGCGTGACGTTCTGCTTGCCCCATGGAAGGTCGAGTTTGGTTTCGATGGTGTCGAGGGAAATTTCTTCGGAGAGTTTCTTGAAGCCTTCCTCGTTGAGCTCGATGCCGTTCATATTGTAGCGCACGAGAAATTCATCTAATTCTTCCGCGGAAGCGCCTTCCATGGTGTTCAGGAATTGGAATACGGAGAAATGCGATTTTTGTTTGGCGAGCATGCGCTTGGCCAACTTGGCGCAGCCAGAGAGACGGTCGGAAAGGTTCAGCGCCTTGGAAATCATGATGCGCGAATCGCCATCCACCCAATAAGTTGGCGCGTCGCCCTGGAAGGCTACGCCGAGACCAAGCTCGAGAGCGGGGAAATCGCTGGAAGAAGCCCGTTCATTGTAGGAGTTGCAGACCGCAAGAATTTGGCGCGACAGGATGCAGGCTTTAGCGACAGGGCGCGCGTAAGCCGCGGAAGATTCCGTTTCGAAGATAGCGAGAATGATGGCGTCGCCCTCGATGAAAACTTTCTTTGCGTCGAAACGGTCGAGAAGTTTCTTTACCGGCTCGTGCAAATTCAAACTGAAATGCGAAGCGGGATTGAGCCCGCGCGAGAGAAGGTCCTGGGTCATGCGCGTGGAACCGCGAACGTCCGCTTTGATGATGACGTGTGAAATGACATTGTCCTGCTCTGGCCGCGCCTCTTCCTGAAGGACGCACTCGTAGAGTCGATTATTCATGCGCGACAACTCGCGTGCCTTTTCCGTCGTGACCAGGTTGATGCGCTCCATGCCGGTCGTCAGATGCTCGGCGTCGCGCAGGTCTCGGTGCAAGCGGAAGAAATCTCCGGCAAAGCGCAAAATGACTTCCTTCATTTCGTCGCGAGAGTACCGCTGGATTCTTCGGGAGAGTTCTTCAATGGTTCGAAGCGACAGCTTCTTCGCGGGAACCTGCTTGATGACTCTTTCCACTTGCTTCAGCTCATCCTTGGAAACCAGCGCCCGCCGAAGCTGCTGAAGATGCAACGGCGGGCAATACTCGGCAGCAATCGGGCGAACTTCGTAGCTGGCCAGCACATGAAAGAGCATTTCGTGCTGTTCGAGGCGGTCGAGAAGACGCGTTAAAAGCTGCGCGCGAAGAGGCGCAGACTCCTCAGGCCCGGTTTTTGGATCGAACAGACGCTGCGCGTTTTCGGGATCGTCGAGAAACTCTCCGAGGCGGGATGCTTTGCCCTTGCGGAAGAAGTCCAACTTTTGACGAGCGTCTTCGACCTGCGGGTCCAATTCTTCCAGCTTCAGTTCCTGGTGCTGGAGGCGGCTTTCAACGTCATGCAAGGAGGCTCTCAGGTCCGCTGGATTGTCCGAACTCAGGAATTTATTAAAAAAACCCTCTCCCTTTCCCAGGCGCTTTCGGGTGGCTTCACGGTGCTCCTCGAGTTTGGTTATCTCGTTGCGGATTGCCTGAACCCTTTCTATCAATGCCGTATGCGTTTCAACGGCGTCCTTGTTCGCGGGATCATCCGATACGGTGATGCCGGCTTCGCGGAGGAATTCCTGGAACAGCGCGTCCATGGCCTCGAAGCGGTCCGGGTCCTTTGCGTAGTTGCCAAGCAGGACATAGTGCTCGAGGAAGAAGACGTCGTCTTTGCCGCCATCCAGAAAAATCAGCCGGTTCTTGCAGAGCTCATAGTAGGTAGCAAAATCCTCGCCGAACAAAGCCCGGCGCGTCTTGGCAATGGTGTTGTCCTCGACATCCGCCAGAATCTGAGCCACCTGCTGCCCCATGCGGCGAACTACTGAGCGACGCGAAGCCTGAAGTTCCGACAAGCGCGCCTTGATGACATGCGCCTGCTGGCTGCGCTCAAAATGCTCGCCGCGCTGGCGAACCCACTCCTTCCCTTCTTGGATGATGTTCGCGAACTGATTGGCGATTTCCGAGGCAAGGAACTTCAGCAGGCTCAGGCGGAAAAGAAGGTCGATCTCAATGTTCTTGTGGTATTTGGCCTGGGTCAGCGAACTCTGGAGAAGTTCGGATAGCAATTTGCGAAACGCCACGGAGTCTAGCCCGCGCGTTGGGCGTGGCTCCATGCCGTGGGATTGCTGGGAATTCGTGTGCTGGCGGATAAGATCAAAGAGATAATCGCGCGCAGCTTGAACAAACTTAGGGCTGAGGAAAACGTCGTGGTGAATATTGTCCACGCCGATGGCCAGCGTGCCCATGGGGAGAGTGACGTTGTAACTCTTCAGGCCGATTCCGGACGGCTGGGCCGAGTTAAGTATGGAGAGCGTATTGGACATGTCCTTCGGCCACCGGGCTTCTTTCAAGCTAGCAGTCAGGCCGGGTCCGGGCAAGGAACCCAAAGGTCAGGCGTAACCAGATAGTTAGCGGATGGGATTCCTCGCAAGGCAACTACTCGGGATCTAGCACAGAAATCCTGCGGGAGTCGGCCCCTAAATGTTCAAGCCGAACCCGAACGACGGGCCAGGGTGACGGAAGGGGAAACTTTTCCGACCATTCGAGAATGGCCACGGCGGGGGTTGCGAACATGTCCTCCAGGCCGAGGGTTTCAAAGTCATGAAAGGTCTCGATGCGGTAAAGATCGGCGTGATAGACCCTGGCTAGCAGGCCATAAACATGAACGAGAGTGAAGGTAGGGCTGGTCACGTCGTTTTCATTGGCCGCGCCCAGGCCGGAGACCAGGCCCTTGGTTAACGCGGTCTTGCCAGTGCCCAGTTCGCCCGTAAGTAACACCAGGACAGGGGGTTGCAAGCGTTTGGCGAATTCCCTACCCCATTGGATGGTCTCCTCGGCGGAATGGGTGATGATTTCTTCAGGCAATTTGACGCATCTCCGTGAGCATCCGGTGGTAGGTGGCGGGAAGCGTGTCGGCAATTTCGCCAGCCAGAAGGCCCGCTTCTGCCGATTGAGCGACGGATTCGTCGGCAGCTCGCCCATGGAGATAAACACCAAGTGCCAATGCCCGCTCCCAGTACTGCACACCAAGCTGCGAAACTGTTCCGGCGAGGATTCCAGTGAGAACGTCTCCGGACCCGCCTTTGGCCATGCCCGGGTTTCCAGTCGTGTTGACAAAGGCATGGCCGCTAGGCGTCGCCAGAATGGTGTGAAAGCCCTTGAGGATTACGTGCGCCTTCCAAGCCTCCGCAGCTTTCAACGCAGTTTCCAGCCGGTCCGTTTGCACCGCGGCATTCGAGACGCCGAGAAGCCTTGCCATTTCTCCGGGATGCGGTGTAAGCGCCAAATACTTCGACGTTCGCTTGGCTAAGTCCTTTGCCCGCCCTGCAAGTGCATTTAGCCCATCAGCGTCCAAGATCACCGGCAAGTCCGTTTGCCGCACAAGAGACCTGACGAAGTTCTGCGTTTCTCTGTGAGTTCCAATTCCGGGACCGATGGCCAGAAGCGTCTTGCCCTGCATCAACCCGCGGAGGCGGCCGGCCTTTCCATTTGCTGCCGCGATTGTGCCTGGTTTCGTGGAAGCAAGCGGCTCGGTCATAAGCTCCGCCTGCGCCGAAGCCACAACGGGAAGAAGCACATCTGGTATCGCCGTGGTCACCAAACCGGCTCCTGCACGCAACGCTCCCCGGCTCGCAAGAATCGCTGCGCCGGACTTGCCGAGTGAACCTGCAATCACCAGCACGTGGCCGAATGTGCCCTTATGCGAATCAACTTGGCGGTGCAACGGAAGTTCCAAGAACTCTTGGGGCTCGATCAAGTGAACTTTTCCTTTGCCAAGCTCTTCAATCAACTCCGGCGGCGACCCAATGTCCCGCACGTGAAGGTTCCCGCAATATTTCGAATCCCGCGAAACAAGCTGACCTATCTTCGGAGCTGTGAAAGTGACGGTCGCGTGAGCCCGAATCACGGGTCCGTCAGCGGGCTCTCCATCCGAAGGAAGTCCCGAGGGAGTGTCCAACGCAACCACAGCTTCGGGCCGCAAAGAGGTGGCGCCGCGCGAAATCTTGTTGAGGTCTTCAGTCACTGAAGCAAGCAAGCCTTCGACTTTGCCTTTCAGGCCGGTGCCAAGAAGCGCGTCGACGATCAACCGCGACTTGGCGACTTCGCTGCGAACCTGATCCCATTGCTTGCAGTCGGTGATTTCCAGAATCTTCGCTCCGGAATTCTTGAGGCGAGCAAGATTTTCGGCTGCGTCACCGCGTACCGTTTTCCCATCAACCAAAAGATAGACTTGGGGTTTCAAGCCCTTTTCTTGAAGAAGCCGGGCGACTACGAAACCATCGCCTCCGTTATTTCCCTTGCCGCACAAAATCGCTGCATCACCTGTCGCAACGTTGCCATAGGCAGAGCAAAGGAAGTCGAAGAATTGCGTTCCCGCATTTTCCATGAGCTGCAAGCTGGGAATCCCGTAACGCTCAGTGGTGAGGCGGTCCACCTCGCGCATTTCGATGGCGGTCAGAGCTTTCATGAAGGATTCACGGAACGATCAGAGCATCCAGCCGCCGCTGACATTGACGACCTGCCCGGTAACATATTCCGCCTCTTCGGAGGCAAAAAAGGCAACCGTGGCAGCAACGTCGTCAACCGTCGGCGGGCGGCCAATCGGGAAGCGCGCATCGCGGATGCGGCGCGCCTCTTCCAGCGTCAACTCATTTTCGTCGATGCTCGATGGGTTCACAACGTTGACGGTGATGCCGTTCTTGGCTTCCTCGAGCGCCAGTGAGCGCGATAACGCCACGACGGCAGCTTTGGCTGCAGCATAAGCAGAAATCTTCGCCTGGCCAAACGCACGCTCTGCGCCCACGGCGCCCATGTTAATGATGCGTCCCCAGCGCGCCTTTCTCATGTGCGGCAGCACCGCGCGGGACATATAAAGAACGGTAAAAAGGTTTGATGCGAAAATGCTCTGCCAATCCGGCAAAGACGATTCCCCGAGCATGCCCCAGCGAAAATCGCCGACGTTGTTGACCACCACGTCCAAGCGTCCGTAACGGTCTGCCACGGTCTTGATGAGCTGATCGCAACGGTTGGAATCGGTGATGTCCGTCTCTACCGCGACGCAGTCCACCCCACCGGCTTGCAACTGACGCAGCGTCTGTTGAGCCGCTCCTTTGTTGGAGCGATAAGCAATAGCGATGCGTGCGCCATCTTGCGCGAGCCGCAACGCCAGCCCTCGGCCGATGCCCCGGCTCCCGCCGGTCACCAGCGCCACACGATTCCGAAGTGACATTTCCCCCCAACCAGTCTCTTGAAGATTTTTCAGTATAGCTTACGCAAAGCTGGTGTTCTACCGCAGCCGCGTGACGATGACCGTCATATCATCAGCCTGTTCGGGAGTTCCCGCCCATTCTTCCGCGGCGGCCATGAGCGACTCCGCAACCATCAAGGGCGCCGCATTGTGAACCCGAATAGCAGCTTCCTTCAACCGCGTGATCCCAAACTCTTCGCCGTAGACATTCTCCGGCTCGACCAGGCCGTCGCTATATCCAATGAGCAATGAATCGGGCGAAACCTGGATCACGCCCTGCTCATAGACATATTCCTCCAGGACGCCGAGCACCATGCCGCCCTTGTCCAGCAGATGCGACGAACCATTGCAAATCAGAAACGAAGGAAGATGACCGGCGTTCGTGTAGCGCAAAGTCCGTGTCGAACTGTCATAGACGGCGATGAAGAACGTGGCGAAGCGGTCGTCGCCCGTGTTGCGCACAAGATGCTTGTTGAGCCGCGCCACGAGGTCCGCGGTGCTGGCGGATTCGCTCCCCTCCGTGAGCACCTGGCTTCTCAAAGCCGCTTGCAAACTGGCCATCAACAACGCTGCGGAGATCCCTTTGCCGGAAATGTCCGCGATGGCAATCGCCACGTGCGTCGGGCTGAGCTGAATGAAATCGTAATAGTCTCCGCTGACCGAGCGAGCCGCCTTGCAGATCGCTTCGATCTCCACGCCTGGAACTGAAGGTAGTGTGCTCGGGAAAAGCTGGTTCTGCACTTCGCGAGCGATGGAAATTTCATTTTCCAGCCGCTGCCGCTTGTTTTGCTCTTCGATGAGTGTGCCGATTGAGCCGGTCATTTGATTGAAGGACTCGCCCAACTCTCCCAATTGGTCGCGCTGCTTCACCTGAACGCGATGGGAAAAATCTCCCTCCTTAACGAACTGTGTCGCCTGATACAGGTCGGCAACCGCATTCGTGATGCGGCGGGTTAACACAACCCCCGGCACCAAAGCCAGCATTCCCACCAGAAGAAAGAGCGCTGCCAAACCAATAGCCATTAGACGATACGTGTCCCGCAACTCACCCAAAGATGTGAACATTCGTGCATTTAGATGAGATGGTCGCGCATTAAAGAACGCGAGGACCGGCCGGACCGGCTCGAAAGCTCCATTCGGTCCCACATACACCGAGTCCAGGCGTGACACCACTTCGACTGGTGCGTCAATCCAAATCTCTGCTGGCTGCAGCGACCGGTTGCGCGCCACAACGCGGTCGGCGGTCAAATACTGAGCGCCAGCGGTCGAGTAGATGACCCCATGCCGCATGCCGGGAACATATTTCTCCATCAAACTAAGCTGGATCACTCCCAGGTCTGGCGCGATACCGCTTAGGAAGTCAGGCGTAATCGGCACGCTCAGGGTAACCACCCTGACGCGCCCATGCTCCGGCATCGCGCGAATGCTCACCAAGGATAGCTCCTTGTCTGTTTGAACCATTCCCGCAAACCCAGGGTTCGGTCCAGCCACCTTTCGGAGCAACCCTATATCGTCTGAGAAAGTAATCGCTAATCCCGGGAGTTCGCGGTCATGCACAGTGGACTGAGCCGCAAGCACGCGCTCGGATTCTTCTTCGCTGGTCCTCGCGGGCAATGTGGCATGCGCCGCGGCGATATGTTCAGCGATATCCGCGATCAGCGCGATGCGTTCCTGGAGGTCTTCATGGAGAAGGTAGGCGCCGAGCTGGGAATAGACAATACGACCTGCAAACACGGCAAGAGTGACAATGGAAAGTATGGGGACGACGGCAATAAACAAATAGGCAACAATGAGCCGGTTCCGCAAACTCCAGAGCAGCCTGCTTCTCCACCAACCCACAAAACGGATGAGAATGTAGACGGCCGCGAGCACCGCCAGGTACTCAATGAAGTTGAAAACGCCACCCCTCCCGCCAAGGAGTTCGACGAGCAATCCGGCCACGACGACGGCAGAGCAGACGACGTCCAGCCAAGAAAGGTGGCTCCAGACTTCCTTCAGACTTTTGAGCAGGAGTTTCATGGGTTTGAAGTCGGAAGAAATACTCTACCTGAAGATGCGCTGGCTCGCAGGCTTGGCCCACTCTCGGCAGAGTCAGGAAAGGGACACGTCGAGCTGCGAGTCCCGTGCCATTAGCGGACTATTTCACTGCGTTGCGGACTTTGCTGTGCTTCACGCTGTAGCTGAAATAAATGATCAGTCCAATGACCAACCACACCAGCAACCGAAGCTGTGTCCAGTACGAGAGAGAGACAATCAGCAAGCCTGAGAACGCAATCGCCAGAATGGGAACTGCGGGAACCATCGGGCATCGGAAAGGACGATTCAAATCCGGATGCGTCCTTCGCATGACCCAGACACCCGCGCTGACAAGCACAAACGCCAGCAACGTTCCGACGCTTGTCATTTCATCGAGAATATGGAGGGGAAGGAGGGTCGCGAGGATCGCTACGAAAACGCCTACTACCATCGAGCTAATGTACGGCGTTCGAAAACGAGGATGAATCTTGCTGGCCCAAGGCCACAGGAGCCCATCGCGAGACATCGAGTAGAAGACGCGCGACTGCCCGAGCAGCATCACCAGCATGACCGTCGCGAGACCCGCAAGCGCTCCTAGCTCAACCAGGAAAGTGGCCCACTGCTGCCCGGTAGCGCGGATCCCGACAACGACGGGGTCGGGAACATTCAGCTGCGAATACGGAACCAAGTGTGTCAACAATCCTGAAACCAGAATGTACAGCACGGTACAAATCACGAGGGAACCGAGAATTCCACGGGGCATATCCTTCTTTGGATTCTTGGCCTCCTGCGCTGCAGTGGACACGGCGTCAAACCCGATATATGCGAAGAACACAACGCCTGCGCCACGGAGGATTCCCGACCAGCCGAATTCTCCGCGTGTCCCCGTGTTTGCTGGGATAAACGGATGCCAGAAATTCGGCTTCCAGTCATGGGACGCCAGAAACATTGTCGCCAAGGCAATGAACATGCAAACGACCGCAACTTTCAGGATCACGATTGCTGTGGTGAAATTAGCCGATTCCCTGATACCAATCACCAGAATCGTGGTAATTACCAGGATCACGAGAAAGCCCACGTAGTCATACTTCCATTGCACAGGCATGCCGAACAACGTGAACCTCGAGGTAGGCATGGCGGGCAGGTTCCACCCGAGATCGCGCATGAAAGCGCGCAGGTGCCCGCTCCAGCCGACGGCCACCGTTGCTGCTCCAAAGGCATATTCGAGGATCAGGTCCCAGCCGATGATCCAAGCGATCAACTCGCCAAGCGTAGCGTAGGAATACGTGTAGGCGCTTCCGGCGATGGGAATCATCGAAGCAAATTCGGCGTAGCAAAGTCCCGCAAATGCGCAGGCGACGCCCGCGAGCACGAAGGAAATGATGATCGCCGGCCCAGCAAACTGTGCAGCTGCTTGGCCGGTGATGACAAAGATTCCCGCGCCGATGATGGCCCCGATCCCCAGTGTCACCAGGTTGATCGGGCCGAGAGCGCGCTTGAGGCTGTGCTCTCCTGAGTCGGCCGCCTCTTTCATCAGCGTTTCAATCGGCTTGGTCGCAAACAAGGGGTTGCCCATGCAACTCCTCCTCTCGGGAATCTACTCAGTACCGTCACTACCAGTTTGGCCTAGAGCATTGTAGTGGCGCGGCGCGCTTCACCCTACAAGAAAATTAACTGTTACCCGTTGCGGCTTGGGAAATCCGACGTGACCACAACCCATAAACCGGGACGCCTAGCAACACAATGACAAGGCCGGGCCAAGCTGTCTGCGTCCTGTAGAGCAGCAGAACAAACATAATGGCCATTGCGGCGACAATGTAGAGCAAGGGTATGAACGGATAACCGACCGCTCGATAGGGACGCTCCGCCTGCGGCCGTCTCGCTCGCAGCACAAAGATTCCCGCGATGGTTAGCACATAGAAAATGAGCACAGAAAAGACGACGTAATTCAGTAAGTCGTTGTAGAGATTGCCATAGGTAACCACGCCGGCCGCATCCACAAGCCGTGTGCGCATCAGGATGAGCACGGTGATCCAAATCCCTTGATAAATCAGCGCGGAGCCTGGCACGCCTTTATTGTTCAATTTTCCGGTGGCGCGAAAGAACAGGCCATCGCAAGCCATTGCGTAGGAAACGCGTGCGCCGGCGAGAATCAGTCCGTTGTTGCACCCAAACGTCGAAATGATAATGGCCCCGGCCATGATGGCAGCGCCAACGGGACCGAATATTGCATTCAACGCCGCGCTTGCCACGCGATCGTCAGGAACCGTTTGAATCTGCACCAAGGGCAGGGTGAACAAGTAAGCCAGATTCGCCAGGCAATACAGCGTGATGACGATGATGGTGCCGAAAGCCATGGAAAGCGCGACGTCGCGCTTCGGATTTTTTACTTCCGCAGCGGTGAAGCCGATGTTGTTCCAGGCGTCCGCCGAGAACAGAGAGCCGACTTGCGCGACGCCAAACGCCACGAGCAATCCAAACGCGCCGCTCGCCGCCGTAACCGTGGGCACAAAGCTTTTGAGGAAATTCGCGCCGGGCTCGAGTGCCTGCGGATTATGAAGGGCCCAGAAGTGGCTAAAATTCTCGCTGATTGCTCCGGCGTTCCTACCGACAAAGATTCCCAGAAAAATCAGCCCGATCAAAGACAGCGTCTTCGCGCTGGTGAAAATATTTTGAATCAGCTTGCCCAGCCGAACGCCCAGCGTGTTCAGAAAGGTAATGAAAAGGATCATCAAAATTGCGACCAACTGCTGAACCGAGAGGCTAATGGCGTACTTCGAGCCCAGCGAAATCGGATGGATAATCCACGCGGCCGGCGAGATCGACGGGAAAAGCACTCCCAGGTATCTCGCGAACCCCACCGCCACAGCCGCGATCGTTCCGGTCTGAATCACCAGGAAAAGCGTCCAGCCGTACAGAAATCCCCATAGCGGCGAATACGCTTCGCGCAAATACACATATTGACCGCCCGCATGCGGAAAAAGAGCAGCCAGCTCGCCGTAGGAGAGCGCTGCGGAAATGGTAAGCAAACCGGTGATGATCCACGTCAGTAGCAATCCACCCGCGGAGCCCGTTTCGCGCGAAATCTCCGCCGCCACGATGAAAATGCCCGAGCCGATCATCGAGCCAACAACAATCATCGTGCCGTCGAACAACCCGATGGCCCGCACGAACCCGTGTTCGCTCGCAGCGCTTGCCGATGAGATCGCTTGGGTGCTCTCAGCCATGTGTCAGTTCCTTATGTCTTTCGAGCCTATATCGTCTTTAGACGCCAGCCGCGTGGTTCGCGGCTTCCAGCACTTCCACGTACTGACGCGCGCGTTCTCCCGGCCTGGACGCGCGAAGAATATCGCTGATCACCGCAACCGAATCCGCGCCTGCGCCAACGACGTCGGTG
>Ga0126369_10001055_pt1 | contig 18842 bp, 19 predicted proteins | sample PanSoiMetaPlot_1_FD_109646 | JGI IMG/M metagenome (GOLD analysis project Ga0126369, IMG submission 109646) | Tropical forest soil microbial communities from Panama - MetaG Plot_1 | ecosystem: Environmental > Terrestrial > Soil > Tropical forest > Bulk soil | place: Panama | collected 2016-02-17 | reverse complement strand
CGGCTACCTCCTGGTGACCCTCGTCCACGCCGGCCTGTTCACCCGGACGAGCACGCGCTCGGCGGTGCGCGCGATCCTCCGGATCGCGCCGTTCAACCTGACGTCCGCCCTGCTCGTAGTGGCCGGCGGGTTCGCGGGCGGCGCCGCCGAGTACGCGCTCTGGGGCCTCGCGTTCGTGCTGATGGCGGTGACGCCGTTCCTCAGCGGCATCGGCGGCTTCCGCGTGCAGCCGGCGCACTTCGTCGAGCGCCACGGCCTGGTGGTGATCATCGTGCTCGGCGAGTCGGTGGTGGCGGTCGGCATCGGCGTGTCCGGGCAGCGGGTCGAGCCCGCCCTGGTCGGCGTGGCCGTGCTCGGGCTGGCCCTCGCGGCCGGCCTGTGGTGGCTCTACTTCGGCGGCGACGACGCGCTCGCCGAGCGAGCCCTGACCGAGGCGCCGGTGGAGCGCCGCCCGCGGCTCGCCCTGTACGCGTACGGATACGCGCACGTGCCGATCCTGCTCGGCGTGGTGGGAGTGGCGACGGGGGTCAAGCGAAGCGTGGGCCACGCCTTCGACGCGCTGAGCCTCCCACTCGCGCTGGCCCTCGGCGGCGGCGTCGCGCTCTACCTCTTCGGGGACGCGCTGTTCCGGCGCTCGCTGCGCATGGCGCCGGGCTGGTTCCGGGCGGCCGCGGGGCTGGTTGCCCTGGCGTCGGTGCCGCTGGGCCTGTTCGCGGGCGCCATCGCCCAGCTGGCGTTCCTGGTGGCGGTGCTGGTGGCGACGGTCGCCCTGGAGAAGCGTCTCAGCCGGCCGGTCGGTGGCCGCCGGGAATGACCGGGCCGGGCCCGGCCGTTGCACCAGGCAGCGTGAAGGTCGAGATCTGGTCGGACGTCGTCTGCCCCTGGTGCTACATCGGAAAGCGCCGGTTCGAGAGCGGCCTGGCGGCGTTCGAGCAGCGGGACGAGGTCGAGGTCCAGTGGCGCAGCTTCGAGCTGGATCCGCGCGCCCCGCGGACCAGCGACGGGGACCAGGTGGAGCGCCTCGCCCGGAAGTACGGGATGACACGCGAGGCCGCGCTCGCCGCCCAGGCGCGCGTGACCGGCCTGGCGGCGGAGGAGGGCCTGGCCTACCGGCTCGACCTGGCCCGGCCGGCGAACACGTTCGACGCGCACCGGCTCCTGCACCTCGCCGCCGAGCGCGGCGTCCAGGGCGCGGCCGAGGAGCGCCTGTTCGCCGCGTACTTCACGGAGGGGCGCGCGCTCAGCGACCCCGAGACGCTCGTGGCGCTCGCCGGCGAGGTGGGCCTGGACGAGGCGGCGGCGCGCGAGGTGCTGCAGGGCGACGCGTACGCGGAGGCCGTCGCCGGAGACGAGCGGGAGGCGGCGGCGCTCGGGATCTCGGGCGTGCCCTTCTTCGTCATCGACCGCCGCTATGGAATCTCCGGGGCGCAGCCGGCGGACCTCATCCAGCGCGCGCTGGCGCAGGCGTGGGCCGACGCCCACCCGGACGTCCCGACCGACTGAGCACTCGCCGGTTTTCCGGTCGTATGACATCGGCTGACAGACCAGCACTGTCGCCAGATAGTAGCCCGGCGCAGCCGCCGAACCCTCTACAATCGTCCGTGCCTCGTCGACCGGTTTGACGTCACTTGCCTCGACAGCACGGACTAGAGGGGGATAGGAATGGCACGGCGGCGCGGAATTTTCGGCATCGTCGTGCTCGCGTGCACGATCGCGGCAGCGTGTGGCTCGAGCGGCGCAAACGTCACGTCCACTTCACATCAGACGAACATGCTGACAGTCGCCATCGGCGTCGATCCCGACACGCTCGATCCGATGCGTCAGACGACGACGACCGTCTCCAATGTCGTACAGATGGTGGTCGAGTCCCTCGCGACCGTCGACCAGAGCGGCAAGGTCCAGCCGGACCTGGCCACCGGCTGGCAGGAGGCGGCCGACGCCATGAGCTGGACGTTCGCGCTGCGGACCGGCGTCGTCTTCACGGACGGCACAGCATTCGACGCGGCGGCCGTCAAGGCCAACCTGGACCGGACGTTCGACCCGAAGAGCGTCTGCCCCTCCTGCGGCGTCCTCTCCAGGTCGGTCAGGTCGGTCGACGTGGTCGACCCGGCGCACGTCAGGCTCACGATGCTGCAGCCGCTGGCCGCCGACGTGGTCCTCGGCCTGCTGAGCACCGCGACGTACGGCATCCTGTCGCCCCGCATGATCCAGGCCGGCCAGCCGGGGTACGTCAGGCAGGAGAAGCCGGTGGGGACCGGCCCGTACATCCTGAAGGAGCGCGTGCCCGGCAACCACGTCACGCTGCTCCGCAACGAGGACTACTGGGGCCGGCCGCCGGCGTACCGGGAGCAGGTGTTCGAGATCGTCCCCGACGCGACGACGCGCGAGGCGCTCGTACGGTCGGGCCAGGCCCAGGTGATCATGCTGCCACCGATCTCCGACCTGCCCTCGCTGCGTCAGGACCCGACCGTCAAGGTCCTGCTGGCGCCCGGCGACCGGACGGTCTTCTTCGCCATCAACACCGCCGACAGCCAGCAGCCGCTCATGCGGAACCCGCAGGTCCGGCAGGCCCTGAACCTCGCGATCAACCGCGACGCGATCGTCAAGAGCACGCTGTTCGGCGCGGCCGATCCGGCGCAGTCGGTGCTGGCCCCCTCCCTGTTCGGCTACTGCACCGTCCCGAACCCGTACCCGTACGACCCCGACACGGCGCGATCGATGCTGCAGAAGGCCGGCGCGACCGGGATGACCGTGAGCCTGCTGGCGCCGACCGGCAGGTACGTCCAGGACTTCCAGGCGGCCCAGAACGTCGCCAACGACCTGCGCGCGGTCGGCGTGAACGTCAACGGGCCGCGCACCATGGACTGGCCCAGCTACGTGGCGACGATCGACGTGGCGCCGGCGAAGGCCACGACCGACCTCCACATGCTCGGCTACGCGGCCGGCTTCCTGGACGCGAGCCAGGCCATGTCGCAGTTCGACCCAGGCCAGATGCCGCCGAAGGGCCTGGAGACGTCCTACTACGACAACCCCACCGTGACCGCCCTGCTCCAGAAGGCCGCGATCGAGCCCAATCGCGACGCCCGGGCCCAGGAGTATTGCGACGCGGAGAAGCTGATCTGGAACGACGCGCCCTGGATCTTCCTGTGGGTCGAGAAGTTCCCGATCGTCTACTCCTCACAGGTGACCGGGGTCGGGTCGATCCCCAACGAGTCGTACTACACGGTGTACGCGCACCCGGCCTGATCTGCACCGAGCTGGGCGGTTGTCCCGGGCGGCATGGGCAAATCGCCCATGCCGACCGGGACAGACGGCTCCTTTCCCGGGATGTTGCTGTCGAGTAGGTTTGACAGCGATCGCTCGCCCGGAGGGAGGGCTCCAATGCAGCAGCCGTTCGACCGCAGCTACCTCGTTCGCGCCATCGTCGCCGGGACCGCCGGCTCGGCCGTCGAGTTCTACGACTTCGTGCTCTCGGCGAACGCCGCGGTCCTGATCTTCCCGCGGGTCTTCTTCCCACACAGCGACCCGCTGGCCGGGACCCTGATCTCGTTCTCGACGTACTCGGCCGGGTTCGTCACGCGGCCGATCGGCGCGGCTTTCTTCGGACACTTCGGCGACCGGCTGGGCCGCAAGTCGACCCTGGTCGCGACGCTGGTGACGATGGGCCTGGTCTCGATCGGCATCGGCCTCCTGCCCGGCTACGCCCAGATCGGCATCTGGGGAGGCGTCCTGCTCACGGTCCTGCGTATGCTGCAGGGCTTCGCCATCGGCGGCGAGTGGGGCGGGACCATCCTGCTCCCGATCGAGTGGGGGCCGGCGAACCGGCGCGGGTTCATCGGCAGCTGGCCACACCTCGGCTTCCCGTCGGGACTGCTGACCAGCAACGCGGCGATCATCCTGACGACCGCGCTCGTCGGCCCCGCCGCCTTCGCGGCCTGGGGCTGGCGCATCCCGTTCCTCCTCGGCGGGGTGATGATCCTGTTCGGCTTCTACGTGCGGCTGGGCGTCCTGGAGACGCCGCCCTTCACGCGGATGCTGGAGGAGCGCCGGATCGTCCGCCGCCCGGTGGTCGAGGTGTTCCGCCGGAACTGGCGGGAAGTCGTTCTGGGCGCCCTCGCCCTGCAGCCCGTGCTCGTCTCCTTCTACCTGTGGGCCACGTTCGCGCTCTCGTACGGCACGCGCACGCTGAAGCTCAGCCAGAGCTTCATGCTGGAGACGACCCTGTCGGCGGCGGCGGTCGCGCTGGTGGGCGTGATCACGTTCGGGGCGCTGTCCGACCGGTTCGGCTACAAGCGCATGTACACGACGGGCCTGCTGGTCTACGCCCTGGTCGCGTTCCCCTACTACTGGCTGTTCGACACGCGCCAGCCGTTCCTGGTCGTGTCTGCGAGCGTGATGGCGCTGGTGACGTTCGCGCTGATGTACGGGCCGCTGGCCGCGTTCGTCAGCACGCTGTACAGCGGTCAGGTGCGGTACACGGGCGTGTCGCTCAGCTACCACCTGGCCGCCGCGCTCGGCGGCGGCGCGGCGCCGATCATCGCCGGCACGCTGCTGGCCGCGACGAAGAGCAGCGGCGCCATCGCCGCGTACATCGTGTTCTCGGCGCTGGTCGCCCTGGTCGCCACGCTGCTGCTGCCGGACCGCTCGCGGCTGGACCACCGGATCGACTACGACATCCAGCTTCGAGCGGGCGAGCTCGGTCCGGCGCGGGTGCGGCCCCCCTACCGCAACGGCGCGATGCCGGCATACCCGCCGGCTCCGCCGCTGGCCCTCCCACCCGTCCAGGTGCCTCCGCCCCAGCTGCCGCCACCCCAGCTGCCGCCACCCCAGCTGCCGCCGGCGCAGCTGCCGCCGGCGCCCCTGCCGTCGGAGCGACCGACCCGCCAGCTCCCGGCCGGATGGCGCCGGGGCAGGAGGACCTGAGCCGGGGCCTTCGGGCGGCGGCTCGCCGCGCGGCCAGCGGGGCCGCCGGCCTGCCGGTGGACCTCCACGTCCTCTCCGCGGATCGCGGACGGGCCGTCTTTCTCGCTTCCGGCGCGCGCGTGGACCTGGTGGTCAAGGCGTACGACGACGCGCCGGCGCTGGCGCACGAGGTTCGCGTTCTCGACCTGGCGCGCGGCCTCGGGGTGCCGGTCCCCGACGTGCTCGCGTTCGAGCCCGGGCCGCCAGGGGTCACGATCATGACCCGGCTCCGCGGCAGCCCGCTGACGCCGGCGATGGGCGAGGCCGCCGCCGTCGAGGCGGGAGCGGCCCTGCGGCGCCTCCACGAGCTGCGCGCGGACCCTCCCTACGGGGGCGGCCAGCACCGTTGGGACGAATTCGTGGTCGGGTGGTCACGGCGCGAGGCGGACGCGTGCGCGCGCCTGGGCATCCTCTCCCCTGCCGAGTCGTCGGCGGCCGTCGCCCGAGTGTCGTCCGCGCGAGACCTGCTGACCGGCCGGCCGACCGGCCTGGCGCACGGTGACCTGCAGCCAGACCACGTCCTGGTGGAGTCCGGTCATCTGACCGGGCTCATCGACTTCGTCGACGCCAAGCCCGGCGACGGCCTGCTGGACGTGGCGGTGCTGACGCTCTGGGACCGGGCGCTGACCGCTCCGCTCCTGCGCGGCCTGGGGCTGGCGGCGGACGCGGACACCGCGCTGCTGCTCGACCGCTACCGCCTCGTGCGCCACCTGGCCGCGGCAGCGTGGCTGCTCGATCGGGGACACGCCACGGCTGCAGCCCGACATGCCGAGGCGGTGCGTTTCAGGGTTCGAGGAGGAGCCTGACGTCAGCTCGGGATGCTGTGCCGGATTGGCCGGCGCCCACGCTCAGGCCGGCGCCGCCATGCGGGCCAACCGGCGGAGGGCCTCCACCCGGTCGGTCCGGCCGAGCCTGGCCTCGGCCACCGCCCGCTCGATGGACGCGATGGTGGCGTCGTACGTCGCGCGGTCGACCGGGAACGGCGTGCCGTCCTTGCCCCCGTGGGCGAACGAGTACGAGACCGGATCGCGGACAGAGGCGGGCTCGCCGTAGGTGAGCTCGGCCACGAGCGAGAGCGCCCGCAGCGCCTTGGCGCCCACCCCGGGCACCGCGAGCAGGTCGGTGTAGGTCATCGGCTGCGTCTCGTACGCGTGTAGCAGGATCCGCTCCAACCGGTCCGGGTCGACGTCCGACAGCCTGACCTCGTGACGCCTCGGCATCGCCAGCGCGCGCATGCGGCGCAGGTCGCGCACGACGACGTTCGGCTCCTCGCGGGCCAGGGCCGCCGACACGTCGCGGTTGCCCTCGGCCTCGGCCGCGACCAGGTTGAGGACCTCCCGGCTGGCGTCGACGGTCCCGCTGACGGCGGCGTGAGGGTCCCTGTCGAACCGCGCGGGCCGCAGCCAGTGGTAGCGGCGGGCCATCCCGCTCGCCTCGCACATTCCCTGCTGGATCACCGCCCAGGTGCCGTCCTCCGCGAACACGAACGTGTGGTGGTAGACCTGGAAGCCGTCCTGGACCGCGGCCGAGTCCACCTTGGCCGAGAGCCGGCTCGCGAGGACCAGGGGAGCGGCGTCCGTCCCCGTGGTCCAGCACGCGCTCTCGATCTCCTGTGGCGTCCGCCGCGACGTCCGGCCCTTCCCACCGGCGATGACCAGGCCGGTGCCGGAGACGTCGCGGAGGCCCTCCTTGAGGGCGGCGCACGCGGTCGTGGTCAGGCCGCTGGAGTGCCAGTCGAAGCCGAGCACACACCCGAAGGCCTGGAACCAGACCGGGTCGGCGAGCCGCCGGAGCAGCCCGGCCGCTCCCTCCTCCGCCAGCATGGCCAGCGCCATCTCCCGCGCGAGCGCCCGCATGCGCTCGAACAGCCAGCGAGGAGCGCGGCCGCCGTGGAGCGGGAGGTCGGCGTATCCGGTGCGTGCCATGTCGGATCCGCAGTCTATCGTACGGATGTTCGCGCGGCGGGCGCCGGACGCCCGGCCCGCACCGCGTCAGCGCGCCGCGGCCCCCTTCTCGATCAGCTGGTACTGGACACCGTCGCAGGTCTCGGCCCGAGTCCAGTAGTTGAGGTTGGCGCCGACGGCCATCGGGTCGGCGGTCGTGGTCTCGACGCCGAGCCCACGCAGCGCCTGCAGCGTCGTGGAGAGGGAGTCGACCTCGAAGGCGACGTGCTCGATCCTGGCCGTGCTGTCGCCGAGCCGCTGGGCCCGCTCTCCCGGCTCGTCGATCTCGATGACCTCGATCTGGGTGTCGCCGCAGGCGTAGAACGCGGCGCGGAGGCGGCCGGGGAGCACCAGGTCGCGGTCGAACCGCAGGCCCATGTTCGACAGGAAGCCCTTGGCCTCGTCGAGGTCGTCGACGATCACGCCCACGTGGTCGATTCGCTTCAGCATCCGCGAATCATCGCGCGGAACCGATCAGGAATCGAGAAGCGGAACTCCGCCCGTCTTCCTAACGTGGTCACCATGAACGAAGGCATCAAGACCGTGCTCTACCCCGTCAAGGACGTCGCGAAGGCGAAGACCAGGTTCACGCAGCTGCTGGGGACCCAGCCGTACGCGGATCAGCCGTACTACGTCGGCTTCAAGGTCGCCGGCCAGGACATCGGCCTGGTTCCGGAGGGCAGCAACGGGATGACCGGCGCCATCGCCTACTACCACGTCGGCGACATCCAGGCCAGCCTCCAGGGGCTCCTCGACGCCGGCGGCGAGACGCAGCAGAAGGTCCGGGACGTCGGCGGCGGTCGGCTGGTCGCCAGCGTGAAGGACGCCGACGACAACGTGATCGGCCTCATCCAGGACCCGGCCTGAGGACGCCGGCCCGGCGCGCGTGCCCGCAGCGATGCGCCAGCGGGCACGCCGCGCAGGCCGGTGTCGAACGGCGGCACAGCTCGCGGCCGTGGGTCCGGAGGAGCAGGTACGCGCGCAGCAGGGAGGCGCGCTCGGGGTGCACCGCCGCGCCGAGGAGCGCGACCGCCGACCGGTACGTCACGGCGTAGCTGGAGGCCTCCGGCACCAGTCCCAGCCGGACCAGGGCCCGCAGCCCGTTGGAGTCCACCGCCGGGACGGAGTGCGGGCCCGCCACCAGGAGGATCCGGTCGGCCGCCGGCTCGCCGATCGCCGGGAACCGGCGCAGGGCGCGCCGGGCGTCCGCGGGCGGCATGGAAGCGAGCGCTCCCGACAGGTCGCCTCCGAAGTGCGCGAGCGCCTCCCGCGCCGCCGCCTGCAGCTTGCGCGCCTGCGCGCCTGCGCGGATGCCCATCCCGGTCACCTCGCTCAGGTCAGCGATGTCGCAGGCGAGCAGCGCCGGCGGCGCGGTGCCGATGCGCGTCCGCAGCAGTTCGAAGGCAAGGAGCCGGCGCTCGTCGCCGGCGAGGTAGACGACGTTCTCGAGCAGCACCTGCTCCCAGGCGTCGGTGATGCCCGGTGGTGGTTGCGGCCCGTACACCTCCTCCAGGAGGTCGAGCGCCACCGAGAGCACGACGGTACCGTACACGTCGGAGGTCAGGATGACGACGTCTTCACTTTCGCAGACCGGTCTCGACCGGCTGCACCGAGCGATGGTGGCTCGCGTCGAGAAGGGCGAGCTGCCCGGCCTGGTGACCGTGGTCGCCAGGGGCGACGAGGCGCGCTTCGACGCGATCGGCACGATGGCGTTCGACGGCGCCGAGCCCGTGCGGCCCGACACGATCTTCCGCATCGCCTCGCTGACCAAGCCCATCCTCGCCGCGGCGACGATGATGCTGGTCGAGGACGGCGCGCTCGCCCTGGACGAGCCGGTCGACCGGCTGCTCCCCGAGCTGGCCGGCCGCAGGGTGCTGCGACACGTCGACGGTCCGCTCGACGACACGGTGCCGGCCAGGCGGCCGATCGCGGTCGAGGATCTGCTGACGTTCCGCATGGGCCACGGCATCCTGACCGAGCCCACGTTCGACCCGCCCTTTCCGATCGTCCAGGCGGCCGGCGAGCTGCAGCTGGTCCTGGGGGCGCCGGACCCGCGCACCCCGCACGATCCGGACCGGTGGATCGAGCGCTTCGGAACCCTGCCGCTGATGTATCAGCCAGGGGAGCGGTGGCAGTACAACACCGCCGCGCTGGTGCTGGGCGTGCTGGTCGCGCGCGCCGCCGGCCAGCCGCTGGAGGCACTGCTCGGGGCACGTCTCTTCGAGCCGCTGGGCATGCGGGACACCGGATTCTGGATGCCGGCGGATCGGACGAGCCGGCTGCCGACCCAGTACGTGCAGGACTTCGCGACCGGCACGGTCGGTCCGTCGACGCTCACCGGCCCCGACGTCTGGAGCCGGCCCCCGGCGTTCCCGTCCGGCGCGGGCGGCCTGGTCTCGACGGGCGCCGACTACCTCACGTTCGCGCGGCTGCTGCTGAGCGGCGGCGTCCACCTCGGGAAGCGGCTGCTGTCGGAGCGGTCGGTCGAGGCGATGACGACCAACCACCTCACGCCCGAGCAGATCGCCGGCGGCGGCATCCTGCTCGGCGGCAGCGGCTGGGGCTACGGCATGGCCGTCACCGTCACGCCGGACGCCGTGTCGTCGCCCGGCCGATACGGATGGTCGGGAGGCTACGGCACGACGTGGTTCAACGACCCGAGCCGGCGCCTGATCGCGATCGCGCTGACGCAGGTGGACGCCTTCCTCTGGAACGGCGGGCTGACCGAGTTCGGCGAGCTGGCGGCGCAGGCATGACGGCGGCCTACGAGATCAGGCCGATCGGTCACGTCGAGTCCTCGGTTGCCGACCGCGACACCGCGCCGAAGCAGGGGTTCGAGGGGGCGCCGGACGCCTGGCTGGTCTTCGACCCGGCCGTGGCGGAGGGCATCCGCGACCTCACCGTCGGCGCGGACGTCTTCGTCTTCACCTGGCTGCACCGGGCGCGGCGCGACGTGCTCGCCGTCCATCCGCGGGACGACCCGCGGAACCCGGAGACGGGCGTGTTCAGCACGCGTTCGCAGGACCGACCGAACCCCATCGGGCTGCACCGCGTGCAAGTCGCGGCCATCGAGGGTCTCCGCGTCCGCGTGCATGATCTCGAGGCGTTCGACGGGACCCCTGTTGTCGACATCAAGCCGGTACTGACAGGGGGGCGCTGACGACGGCGCGGCCGGCTTCAGTCGGTCGGGGCCCACACGACGAGCACACCCAGGACCACGGTCACGGCCGCCAGCGCACCGACCACCGGGAGCGGCAGCCACGGCTGCGGCAGGGCCATCGCCGCATAGGCCGCGAGGATCGTGAACAGGGCCAGGAACACGAACCCGAAGAAGAGCAGCATCTGGCGCAGGTGCCCCGGGTGACGGTTCCGCCGCGCGAGCCCCATCAGCAGCCCGATGTACACGACCAGGCCGCCGACGACGACGAGGTCCCACGGCCAGTGGATGCTCACGAACAGGACTACGGCGATGCCCACCGGCAGGCTGGAGACGAGCTGGCGCCAGGTGGGCCAGGGTCGGACGGCGGCCGGCTGCCCGCCGGTCACGCCGGCGCCCCGCGGGGATGCGCGGCGAAGAAGTCTGCGACCACGCCCGACGCGTCGACCATCCCGCCCGGGCTCCAGGGAAGGTTCGCCAGCGGCGCGCCCGGCCACGTATGGCCGCCACCGTGGATCACGAGGGTCTCCACGACGCTGGCGTCCTCGCACCGCCACTCGGTCGTCGTGGACGGTCCGGAGTCGGTCACCGAGTCGCCCGTTCCGCACGCGTCCAGCCGCCGCCAGTCCGCGATCACGTCGGTGAGGGGCGCGTACGACACCTCCTCCAGGTTCAGCTTGCTGCGACCGCCGTCGATCGGGATCTCGAGGTCGTCCGAGCCGTGGATCGCCAGCACCGAGACGGGCCGGTCCGGCCGGCAGGGCACGGCGCCCGCGCTCCCGGCGCTGTCGGCCATGTTGCCCTCGATGGGCGCGATCGCGGCGACCCGCGAGGAGAGCTCGCACGCAAGGCGGTACGCCATCATGCCGCCTCTCGAGATCCCGGTCACGTAGACGCGGCCGGGGTCGACGCCGTCGCTGCGCTCGAGGCCGTCCACGACCTGGGCGATGAACGCCACGTCGTCGGCGCCCGCGTGATGGCAGCAGCCGAACGGCTCCCAGCCGTCCTCGACGCCGTCGGGATACACCGCGATCCAGCCCAGCCGATCGGCCTGGGCGTCGAAGCCGGACTGGCGCTCGACCTGCTGCCCCGATCCGTCGGCGCCGTGGAGGACCACGACCAGCCCAGGACGGCTGGGGAGCGCGGCCGGGCGGTACACGCGGTACGACCTGGTCAGGGCTCCCTGCCGCAGCGTGTTCAGCGCGACCCGACCGTTCAGCTGGCGCCAGGCCGTCGGCCCGTCGAGGACGGTCAGGAGGGTGACGAGCAGCGCGACCATCGCGAGCGCGAGGGCCGCCAGCAGCCGCAGCAGCCTGCCGGCGACGGCGGCACCGCCCGGGGGCGCGGAGCCATGTGCCATCGCCACATCATCGCGCCAACGGCGGCGCCGCGCGTGCCGGGGGGTGCCTCTACGCGCTGCGCCAGAGCTGCGAGGTCGAGATGACTCCCGAGATCATGCTCCTGGCCCTCCCGCCGTCCGGCAGGACGTCCTGGCCGAGGCCGCCCACGATGCCGTGGGCCGCCACGATCCACACGCTCTGGGCCAGCCAGACGAAGGGGACGAGCGCGCCGAAGCGGGAGGCCACCAGCCGGTACGCGGCCGCGCGCACCACGGGATCGACCTGGGTGCGGCCGGCCTCCAGGCCCGCGTCGAGCTGGGCGTCCTTCACGCGTGCGAAGTTGAGCGCCTGCTTGCCGACCGGCGCCGCGGTGGTGCTGCTCCACCAGGCGAAGTTGGCGTCGGGGTCCGGGCAGTTGAACTGTCGCCACCCGCAGGCCTGGTAGTTGCCGATGATCGCGTTGAGGATCAGCAGGGCCTGGTCGACCTCGACGATCTCGGTCTGGATGCCCGCATCCCTCCACATCGACTGCAGGAGCTCGTTGCGCGCGCGACCGGTCACCGTGTTGACCGTGGCGAACTGGAACGAGATCGGCCCGCGCTCCTTCTGGTAGTCGGCGACCAGCGCCTTCGCCTTCCCCAGGTCGAAGCTCGGATACCCGGTCGCCCCGTAATACGGCGACACCGGCGTGAACGGACCGTCGGACGGCGGGTTGACGCCGTTGTACAGGGTGTTCACGGCCCGGCGGCGGTCGGTCGCGAAAGCGAGCGCTCGCCGCACCCTCAGGTCGTTCAGGGGCGGCACCGCCGTGTTGAGCATGATGAGGTTCATGTCGGGCTCGCCCAGCACGGCGTTGAGATCGTTCAGCTGGCCGTATCCCGCCCGGTCCCGGAAATCGGCGACGTTCTGCGCGTCGCTCGAGTGCATGAGGTCGACGTCGCCGGCCAGGAGGCTGTTGCTGCGCGCCGGCGGGTTTGGAATGGGCCGAAAGGTGATCGAGTCGAGGTAGGGCAGCCCGGTCCGCCAGTAGTTCGGGTTCCGCGTGGCCGAGTAGTGATCGCCGGGCAGCCACTCCTTGAACACGAAGGGCCCGGTCCCGACCGGCGCGGCCTTGCCGCTGGTGTCGGCCAGCTGCTTCAGCCCGGCCATGTGGCCGACGTGGCCGGTCAGATAGGAGGGGAACGGGACCCACGGCGTGTACATGCTGACGACCAGGGTCAGCGGATCGATCACGCGGGTGCCGATCATGTTCAGGAGGTAGGGGCCGGTCAGCGGCGAGCGGGCGTACCCGTCGATGTTGATCTTGACCGTGTTCGCGTCGAGCGGGCTGCCGTCGTGGAACCGGATTCCCGGCCGCAGCGTGATCGTCCACTGGGTGTAGTCCGCGTTGGGCGTGACCGAGCGGGCCAGGAACGGCGCGATCGAGCCGTCGGCGGCCTGGATGCACAGCGGGTCGTAGACGGCGCGGCCGATGAGCAGGCTGGTGGCGTCCCAGGCCGACGTCCGCGGGTCGAGACCCGCGATCTCCGCCTCGGTCGCGAAGGTCAGGTTGCCGCCGGTGCGCGGGCGCGGGCCCGCGGTCGAGTCACCGGATGCGGCGCAGGCCTCGAGAACGGCGGCGGCGGCGCCGGGCACCAGCATGCCGGCGGCCGCGACCCTCGCGCCCCGCCGCAGGAAGGTCCGCCGGTCGATGCTGGCGCTCATCGGAAGGTGCCTGCCGAGTACATTGCGCGGGACAATAGGGCCGGCCGGTCCAGATGTCAAGACACCATGACAGGCGTGTCTCGGAAATGCGCTCGGGTCAGCCGTGCCGGCCCGCCTGGGTGCGGCGCTGCCCTCGACGGTCCCCAGCGGGTCGTGTCGACCTTCGTCGCCCGGCCGCCTGCGTTCGTCGCCCGGCTGCCGGCGCCATACTGGCGCGTGCCGGACGCGCAGGGAGTCTACTTGCCCGCAGGGGACCCCGCTCGCCGCGTGGTCCGCAGCGCCTTCGGGGCGGTCCTGTTCGCGGCCGCCCTGTTCGAGACCTTCGCGGTGGTGACCACCCAGGTCAGGCCCCTGCGCGCGCACAGTCCCTGGCAGAACGACCCCTACGACACGGTGGTCTCGTTCACGGTCTTCTTCGTTCCGCTCGTCTGCGGCCTGTGCCTGGTCCGGGTGCAGCTCTTCCGCCGCGGGCTTCCACTCGAGATCTTTCGCGTGCGCGACCTGCTCAGGGCCTGCGCCGTGGTGCTCGGCCTGATCGGGATCACGCTCGTCACGGACTGGACCAGCGTCGTCCTGCGGGCCGACCGCGCGACCTGGACGAGGGCGACGCTCCTCCTCGCCGGCATGCTGGCGGTGACCAGCTGCGCCGCGGCGGCAGCGGGGATCGCCCTCTCGTGGGCATCCCGCCAGCCGAGCCTGGCTGGTCGTGACGTGCCTCGATCGTCCGTCGACTGGGCCGGCGACCTGGTGGCGGTCGCCGATCGTCTGACACGCCGTCTCGGTCCGCTCGGGCCTGCCGCCGGCCAGGTGAGTCGCTGGCTGCGGACCGGGGTGCTCGACGGCCGCTGGGGAGCGCGCCGGCACCCGTTGTGGTGGGCCGGCGGCGCCGCCGTTGCGTTCGGGTCGCTGCTGGCGGTGGCGGCGGCGCGGGAGGAGGGCTTCTCGCCGGTGCTGCCGCTCTTCCTGAGCGTCGGGGCGTGCGGCATGTTCGCGTTCCTTGTCACCGGCGGGGCGTTCCTCGGGATCGTGCGCGGCGCGACGCCGTCGAGCGGCGGCCGCCGGCGACTGATCGACGCGATGGTCGCGACGTGTGCGAGCGTGCCGGTGGCGCTGGCGTTACGAGATTCACTGTGGTGGATCGTCGGCTCCACCGGTGACCGGGCCGGGCTGGGGCAGCTCGCGATGCTCCTGACGGTGCTCGGCGGCGCGGTCTTCCTCGTCGTGCTGGCCGTCGAGACCGCGCTGGCCGTCCACGCGCGGCGCGTCACACTGTCCCCATGACCGCCACCGTTCTCGTCGAGAAGCGCAACGCGATCGTCTTCGTGACCATCAACCGGCCGGAGAAGCGCAACGCGATGGACCCGGCCACCATGGAGGCCCTGGCCGCCGCGGCCGACTCCGTCGACGCCGACCCCGAGGCCAGGGTCATGGTCCTGACGGGCGCCGGCACCGCCTTCTCCTCGGGCATGGACCTGCAGGCGTTCAGCCAGGGGGACCGCAACCGGCCGGCCGGTCGCTCTCGGTTCCCGGCGGTACCGACGTCGAAGCCGGCCATCGCGGCCGTCAACGGGCCCGCGGTGGCCGGCGGGTTCGAGCTGGTGCTGGCGTGCGACCTGGCCATCGCCGCCGAGACCGCGTCGTTCGGCCTCGCGGAGGTCCAGCGCGGGCTGTTCGCGGCCGGCGGCGGCGCCTTCCGCCTCCCCCGCATCGCCGGCCCCCGCCTCGCGATGGAGGTGCTGCTGACGGGCGATCGGATCGACGCGGCTCGGGCGCTCGAGTACGGCATCGTGAACCAGGTCGTGCCGGCCGCCGACGTGCTCGCCAGGTCGGAGGAGCTCGCCTCCCGGATCGCGGCCGCCGCGCCGCTGGGCGTCGCGGAGACGCTGACGCTCGCACGGCGCGCCTTCGACCTGCCCGAGGAGGAGCTCTGGCGGCTCAACGGCGAGGCGCGGGGTCGGGTCTTCGCGTCCGAGGATGCACTGGAGGGGGCTCGAGCGTTCGTCGAGAAGCGCGTGCCGCGCTGGACGGGTCGCTGATGGGTCGCATCAACTCTCCGTTTCGGACAGGAGTTTCCGGCTGAGTCGGTCCTCGAGCAGCACCCGCTCACCGGCGTTCTTGGTGAGCGCCAGCGCGACCGCGTCCTCCTTCGCCGCAGCCGTGTGGTCGCCGAGATCGCGAAGCAGCGCGGCGCGTGTGGCGTGGAACAGGTGATACCCGTGGAGCGGCTCCGACAGCTTCTCGACGTCGGCCAGCGCCGCCGCCGGGCCATCGAGGTACCGCCGCACGATGGCGCGGTTGAGCGCGACGATGGGCGAGTCGTCGATCTCGGCCAGCACGCGGTAGAGCAGCGAGATCTGCGCCCAGTCCGTCTCCTCCCAGCTGGGCGCCTCGCAGTGGAGGGCGGCGATCATGGCCTCGATCTGGTACCTGCCGATGCGGTGCAGACCGGCGGCTCGCTCGATCAGCGAGACGGCGCCGGCGATGGCCCGACGGTCCCACCGCGAGCGGTCCTGGTGCTCGAGCAGGACCAGCCGGCCGCCGGCGTCCAGCCGTGCCGGCCAGCGAGCCAGATGCAGCCGGATCAGCGCGAGCAGACCCAGCGGCTCCGGCTCTGCCGGGAGCATCCCGACCAGGAGGCCCGCGAGCCACTCGGCGTCCCGGGCCAGGTCGCGCCTGATCGCCATGCTTCCCGAGGTGGAGACGTAGCCCTCGTTGAAGATCAGGTAGATGACGGTCAGGACCTCGTCCAGGCGGGACGGCAGCTCGTCGGGGCCGGGAACCCGGTAGGGGACCTTGGACGTGACGATCTTGCGCTTGGCGCGCACGATCCGCTTCCCCAGCGTGGTCTCGGGGACGAGGAAGGCGCGCGCGATCTCCTCGGTCGTGAGTCCGGCCACCGCCCGCAGCGTCAGCGCCACCTGCGCGTCACGGGCCAGCGCGGGGTGGCAGCAGGTGAAGATCAGCCGCAGGCGGTCGTCGGGCTCGCGCGGGGCGCGGTCCCCGAGACCGGCGACGAGCTCCAGCTTCTTGCGGTAGACCGACTCCCTGCGATAGCGGTCCAGGGCTTTTCGGCGGGCCGTGGTCAGGAGCCACGAGGACGCGCGCTCGGGCACCCCGTCGCGCGGCCAGTGCTCCAGGGCCTCGACGACCGCGTCGGCGACCACCTCCTCGGCCAGGTCGAAGTCGCCGAGGAGGCGGACCAGGCTCGCGGTGAGCCGGCCCGCCTCCTCGCGGAAGATCCGCTCCAGCAGGAGGTACGGCTCCGGCTCAGCGTCCACGATCGAGGATCGGCCGCACCTCGACCTTGCCGTCCGGCTGCGGCATCGTCTTCACGATCGCCAGCGCCTCGTCGAGGTTGGCGACGTCGAGGATCCCGAAGCCGCCGATGGCCTCCTTGGCCTCCATCAGCGGCCGGTCCACGACGGTGTGCTTGCCGCGCTCGATGACCACGGTGGTCGCGGTGTCGGGCGACTCGAGCTGCTGGCCGCCGACCATCTTGCCGCTGGCGAACTGCTTCCCCCACCAGTCGACCACGTCGGCCATCGCCCGGTCGCGCTCCTCGGCGCTGCCGTTCGCGTACCACTCGCCCTGGGTGATCAGGAGCATGTACTTCATGGTGTCCTCCAGTGCCCCGTATGGGGTCAGTTTGATTCACCATGCAGACGAATTTCGACCCGGCGATTTGGACAGGTCCGGGCCCGGGCCGAAGGAGGCAGCGGTGACGCAAGGACACGGTCGATACACGACCAGAGAGCTCTCTCGGGAGACGTGGCCGGACTTCGAGCGGTTCTTCACCGGCGGAAACGGCTGGGACTTCTGCTGGTGCATGGCCTTCCACCGGACTCGCACACCTTCGCGTGACCGCGGGCTGCGCCGCGCCGAGCTCGGCGCGAGAAATCGGCCCGAGAAGCGCCGCCTGGTCGAGGAGGGGCGCTCGCACGGAATCCTCGTCTTCTCGGAGGGCGTGCCCGTCGGCTGGTGCCAGTTCGGGCGCCGGGAGGAGCTGCCCCGGATCGACGCAGCGCGCAAGTACCGCGCTGCCGCGGCGGGTGGGGCGCCCGCGAACCTGTGGCGGATCACCTGTTTCGCGGTCGACCACGAGCACCGGCGGCAGGGAGTCGCCGCGGCCGCCCTCGCGGCCGCGCTGCAGGCGATCGAGCGGCGAGGCGGAGGCGTCGTCGAGGCCTACCCGATCGAGACCTGGCGGCGCGGCACCATGGCGGACATGGCGACGCACGGGCCGGTGCAGATCTTCAGTCGGGCCGGGTTCGAGCCGGTCGCGCCCTATGGCGACTTCAACTGGGTGATGCGCCGGACCGTCTGACGGCGATCCGCGGTCAGTCGGGTTTCATTCCCAGCGCGAACACGAACCGGTACGTCGTGTGGAACTGCTCCCATTCCTGCTGCATGGCGGTCACCAGGTCCCGGTACTCGTGGTCACCGATGCCGAAGGCCGCCTCGAACGCGGCTCCCAGCCGGAAGAAGAGGGCGCGGCAGTCCGTCGCCATCAGGGAGCCGACGCGGCCGCCCCACTCGCCGACCTGCACGTCGAGGTCCCGCCGTCGAATGTCGATCAGGCCGGATCGTTCGAGGTGGTCGTCGAGCGCGGCCACGACGCGGCCCGCGCTGTCGAGTCCTCGCGCCGCCAGGAGCCGCTGCAGCATCTCGCACAGGCGGGTCGTCACCGGCCCTGCCGACTCGAACCATGGTGGACACTCGACCAGCTCGACCCAGCCTCCCGGCCTGACGACGCGACCCAGGTCCCGGCACACCGACGGCCACGAGTTCACCGGCACGCCCGAGATCAGGGCGCGCTGGTGGACGAAGTCGAAGCGGTCGGACGCGAAGGGCAGGCCCAGGAGCAGGTTGCCGCGCACGCAGCGGTAGGCCGGTGGCCAGGGCCGCTTGCTCGGCTCCAGGTCGAAGCCGACGACGAGCGCCCGGGGGAACTCCGCGCAGAGGTCGTAGGCCCACTGGCCCGTGCCGCTGCCCACGTCCAGGATCTCGGTGGGCTGCTCGAGCGGCGCCAGGTAGTGGGCGCCCAGGGCGGCCCGGAGCGCGTAGTGCTGGACGTCCAGGCGGTCGATCTCGTCCGGGCGGTGGGGCAGGAAGTAGGCGACGCCGTCCCGATTGGCCCGGTCCGCGGCCGCGACCTCCTCCTCGGTCGGCACCTGCAGCGACCACTCCACCGCTCCGGTCTGAGCGGCGACGCCGACGAGCGCGCGGAGGGTGCCCAGCCGCCGCTGGACCGTGGCCGGCGCGAGGCCGCGGCGGCGGAGGTCGACGGCGTAGTCGAGGACCATGCGCCTGGCCCGGTGGGGACCGGACAGCAGCCCGGCGACGGCCTCGGACGGCGATCGGCCGAGCGCGCGCGAGAAGTCCTCCAGGTCGGCGGTGTAGGCGCGGCGCGTCCGGTCGGTGCGGCCGGCCAGGAAATGAGCGAGGAGCTGCTCGGCGTCTCCGTTCCCGGCCTCCGGCGGCATGTCGAGCTCACTCTATCTCGGCCGTGCACGAGGGCGTGGTCGTGGTATGACTCGACGATGCCAGCACCGGACGCCGTCCGACGCTCCGAGCTGCGGCCGCTCGTGTCCCCCATCCCGGTCACGACGCGCCGCTACCAGGGTCCCTCGGCCCTCGCATTCAGCCCCGACGGCCGCCGGTTGGCGTTCGTGTCCGGGCTCGGCACGGAGTTCGCCGCGTGGGAAGTCGACGTCGCCGGCGGCGAGCCGGCTGAGG
>Ga0126369_10001054_pt1 | contig 18861 bp, 17 predicted proteins | sample PanSoiMetaPlot_1_FD_109646 | JGI IMG/M metagenome (GOLD analysis project Ga0126369, IMG submission 109646) | Tropical forest soil microbial communities from Panama - MetaG Plot_1 | ecosystem: Environmental > Terrestrial > Soil > Tropical forest > Bulk soil | place: Panama | collected 2016-02-17 | reverse complement strand
GGCGCTGCCGCCGCAGCGGCCCGCCGCCCGGCCGTGGCCAGGGCGGGACGGCTGATCGCCGCTGCCGCCGCGTATGCGGGGACCGGCTTCCTGACCGCCGAACTCGGGCGGCCCGAGCGCTTCGCGAACATGCTGAGGGTCGCCAAGCCGACGTCCCCGATGAGCGTCGGGTCCTGGCTGCTCGCCAGCCACTCCGGCCTGGCCACGGCCGCGGCGGCGGCCGAGCTCAGCGGCCGGCTTCGCGGCATCGGCGCGGCCGCCTCGGCGGCGTCGGCGGTCACCGGGCCGCTGCTGGCCACCTATCCCGGGGTGCTGCTGGCGAACACGGCGGTCCCGGCCTGGCACAGCGCCGCACGTGAGCTGCCCGCGCTCTTCGCCGGAGGCGCCCTGACCTCGGTCGGGGCGGCCGGGCTGGCGGCCTGGGCCTGGTCGGGCGACCTCTCCCACGCCGGCCCGGCGCAGCGGCTCGCGGTGCTCGGCGCCGCGCTCGAGAGCGCGGCCGGATTCGGCCTCGAGCACACGCTCGGCGTGGCCGGGGAGCCATACCGCACCGGCATGGGCGGCTACCTGCTACGCGGGGCCCGGGCAAGCACGCTGCTCGGCACCGGGGCCGCGCTGCTCGCCCGGCGCAGCCGGGTCGCGGCTGCGGCCGCGGCCGCGCTGCTGGTGGGCGGCGGCCTCTGCGCGAAGTTCGCCGTGCTTCGCGCGGGCGTCGCCTCGGCCAGCGACCCGAAATACGTGGTGGCTACCCAAGGCGGAGCCCGGGACCGGGGTACCGAGCGCGTGTAGCGGCTGCCGCGTCAGCTCGAGGCGATCTTCTCGCGGGTCGGCGGATCGTCGCCGCGCAGCACCTCATCGGCCCGCGCGAGCAGGGCGTCGATCGCGCCTGGTGCGGACGGCGACCCCGCCGTCGGCGACGAGGCCGGCCGCCTGCGGCGGCGCCAGGCTAGGAAGGCGAACACCACCAGGGCCAGGTAGGCCACGGTCCCGGCCACCACGAACAGGTTCCAGAACAACAGCTGCCAGCCATGCAGGGTGGTGACCTGGTAGATCAGCGGCGGTGGCACCGCCCAGGCCAGCAGGCCCCGCTCGGGCACGAAGGCCTGGTCTCCCGTGTACCACCAGGGCCAGGCACCGTAGACCGCCGCCGTGCCGATGAGCAGAGTGAAGCTGCACCAGCGGGCCCACCCTCGGCGCTGCAGTGCCACCCCGGCGAGCAGCGCGAGCAGCGGAACGATCCACACCCAGTGGTGGTCCCAGCTGATCGGGGACACGAGCACGCTCGTGATGCCGACCAGGACCATCCCGTGCACGGGCCGCCCGGCACGACTCAGCGCTGCGCCCGCCAGCAGGCCCGCCACCGCGACCGCGAGCGCGATCGGCAGCCAGATCGCCTGGGCGTGCGAGGCTCCACCGGACAATCGGGCGACCACGGCCAGCAGCGACTGGTTGACCAGGGAGTCCACGCCGCCAGTCCGGCCGGGCCTGGTGAAGTAGCCCGTCAGCCAATAGAAGGCCGATTGCCTGGGCAGCAGGATGAAGCCGACGATCACCGTGCCGAGGAAGGTCACCGTCGCCACGGCCGCTTGGCGCCTCTTGCCGGACAGCAGCAGGTACGGGATGAAGATCAGGGGCACCAGCTTGATGCCGGCCGCGATGCCGACGCCGACGCCCTGCCATCGCGTCGTCGCGGGGCGGGTGAGGTCCCACACGATGAGCAGCATCAACAGCGGCTCGATCTGGCCCAGCTGCAGGCTCTTCAGCACCGGCTCGGTCCAGAGCGCGAGTCCGCCGATGGCGAGGGCGACCCCGGCCCGGCCGATACCCCGCCTGCCCATGGCGCCAAGCGTCAGCCAGGCGGCTAGCGGGATGGCGAGCAGGCTCAGTCCGGTCATCACCCAGCGCAGTGTCGTGAGCGGAATGAACGACTGGCTTGCGAAAATGATCGCGGCGAACGGGGTGTACGTGAACTTCACGCTCGTGGCGTACTGCCAGGTGTACAGGATCGACGGCAGCTGGCGGGTAATGAGACCAGCGTCGTTGTAGACGTTCAGGTCATACCAGGTGAGCAGCTGGCCATAATGAATGGCCTGGTCAGCAAGCCAGGCCGTCAGCGAGGTGAGAAAGAACAGCGCGGCGAGGACCAGCGCGCCGAGGCGCAGCAGCCGGTCCCACGGCACCTGGCCGGCCGACCCGGCCTGCGCGTCTGCGCCGCCGTTCAGCGTCGCCCGCGCCTGCGCCTGCACGTCCTGGTCCCTCCTTGGTGCCCGCGACCGCGCTGCAAGACCGACGTTCCTCGTAGTGACGACGCGTCAAGGCGCGTTTTAGTGCCAGGTCCTCAGGTCCTGGTAGCCGCGTCCGGCCGGTTGCCGCCGGGCGGCAAGCGTGCCAGGCGCGCGCGGCCGCCCGGGCGTGGCCGGGTGGCCGACCTGGCTGACCGCTAGGTCACCGACACCACGGTACTCGATCTCGCCACGAGCTCGCCGATGACGGGCGCTCCTGGCACCTCTCCCGCCACCAGCAGGCCGCCCGAGGTCTGGGCGTCGGCCAGCAGCAGCAGTTCCTCCTCGGGCAGACCGCCCCATTCGCTGTGCGGCATGACCCACTCCAGGTTCCTGCGGCTGCCACCGGGCACATGGCCGGCCCGGACCGCCGCGCGCGCCCCGTCGATGTAGGGCACCGCCCGATGATCGATCACCGCGGTGACGCCGCTCGCCCTGGCCAGCTTGTAGGCATGCCCCAGCAGCCCGAATCCCGTCACGTCGGTGGCGCAGCGCAGGCCAGCGGCCAGCGCCGCCAGGCTCGCGTCAGAATTGAGCGTCGTCATCACCGCCACCGCCTGCTCGTTCACGTCGCCAGTGGCCTTGTGCCAGGCGTTGAGGACGCCGGTGCCGAGCGGCTTGGTCAGCGACAGCGGCAGCCCGGGCGTTCCGGCGTCGATCCGCAGCAGCCGCTCCGGATCGGCGACTCCGGTGACCGCCATGCCGTACTTCGGCTCGGCATCGTCGATGCTGTGACCGCCGGCGACGTGGCAACCAGCCCGCTCGGCGATCTCCAGGCCCCCGGCGAGCACCTCTGCAGCCAGGTCGGGCCCGAGCCTGTCCCGCGGCCAGCCGAGCAGGTTGAGCGCGACGAGGGGGGCACCGCCGACGGCGTAGACGTCGGAGAGCGCGTTGGCCGCCGCGATCTGGCCGAAGGTCCGGGGATCGTCGACCACCGGGGTGAAGAAGTCCGCTGTCGCCACGATCGCGCGGCCTGGGCCGAGCAGCACCACGGCGGCGTCGTCCCCGTGCTCCACCCCGATCAGCAGGTCGGCGGGCCTGTGCGCGGGAATCAGCCTGGCCACCGCCTCCTCAAGCTCACCGGGCGGGATCTTGCAGGCGCAGCCGCCACCCCGGGCGAACTGGGTGAGCCTGACCCGCGACGGCATGCCCGCACTCTAGCCAGCGCAGGCCGGGCGCGCTTGCGCCAAGGGCAGCCGCGTGGTGGCATATCGGACAGGTGGAACACGGACGGCGGAGGGCGCGGTGACCACGACTACTGACATCTTGCGTGAGCGAGCGGCCATCGAGGCTGAGGAGGCCGGCCGCACCATGTGCGACCTGCTGGAAGCCACCGCAGCCGAGCATGGCGAACTGCCCGCCTACTCCGACCGGGATCCCGGCGGCCAGTGGCAGACACTGACCTGGCGGCAGTTCCGCGACGAGGCGCTACGGCTCGCGGCGGGCCTGGTGCGGCTGGGCCTGGCACCGGGGGAGCGGGTAGCCATGATGCTCCCGAACCGGATCGAGCACCTGCTCGCCGACCAGGCGGTGCTGCACGCCGGCGGGGTGCCTGTCACGTTCTACGCGACGCTGGCGCCCGACCAGATCAGGTACGTGGCCGCCGACTGCGACGTGCGTATCGCGGTGCTCGACGGGACCAGTGAGGTCGCCCGATGGCAGCCGCTTCTTGACGACCTGCCGGGCATCACCAGGATCATCGTCCGCGATGCGGCGGCGTGCCCGGCTGCCGAGCCGTTCCTGAGCTGGGCCGCGTTCACCGAGCTTGCCGGGCAGGCCGCCGACACGGACGCCGCGGACGAGGTACACCGCCGGGTCGAGGCACTGAGCCCGGCGGACCCCGTGACGCTGCTGTACACGTCGGGGACGACCGGGAACCCCAAGGGCGTCATCATCACGCACGGCAGCGTTCTGTATGAATGCACAGCCGGCATGGCAAACGGGACTCTCGGCAAGCACGTGCGGTGGGTGTCTTACTTGCCGCTGGCCCACATCGCCGAGCGGATGTTCTCGATCTACGGTGCCGCCTACGGCGCAACCCACTCGTACTTCTGCCACAACGCGGCGACCGAGCTGATCGGGACCGTCGGCGAGGTGGAGCCGACCGCGTTCTTCGGCGTGCCGCGGGTCTGGGAGAAGATTCAGGCCGGCATCACCGCGCTCCTCACCGCCGAGCAGGACGAGGCCAAGCGGGCTGCCGTCGCCCGGGCGATGGACGTGGGCAGGCGGTACGTGGAGAGCTGCCAATATGGGCATGCCACGTCCGCCGAGCTGGCAGCCGAGTTCGCCGCGGCCGACGCGGCCGTGCTCGGGCCGATCAGGAGCCTGCTGGGGCTGGGCGAGGCCACGGTCACGCTGAGCGCTGCCGCGCCGTTGCCGCCCGACGTCGGCGCATTCTTCGCCGGGCTGGGCATGAAGCTCATCGACGTGTACGGGATGACCGAGACCACCGGAGCGTTCACCGCGAACACCTCGGCCACCTTCAAGCTCGGCACCGTAGGCCGGCCCCTGCCCGGGATAGAGGTCAGGATCGCCGAGGACGGGGAGATCCTGTGCCGGGGTCCGCTCAACACGCCCGGATACCTGAACCTGGCCGAGCAGAGTTCCGCGCTGGTAGACGGGGACGGCTGGCTGCACACGGGGGACATCGGATCGATGGACTCCGACGGGTTCGTCTCGGTGGTTGACCGCAAGAAGGAGCTGATCATCACGTCGGGCGGAGAGAACATCTCGCCTGCGGCGGTGGAGAGCGCGCTCGTCGCCCACCCGCTGATCGGGCAGGCACTCGCATTCGGCGACCGGCGCAGGTTCGTGGTCGCGCTGCTCACGCTTGACGGCGAGGTCGCACCGGCCTGGGCCAGGTCACGCGGGGTCGAGGGCTCGCTCGCCGAGCTCGCCGAGAACGAGGTCGTGCTTGGCGCGGTGGCGGAGGCCGTGGCGGCGGCGAACGAGCACCTGGCCCGGGTGCAGCAGGTGAAGCGGTGGCGGCTGCTCCCGGTGGAGTGGACGGCCGAGAGCGAGGAACTGACACCGACGCTCAAGCTCAAGCGCCGGGTCATCCACCGCAAGTACGCCGATGTGATCGACGCGCTCTACGCCGAGTCGGAGTAACTGCGCTCTTGCCGCATCGATGTGGCAGCGATGCTGCTGGAGCGACACCGCTGGCACATCGATGGTGCTTGGGCTGCGGGTAGGGTCGGCTCCGGAGGCGTCTGGGTTCCTGGTGGTCCCCCCGGTCTTCAAAACCGGCGGGCGGCGCGCCGCGTCGCCGGCGGGTTCGATTCCCGTCCGCCTCCGCCAGCACGGCCGAGCGTCAGGGCGTCCCCGGGAATGTGTCCTGTTCGGCGGCTCCCAGCGGGCCATGGTCCTCGGGTTCGGGCGGGTACTGGGACGGGAACAGGCCCTGGCCGGGCACGAACCTGCTCACCGTGGGCGCGTTGGGCGGGGCGGCGGCACTCCACGGGTAGCTGGTGCCCTGGTAGCTGCTCGGCTCGTAGCCGCCGGGCGGCGCCGTCGCGGGCGAGCCAAGCCCGGGCACGCCGGCAAGGTCACCGGGACTGATGATGCCGCCGTCGCCGAACCGCACGTGGTCCCGGTAGGAGCCGATCGAGAACCGGCCGAGCGCGAGCGCAGCGAAGAAGACCATGGCCGCGCCGATGCCGTCGAAGAAGGCGAGGTAGGTCAGCGCAGCCCCCCGCATGGAGGTGGCGAACGCGGAGCCGATCAGCACGCCCGATCCGAGGCTGGCGGGCATGATCACGACCGCGGCGCCGCCCACGATGAACCAGCCGCCGCCGAGGGCTGCGACAAGGCCCGCCATGCCGCCAAGACCCCGGCTGCGCGTGAGGATGATCACGAGCCCGCAGAGCGCGACGACGGCGCCGGGCACGGCGGACAGGTACAGCCTGCCCGGGGTGGATTGCCAAGCGGTGTCCGGCGTGAAGCCGAAGTGCAGGTAGGGGCCGATGTAGGGGGCGAGGCCACCCCAGGCGCCGAGCAGCAGCAAGATCAGCCCGCTCACGCTTCCCCTGCTCCTTGGTGTTGGCGGGTAACCGGCCATGTCGTTGCTCACCTTCCGCGCGCGCAATGGGTCCAGCCTGGCACAAACTCGTGCACTATGGTGCGGTTGACGCCGCGCAGGTCCCGGCGCCGTGACGGCGGTATGGTCGCGATCGTGGACGATCCGCGCTCCCGGGTGCCGCGGACAGACGCGGTGCTTGCCGATCCGCGCCTGCGCGCCGCCGAGCCGCGCCTGGGCAGGTCCCTGGTGCGGGACGCGGTGCACCGGGCTCAGCAGCAGGCGAGGGACGGGACGATCCCGCCCGAGGACGTCGCCGACGCGGCGGTGGCCGCCCTGCCGCCGGTCGCCGCCTCGCTGACTCAGGTGCTCAACGCCAGCGGCGTGCTGCTGCACACCAACCTGGGCCGGGCACCGCTATCGGCCGCGGCCAGGGAAGCCCTCCTGGCTGCCGCCGGGTGCACCGACCTCGAGCTGGACCTGCAGACGGGGCGGCGCGGACGGCGGGCTGCGGGGATGCTCGACGCCCTCGCCCGCGCGGCGCCAGACGCGCAGGCGGTGCACGTGGTGAACAACAACGCGGCCGCGCTGGTCCTGGCCGCGACCGCGCTCGCAGCGGGGCGCGAGATCGTGGTCAGCCGCGGCGAGCTGATCGAGATCGGGGACGGCTTCCGGCTGCCCGAGCTGCTCACCAGCACGGGCGCGCGGCTGCGCGAGGTGGGCAGCACGAACCGGACGCACCTGGCCGACTACACGGAGGCGGTCGGTCCGGGCACCGGCTTCGTGCTCAAGGTCCATCCGTCCAACTACCGCATCGACGGCTTCACGAACGAGGTCACGGTGTCCGAGCTCGCCGGGCTCGGCGTAGACGTCGTCGGCGACATCGGATCGGGCCTTCTCGCCCCGCACCCCGCGCTGCCTGCCGAGCCTGACGCGACCACGTGGCTGCGGGCAGGCGCCGCGCTGGTGACGGCCAGCGCGGACAAGCTGCTCGGCGGCCCGCAGGCAGGGCTGCTGCTCGGCCGGGCCGACGTGATCGGCAAGCTGGCCCGGCACCCACTCGCACGCGCGCTGCGCATCGACAAGCTGACTGCCGCGGCGCTTGAGGCGACCGTGGCCGGCCCGGCCGTTCCGGTGCAGCGCTCGCTCGACGCACTCGACCTAACCCTCAGGACGGAAAGGGTCGCGGCCCTGCTCGCCGCGGCGGGAATCGACGCCAGGCCGGTGCTCACCCGGGCTGCGGTCGGCGGGGGCGGTGCTCCGGGGATCACGTTCGCGAGCTCGGCGGTGAGCCTCCCCCAGGGCCTGGCCGTGCCGCTGCGCTGCGGAACCCAGGTGCGGGCGGGCCTGATGCCTGCGGTTGTGGGCCGGATGGCAGAGGGGCGGCTGCTGCTCGACCTGTACGCCGTCGACCCGGCCGACGACCATCGCCTCGCGGCGGCCGTCCTTTCCGCGGCCGGCCAGCCAGTCGCTGGCCCCGCCGATGGCGGGTCCTGATCCGCGCCGGAGGTAACACGCTCATGCAGGTGATCGCCACGGCCGGGCACGTCGATCACGGCAAGTCCGCACTGCTGCGAGCCTTGACCGGGATGGAGCCGGACCGCTGGGCCGAGGAGCGCCGCCGCGGCATGACCATCGACCTAGGCTTCGCCTGGCTGCGGCTGCCGTCCGGACAGTCCGTCGCATTTGTCGACGTGCCAGGTCACGCGAGGTTTGTGCCGAACATGCTGGCCGGTGTGGGCCCGGTGCCCGCCGTGCTCTTCGTCGTGGCCGCTGACGGCGGATGGATGCCCCAGTCAGCCGAGCACCTGGCCGCGATCGACGCGCTCGGCATCTCCCGCGGCATCCTCGCCGTCACCCGCAGCGACCTCGCCGACCCGGGCCCGGCCACGCGGAAGGCGCTCGCCATCATCGGCCGGTCCAGCCTCGGCCAGGTTCGGGCCGTCGCGGTGAGCGCCGTGACCCGGGCCGGGCTGGCCGAGCTGGCCGATGAGCTCGCCGCGCTCACAGCGAGCCTGCCCGACCCGGATCCGGGCGCGCCGGTCCGGCTGTGGGTGGACCGGGCGTTCACTATCACCGGCAGCGGAACCGTGGTGACCGGCACCCTGCCCGCCGGAACCCTGCGCCGGGGGGACGGACTGCTCGTCACGCCGTCGCTGCGCCCGGTGCGGATCCGCGGGCTGCAGTCACTCGGCGAGCCGGTCGCCGAGATCACTGGCGTGGCCCGGGTGGCGCTCAACCTGCGCGGGGTCGAGCCCGGCGACCTGGCCCGCGGGATGGCGCTGGTCAGGCCCGGCCAGTGGACGCTGACCAGGCTCATCGACGTCCGGATCGCGACACCCAGACCTGGGCCGGAACCACCCGCGGCGGTGACCGTGCACGCGGGCTCGGCCCGGACGCCGGCCCGGGTCCGCATGCTTGCGGCCGCTGGCCCTGGCACGGGCGGCGGCCCGGCCCTGGCCAGGCTGACGCTGCGCGATCCGCTGCCGCTGCACGTCGGGGAGCGAGTGCTGCTGCGCGATCCGGGCGCCGCTGCTGGCAGCCTCGGCAGCGCCGACGCCGCCATCTGGCCAGGCCTAGCCGGGGCGATAGTGCTCGATGTGCTCCCGCCGCCGCTGCGGCGCCGGGGGGCGGCGGCCGCGAGCGCCGACGAGCTCGCGTCCTGGCCGGACCGCCCCACCGCCGCCGAGATCCTGCGCAGGCACAAGCTGCTGGGCGCGGCCACGCTGACCGAGATGGGCGTGACCGACCTGCCTGAACCGGTGGTGCCCGGCTGGCTGGCAGATCCGGCGCACCTGGCCGCGCTGACCCGCCAGCTAGCCCGGGTCGTCGGCGCGCACGCGGCGGCCAAGCCGCTGGCCCCCGGGATGCCGGTCGATGCCGCCTGTGCAGCGCTCGGCCTGCCCGACAGGCGACTGGTGCCACGCCTGCTCAGCCCTCAACTCCGGGTTCGGGACGGGCTGATCAGCGCCGATCCCGGTGCGGCGGCCGATGACCTGCCCGCGCAGGTTGCCTCCGCGGTCACGGCCGTCATGGCCGACCTGGCGGCCAGCCCATTCAGCGCGCCAGACGCGGCCCGGCTGGCCGAGCTCGGCCTGGACCGCAAGGCGGTTGCCGCCGCGGCCAGCCGCGGCGCCCTGCTGCGCATCAGTGACCAGGTTGTCCTTGGTCCTGGGGCGGACCTGCGGGCCGCGCAGATCCTGGCCGGCCTGCCCCAGCCGTTTACCGCGGCCCAGGCACGCGAGGCGCTCGGCACCACCAGGAGGACGCTGATTCCCTTGCTCGAATACCTGGACCGGGCCGGGCTCACCCGCCGACTGCCCGATGACCGCAGGGAGCTGCGGTCTGCCAGCGGTCGCTGACTACGAGCCCCGCGGGAACCTTGTCGCGCTCCATGACGCCGCCTCCGGCGGGGGCCTGTCGGAAGCGATCCACCGGGCAATGGCCAGGCCGGTGGCGGGGGCGTTGAGAATGCCGGTGCGGAAGTGGCCCGATGTCAGCCAGGCGTTGACGGTCCCTGGCAGCCGGTCGATGACCGGCCTGCGATCGGGATGTCGTGGCCGGAAGCAGCACCACTGGTGCGACACGCCTACGTTCACCAGGCCCGGCAGGGCCGCGCGCAAGCTGGCCATGATCATGTCGATCACCTCCTCGCGCACGGCCGGGCTCTCGTCGCCGTAGTCGAAGGTGCCCCCAACGAGCAGGCGTCCGTCCTCGAGCGGCGTCGCTACCGGGGCGACCGTGCACGGAAGCTGCACGGTCGTCGGCTCGGTCACGAGCAGATGGCCCTTCACGCGATCGGAAGGGATCTCAATCTCAAGCCCGTCGAGCACGGGAGGCTGCCCGGTTGCGAACACCACGGCGCCTGGCGTGATGTCTCCGGCCGAGGTGGACACGCCGATGATCTGGTCGCCGCGCATCCGCACCGCGGTCGCGGCCACCCCGGTCGCCACCGCGGGCAGTTCCTCCGCCAGCGCGAGCAACGCCCGCAGCGGGTTGACCCGGGCCTGGTGCCTGATCAGCGCGCCGCCAAGGCGCCAGGCCAGCCCGGGCACGAGCGCGGAGATCTGCCCGGCGTCGAGCCACTCGATGTTCTTCGGCTGATGGGCCGCGAGCCCGCCCGAGTCAGGCGCCAGGCCGATCCAGTCGAGCTCCACCAGGCCCAGCCCTTCCTGGCTGAGCTGGTCAAGGTAGCGCCACCGTTCCAGGCTCGCCCGCTCGAGATCGAGGAAGGTGTCCGGATCGCTCCATTGGTGCGGCTCGGGGATCAGCAGTCCACTGGCGCCTCCGGTGGCGCCGGACCCGAGCCTGCCCGCCTCGATCAACTGCACCGAGCCGAGTCCCGCGTCCCGTAGCGCGGCCGCGGTCGCCACGCCGAGTATCCCGCCTCCCACCACGAGCACATCGGGCCGCGGCAGGGTGATCTCGCCCGCGCCGCGGCCGAGCGACGTGCGCTGCTCGGCGCTGAGCTGCTCGCGCCAGATCGTGCCGGTCACCGTCATGGCCTGTCCTCGGTCGCGCCCGCCGGGAAGGAATCGTCCCCGGGTATTGCTGTGTATGGTGTCGCAGGGTCTGGGTCTACGCTAGGCGGTCGAGGAGGTGGGGGAGTGCTCGCCGATTCGTTTGGGCGCGTGGCCACCGACCTCCGGGTGTCGCTGACCGACAGGTGCAACCTGCGGTGCAGCTATTGCATGCCTCCGGAGGGTCTCGACTGGCTGCCCGGCCCCGACCAGCTCACCGATGACGAGCTGGCCAGGCTGCTTGCCATCGCCACCGGCCGGCTCGGGATCACCGAGGTCAGGTTCACCGGCGGTGAGCCGCTCCTGCGCCGTGGCCTGGTAGACATCGTGGCCCGCACCGCGGCGCTCGTGCCGCGCCCCGAGATCTCGCTCACCACCAACGGAATCGGACTGGCCAGGCTGGCCCGGCCGCTCCGGGAAGCCGGGCTGGACCGGATCAACGTGTCACTCGACACGCTCGACGCGCAGGTATTCCAGGTCATCGCCAAGCGCGACAGGCTGGCCGACGTGCTGGCCGGCCTGGCTGCGGCCGCTGCCGCTGGCCTGGCCCCGGTCAAGGTCAACGCGGTCTTGCTGCGCGGCGTCAACGATCACGAGGCCGCTAGCCTGCTGCGATTCTGCCTCGACCACGGTTACCAGATGCGGTTCATCGAGCAGATGCCGCTCGATCCGCAGCACGGCTGGCGCCGGGAGGACATGGTCACCGCCGACGAGATACTGGCCATGCTCTCGGCCTCGTTCTCGCTGACTCCCGACGATCCAGGCAAGCGCGGATCGGCGCCCGCCGAGACCTTCCATATCGACGGCGGCCCGGCCAGGGTCGGCGTGATCGGCTCGGTCACCAGGCCGTTCTGCGCCGCCTGCGACCGGGTCCGGCTGACCGCCGATGGCCAAGTCCGCAACTGCCTGTTCGCAACCCAGGAAAGCGACCTGCGCACGCCGCTGCGCGGCGGGGCTGACGACGAGACCATCGCGCAGGCCTGGCGGCGCGCCGTCGCGGGCAAGCTCCCCGGGCACGGCATCAACGACCCCGGCTTCCTGCAGCCAGCCCGGCCGATGTCCGCCATCGGCGGCTGACCAGGAGAGCCTGCATGGCCCGGCGCGGAGCCGACGCCGATGCCGACGCCGACATGCCGCCACCGGTCCGCGCATGGGCGGCGATCGTTCTAGCCGGAGGCCGGGGCGTCAGGCTCGGCGGCGCCGACAAGCCGGGGCTGGTCCTTGGTGGCCGGACGCTCGTCGCCGCGGTCGCCGCCGCCGCAGCCGCTGCCGGGGCCTGCGACATCATCGTCGTGGGGCCGCCGAGGCCCGAGCTGGCTGCGGCTGTGCCGCTGGCTAGGTGCGTAAGCGAGGAGCCCGCACGCTCCGGGCCGGTCCCGGCGCTGCGAGCGGGCCTGGCCATCGTGACCGCGCCATGGATCGCCCTGCTCGCGGCTGACCTGCCGTTCCTGCGCGACCGTCATCTGCTGGCGCTGCTGCAGGCCGCCGGTCCTGTCGGCGGAGCTGCACTGGCGGACGCCGACGGCACACCGCAATGGCTGGCCAGCTGCTGGCGGGCGGGCACGCTGCGGACGGCACTGGCCCGATACCACGGCAGCTCACTGCGTGGCTTGCTTGCACCGCTGCGGCCGGTCATGGTCCGGATCAGCGAGCCTGGCGAGCCACCCGCCTGGCTCGACTGCGACACTGCGCAGGACCTGGCGATCGCACAGACCTGGGCAGCCGGCACCGGCCTGCCCCGAGAGGGGACCCGATGACCACCATGGGCGACTGGATCGACGCGGCATGCGCGGAACTGGGCATCGGTGCCGAGATCGCCGACCAGCGGCTGATCCTTGACCTGGCCAGGGAGGTCGCGCACCGGGTGGACCGGCCCGCTGCGCCGCTGACCGCGTTCCTGCTCGGCGTCGCAGTGGGCGGCGGGCAGCAGTTGCCGCAGGCAGCCGACAGGCTGCGCGCACTCGCCGCCGCCTGGGAGAGTAACGTCAACTCTGGTTGACGAACCTGCATGTCGTCAACTAATATTGACGACATGTCAGGGGAAGCTCAGCTCGCCGCCGCGGCAAGCGGCGCAGACCCGGCCGAGGGGCTGCGCGCCGCCCGAGCGCTACGCGAGCTCGCCGAGCGGCTGGAGGCGTTGCAGGTCGGCAATGCCAGAGCGCATGGCTGGTCGTGGGCGGAGATCGCCTTCTTCCTCGGCGTCAGCAAACAGGCCGTGCACAAGAAGCACGCCGACCGGATTCCACCAGGCTGAGCCGGAACGCGCCGGGAGAGGAGGCCAGCGGTGTTCGAGAGGTTCCAACACAACACCAGGCGGGCGGTGGTCCGCGCCCGAAACGAAGCGATCCGCGCTGGCCAGAGCCAGCTGGGCTGCGAGCACCTGCTGCTCGGCCTGCTCGCCGAGCCGGGCCCTGCGGCGGCGGCGATGACCGCGGCCGGCCTTGACGTCGCCGCGCTGCGCGAGCAGCTCAGCCACCACGACGATCAGCCAGAGCCAGACCGGCTGGACGCCGACGCACTCGCGTCTGTCGGCATCGACCTTGACCAGGTCCGGCGTGCTGCCGACGCGGCGTTCGGGCCGGGCGCACTGGACCGGGCTGGCAGACGCCCGACCGGCCGACCCGGCCGGGTGCGCCTCACGCCGGAGGCGAGCCAGGCGCTCGGGCTAGCCCGGCAGGCAGTCTCGGTGTCAGGGCACCGCGAGATCACCGGCGGGCACGTGCTGCTCGGGATTATCGACCAGGGCCGCAACCGGGCACTCGGCCTGCTGGACGCCTGCGCGGTCGATACGGCGGGGCTCCGGGCCGACGTGCTCAGCCGGCTGTCGGCGGTCACCTGACCGCCGAAGCTGCACCGGCGTCGCGCGCCACCGACAACTTAGCGGTAGCGCTGAAGCGTCTTTCAGGGCGGAATCGGCAGCGGGAGGATCGGTGGCGGCAGGCACGGACGCCGAGTTCACCGAGTTCGTGCACGCACGGTCCGCGAACCTGCTGCGGCTGGCAGTGCTGCTGACCGGGGATCGGGCGGACGGAGAAGACCTGCTGCAGACCGCTCTCGCGAAGGCGTACCGGTCATGGTGGCGTGTGCGAGACCCAGGACGAGCCGAGGCCTACGTCCGCCGGACGCTCGTCACGAGCGTGATCTCCTGGCGGCGACGCGGCGCGGCCCGAGAGTCCGCCACGGACCGGGTGCCGGAACGCCTGGTGGCCGACCAGTCGGCGCAGGTCATCGACCGTGAGGTGATGCGCCAAGCGCTGCGGTCGCTGAGTCCGGGCCAGCGGACGGTACTGGTCCTGCGGTTCTTCGAGGACTTGTCCGAGTGGCAGACGGCGGAGCTGCTGGGGTGCTCCGTGGGAACGGTGAAGAGCCAAACCGCGCGCGGCCTGGCGATGCTACGCCGCCGGATCGGCCAAGCGGGGGAGCGGCTGGGGAGCGACACATGAACACGCTGGAAGACCAGTTGCGGGAGCACTTCCGCCAGGAAGCATCCGAGATGGAGGTCGCGGACCCGTTGCCAGGGGTGCTCGCGTTGGTGCGGCGCACCCGGCGCCGGAACCGGACCGGGTCGGCGGTCGCGGCGGCGGTCGTCGTCGCGCTGGCCCTCGGCGCCATCCCCGTCTGGCGGTCGGTGACCAGGCCGTCGGCCGACCACGACGCGACCGTCCGGCCGTTCAAGGTGCTGACCCGGACGAACCTGCTGGGCCTCGGACCGCCGAATCTGATGGCCGCCGTGCCGGGCGGGGTGTGGCTGGGCACCTGGAACCTGGGCAAGATCTTCCGCGTCGACGCCCGCACCGGCCGAGTCACGGCCCGGATCAGCGACGGCGGGCCGTATGCCGGTCCCTACTCCATGGCTTACGGCGCTGGGTCGCTGTGGGTGACGGGCTTCCGGGACAGCAACCTGCAGCGGCTGGATCCGGCCACCGGTCACCAACTGGCTCGGATCCACCTGCCGACCGCAATCCGGGATGTGGCGGTGGCTGACGGCTACGTGTGGGTCACGTGTTGGGGACCTGGGCCCCATGCGACGCACGGCAGCAAATACCGGAACCGGCTCATCAAAATTAGCCCGGTGACTAATCGGATTGTGGCGTCTCGGTGGCTGCCGAGCAACGGCGGACCCGGTGGCATGATGGTCGCCGGGAGCCGGACCGCGATCTGGCTCTACAACGATGGGAGCTCCAGGGTACTGGCCGTCAACCCGGCCAACCTGCGGCCAATCGGCTCAGCCGGCACCGGCGCCGCGCAGAATGCTCCGGCCCTGGCTGCGGGGGGGCGGTGGGCGTGGGTGCTGATCGACGGCACTGTCCAGCGGATCAGTCGGCCACCGTCGACCGTCTCGCAGCGCGTGGAACTCTACCCACTGCCGGACATCGGGCAGCTGAACCTCGGCCCGCAAGCGATCTCGTCCGGGCCAGGCGGGACGTTGTGGGCCGGAGGGCCAGGGTTGTACCGGATCGACCAGGCGACGATGCGCTTCACGCGGATCAGGGGTTTCGGCGCGGTCGACAACGTCGCCGCCATCGGCCAGACCCTCTGGGTGGAGACCGATGATGACTTCCTGTACCAGCTTGCCCTGAATCACCCCAGCGCGTTCCCGGCGGTGCCAAACGTTGTGGGCATGCCCGTGCATGCCGCACGGCAGCTGCTCATTCGCGAGGGCTTCGCGGTGCGGGTCTTCCGACAGCCAGGCCCGAAACCACGTGGGCCTGTCTTCTTCCAAGATCCCGCAGCCGGCACCCTGCTTCCTGCCCGGGCCACCGTGACGATCTTCATCATGGCGCGCTAGGCAGCCGACTTGCTGGCCGCCCACGCCACCTGATCACGGTCGCAACTCGTGCCATCTGTTCCCCTTGCCATCCGCACTTGAACGATATATCGTTGAGCCATCGTGAAATTCAAAGTTACATCAGGAGGCTATCGATGAACGAGCGAGACCATCACCACGGGCACCGCGGCCCCGGCGGCCGCGGGGAGCGGATCAAGGTCCGTAGGCCCCCATTTCCAAGCGACCCCGACTACGGCGACGACGATCAGGAATTCGCCGGGCCGGTCGCATACGCACGCATGCGCGGGTTCGGCCCGCCGTTCCCTGGCTTCTTCGGACCTGGCATGCATGGCGGGCCCGCTGAGTTCGCTGCGTGGCCACGTGGCCGCGGCAGGCGGGGCGGACGCGCGCGGCGCGGTGACGTGCGGGCTGCTGCGCTCGCACTGCTGGCCGAGAGCCCGATGAACGGCTACCAGATCATCCAGCAGATCAACGAGCGCAGCGGCGGCCTCTGGCGCGCGAGCCCGGGCTCTGTCTACCCGGCCCTGGCACAACTCGAGGACGAGGGCCTCATTGAGCAGCAGGGCGGAGAGCGCGGACGGCGCGCCTACCAGCTGACCGAGCAGGGCCAGCAGTACGTCGCCGAGCACCGTGACGAGCTGAACGAGCCCTGGGCGGCCATGACCAGCAGCGCTGCCAGCACCATGATCGACATGCGCACGGTGGTCCATCAGGTCCACCTGGCCGCGGGGCAGGTCGTCAGCGCCGGAACCGATTCGCAGGTGGCACGAGCCCGCACGGTCCTCACCGAGGCCCGGAAGGCGCTGTACCGCATCCTGGCGGAAGACGACGAGGCCCCGGACGCCGAGCGTGGCTAGGCTCGATCTGGTGAGGTCCACTGGTGCCGGGGCCGCCACCGCAAACGGCGAGGCCTTGGCTGAGGCTCCGGTCATTACGGTCACGGGCCTGACCAAGCGCTACGGCGACATCGAGGCGGTTCGCGGCATCGACCTGGCCGTCCGCAGGGGCGAGACTTTCGGCTTCCTCGGCCCGAATGGCGCGGGCAAGACGACCACCATCAAGATCTTGTGCACCCTGGCGACGGCCACGTCAGGAACGGCCACGGTGGCGGGCTTCGACACCGCGACGCAGCGCGACCAGGTCAGGCGCAACATTGGCCTGGTGTTCCAGGACACGACGCTGGACAACTACCTCACCGCCAAGCAGAACCTGAGGTTCCACGCCGAGCTGTACGGCGTGCCCAAGGCGGCTCTGCCAGCCCGCATGCGGCAGGTGCTCGACATGGTGGGCTTGTGGGACCGCAAGGACAGCCTCGTCGCCACCTACTCCGGCGGCATGCAGCGCAGGCTGGAGATCGGCCGCGGCCTGCTGCACGCGCCGCATGTGCTCTTCCTCGACGAGCCGACGATCGGGCTGGACCCGCAGACCAGGTCCTCGATCTGGACCTACATCAACGAGCTAAAGCAGCGCGAGGACATCACGATCTTCCTCACCACTCACTACATGGACGAGGCGGAGAACTGCGACCGGATCGCGATCATCGACCACGGCAGGATCGTCGCGATGGACACGCCGGCGGCGCTCAAGGCCAGCGTCGGCAAGGACCGGGTGCAGCTCCACACGGCGAACGACCAGGCTGCGATCGCCGCGCTGCGTACGGTGTTCGGCATCGATGCCGCGATGCACGAGGAATCGGTGACGTTCTCGGTCGCCGCGGGGGAGCAGTTCGTGCCCCGCCTGTTCGCCGAGCTCGGCGTGCCGATCCGGGCGGTCAGCGTGTCCCGCCCGTCACTGGACGACGTCTTCATGTCCTACACGGGCAGGACGATCAGGGACGCCGAGGCCTCGGCCTCCGATGCCATGCGCCAGATGGCGGCTCGATTCCGGGGGAGGCACTGAACCGATGGCAACGAAAAGCACCGCGCCTGCGGCAACCGAGGCCGACACGACGGTCAGCGAGCCGGCGATCGTCGAGTCGATCAGGGTGGCCGTGCCTGAGCCGGGTGCGCGCCACGAGCTGCGGGCCGCGGGCATCGTCTGGCGGCGCGAGCTGATCAGGTTCCGCGCCGATCGGCTCAGGGCGGTCACGTCACTGGTCCAGCCGTTCTTGTTCCTGTTCATACTCGGAACCGGCCTTTCCGCGCTGGCTCGCGCCGGAATGCCGTCCGGCATTGACTTCAAGACGTTCATCTATCCCGGCGTGCTCGCGATGTCGGTGCTGTTCACCGCGATTTTCTCGGCCGGCTCGATCGTGTGGGACCGGGAGTTCGGGTTCCTACGGGAGATGCTCGTCGCCCCGGTCAGCAGGGGCTCGATCGTGGTCGGCAAGTGCTTGGGCGGCGCGACAATCGCGACCTTCCAGGGCCTGATCTTCCTCGCTCTGGCCGGATTCGCGCACGTGCCATACAGCCCCGTGCTGCTGCTGACGCTGGCCGGGGAACTGGCGCTGCTGGCCTTCACGCTAACCGCGTTCGGCGTGATGATGGCGGCCAGGATCACGCAGTTCCAGGCGTTCATGGCGCTGACCCAGATGCTGGTCATGCCGCTGTTCTTCATGTCCGGCGCGCTCTACCCGCTCGGCGGGCTGCCGCGCTGGCTGACGGTGCTGACCAGGCTCGACCCGCTCACCTACGTCGTGGGCCCGATGCGGCAGGCCGTGTTCGCGCACCTGAACCTGCCGCCTGGCTTCACCCAGCGACTTGCGCCTGGGCTGACCTGGGCCGGATGGCCGGTGCCGCAGTGGCTATCCCTGGGCATTGTCGCCGTGATGGGCCTCAGCCTGATGGGCGTGGCGATCGTCCAGTTCCGCCGCACCGAGTAGCCGGCGACACAGGGCCCAGTCGGCGAGCAAAGAGCGGGCACGGCCCACTCGGCGAGCAAAGAGCGACATTGGGGGGTTCCGGGGGGTCTCCCCCCGGGAACATACTGCGAGCCATTGGCGAGCCCGGCGAGGTCGGCGAGCATAGAGCGACATTGGGGGGCTCCGGGGGGTCTCCCCCCGGGAACATACTGCGAGCCATTGGCGAGCCCGGCGAGGTCCGCGAGCATAGAGCGACATGGGGGTCCGGGGGGTCTCCCCCCGGGAACATACTGCGAGCCATTGGCGAGCCGACGAGGTTCGGCGAGCATAGAGCGACGCCGGGTGGCTACGGGGGCAAACCACCCGGCGTCGCATTCATCGGCGCTCCGACGGGGGCCCGGAACGCCGGCAACGGTGCCCCAGCGGGGGACCAGAGCACCGGTAAGCATGTT
>Ga0126369_10001052_pt1 | contig 18871 bp, 9 predicted proteins | sample PanSoiMetaPlot_1_FD_109646 | JGI IMG/M metagenome (GOLD analysis project Ga0126369, IMG submission 109646) | Tropical forest soil microbial communities from Panama - MetaG Plot_1 | ecosystem: Environmental > Terrestrial > Soil > Tropical forest > Bulk soil | place: Panama | collected 2016-02-17 | reverse complement strand
CGGAGATGTCACCAACAATGATCCAGCCCGCGGAGCGGGCTCATCGTGCTAATTGATCGGTGACCTGGGGTTCCGTCCCGATAAATCGGGACTCCACCCCAGGCTCTATGCCATCGTGCGCTCCGCGCACTTTTGGTCGGTCAAGTATGTCATTGCCGTTAGAACGGTTGACGATCACCTTATGGTGCCCGGCACGCCGGGCTAAAGCGGTGTGAATAAGAAACATCAGACACTACCATTGCCGGGAGCGCACTGAATTGCAAAACTGCTAGTTCGAGATTATTGTGACCCGCGAGTTCCTGAATTCGAAACCCTAATCTTCGATTGAGTCATTCAAAGAAACTTTATTACCGAGAGCCTGCATGAAAAAACTGTTCAACTACATCACTGCGGCGTTTTTTCTTTCGCTGGTCCTGGCCGGCAGCGCGTTCGCTCAGAATCGCGTGAAGACCGCGGCCGGCGTTGTCGAAGGCGCTTCTGATAGGAACACCGGCGTCCGTTCTTTCAAAGGCATTCCGTTCGCCCAGCCGCCGGTGGGCGCTTTGCGCTGGCAAGCGCCGCAACCAGTCAACCACTGGGAGGGTGTGCGCGAAGCGGATCAATTCGGTCCGCGCTGTATGCAGAATCCGATCTTTGGTGACATGGGATTTCGCTCGAACGGGATGAGCGAAGACTGTCTTTATCTGAATGTGTGGACGCCGGCCAAACCGAGCAAGGAGCCTCTGCCCGTGCTGGTTTACTTCTATGGCGGCGGATTCGTCGCGGGCGACGGGTCCGAGGCGCGCTATCAGGGCGAGAGCATGGCGCAGAAAAATATCGTTGCCCTGACGGTCAATTATCGCCTCGGTGTGTTTGGTCTGCTCGCCCTTCCCGAATTGACAAAAGAGTCCCCCCATCATTCGTCCGGCAATTATGCGCTGCTCGATCAGAACGCCGCGCTTCGTTGGGTGGAGCAGAACATCGCGGCGTTTGGCGGCGATCCCAAGCGAGTGACCATCGCCGGCGAGTCCGCCGGTTCGGTTTCGGTAAGCGCGCAAATGGCCTCGCCGCTGTCCCGGAAGCTGATCGCCGGCGCCATCGGCGAGAGCGGCTCGCTGATGGGCACGCTGCCCGCAATTCCCCTCTCTGAAGCCGAACAGAACGGTCTCAAGTTCGCGACCTTTGCCGGGGCAGATTCTCTCGCAGCCCTGCGCGCGCTGTCGGCCCAGCAACTGCTCGAGGTGAGCGCAAAAAGAGATGTTCCGTTCCTCTCCCTGAATATCGATGGTTATTTCTTCCCCAAAGCGCCGGCGGAAATCTACGCGGCCGGCGAACAGGCCCATGTGCCTTTGCTGGCCGGATCGAATTCAGCTGAGCTTCCTTACATGGCTCTGCTCGGAGGGGATAAACCTACGGTAGAGAACTTCCAGAAAACGGTGCGAAAGCTCTATCCCGACCGCTCCGACGAGGTGTTAAAGCTCTATCCCGTTGCCACCGACTCTGAGGTGATCGATGCGGCGCAGGACCTGGCAAGTGATCGCTTCATCAGCTACAGCACCTGGAAGTGGATTGATTTAGCAGCTAAAACCGGCGGCCAGCCCACCTACTATTACAACTACGCGAGACCGCGGCCGCCGATGCGCGCGGAGATGGGCAACGCAACTCCAGGCCTGGCGGGCGGCGTGGTAAAGGACCCCGGTAACGGAATGCCTCCGCTGCCGCCAATGGATGGCGCGATACATTCCGCCGAGATTGAGTATGCGATGGGAAATCTCGACGCGAACAAGGTCTATGCCTGGACCCCGGATGATTACAAAGTGTCGACGGTGATGCAGGAGTACTTCGCCAACTTTATCAAGACCGGTAATCCAAACGGCGCAGGGCTCCCTAAATGGCCCACCTTCTCCAGCGGTCAGCGCATGACGATTGATGTCGTCACTCGCGCCGAGCCCGAAAAGGTCAGTGCGCGCTATCGGTTCTTTGATCAGCTCAACGGGAAGCAATAGAAGATAAAACTCAGACCGCTCTCAGGCTCTCTGTGCTCGCCGATTAGTTCTGGGCAAAACGCTGGCGGTACTCGATCGAGGTAATGAATGCCTTGACCATCTCCGCCGCAATATAATCCCCGTGCGCCTGGTTTAGCTTGGCGAGCCAGAAATCATATCCGGTGTAATCAGAGTCCTGAGGATCATTCGGGTTCCGCCGCAGATAGACAAAGTACTGCATCAGCACGAACGCGCGGTTGAACTCCTGCTGCACCAGCAGGTCGTTCTCAGCGACCCTTCGCAGGGCCCGGCCACGCGCCGCCAGATTCGCCGAAGTGCCGGCGCCGCCAAATTCGTCGATGGCTGCCTGCCGGTCCGTGGCCGACGGCGTTACGGCGGCATTGGCGAACAAGGCATCCACGAATTGCGCCGGCGTCATCGTCGACGGGAACGCCGAAGCAAATCGTGCGCGCTGCACAAACTCTGCGCAGAAGTCCTGCTTTTTACTTTCCAACAACTGCTGCCAACCAGACTGTCCGACAATCACGCCCTGCCCAATCTCGCGCGTGTCAGCCAGGAACTCGTTGAGGCGAACCACCGGCACTGCCAGCTGATGCGATCCCCCCAGCGTTGACGTACCGGTAGCAGCGCCATAGGCGGACCTATAGATTCGATGAACCAGGAAGCCGGTCTGCTGGAACTCAATCGAAAGCGAGAAGGCCCCGGAGACGTTGACCCGCTTGACGTCTATGCACGACTGGGTTGCCCCACAGGAAGTTATTTCGTTGACCCAGAACGCCAGGCCGCCGGCGTCAGGTTCGCGATTGAGAAAATCGAAATAGTGCATTCGCACAAAGAAGTCCGGCGTGTCGATCGAATTGACGCCGTTCGCGATGTCGTTGTCCATGATGGTCACGGGCGCAGTTGCCGGCAAGCCCAGGATAGCGCCTGACGGATTGCTGAGATTGACAAAGAACCTCTCCGGACCCTCCAGGTAAGAGTCGTCGATGATCAGGACCGGGATGGTTTTGGAAGTCTCACCGGCGGCGAATTGAATCGTGCTGACGTTGGTTTCATAGTCACACCGGGAAGAAGCAGCCCCGCTGATCGCCTGGCAGTTTTGCGTGCCCGCGGCGTCACTGGTGGCAAAGGTAACGCTCGCGGCAGCGCTCGCATCGCCCAACCGCGTGACGGTGATATCAACGTGCTGATCGCCTTCGCCGACTGTGTAAAACGATGAGCTAAATTGAATCGTCATCGGAGTCGGCGTTGGAGTCGGAGTCGGAGTTGCCGTTGGTGTCGGCGTTGGAGTTGGAGTTGGCGTCGATGTAGGTGTTGGAGTCGGCGTCGGCGTTGGCGTCGGTGTTGGCGTCGGTGTGGGTGTTGGCGTAGGAGTCGGCGTTGCTGTCGGAGTCGGAGTTGGTGTCGGGCTCGCCGCGGTGACCGCGATGCAGGAAGAGAATTCTGACGTACTGCCGCCGGAACCGGAAGCCGTGGCAGTTATGAGAGACCCAACGACTGAGGAATTCGGAATGACAAATTGAAACGCGCCATTGCACGAACCATCGGTGGTAACGGTGGTCGTGCCGAGAAATGTTTGACCCTCGCCATTTCCTGATGGATCGCAGGCGGAGTTAGAGAAAAATTCAATTTGATACTGCGCGTTGGCAATACTGTTCAGCGTGCCCTGAATCGTAGTGTTGTTGGCGTCGGCTGTGGCGGCGGTCAGCACGGGAAAGTTCTGCAGCCTGTTAGGACCCGTGTCTGTGTCGCAAGCGTCGTTCGGCGTGACGCCGGCAGGCTCGAGATCGATTCCCAGACCACCGTTCGCATAGATCGAGTTCTGGCTTATGTCACTGGCAAACGCCGGGGCTGAGTTCGAGCTGATCAGCACGCCGCTGCCGCCATTAAAGGCGATTATGTTCGCCGCGCCGGTCAGCATGCCGCCAATAGTATTGTCGCTGCTGAAATCGATGAAGATGCCGTTGGCGCCGTTGGGCACAGCAGCCGTGCCGGCAGCGTTTGTGCCTATGTAGTTGCCCTGCACCTGAGCGTCGCCGCCGGAAGCCAGGAGAATTCCATTGGCGATATTGCCCGAGATTATGTTGCGCGCGGCTGGCGTCCGGCCACCGATGTTCTGCGAACTAACGTTGACGCGGATGCCGTCATGGTTGGCCACAGCTCCGGTCGCGGTCGTATTGGTGCCGATAAAGCAGCCTTCGATGTCATTGCCGGAAAAATTCTCCATATCGATCGCCGGCCCGTTGAAACCGTTGATTACCAGGCCGCGCACGGTCGTGCCGCCATGAAAGAGCACCAGGCCAACCGCGTCCGGACCGCTATTGACTCCATTCAACTCGATCAGCAGCACGGCGTTGTCACCCACGGCGAGCGTGTTGGCGCTCGCTCCAGGTTGGGTATACCCGTCAATCGTCACGGGATCCGTAATGGTCGGTAACGTACCGTTCGGCTTGATGGTTTGCACGCCGGCGCCGGGTATGTTGAAGGTGATCGTATCGGCGCCCGCGTTGGCGTTGGCATCGAGGATCGCCTGTCGCAAGGAACCCAAGCCGCTATCATTCGTGTTAGTCACGACAAAGGTCATGGGCGGATTGAGCGCAGACGAGGTCCGGAACTCCGGCGCTGAAGATAAGCCCGCAGTGATGCCCTCCCATTTCGCCATGGCCGCCTCAGCGCCGAGGACCGACGCCAGCGAGAGGCCCGCAACTAGCAACGCGACGGTGAGGCTGCGGCGATGTTGTTCTGCTTTTAGAGAATTCATTTCACTTCCCCCCTTGAAACTCCGTTGACCAATCAAAGCCGCCAGGTTCCACGTACCGAAAGATCGGTTCGCGATCCAAGTGCTTTCACGAATGAACGACGGAGAGAAAGCCGCTTATTACCATGGCCGCGGTTTTCTTTTTTTAGACTTCCAGGCAGAAGGAACTTTTGAGCGAGACCGGATGTGCTTCAGCGTGCAGTGAACGCGACAACATCAAGCCCGGATGGCGCGAAGCGGAAAGCCACGTCACGATTGATTTATTACCAGGGAGACCGCCGGAGCGGAGGATAGTGGTGCGGTTATTTGGAACTCTTCTGCGCTTCGACACTCCGCAGAAGACTGCGGGCAACGGTGGATTCAGGATTGGCGGCAAGAAGTTTACGCAACTCTTGCTCGGATTCATCAAGCATGCCGGCATCAGCGTAAGTCAGCCCCAGAACCAGGTGCGAACCCTGGTGATCGCGGCGGACCTGCGCCAACTCCTCGGCTTTGGCGGCATCGATGATTCTAAATTTCGCTTCCGCGGCAGCCGGAGGCGGCATTATGACTTCCTCACCCGGCTTGTTCGCTCTGACTTGCCAGGTGTAGACGCGACCGTACTCGAGCGGCGCGTTCGCTCTCCATTTCGTCTCGGTAAGTGGAGCGCTCTCGGCAATCTTTTTCGAGTTCAGGTCGTAGATGGCCACGACATAATTCTCAGCGCCGTTGACTGCGCGCCAACGAAACATCGGCGTGCGTGACTCGATGACCATCGCGACCGGACTGACCAGGCCGTAATCCGACGACCCGGTTCCCATCAATTTTCCGGATTGTCCTTTGAGCTCAGCGATCAGCGGCGAGACCTTTACGCGGCCATTTTTTAGCGCTGCAGTTACTTCGTTCTGGATCTGAATGGAGGCTGCGTCAATGCCTGAAAGCTTGTCATCGCTGGTCAACGTGATATGACTGCCGGCATCGATTAGATCGGCTACGAAGGGAACGTCTTTCTGATCTTCGGGCGAAGGCACGGTCGGCGAACCACCTGGGGCTGGCCGGTTTGCTTCGAGCGGGCCGGAGTGTTGTTGGGCCTGTTGGTCCGGCTTGCGCGAATAGAGCTTGACCAGCCAAATGGCAGCCACCACCAGAATGATGGCAGCGGCTACCTGAAGAGATATCCTAATCGCCGGCAACTGCCACCAGGCCGCCAGGGTTTCTCTAAAACTAAGTGACCGGCGAGGCGAAGACACCGCAGTTGGCCGTTCGGCGATCGCAGCCTTGGTGGCCTCAAGGTCTCTCAGTTCTGCGCGGCAACTCAGGCAAGATTCCAGGTGGCTGTCGATGAGCTCGCGATCCAAATCGCTGGCTTTGTCGTCCACGTAGTCGGCCATCTGTTGATAGGCCAGGTGCGAGTCCGCAAATGCGCTTTCCAAATGAAGAGCCGAAATTGCTTGCCCATAACCTCCCGCCAACTTCTCATCGTTCCGCATCTGAACCTGACACGATTCACACCCTGCCAGGTGATCGTCGAGCGCCAACAGCTCAGCCGGCGACAGTTCACTGGCGCGATAACGCTCTATAACTTTTTCAGAAAGATGTGGTGACAAGATTCAAGCTTTCCGCCCGCAATCGGCCAAACGTCGTTTTCCTTCAGGAGTAGAAACTGACCATGGCTGCATCGTCCGTTTCGTTCACGTCCGGCTTAAACCAGGTGTGAATCAGGCAAGCCGGACACGCGTGAGGCAAACCGGTCAGACTTCGCCCCTGCCATTCTGTTCGACGCAAATTAAACGCTAATCTTACCATCGCGAGATCGCTGGTCTTTCATTTCTTCCCCGGGAACATCCTGGTCCGTCGCCATAATCGTTCGCGCGCGCATTTGCGCAGGTTCACTACCTGTTGCCGCGTTATGCCGAGTGACTCGGCAATCGCGCCGTCTGCCAGAGGCAACTGATTCCACAAGGCCGCGAGCTTCTCTGCCGGCATCGAGAGTGTCTCGGCGATCTGGCGGATCGAGGCAATTTGTATCAGCGGAAGCAGCGCCAACACTGCGCGCCCACTGGAATCCCTGAGACTCATCAACAGCGCCACGCGCTGGCGTAGCGGCAACTCGCGAATCTCGGCCCAGAGTTTTTCGAGTTGACTGCGCTGGTCCATCCTGGCGTCAAGCTGTTCGTCCTCACTTGAATGCTCATCGTCATGGATGGCCGCTGCCGGAACATCGCTAATCCCCCACAGGTCGGCCATTAAAGAGACCAGGTCATCCAAACACACCGGTCCACCGGCGCCTTCACAGATCGCCGCGAGCTGATCCGGCGATCTTGAATTCCGATTTGGGTTGATCGGCAGTTGGGCCTCGCCGGCCCGCTGTCGCAGTTCGGACCGGCTCACGGCGGGCGGCCTGTCTCTCCAAACCGCCAGACCACACACCAGATGTCCGTCCTCGCCGTCCCAAACGGCCAGACCCGCACTATGCGTGAGCAGGTAGCGAAGCTGATTCTTGAGGCTGTAACGGCGCGGGTATTTTCTGCGCAAGTGTCCGTCGCAGGCGTGATACGCCGTTACGGCCACGTAACCACGAAAGTTGGCTATCCCTTTTTCGTCGGCGTTTGTCTGCAGGCGTCGCAGCCGTTGCACCAGGCTGAGGGTGATCTCGTTGAGCAGGTCGGTCGCTTCGTCCTCGGAGATGTCGCTACCGGCAGCACTGCCGACTCTCAGCTTGGCGCGCACGACCTGGCGAATGATTGGCTGGGCCCGTTCGCAGATCAGCTGCTCTAAAGCTGCGGCCTCGTCTGCTTCACTCCTGGCTTGCAAATAGGGAGACAGCACCGCATCGATCTGTGCCGTTGATTCAATCTTGTCCATCACCTTCATCAACGCCAACCGGCCGTGATGCCAAAGATTTAGAATCCGTCGCCGATGACGACAAACCCGGCCCAGAAGAAAGGATGTTGATAACGTTTGTCCCGGAGCAACTGCAACTGAGCTCGCCGCAAGCTTTCGGCTTTTGAGATCACCGCGGGACTGTTTCCGGATGTCTTGAGGTTTCGATGAAACTGCAGCATCAACTCGGTGGTGCTGGCCGACTCTACGCTCCACTGGCTGACGACCGTGGTCGGACTGCCCGCCACAAAGAACGCCCATGACAGACCAATCACTCCTTCTCCGGCGCCAATCCGGCCGCGGGCCGTGTCACAGGCCGACAACACCACCATATCGGCATTGAGATTGAGATTCATGATCTCCCACGCTTCCAACAGGCCATCCTCTTGCGGGTCGCCCGCCGGCTGAAGCAGGTTAGAGAGAACCACGTGCGAATACATTGGATTGGCGTTATTCAGTATGCCGTGGGTAGCGAGTTGCAGGATGCGGTACTGCCCGGCTTCCGCTTTAACGCGGTCTTCGCGTGCTTCGGCCCCGATGTAGACCTTGCTTTGCGCCGCGCCATAAAGTTGTCCTAATGCTTTTACCTGGCGCTCCGCCTCAGGCAGCGGCTCAAGCTGCTCATCCATCAGCACGCGCCTGGTCCGTTCAACGGTTTGCTTTCCCAGTGAGGGATTGCCCACGGCCAGCAGGGCCGGCGACCTGTTAGCGTTCGTCTGGTGCTTCTTTATCATTTCATGCAACACAGTCAACGATGGCGCGTACGAGATCGCATAGTCTTCGATCAAATAGCGATTGGCGGCCGGCGCCAATGCCTGAAATGGCACTTCCCACAAGACATCATCAGGCACAATCACCAGCATAGTCTTGTCTTTTAATTGGGCCTGGGCGGGCTTGATCAGCAGGTTGTACAATTCGCTTGCGACCTCGCGGTAATCAAGATCGTGATTGGCCAGCCGCCGGCGAAAAGCCTCTGTGCGGTCAGCCAGTTGTTGGCGCTTGAGGGGCACTGTATAGGCATCGAGCCTGGTAGTTTCACTATTTCCGGCCGCGCTCTTGGTCAACACGAATAAATGGACGTTGTCGTCAGTGACCGCATATTCCAGGAGCGCGGTTTTTCCATTCGCCACGAGCGCCCCCGCTTGTTCGATATTTAACGGCTGGGCCTGACCGCGTTGTACTTTCAGTTCGGGATGTGAGGCATAGAGATTCGTCTGAAATGCTTCCTGGTCAACTCTCGCTTTTTCCAATTGCGCGTTGAGGTCGGCGAGCCGCGTCTGGCTGGGCTTTGCAGCCGCGTTCTCGCGAGACACCTGGTTGTTGAGTGAAACAAGTTCACCTATTAGCTTTCGCTCCTGCTCCCGCTCAGCCGGACTCATCGCTTTAGTGATGTTGACCCGGTCGCCGCGCAGCACGTCCAGGAGTACGCGGCCCTTGGCGCGCTCGGCGTAAGAGAGCGCCTCGGACAGGTTGCCTTGAGCGACCAGTAGGTCAACCATCTCATAGTAGGGTGACACCATTCCCTCAAAAAGACGCTGCCGATCGAGTTCACCGCCGGCGGCATTTGAACGTAGCTTCTCGATCGTGGCGATGGCTTCCTCGAAGGCTTGTTTTGCTTTATCGGGTTGACCGAGATGACGCAGCGCGTCGCCGGTCGCGTCCAGCGAAACCCGGAGCATATCAAGCTGGCCCATACGCCTGGCCAAAACTGCTGCGCGGTCGGCAAACTTTAGCGCGTCCGCGTAATTGCCTTGCTTGGCGCGGACACTGGCGAGGTTGGTCAACGCATTCACGATCCCCTCATTGTTGCCGGCTTCCTCGTGGACCTTAAGGACGTTTTGGTAGTTCTCTTCAGCCTGCGAATACTTCCCCTCCAATTCGTAAACCACTCCGATGTTGTTGAGCGTGTTGGCGGTGCCGATCTTGTCTTTCAAAGACTCCTTCAAGGCGAGGCTGCGGCGGTAGTAGTCAAGCGCGGCGTCGTACTCCGCGAGGTCTTTTTTTAACAAACCGATATTGTTCAGGGTTTGGGCGACCTCGATTTTGGTTCCGAACTCTTCTCGCAATTTCAAACTCTTCTGGTAGTACTCGAGCGCCTCGCCGTAGTTGCGCTGCGCGTCGTAGATTACTGCCAGGTTGTTGAGCGTCTCGCCCACCCCTTGCTTATCTTCGATTGTCTCGCGGATGGCCAGGCTCTTCTCGTAGTATTCCACTGCCAGACTGTAATCGCCTTCCTCGTCATAGGTGATACCCATGTTGTTAAGGGTGTTGCCCATTCCCCGTTTATCTCCAACCGCTTCTTTGAGCGCCAGACTCTGGCGGTAAGCGTCCAGCGCTGGTCCGTAATCCCCACGGGAATAATAAACAAACCCCACATTCCCCAGGGTTTGGCCGATACCGAGCTTGTCATTAAGGCTCCGCCGCAGCGTGAGGCTCTTGTCGTAGTATTCCAGCGCCAGCGCGTATTCGCCGCGCCGGTTGTGGATGTTGCCGATGACATTATCAGAGAGAGCGATGCCGGGCTTGTCTCCGTTCCCTTCGAAGACCGTCAGCGCCAGGGCACAGACTGAGAGTGCCTGATCAAAGCTTTCGTCCCGCGCCAGACGGGCGCTCTCCTTCACCAGATCGCGCGCCAGTTCAGAGGTCAGGAGATCTTTTTCCGTCGCCAGCAGCGATCCTCGCTCGGCCTCGCTATTTGCGGCGGCCACCTGCTCGGCAAGCTCCTGCTCCGCGGCGACTTCACCACGAATCATCCACGCGCCATTCTCCATGACCAGGTGGACCACCCGATGCATATGCCCAAGGCCGTCAGCCGGCTTACCCGTTTTTGCGTCCAGCGCTTCTATTTCAACCTCAATGCGAGCGCTCGCCTGATCGCCGGCCACGATCACCTTTCGCACCGTGAGATTCCTGACTTCGATCTTATCGTTAGCGGCGAAAAGCTGTTCCAGCTTCTCTTTTCTTGAATCCGGGTCAGGCGCTTTGCTGCTCCAAAGCTTTAACAGATCCGGGAGATCCTTCCTGGCAAAGCAATCGAAGTAACGGCTAATGACTGCCCGCACCGTGGGGTCGTCTGGGGCAGGCTCCTGAATTGCAGCCAAAGCTCTCGGCTTTGCGAAACCGCAGATCGTCACTGACAGGCTTAGAAAAACGAAAAGAAAGCGAAGGCGACTGACGTGGAACATAGGGGTCCCTCAGATAATCTCGCGCCGGGAACTTTACTAGCTGAGATACCCAGCCGGTCAGACGCAAAACCAGACCGGGAAACCCGAGGCTGAGATGGTATTGCGGAAAGCCTCAGAAGGCAACGAATTTCCCGGAGCAGGCGCCTCGTTGTGAAAAAAGTATTTCTCAGTAAGAGGTTCAGTCAGCTGCGCAGCGCGGCGGTGAGGGGTAACACGAGTCTGCGAACCCTCGCGCCTGGATGCCGGCTCCGCCGCTCTATTTGCGGAAAAGCTCTGCTTTCCCGATCAGCGCTAAATAATCGCTCGCGGCCATGCCGCCGGCGGCGTAGCCGCGTTAGTACGGGCAAACTATCCGGCGAAGCGAAGCTTCGCCGCAAATAGAGCGGCAGAGCCACACGCATTACACTCGCACACTTAGTTCGCACACTTTCAACGTTCGCAACACTTCCACTTCGCAACACTTTACCCTCGCACACTTCAAGACTCGCAGACTTCGTTCTGACTCTGCGCCTCATTTTTTGAGCAAGGCCGCACCCGCCAGAATTTTTTCGACTGCGTGGTAATAAGCCTCTCCCTTTTCATCGTTCATTCGTGGAAGCAGAGAGCACGGACGCCCGTTGGGCCCAATGATTCACGGCCCGAGACGTCTGTGCCTCCTGCAAGCAACAGGACACTTACCCAAGTTGAGGTCAACGGATGTTCCTTAACGGATTTGTCGATCGCCGGATCGAGGCTGCGACGCTTCATTTCACAAGAAAGGCTGCCAGGCGCCGAGGTCTGATTGTTTGGTTACCGCTGATCATTCTTCTTTTCTGCACAGCTTCGGTGCTGGCGCAGCGACACACACCTCAGACGATTGTCAGCACGCGGTCGGGACTGGTTCAGGGCGTCGTTCAGGGACAGCTGCGCGCCTTTCGGGGAATCCCTTATGCCGCGCCGCCAATCGGCAATCTGCGCTGGCGACCGCCGGCCCCGGTTGTTCCCTGGGACGGCGTCCGCGATGCCTCCACGTTCGGCCCCTTGTGCCCTCAATTCGACGCTTCGGGCCGGCTTCGCGGGAGCGAGGACTGCCTGACTCTGAATATCTTTACCGCAGCTTCCAGGCAGACCCATCACGAGCCGGTGATGGTTTTCTTCCACGGCGGCGGCAACGCTCGGGGCTCAGGCTCGCAGCCTTCGTTCGATAACCCTTTGCTCGCAACTCGGGGCGCGATCGTGGTGACAGCCGAATATCGGCTCGGCATCCTGGGCCAGTTTGTTCATCCCGCGCTGCGCGCCGAAAACGGCGGCACCTCCGGCAACTATCTGCTGATGGACATGATTGCCGCCCTGCGCTGGGTCCGGGACAACATCGACGCTTTTGGGGGCGACCCCGATCGCGTGATGGTCTTTGGCCAGTCAGCCGGGAGTTACGAGACCGAGGCGTTGCTGGCTTCACCGGCGGCGCAGGGTCTCTTCGCGACCGCGGGCATGGAAAGCGGATCGATTCCGAGCGGCCAGTCGATGAGCCAGGATGACATGCAAGCCGCCCACGCGCCGCTGGCCGCGCGGGTCGGCTGCGACGGCGCCCCTGACGTGCTCGCCTGCCTGCGCGCGGTGCCCGCGCTTACGCTGGTGACGAATCAAGCCGGCCTTCCGTTCAACCTGACGATTGAGCCTGACGTCCTGCCCGTCGATCCGTTCGACATGATTGCGCAGAGCGGGTTGCCGGCGCCGCTGCTCATCGGCAGTAATAGCGCCGAGAACTCGTCCGCCCCGGATCTGAATAATCCTCTCGATGCCGCCGGTTATGAAGCCAGGATTCGCGCGTATTTTGATCCGATTGGTCCGGGCATCTCTGATCAGGTGTTGGCGCTCTACCCGGTAACGAATTATCCCACGCCCTGGGATGCACTGATCGACATGGGCAGCGACTATGACGTCACTTGCGAAACCCGGAGCTTCGCCATGGCCGCAGCCCGATCGCGCCAACAGCCGGTGTGGCGATATTTGTTTACCCATCGGTTTGAAAACGATCCGGGCCTGAGCATTCTCGGCCCGTTTCATCGCGCCGAGCTGTTCTTCGTGTTTGGCACTTTGCCCGTGGCCACGGACTCAGACACGGCGTATGTGCCGACCGATGCCGAGATAGCCCTCTCGAATCGGATGATGGATTACTGGGTGCACTTCGCGGCTCATGGGAATCCGAACGGACTCGGCCCGGTCCACTGGCGCCGTTACAACGATGAGAGCGAGCCAATCCTGGAATTGGACGACACACCCCGGCGCCTGTCGGGCTATCACGTCGCGCAATGTAACTACCTTCAAACATTACCGCAGCCCTAAAGCGTTACAGAACCGCGAGCGGTAGCGAGCGGAACAAAGAGATGGCTTTATAAGGTCCGAGGCTTTGGGATTCAATGAATGGAAGGGGCTTTATTAATCCGCTCGCTACCGCTCGCGGTTCTGTAACCTGGCGCGGCGAGATGAAGAGATGAACTTAGATGGTCCGAGGCTTTGAGATTCAATGAATGGAAGGGGCTTTATTAATCCGCTCGCTACCGCTCGCGGTTCTGTAACTGGCGCGGCGAGATGAAGAGATGAACTTAGATGGTCCGAGGTTTTTGGATTCAATGAATGGAAGTGGCTTTATTAATCCGCTCGCTACCGCTCGCGGTTCTGTAACTGGCGCGGCGAGATGAAGAGATGAACTTAGAAGGTCCGAGGCTTTGGGAATCAATGAATGGAACTAGCTTTCTTAATCCGCTCGCTACCGCTCGCGGTTCTGTAACCTGGTCGCTTCGGGCCAACGACTTAGCTTTTTAAGGAGAGGACAAATGAAAAAGCTCAGACTGATACACTTCGCGTTTTTGATTTTGGTTGTTTTCAATTTCCAGACCGCCTCGGCGCAGTTTCCGAAAATCCCGAAGATCTCAAATCCGAGCCAGCCAAAACCGCAACCAACTCAAACTGATAGTGCGCAGCCAACGACCGGCAGCGACAGCAAATCGGATAACGCGACCAAATCGGTCCCGACTGAAGCAGCTATCAATAAACCTTCGATTCAGATCACCTTGAGGACGCACCGGCAGTACTACCGCAATGGCCAGGCGGATGAAGAGACCTGGAGCTGGTCACCGCGGATCACATACCGGGTCATTGGCCCAATCCCGGCCGGCGGCCAGCTCGCAGTCGAATTCACTTTGCCGAGCGGCAAGCCCTGGCTGACTTTTAACTGCGACACAAAAGAAACCAAGGCGGGTTTCTGGTGGGAGACCGAATGCGGGGTCAACAGCGCCGACGTGAAGGACGAACAAGCCTCGACTGAGACCGGCGAGGCCGGCTTCAAGATCACCCTGAAGAACGAACTCGAGGGAACCAACAAGACTCTCTTTGCCGGCAAGTTTGACGTAGAGAAGTTTCACGTGGGCGTGGTCGATCTTCCCAAGTTCAAGAACAACTTCTCTTACTATGTGAACTACGATTGGAATCTGCCCATCGGTTACATCTATGGTTACGACAACATGGATGCCAAGGTTGGCTATCCGTCGTCTGAGACCGAAGCCCGGTTCAGTTTCGTGGCCTGGTTCAAGGGCGATCCCAAGAACATCGATTACGGCCAGTATGTCGCTTATCTCTACTACCAGGGTAAGGTGGTAGCCGATAGCGCCGGCGGCGATAAATTCGGGAGCACCGGCTGTCAGATTACCAACGCAGCTTCCTATGAATCGCCCAACACCTACTGCCGGCGGAGATTTACCGTCAACGCCACGGTCTGGGACAAACAGCCGCAATATCACACGCAGGACTTCCCGATGTACAAAAATCCGGGCGAGTACGAAATCAAAGTGCTGGAGAACGGCAAGCTGGCGCGCACCGCAAAGTTCACCATGGGACCCAACGGCCGCCTGGTGGAAACCGGCATCGGACCGCAAAACAACCTGGGAACGGGCCGCATCGTGGTGCCGGTGCAAGTCCTCGGCGATCAGGATGGGCAGTGGAACCGGAATGCTTACAAGACCAATGCCTTTTTCATGAATCCATTAAGCGGTTTCAATGTGCCGTAATCAAGATGGCAGGGCGTCCGTTACAGAACCGCGAGCGGTAGCGAACGGATGCAGGAAGCTACTCCATTCATGATTTCCCAAAGTCATCTTGGCTAAACGTCTTGGACGGTAGGCGGCCACTACCCGAAGAGAGACCTCGCGAGGCACAACCTGTCACTTTTCACAGTATGCTTTTATGCCTTTCAAACTATAGTCAAACTCCGAAGCAAGCCCACGATCCCGGAATCTATGTGAGTTGAAGACCGAGAAAACAGGCGAATCAAAACCAGGCGCGCGCGAAGGCAGAAGCTATCCTCTCGGGGCCAGCGTCAGCCCGGACGGAGTGAACTTCAGCCTCTATTCAAGACCGGCCTCGGGAGTTGAGTTACTGCTCTTCGATCGGCACGATGACCCTCGACCCTCAAGTACAATCCTAGTCACCAACCGGGACTATCATTACTGGCACACATTCGTTCCGGGAATATCAGCCGGACAGATATACGCCTACCGCGTTCAGGGAGAATTCGATCCGTCGAGAGGGTTGCGCTTCGATCCGGACAAGGTCCTGCTGGATCCCTACGGACGATGCGTGGTGGTGCCGGAAGACTACGAGCGCGCAGCCGCTTCGGCGCCGGGTGATAACTCACGAACGGCGATGAAAAACGTCGTGATTGATCCAAAGGAGTATGACTGGCAAGGAGACACGCCGCTAAATACGCCTTCGGCCCGGACCATCATCTACGAAATGCATGTGCGCGGTTTCACCCGCCACTCAAGCTCAGGCGTTGCCGAGAGCAACCGTGGGACCTACGCCGGCGTCATCGAGAAGATTCCTTACCTGAAAAGCCTGGGCATTACGGCAGTTGAATTACTTCCGATCTTTCAATTCGACGCCACGGATTGTCCTGCGGGACTGGTCAACTATTGGGGCTATCAGCCGGTGAGCTACTTTGCCCCGCACCGCGCATATAGTTCTCGCCCTGACCCTGGCGGACCCGTAGATGAGTTCCGCGACATGGTCAAGGCCCTGCATCGAGCCGGCATTGAAGTGATTCTTGATGTTGTCTACAACCACACCGCCGAAGGAGACGAGCGCGGGCCCACGCTCTGTTTCCGCGGGATTGACAACCAAACCTACTACACTCTGACCAAGGATCAATCCGGATACGCGAACTACTCCGGCTGTGGGAACACTCTCAACGCGAACCACCCAATCGTGCGTCGCTTGATACTCGACAGTCTCAGGTATTGGGTCCGGGAGATGCACGTCGACGGATTCCGTTTTGATCTGGCGTCAATACTCGCGCGCGATTCCACGGGCGAGCCATTGCCAAACCCGCCCGTGCTGTGGGACATCGAGTCAGATCCGGTGCTGGCGGGAACCAAGCTGATCGCCGAGGCCTGGGACGCAGCCGGTCTCTATCAAGTTGGCAGTTTCATCGGCGACAGCTGGAAGGAATGGAATGGGCGATTCCGTGATGACGTGCGCAGTTTTTTCCGTGGCGAGCCGGATTCAGTCGGACGCTTCGCCGATCGTTTGCTCGGCAGTCCGGCCATTTATGCCCACGAAGGGCGGGAAGCTGAGCAGAGCATCAACTTCATCACCTGTCATGACGGCTTCACCCTGAATGATCTGGTGTCCTATGAGCGCAAGCACAATGAGGAAAACCGTGAAGCGAACCGCGACGGCACGAATGATAATCAGAGTTGGAACTGTGGCGTGGAAGGTCCTACCGATGATCCGTCAATCGAGCGGCTCAGGAACCGGCAGGTGAAGAATTTCCTTACGGTGACGATTCTGTCGCTGGGCATTCCGATGGTCCTCATGGGTGACGAGATGCGGCGCACCCAAAACGGAAACAATAACGCCTACTGCCTGGACAATGAAGACACCTGGCTGGACTGGAATCTGCTGGCGAAACATGCCGATGTGCATCGCTTCGTGACCTTGCTGAATGCGAAACGGTTGTTGCGCGATCTCGAAGCCGAACACCGGCGCCTTTCGTTGAATGAGCTGTTACGCGCGGCGCACATCACCTGGCATGGCATAAAATTGAACCAGCCAGACTGGCAGAGTGACTCCCACAGCATCGCCCTATCAGCGGAGTCAAAAAACGAAAAGCTGAAAATTCACCTGATGGTAAACGCCTACTGGGAACCGTTGAATTTCGAATTGCCGCCAGGTAACGGAAGCGACAATTTCTGGCGGCGCTGGGTGGATACGTCTTTGGATTCTCCAAACGACATTGTCGCCTGGGAATCAGCGCCGGCAGTTAACGCATTCACCTATGAAGCGAAGGCGCATTCGGTGGTGGTGTTGTATGCCGATCTTCGCGAGTAGTGCAGCGCCTCTGCCGCTGCCCGCGGCGTCAACGCTTGCCTGCCGCATCTCTATTTCTCAAATACCGGAATCCAGGTTCTGTCCGGGTTGAAGCGATCAATTCCCTTGGCGATTTCCAGTGTGTTTGGGCCGAGGTCCTTTTGATAGACGACCCCGTCCTGGCTCACGATGAAGGTCTTGACGCCGGTGACGCGATACTGGGCCGGGGCCGCGATCAGCGCAAACCCGCCGATCATCACGTCTTGTACTACATAATCCAGCTCGCCCAACGGCGCTGCGGGTCCCTGGCCCTTGAGCACCTGAAAGAAATAACCATGGTAGGGTTCAGTGCGACTGGTGTAGCCCCGCGCGATAGCCTTGGCGATGTTTTCTCCGATCGGACCAGCCCAGGTCCCATCCCCGTTTTGCCAGGCCAGGCCGTCCTGCTTGCCGGAGGTGCTGATGATTCGCTGAGCGTATTGATTGACCCCGGACTCGCCATGCTTGGTCAATGCATATTCATGTTGGGCTTCGACATAACCCCGGCAGATTTCGATGGCATCAAGCTCATTCCGGCCGACGCGCCGGGCCAGAATTTCCCGGCGACCGGCAGCGCCGTCGAAGTACCACTTACCCCCAATCTTCACCAGCGGCACCGGGAAGGGCCAGTCATCATTTCCAACGTTCAGAATCATGTGTCCCGGACGCCTTGGTTCGGGCGCTAAAGACTGTTTCGTATGGGCCTGGGCGGCAAACTCGATCGCCATCTCGCGATCACGGGCTGGTTCACCGGTATTGATGATGTCGTTACTGCTCGGGCCAAGAATTGCCCCCAGCGCTTTGGTGTCGAACTGAGCGGCGGCGTCGATCAAGGCATTCGCTGCCTCCTGAGCGGTAGCGAATCCAGTTCCATGTGACGCATCCTGAGCCGTTGCCGGCGCGCTATTCATTAACAAGAAACCGGAGAACGCGAGTAAGCCGATCGTCCAGAGTGAGGTTCGGTGCGTTAGTCTTGAGATTATCCATTTCATGTGCAGTCTTCTCCTTGTTAACTGAATTGCTACCTCCGGCGACCACCACCACCGCCGCGACCGCCACCGCCACCACGAGCGCCGCCGCCGAAACCTCCGCCACGGCTGCCGCCAAGTCCTCCTCCGCTGCGGCTGGAGCTACCGCGACCCAGACTGGATCCCCCGCGATTGCTACTGCTACTCGTGCCATTGCGGTTGAAGCCGCCGAAGGCGCCCCGATCTACTGAGCCGTTCCCCAGGTTGCGGCTGCCGATACTATCCCTGCTTCCCAGACCACCACGATTACCTATGCCGCTATTTCCCAGGCCGCCACGATTACCGAGCCCGCCGCTGTTCCCGACACCGCCGGGACGCGTCGTGCTCCCCAGGTTGCCACCCTGTCTCCCAATTTGATTTCGCGCGCCTCTCTGGCGATTACCCAAAGAGTCGCCCCGGGTCGTGCCGCCGAACCGGTCTGCGGTCGCCCGGTCTTTGTATGGCGCACCACCGCGATGTGACGGGTCGTGTTGCCACCGGTCGCCGCCGCCAAGCGGATTGACCTGATTGCGACCTCCGAGGCCACCACGGTTGCCATCGCCGAGCCCGCCACGATTGCCAAGGCCGCCACGATCACCGAGCCCGCCACGATCACCGAGCCCTCCACGATCACCGACACCTCCACGATTGCCACCGAGAGGATTCACCTGATTACGGTTGCCGAAGTTT
>Ga0126369_10001051_pt1 | contig 18885 bp, 16 predicted proteins | sample PanSoiMetaPlot_1_FD_109646 | JGI IMG/M metagenome (GOLD analysis project Ga0126369, IMG submission 109646) | Tropical forest soil microbial communities from Panama - MetaG Plot_1 | ecosystem: Environmental > Terrestrial > Soil > Tropical forest > Bulk soil | place: Panama | collected 2016-02-17 | reverse complement strand
GTGCTTGCGGTCATAGCTGACCAGGTCGGCCAGGGTGAACCCGTCATGGCAGGTGACGAAGTTCACCGAGGCGACGGGCCGCCTGCCACTGGCTTCGTACAGGTCGCTTGACCCGCTCAGCCGGGAAGCGAGCTCGGGCAGCTGGCCCGGATGGCCGCGCCAGTAGTCCCGCACCGTGTCCCGGTACTTGCCGTTCCATTCGGTCCACAGCGGCGGGAACATCCCCACCTGGTACCCGCCCTCACCAACGTCCCAAGGCTCGGCGATGAGCTTGACCTGGGACACCAGCGGGTCTTGCTGCACCAGGTCAAAGAACGCCGCCAGCTTGTCCACGTCGTGCAGCTCCCTGGCCAGCGCGGACGCCAGATCGAACCGGAACCCATCGACGTGCATCTCTTCGATCCAGTACCGCAGCGAGTCCATGATCAGCTGCAGCGTGTGCGGATGCCGCACGTTCAGGCTATTGCCGCAGCCTGTGTAGTCCAGGTACACCGACGGGTCGTCGTCGGCCAGCCGGTAGTACGCCGCATTGTCGATTCCGCGGAAGCACAGTGTCGGTCCGAGCCCGGCCGATTCGGCCGTGTGGTTGTAGACCACGTCGAGAATGACTTCGATGCCGGCCTGGTGCAGCGCCTTGACCATCGACTTGAATTCGGCCACCTGGCCGTGCGGGGCCGGCGCGGAGGCATAGCTGTTGTGTGGCGCGAAGAAACCGATCGTGTTGTAACCCCAGTAGTTCGTCAGCCCGCGCTCGACCAGCGCAGGTTCGGGCACATGCTGGTGCACCGGCATCAGCTCGATCGCGGTCACGCCGAGCCGCTTGAGATGGTCGATCACCGCTGGGGACGCCAGCCCCGCGTAGCTGCCGCGCAGCTCGGCGGGAACGCCCGGATGGCGCAGCGTCAGCCCGCGGACGTGCGCCTCGTAGATCAGGGTCTCGTGATAGGGCGTGCGAAGCTGGTGGTCGCCACCCCAGTCGAAGTACGGGTTGATCACCACGCTTTTGGGCATGAACGGCCCGCTGTCCGTGCTGTTCAGGGTGCCCCGAGCGGCATCGCCGAAGTTATAGGAATACACCGCGGGGCCCCAGCTGACCTCGCCGTCGAATGCCTTGCCGTACGGGTCGAGCAGCAGCTTGGCCGGATTGCAGCGGTGCCCGCGCGCCGGATCGTAGGGGCCATGCACCCGGAAACCGTAGCGCTGGCCAGGCCCGACATCGGGCAGGTAGCAGTGCCAGACGAACGCGTCCACCTCGGATAGGGCGACGCGCTTCTCCGTGCCGTCGTCGTCGAACAAGCACAGTTCAACCAGGCTCGCGACCTCGGAGAACAGGGCGAAGTTGGTACCCGAGCCGTCCCAGACGGCCCCGAGCGGGTAAGCAGTGCCCGGCCAGACGCGCATCAGCCGACCCTATCCGGTGCTGGCCGGCGTGATCCGATCCGCCACGGCGTGCAGGTCAAGGCCGGGGGGCAGGATGCCGAACGAGACACCAGGTCCGCTAGGTCCGTCCAGGCCCTGCAGCCTCGACGCGCAGAATGCGTCGCTGACCTCGGCAGGTGCGAGCCTGACCAGCAGCGCTCCGGCGAGCACGGTGGCCAGCAGGCCCGCGAGCATGCGCGCGCGGTACTGTGCCGACGCGACCTCGGCTCCCGCCACGTGGGCGATCTCGCGCCAGAGCCGGTCGGCCGCTTGGTCTAGCCGGCGATCGCTGCCCGACGCCAGTCCGATCTCCGCCCGCAGCGCATCCACGCTGGCCGGTGACCTGGCCAGGGCTCGCAGCAAGTCGAGCGCGGTGACGTTGCCTGACCCTTCCCAGATCGAGTTCAGCGGCGAGTCGCGGTAGAGCCTCGGCATGACGGACTCCTCAACGAAGCCGTTGCCGCCCAGGCACTCCAGAGCCTCGGCGACGACCGTGGGCGCCCGCTTGCACACCCAGTGCTTGGCGGCTGGCAAGGCGATCCGCAGCAGCGCGGCTTGCTCCGCGTCACCAGCGATCGCCCGGTCCGCGGCTCCGGCGAGCCGGATCGCAACCGTGGTCGCGGCCTCCGACTCCAGCGCGATGTCGGCCAGGACCGCGGTCATGGCAGGCTGGTCGGTCAGCTTGGCGCCGAACGCCTGCCGGTGCGCGGCGTGATGCGCCGCTTCCACGCTGGCCTGCCTGATCGTCGCGGCGCTGCCGAGCAGGCAGTCCAGCCTGGTCGCGCTGACCATCTCGATGATCGTCGGTACTCCCCGGCCCACGTCCCCGACCGGCCATGCGACCGCATGGTCGTACTCGACCTCAGCGGAGGCATTGGACCTGTTCCCCAGCTTGTCCTTGAGCCGTTGCAGGTGCATGGCGTTCCGGCTGCCGTCCGGCAGTACGCGGGGGAGCAGGAAGCAGGTCAGCTGGTCCCCGTCGACTTGGGCAAGGATCAGGAACAGGTCGCACATCGGCGCGGAGCAGAACCACTTGTGCCCGGTGACCAGGTAGCTCCCGTCCCCGGCAGGCTCGGCCCTGGTGGTATTGGCGCGCACGTCCGAGCCGCCCTGCTTCTCCGTCATCGCCATCCCGGCCAGCAGCCCGGTCTTGACGTCAGGCACCCGCAGGCCCGGGTCGTAGCTGGCGCTCGCCAGGAGCGGCTCGAAGCGGGCGGCCAGGTCAGTCGCATGCCGCAGTGCGGGCACCACGGAGTAGGTCATCGAGATCGGGCAGCCATGTCCCGCCTCTGCCTGGCTCCAGACGTAGAACTTGGCGGCTCTGGCGACATGAGCGCCTGGCCCCGAGCTTGGCCAGGGGGCCGCATGCAGGCCGTAGCCGACAGCGCTGGCCATCAGCTCATGCCAGGCGGGATGGAATTCGACCTCGTCGATCCGGTGGCCGTGCCGGTCATGGGTGCGCAGCGCCGGAGGGTTCTGGTTGGCCAGCCGCGCCAGCTCGATGGTGTCGGCGGACCCGGCCGCCATGCCCACTTCGTGCAGTTCGGGAAGCACCCAGCTGGTGCCCTGACTGGCAACGGCTGAGAGCAGCGCCCGATCCGCCGCCACATCGTGGCCCACAAGCGGCGGTGCCTGATTGGTGACCTCGTGGGTGCCGCGCGTGACGCTCTCCTGCGACGCGGTCAGAGCGTGTGGATGCCGCACTCGGTCTTGGCCGTGCCCGCCCAGCGCCCGCTGCGCGGATCGGCACCGGGAGCGACTCGCGCGGTGCAAGTACGGCAGCCTATGGACGGGTACCCGTCATCCACCAGCGGGTTCACGAGCACGCCGTGCTCTCGTATGTAGTCGTCGACGTCCTGCTGGGTCCACTCCACGATCGGGTTGACCTTCACCATCTGGCGCTTGGTGTCCCACTGGACCACCTGGGTGTTCGTCCGGGTGTCCGCCTCTTCGCGCCGCACGCCGGTGATCCAGGCGTCGTAGGGGTCGAGCGCTTTCTCAAGCGGGACCACCTTGCGCAGGTAGCAGCACAGATCCGGGTTGCGCGCGTACAGATTCGGGCCAAGCTCGGCGTCCTGTTCGGCTACGGACGTCGCTGGCGTCACGTTGACCACGTTCACGGGGTAGACCACGCCGACGGCGTCCCGGGTCCCAATGGTCTCGGCGAAGTGGTAGCCCGTGTCGAGGAACAGGACGTCGATGCCGGGCACGTGCTTGGAGGCAAGATCGATGATCACGGCGTCGGTCATCGAGGACGTGATGCAGAGTCGCTTGCCGAAGGTTTCGGCCGCCCACACGATGACCTCGTCGGCCGACGCGCCGCGAAGAGCCTCGGCGGCTTCCGTGGCCAGCGTCTCCATCCTGCGCGCCTCCTCGGTATCCAGCGTCACCTGGTCCCCCTCAGACAAGAGTAGGCCCAAAAGCCGCAGAGTGCATGCGAAGGCAGCGGAACGCGTGAAATTCCCGTATCTGGGCTGACGGCGCTCGGGTCGGAGGCACGCAAGACCAGCCTGGTCGGCACCAGATGGATCACGGCCATCCCTCCCGGCTGCGGCGTCCGATCGCGTGCAACTACCGGTCAAGCCCTGTGCGCTGGTCAACCATCCGTACACCCATGGTATTCCGGCGTGCTCATGCGTCGTGCCCGCCGGCAGGCAGTTTAATCCCGCCCCTCCCGCCCTGCCGCCGTGCTCAACCCTGGCGGATCCAGCCCATGACCGGCTCTGGCGGTCCGGCCGGCGGCCGGTGCTGGCAGTCGCACCAGTTGCTGCCCGGACACGAGTGGTGTTCGTGCCTACGGCAGGGGCGGCAGATCATCGCGGACCGCCTGATGCGGCTCAGGCGGCGGCGGTGGCGTTGGCCCGCCGCATCCGCCTGCGGCGCTCAGCAGAGCGCTCATCCTCGTTCAAGCCGCCCCAGGTGCCATACTTCTCCGGGCGGCTTACCGCGTAGCCCAGGCATTCCATCCGGACCGGACAGGAAGCGCACAACGACTTCGCCTTGCGCTCGCGAACATCGCGCTCGGGCTGTCGCTCGCCATCTGGCCCGAAGAACAGCACGACATCGGAGCCGCGGCACGCGGCCCGGTCCTGCCAGCCCCAGCTGGGCCGCGCCAGCAGCCCGGTCTGATGGCGTACGTCAGACATGAATTGCTCTCCTCAACCAGCTCGCCGTCAACCTCGCCTAGCGGAGCACGCGGCTCGCTGGACGTACACTTCGAAACTTCCGCGAAGTAGGCGTGTGCCCCGTCGCATCATGCAAACGCCTCGCAGCGCCGCAGTGTTCCCTCCTGCGTATTTCGCCCGCGCCTAGCGCCGTGCGGCGTCGGCCTGAACGGGCTCGTGACGCAGTGGCGCACGCGGGCACCGAGCGGGACGCGCACCGACGGGCAGCAGGGCAGCAAATCACAATCATGCCATCCTGCAACCGATCGCATCGGCAAGACGGCGAATCTCGTCCGATCCGGTCCGGTCCGTAGCGGGCGTGTTGCGCTGAGTGGTGAGCACTGCCCGCTCCCGGGCACAATGCACGGCATTGCGCTGGACAACATGGCGGGGCGGGGCGACGATAGGCACCATGTCCGAGCCCGATGCCGTTCCGCTGCCGCGAGAAGGCGAGGTCTTCTTCGACGTCAGGGGAGAGTCCAGGTGCATGCGGTTGAGCTGGTACGCCGATAGTGCCGTGGCCGTCTTCAGCATCTGGCAGGGCAACCGATGCACCGGAACCTTCCGCTTGCCCTTTGCCGAGCTTGACCGGATGGTCCGAACGCTTCAGTCGGGCCCGCACACCCGCAGCGGCTATCGCCACCAGCCCGGCCCGGCTGATCGGCAGGGCTATGGCGACCGCGGTTACCAACTGTCCGACTACGATCCGCCGAACTACAGCAACCCGCCGGCCTACGACCCGCCTAGTTATGATCCGCCGAACTACGGCACCGCTGCGTATCACGGCAGCCAGGCTGGCTATGGCAACGGCCTGGCCGATGACCGGCCCAACTACGGTCACCTGCCCGATTACGGTCACTCGCCGCGATATGAGGCGCCTGATTACGGCGGCGCCCCCCGGCGTGCGACTGCGGCGGCCCAGACCTGGCAGCCCGACTACCCCGGGCCGGTTTCGGCCGCCGCCGAGCCCGGCATCGGAGCCTATGCCGCAGACGAGTGGCTCGCGCCGCCCCCGACTGCCCCGCGCTCCGAGCCGGCCGACGATACGGCGCCCGAGGCGCCGTTCGGGCGGGTTCCAGTACCGCCCGATCGTGGGGCCAGGACCTACCATTCGGGCGGCTGACAACCGCTGCGCGGTATGGCGACGCACTTACTAACCGCGACTACACTGGCCGCGCTGCGAGTCCTGGCCGATCCGTGTTCAATGCGTGCTCTGTGGAATTGACTGATCACCGTCTGTTATGAGCGTGCGGTTGCTGGGAATATTGTCGCGGTCGGGGAAGGGGGATACAGACGTGGCTCAGAAGGTCTCAGTCACATTCGCCTGTGACTACGACTCAAAGGAGATTCCGAGCGGCGAGCACCTGACACGCTCGTTCAGCCTTGACGGCCGGGACTATGAGATCGACCTCTGCGAGAGGCACAGCCAGAAGTTCGACGAAACGATGCATCGTTTCGCCGACCGGGCACGCAAGGTGTCATCGAGGGTCGGCAAAACCAAGCGGCGCACGACAGCGCATCGCAAGCGCAGCGCCGAGATCCGGGCGTGGGCAAAGCGCTCAGGCATGGACGTGAGCGATCGGGGGCGTATTCCGACTCAGGTCATCGCCAAGTACGAGGCGAATCACTAGTCGCCGCTCACCGGGCGGCCGGCGTCCTGGCGACGCCGGCCGCCCGCTGTCACCGCGGGATCATCGGGCCGGGATGTTCCGGCTCGGGTTGCCCCTGGGCGGACAGCGGCGCGCCGCCCCGGTGGACCGGCCCGACGGCAGCGGCGAGCACCTGGGAGTTAGGCAGGAACAGCCGGCCATCGTCGGTCTCCAGCCGCACGTGGGTCACGTTGACCTCGGTCACCGTGCCCTCGATCGTTCCGCCCAGTGCAACCGAGGTCACCCTGATCCGGTCGCCGACCATGAACGGCTGCGAGAAGTGCAGCATCATTCCGGCGAACATGTTTGACAACGCTTGCTGCGCCGCGATGGTAATGAGCACGCCGGTCACCGCGCCGCCTAGCAGCAGCTGGCTCACCCGGAAGCCCAGCATGCTGAGCGTGGTGAGCAGCACTACGCCACCGCCAAACAAGATCAGGACATACCTGACGATCTCGCTATATGCCGCGCCGACGAAGCGGCCGAGCACTGCCTTGGCCCAGCGGGCGAAGGCGAATGTGGAGATCAACCCGAACACCAGGAATACAACGGTGCCAGCGAAGGTAATAACATGCCCCTCGGCGTACGTCACGTACGGGCTGATGCCGAAGCCCAGCCTGGCGGCCTGCTCGGGCGACGAGACGTCAAGCGGAACCCCGTACAAGTGCACGCCTACCGCCGCCGCCACGGCCACAGCCAGGGTGGCGATCGCCTGCAACGGTCGGCTCGCTCGGCGCGGCCGCCGCTCCTGCTCCGCCGGATCGCCTCGGATATCCGGACTTAGATGATTCGGGACGCTTTCCCGTTGTGCATGCCGTGCCACGGCCCCACGGTATCGAGGTCGGCGCTTCGCCGTGACAGCAAACAACCGGTGCGCGCCTGCCTCGCACCGGTTGATTGCTACTGCGTCGTGGCTATCAGCCGATCTTCATGAGCGGCCCGCCTACGGGCGCGACGACCTTGCCCTTGAGGCCGTTCAGCACGCCCGCCGCCGAGGCGTACCAGGCCGTGAGCGCTGTTATCACGCCAACGATGCCGCCGATCTTGATCACTGCGCTCGTGTCGCCGTTGGCGATCTGGCTGGCGCTGATCGAGAAGTTGCCGATGAACAGGATGATCTCGGTCAGCTCCAGGGTCAGGAAGACGGCGAACACCGCCGTGGTGAGCTGCGTGCTGATAATCAGCATGTAGGTGTTGAAGATCGCGAAGGCCAGCAGGATCCAGCCGAGGTCGCGGTGGACCTGCACGCCGCTGTGCACGAGCCCGCCGACCACTACCACGCGGATATAGAAGAACAGGCCGATCCAGAAGCCGCCGTACGTCGAGAAGGCTGTGGCGCCGAAGACATTCTTGTTCTTGAACTCCCACATGCCGGCGAGGAGCTGGACCAGGCCGCCATAAGCGAGCGCATAGCCGAGCCACGCGAGCGTGCTTGATGAGGTCGCCCAATGGGCATTGACGACCGACAGCAAGAACGTGGTGAGGGCGAAGGCAGCCAGGCCGAGCGGCGCGGGATCGGCTACTGCCGGTGCTGCGGGAGAATCAGTGGGAGTGCTCACGTACATCCTCCTTGGGAGGTTGGTGTCCAGCCCGGGTGTCCCGGGATGGCATGGATTTTGAATACGACTGACACACCCTGTCCGATCGACCATGGATAGGCATAACCGATATAGCAGGCATTCCTCGTTTCGGCCATTTGCCTATCTTCCGGTCTACCCTGCTTCCATGCGCTGGCTCGCCGCACCATCCATTTCAGACCCCAGTGCTGCTCACCAGACCCATCTGGAAGACCTGCACTGAGCGTAACTCTGGTTCGGCCTTTGCGGGAGTCCCGAATTTGCCAGGTATTCGCCCGGCTCGCGTGCCGTCCCTCAGGGTGAGGCGATGCGGCCGAGCTGAACCGGCACCTCGGCTGCCGCGGCCCGGTCCAGCAGGAAGAGCGTCTGCGCCTTCCCGCGCGCCGCTGCGGCGGGGACCTGGACCGGCCCGGCGCCGGACAGGGCGAGCCGCACGGCACCGGCCTTCTCGGCGCCCGAGGCCAGGATCCAGGCCTCGGCTGCGGACCTGATAGCGGGCAATGTCAAGGTCAGCCTGGTCGGCGGGGGCTTGGGGGCGCCGCGCACCGCGACCACGGTGCGCTCTTCCTCATAGAGGGCGGGCAGCCCCGGAAACAGCGACGCCACATGCGCATCGGAGCCGATCCCGAGGAGCAGCACGTCGAAGGCGGGAACGCCAGATCTGTCTTGGGGCTGGGCCGCGGCGCGTAGCTCACGTGCGTACCGCTCGGCGGCGGCCTCGGGATCGGCGCCGTCAGGCCCGCCCAGCCGTGGCATCGGGTGCACCAGGGCGGGCGAGACGTCGACGTGATCCAAGAGCGCCGCACGGGCGCCAGTCTCGTTCCGCTCGGGGTCGCCTTCGGTCAAGAATCGCTCGTCACCCCACCAGATCTCGACCCTCCGCCAGTCGACCGCGTCTCGGGCCGGGGCGACGGCGAGCTCGGCGAGCACCGTCGTTCCGATGCCGCCGCCGGTCAGCACGAGTGAGGCGGTGCCCTTGGCGGCCACGGCATCGACGAGCCTGGTCACCAGCCGCGCGGCGACTGCCCGAGCGAGCAGCTCGCCGTCGCGGTGGATGAGGATCTGCGGAACGCTGATCGGGTCACCCGGCTTCCACCGGCGCGGCCGGGCCCGCCTCCGCATCGGCTGTCAGCATCGCGAGGGCCTCGCCGTACACCTCATCGGGGTCCAGCCGACGCAGTTCCTCCGTGAGCAGCTCGGCAGTATCCCTGCGGTGCAGCGCCACGTGCCTGTCCGGCTCACCCGGCCGGGACAAGGTGGCGTTCCTGCCGTCGGCGCGGCAGATCCTGATCGGGCCGTCGATGGTCACCATGGTGACGCTGGTGACGCCAGGCCCCGCCGAGACCTCCCGGCTGGCGGGCACCCCGAGGCGGCCTTCCAGCCAGCAGGCCATCAGCGTCGCGCTAGGGTTCCCGGCCTCGGCGCTGACCACCGCCTCGGTGACGTCCCCGTGCGGCCGGTCGAGCGTCGCCGCGAGCAGCGAGCGCCATGTGGTCGTGCGGGCCCATGCCATGTCGGTATCACCAGGCTGGTAGCCCGAAGCCAGCCGGGCGAGGGTCTCCTCCGGGTCTGCGGAGCCGGCCGCGTCCGTGATCCGCCGCTGCGCGAGCGTTCCGAGCCGCGCGGCGGCAGGTGCCGACGGCGCGGTCCCCGGCCACCAGGTCACGACCGGGGTGTCCGGCACCAGCAGCGGCGCGACCACCGAGTCAGCATGCTCGGTCAGCTCGCCGTAGCTGCGCAGCACCACCATCTGGACCGCGTCCTCGCCGACCATGATCTCGGCGTCGAGTTGCGGCGCGGCCTTCGGGTCGCGGGCGACCACTCCAATGATCCGGCACGGGTGCTCCCGGCCTGCCTGGCTGGCTGAGCGCACCGCGTCGTGCTGCGCCGCCTCGTCGGTGGCGATGATGAGGTTGAGCACCATGCCCGTGGTGAGGCCACCGAGCCGCTGGCTGGCCCGGAGCAACTCGTTCCGCACCGCGCTCGCGGTCGTGTCGGGCATGTCTATCCTCATAGCCGCCGCCACACTCGGCCGTCGCGCGCCATCATCGCCGCCGCCCCCGGCGGGCCGCTCGAGCCGGCCGGGTACTGCTCAGGACGGCCGCCGCTGGCCCAGAAGTCCTCGATCGGGTCAAGGATCCTCCAGGACAGCTCCACCTCTTCGTGCCGGGGGAACAGCGGCGGGTCCCCGATCAGCACGTCGAGCAGCAGCCGCTCGTAGGCCTCCGGGCTGGATTCGGTGAACGACTCGCCGTAGGCGAAGTCCATGTTCACGTCCCTGACCTCCATCGCCGAGCCTGGCACCTTCGAGCCGAACCGCAGCGTGACGCCCTCGCCCGGCTGGACCCTGATCACCAGCGCGTTCTGGCCCAGCTCGCGGGCATCGGTGACGTCGAATGGCAGGTGCGGCGCCCGCTGGAACATTACTGCGATCTCAGTCATCCGCGTTGGCAGCCGCTTACCGGTGCGCAGGTAGAACGGCACGCCGGCCCACCTGCGGGTGTCGATGCCGAGCCGCACGGCGGCATAGGTCTCCGTCACCGAGTCCGCCGCGATTCCCTCCTCACCGAGGAATCCGCTTACCGGAACCCCGCCCTGCCAACCCGCCGCGTACTGGCCCCGCGCCGTGCCCTCGGCCATGTCGTCCGGCAGCCGCACGGCGGACAAGACCTTTTCCTTCTCCGCTCGCAGCGCGTCGGCGTCAAAGGAAACGGGCTCCTCCATCGCCGTCAACGCGAGCAGCTGGAGCAGGTGATTTTGCATCACGTCCCTGGCCGCGCCGATGCCGTCGTAATAGCCCGCCCGGCTCCCGATGCCGATGTCCTCGGCCATCGTGATCTGCACGTGGTCCACGTATCTGCGGTTCCAGATCGGCTCGAAAAGTGTGTTGGCGAACCTGAGCGCCAGCAGGTTCTGCACCGTCTCCTTGCCGAGATAATGGTCGATGCGGAAGACCGAGTGCCGGGGGAAGACCGAGCCGAGCAGGTCGTTGAGCTCCCTGGCGCTGGCCAGGTCATGCCCGAATGGCTTCTCGATCACCACCCGCCGCCAGCCAGTTCCGGCCTGCTGATCCTGCAGGCCGGCCCGCTCGAGCTGGCGCACCACGACCGGGAACTGACCTGGCGGGACGGACAGGTAATAGGCGCGGTTGCCGCCCGTGCCGCGCTCGGCGTCCAGCTTGGTCAGCGTTTCGGCGAGATGACCGAACGCGGCAGCGTCGGCGAATTCGCCGGCCACGAACCTGACGCCCTCGCTGACCTGGCGCCACACCTCGTCGCGGAACTTGGTCCGCGCGTGCTCGCGGACCGCCTCGTACGTGACCTGGGCGAAGTCCTCGTCGGTCCAGTCCCGACGGGCAAAGCCCACCAGCGAGAACCCTGGCGGCAGCAGGCCCCTGTTCGCCAGGTCGTAGATCGCGGGCAGCAGCTTCTTGCGGGCCAGGTCACCGGTGACGCCGAACAAGACGAGCACGCTCGGCTCTGCGATCCGCGGGATCCGGCGATCACGCGGATCGCGCAGCGGGTTGATCATCGGCTGGCGGCGGCCGCTTGCGCCCGCATCGCGTCGAGCTGGCCGCCAATCGTCGTCTTCACGTCATCCCAGGAGTCGGCGAACTTGCGCACGCCCTCCTCCTCGAGCACCCGCACTACATCGGCGTAGCTGACGCCGAGCACCTCCAACTCGGCGATGGCCGTCCTGGCCGCGTCGTAATGCATGGTGATGGTGTCTGGCTCGATAGTGCCGTGGTCTGCGGTGGCGTGCAGAGTGGCCTCAGGCATCGTGTTCACCGTGTGCGGCGCGATCAGGTCGTCGACGTACTTGGTGTCGGGGTACGCGGGATCCTTAGTGCTTGTCGAGGCCCACAGCGGGCGCTGCACCCGCGCTCCCTTGGCCGCGAGCGCCTGCCAGCGCTCCTGCGCGAACCGTTGCTGGAAGAGCTCGTAGGCGAGCCTGGCGTTGGCCACTGCGGCCTGTCCGCGCAGCGCCCTCGCCTCCGCAGTGCCGAGCTCGTCGAGCCTGCGGTCCACTTCAGTGTCCACTCGGCTGACGAAGAACGAGGCCACAGACGCCATCGAGGCGAGGTCATGGCCCGACTCGGCAGCTGCTTCCAGGCCGGCCAAGAACGCGTCGATAACCTCGTCGTAACGCTGAAGCGCGAAGATCAGCGTCACGTTGATGCTGATCCCCTCGGCCAGGCAGGCCGTGATGGCCGGCAGGCCCGCGGGAGTTGCCGGGATCTTGATGAACAGGTTGGGCCGGTCCACGAGCCACCACAGCGCACGCGCCTCGGCGATGGTCTTGCCGGTTTCAGCCGCAAGGCCAGGGTCGACCTCGATCGAAACCCGCCCGTCGATGCCGCCGGACGCCTCATGGACCGGCCGCAGCACGTCGCATGCCCAGCGGATGTCGTATGTGGTCATGGCGCGCAGCGCCTCGCCGACGCCGACCTCCCGCAGCGCTAGGTCGGCGAGCTGATCATCGTAGGCCGTGCCCTTGGCCATCGCGTGCTCGAAGATCGTCGGGTTCGAGGTCACGCCGCGCACGTGAAAGTCGCGCGCGAGATCGGCCAGGTTACCGCTGACGAGGCGGTCCCTGCTGATGTCGTCGAGCCAGATCGACACCCCCGCGTCGGTGAGCTTAGCCAGGTTCGCAGTCACCGCTGTCTCCCTTCCGCCCTTTCCAGGCTGCGTCGCGCCGCCTCGACCACCCGCTCGGTGGTTATTCCGTACTCGGCGTAGAGCCGCTCGTAGGCGGCAGACGCGCCGAAGTGGTCAAGTCCAATGATCTCGCCGACGTCACCGCATATCGAGTGCCAGCCAAATCGAACTCCGGCCTCGACCGCGACGCGCACGCGGACCTGAGGCGGCAGCACGCTGTCTCGGTACGCCTGGTCCTGCTCGGCGAACCACTCCAGACAAGGCATGGACACCACGCGCGCCGCGATCTGCTCCCGCCACAGCTCATCGCGGGCAGCAAGCGCCAGCTGCACCTCGCTGCCCGTGCCGATGAGGATCACCTGCGGCAGGCTTCCCGCCGCCACACCCGGCGCCTCGGCGAGCACGTACCCGCCGCGGGCGGGCCCGTCGCCGACGTCGGCGGCGGCGAAGACCGGCAGCTTCTGCCTGGTCAGGCACAGCCCGGCGGGGTGATCGTGGCGCTGGAGTATCGTCCGCCAGGCAATCGCGGTCTCGTTCGCGTCGCCGGGGCGGACCACGTCCAGGCCCGGGATGGCGCGCAGCGCCCACAAGTGCTCGACCGGCTGGTGCGTGGGGCCGTCTTCGCCGAGCCCGATCGAATCGTGGGTCCAGACGAAGGTGACCGGAAGCTCCATCAGCGCCGCCAGCCGTACGGCTGGCCGCATGTAGTCGCTGAACACCAGGAACGTGCCGCCGTATGGCCTGGTCAGGCCGTGCAGGGCGATGCCGTTGAGAATGCCGCCCATGCCGAATTCCCTGATCCCAAAGTGCAGCGTGCGGCCGTAGGGGTTGCCGGGGAACATTTCCGTCTGATGCTCGACGGGGATGAACGAAGGCTCGCCCGCCATCGTGGTGTCATTGCTCCCCGCCAGGTCGGCCGAGCCGCCCCAGAGTTCGGGCAGCACGCCGGCGAGCGCGTTCAATACCTTCCCGGACGCGCTGCGCGTCGCAAGCGGGCCGGAGTCGAAGGTGGGGATCGCCGCCGCCCAGCCCTCGGGCAGCGCGCGCTCCCGGAGCCTGTCGAGCAGCGTTCGGCCGAGCGGGTTGGCGGCAGACCAGGCTCCGAACCGCTCCTCCCACTGCGCCCGTGCCTGCTTGCCGCGGTCGCCGACCTCACGGGCCCTGGCCACCGCTTCATCCTCGGCCGGGAAGTCCACAGCCGGGTCGAAGCCTAGAATCTCCTTGGTCGCGGCGACCTCGGGCGCTCCGAGCGCCGTGCCGTGCGCCTCGCCAGTGTTCTGCTTGTGCGGCGCTGGCCAGCCGATGATCGTGGACAGGGCGATGATCGACGGCGCCGCCGCGTGATCCCTGGCCGCTAGCAGCGCTCGGTGCAGCGCGCCGACGTCCTCCCGGTAACCCTCTGGCGTGCGCCAGGCCACGCGCTGGACGTGCCAGCCGTACGCCGCATACCTGGCGAGCACGTCCTCAGACTTGGCGATCGCCGTGTCGTCCTCGATCGAGATGCGGTTGTCGTCGTAGACCACCACGAGGTTGCCCAGCTGGTGGTGCCCGGCCAGCGAGGAGACCTCGTGGCTGACGCCCTCCTCGATGTCCCCGTCGGAGGCGAACGCGTAGATGTGGTGGTCGAACGGGCTCGTGCCGGGCGGCGCCTCGGGATCGAGCAGGCCACGCTCGCGCCGGGCCGCCATCGCCATGCCGACGGCATTCGCGAGCCCCTGGCCGAGCGGGCCCGTGGTGGTCTCCACGCCGGGGGTCAGCAGGTGCTCGGGGTGGCCAGGAGTGCGACTGCCCCAAGTACGCAGCGCACGCAGATCGTCCAGGGTCAGCCCGTACCCCGACAGGTATAGCTGTATGTACAGGGTCAGGCTGGAATGCCCGCAGGACAGCACGAACCGGTCCCTGCCTAGCCAGGACGGGTCGGCCGGATCGTGCCGCAGCACGCGCTGGAAGAGCAGGTACGCGGCAGGCGCCAGGCTCATCGCGGTGCCCGGGTGACCCGAGCCCGCCTTCTGCACGGCGTCCATCGCGAGCACTCGGACGAGGTCGACCGCCCGGGCGTCCGTCGCCGTCCATTCCAGTGGCTCGTCATGGCTGCTCACGGACCCGCCCCTTCCCGATCAGGTTCCACGATCCCCAATTCGAACCCTATCGGCAAGGCGTTCGTTGCTCGCCGGTGCAGGCGGTCAGTCGGCCAATGTACCCAGGAAGTTCGCCATCGCGACATTGACCTCGTCAGGGTGCGAGAAGTTCGCGCCAGGCGAGCCCGTCGACCAGCGGAAAGCTACCGCACTGGCCCCGTGCTGGGAAGGGCCGCGATGGCGCCGCGGTCGCGCAGCGCGAAGTACAGCCTGAGCACGGCGATCGAGATGACGGCCGTGTTGGCGACGTGCACCCAGACCAGCCCGGCGGGCAGGTGCGCGAAGTACTGGACGTAACCGATCACGCCCTGCGCGCCAATTAGTCCGACGACGGTCCAGGCCAGGCGCCGCACTCGGGCCGGGGCACCGGTGAGGTAGGCAGCGCCTACCGCCATGACGGCGGTCGTGCCGAGCACCCAGCCGATGTCGGCGTGCAGCTGGGTGACCGCGGTCAGGGACATGAAGTGGTATCTGGGCACTGTCCGGGCGCCGGCTAGCGGGCCGGTTCCGGTGACCAGCGTGCCCGCCACCATCATCACGGCGCTCACCGCCACCAGCACCTGGACGACGAGCCTGACGATCGGGTGGACCAGCCAGGTCGGCTTGGCCCTTCCCTCGGTGCAGCGCACATGCAGCGCGACGGCGGCGGCCAGCACCGGGAGCGTGGCCAGGTAATGCAGCGACACCCAGAACGGCGCGAGCTTGGTGAGCACCACGATCCCGCCGATCACTGCCTGCGCGGCGATCCCCGCAGGCTGCGCGGATGCCAGCGCGATCAGGTCGGACCGCCTCCGGCCCTCCTGGTCGCGGAACCGCAAGGCCGCGACCAGGACGGCGAGCGCGATCACGAAGATCACGGCGGTGATCATCCGGTTGCCGAACTCGATCCAGCGATGAACCAGCGGATCTCCGGTCACCCCGCCGGCAACCAGGCTCCCGGCTGTGCACCGCGGCCAGTTTGTGCAGCCGAGACCGGACTGGCTGAGCCGCACCGCGGCACCGGTCGGGATGATGGCGGCCGAGGCGATGACCCCAGCGAGCGCGATCCGGCGCATGACGAGCGGCGTCGGGCGCCCGGCAAGGCGCTCGCGCAGCCTGGCGGCGGCAGTCAGCCGCCCCGACCAGGCGGAACTGGACGGCTCGGCGGCCGTCTGCGGCGCGGGCTGGGCGGACACGGACCTATGGTACGGCCGTCACGCCTGAGGTGCGGTGGCCGCGCGGCCGGAGCCGAGGGCAGCGCCTGCGCTCGCGACGATCACGAAGCCGATCGCTATCCACTGGGCGGGCGAGAGCGCTTGGCTCAGCATGATGACGCCGACCAGCGCGGCCACGGCTGGTTCCAGGCTCATCGAGATGCCGAAGACCTTGGCGGGGATGCGGCGCAGCGTCTCGTACTCAAACCGGTACGGGATCACCGACGAGAGCAGGCCGATGGCTATTCCAGCGGCCAGCACCGGGGGCCGCAGCAGGGACGCACCGGCGCTGGCCACCGCCGCGGGCGTGACGACGATCGCTGCGACCCACATCGCAGCGACGAGGCCGGAACTGCCGCTGAACCGCTTGCCCGTTGAGGCGGACAACACGATGTAAGCCGCCCATGCGGCGGCCGAGATCAGCGCGAAGACGACACCTGCCAGCTCGCTGCCCGAGGTCGCAGGTCCGGCAGGGCTGGCCGAACCCACCCCAGCGGTTCCGAGCAGCGTCACGCCGGCCCCGGCCAAGCCGACCCAGAGCAGGTCCACCAGGCGGCGCGACGAGGCCACCGCGACCCCGAGCGGGCCGAGGAACTCGATGGTGACCGCGATGCCCAGCGGGATCCGGGCGAATGCCTGGTAGATCGAGAAGTTCATGATGCCCAGGGTGATCCCGAATCCGGCCACCAGAGCTGCGTCCCGCCAGGCCCGCTCGGCGCCGATCGTGCGGACGACTCGCATCGCGGACCGGCCGCCGAGCCCGGCGAGCAGCAGCGCGGCGGCCCACAACCGCAGCCCGGTCAGCCCGCCCGGCGAGACCGTCCCGAACATCCGCGCCGCAAGGCCGGCTCCGACCTGGACGCTCAGGATCCCGGCGCCGAGCAGCAGCGGTGCCGGGACCCTGCGCAGCGGCTCCGCTTGCTCGCGCGGCTCCGGCACTCCGGTTGCTTTGCGCGCCTCTGGCACGACCCGGCTACTCCCACCGGAACCAGCGCGCAGACGCAGCAATCCCCACCGCAGCCCATGCCGTGAGCACGAGCGCGTCGCGGGCCGACAGGCCTGCGCCATACGTCAGCGCCGACCGCAGCCCGTCGGACAGCGCCCCGGACGGCAGCAGCCGCAGCACGGGCCTCAGCCCTGGCGGGAACTTGGCAAGCGGGAAGACGATGCCGCCGATGCCGAGCAGTACCAGGTACACCAGGTTCGCGGCGGCCAGGGTGGCCTCGGCCCGCAGCGTGCCCGCCATCAGCATGGCCAGGCCGCTGAATGCCGCGCTCCCGAGGATCAGCAGCAGCAGCGTCGAAGACAGGCTGGCCGCGCTGACCACGGGCCGCCAGCCGAGCAGCAGGCTCGTCGCGACAATCAGCACGACCTGGCCGGCCTCGACGGCCAGCACCGTCAGCGCCTTTGCGGCGATCAGGCCGGAACGCCCCAGCGGCGTCGCCCCGAGCCGCTTGAGCACGCCGTACCGTCGCTCGAAACCGGTGCCGATGGCCAAGCTGGTGAAGGAGGTGGACATGATCGCCAGCGCCAGGATGCCGGGCGCGATGAAGTCGATGCGCCGCAAGTGGCCGACGCTGATCAGGGCCTCGGCGCTGAAAACGACGAGCAACAGCACCGGGATGATCAAGGTCAGCAGCAGCTGCTCCCCGTTCCGCACCAGCGTGCGCAGCTCCAGGCCCGCCTGCGCAGCGACCACCTTCGGCCGGGGCGCCGCGCCGGGTGCCGGCGGCGGCCAGGCCGCGCCCGGCCGGCCAGGGTCCGTCAGCTCGGTCATGACCGCAGTTCCCGGCCGGTCAGTTCGAGGAAGACGTCCTCCAGCGACCGGCTCTCGATCTGCAGGTTCGTGGCGAGCACGCCCTGCTCGGCGCACCACGCGGTGACGGTGGCCACGACCTGAGGATCAGCCACGGCCGGCAGTTCCACCAGGTACTGCCCGGCCGGGGACTCCTTGACCCGGCTGCCTCGCGGCAGCGCGGCGGCGAGGCTGGAGATGTCGATGCCGGACTCGGCGCGGAACCTGAGCTGGCCCGCGGTGCCGGTCAGCTCGGCCGGCGTGCCCTCGGCGACGAGCGCGCCATGGTCGACAATCGCGATGTGATCGGCAAGCCGCTCGGCCTCCTCCATGTAGTGCGTCGTCAAGATGACCGTCGCACCGGATTCGCGCAGCCCGGCGATCAGCTCCCACGTCGCCAGCCTGGCCTGCGGGTCAAGCCCGGCGGTGGGCTCATCAAGAAACACGAGCTCAGGTCTTCCGATGATCGCCGCGGCGAGCGCCAAGCGCTGCTGCTGGCCGCCGGACATGCGCCGGAAGGGTACCTTCCCCGACTCAGCGAGGCCGAGCCGGTCGAGCAGCGCGGCCGGCTCGATCGGGCGGGCGTAGAAGCTGGCCAGAACCTGGAGGTACTCGCGCGGCCTGGCGCCGGTGGGGATGCCGCCGGACTGGAGCATTACGCCGATCCTGGGCCGCAGCCGTCTAGCGTCGCGCACCGGATCGAGCCCGAGCACCCGCACGGTGCCACCGTCCGCGCGCCGGTAACCTTCGCACACCTCGACCGTGGTGGTCTTGCCCGCGCCGTTGGGCCCCAGGATGGCTGTCACCTGACGATGCCGGGCCCGCAGCGTGAGCCGACGCACGGCCATCGTCCGCCCGTAGTTCTTGACCAGGCCGCTGATCTCGACGGCCGGAGCATCGCTCACGCAGGTGAGTCTAGGGGCGCAGCCGACGTCACCGGCCAGGGCAGGCGCCGAGGTGGAACGCGACCGGCCTGGCCGCGTCCGGCATCCATGCCCACACCGGCACGCAGCGCGCGCCACGGACCAGGAAGGCTCCGTAGTAATTGGTGATCCCTGGCGGCGCAGGGCAGGCCACGAACGTGACCCCCCACTCGCCGCTGCGCATCGAATAGTGGGTGCCTGAGCTGAGCGAGTCGTTGGCTGCGTACAGGAAGCGCAGGTACGGCCCGTCTGGCCGGGGCGACCCTGAGCACCGCCACAGATCCGGGTTTGAACTGGCCATCGAGCGCGACGGCGCGCGGTGGCCGGCTGGCCGGGACGGGGGCTCCGGCCAGCCGGCGGGCGCGCGGG
>Ga0126369_10001050_pt1 | contig 18889 bp, 20 predicted proteins | sample PanSoiMetaPlot_1_FD_109646 | JGI IMG/M metagenome (GOLD analysis project Ga0126369, IMG submission 109646) | Tropical forest soil microbial communities from Panama - MetaG Plot_1 | ecosystem: Environmental > Terrestrial > Soil > Tropical forest > Bulk soil | place: Panama | collected 2016-02-17 | reverse complement strand
TAACCCAACTAGCACCGGCAGACCTACCAAGCTCCACCCGCTTGCGCCAGCCACATAGCTAGTAGCCAGCATACTTAATCCGGTGAAGGCCGCTCCGAACGGCTTTGTGTCAATGAAATCTAAATGTCGCAGGATTCCCCCCAACGGCACCCTGCGAACTATACTCCCCCATACTATCTTAGTCTACCAGGTCGCAGGCGCGATGACCCCGCGCCTAGACACGGCAAATGCAGTATCGACCTATGAAGCTTGCACTGTTTGCGGCGTTCGTTCTGACGTAAAAGACCGGCCGCGAGCGGACAGCCTGTCAGCGACCGCCTCGCTCTCGGCCATCGCGGTCGGTTCCTCCGCGGTTGTCTTTTCCGCCGTTCCGACCTCCAGAGTCGCCTCCGCCGCCATCGTCCCCGCGGCTGTCTGCTCCGCCGCCACCACCGCGTCCGGTATCGCCCGATGCACCCCTATCGCGAGAGCCTCCATCATCGCGCCTGCTGGTGGCGCTCTTGGTGTTGTCTCCAAAGCGATCCTCTGCCGACGGAGCCGATTGTGCGGAAAGCAGAACCCCTATGGCCACCGCGAACAGGCCGATGTAGCGCAACGCAATGCTCAACATAATTCCCTCCCCAACGGTCACAATTAAATCAAATTGATGCCTTGTAGGCGCGACGAACTGACAAACTGCTGACATTTAGATATAGGGGACTATACCTTTGATAGGTAAGGGGACTATGCTTTCAAACGAGTAGGGGAGTATAGTTCTTAGAAGATCGCCCTTCCGGACCTTCGTTGTGATCATGAAAAATTTTTTTGACACAAGGCCTTTTGGAGCGGCCTTCACTGCGTTGGCAACCTTGGCGACTGGCTATGCGGCCAACGCGAGCGGCTGGTACCTGATCATTTTGCCAGTATTGATCGTGCCAGCGTACTATCTGATTTTCGCTGCTCAGGATACCCGAGCGTACACGATGGCGAGCGAGGGCGAAGGGACAGGCTGAAATCTGGCTCAAGGAGGCTTGACGCGCTTGGAAAAGCGTCCCGCCCGCGACTACGCCTGCCCACATTGCGGAGCCGTCTACACATCGGGTCTTTCGCGATGAGATATTTACATCCCACCGCCGCCCGAACCGCCGGGCACCAAAGGATCGCGCCGGAGTTGGAAACGGATCGTCGCGTCGGGATCGGTGCCAAGATCGTGGCCATCCGGACCTATCACGTGATTGGACAGATCAGTTGCGTGGGAAACACGGCTGCGCGACGCGGGCCGTGAAGTGCGCGATGATTTGCCGGCGGCATACGCGCTCAATGTCGCGTTTCCAATCGATCGTTGTTGGTGGTGCGGATTAGGATTGGCCGGCGCCTGAGCGGAACCAAGCGCCGGCGCCACGAAAACCATGATGGCGGCTGCGGCGGCAACATTGGTCGTGGCGGACATGCTGTTCCTCCGGCTGAGATCGTTGTCGATGACGGCGCCATAATACGCCTCCGCGATCGACTTGCCACAGCCTGGTCGAGGCTCCAAAAGCTCGCGCTCCCACGAAGGTGACAAATCTCATGGATGCACTCAAGCGCAGCCTCGCGGCGCACGGCGATGCCGCCGAAAAGAAGCCACCAGCGCCGAGTCAAAAGGGGCGCGCGAAGAAGCCCGTGCGCAGGCCCGGGAAAGTGACCCGAAAAGCCGGATAGAGGTCGCCAGCAGATCCATCGGAGGAAACCTCGGCGCGATACGGGACATTTGCGACAGCGCACTGAGACGTGCTGAGAATCATGGTAGTCGGTTCATCAGGATTGATCGGCCCCACGTGCTGAAGGCACACGGAGAGAGATCATCCCGAGTTTTGACGAGCCTGGTTTGATTGTTGTCGGCTCGTCGGCGATGTATAGTTCTAAGGTGTATCGGGAGTGTCCACCATGCGCATCCATTTTTTGTGCATGTCCGTCACGGCAGCGGTCACCCTTTCAGTCGTGCCCAGCCAGGCAGGACCCTGCTCATCAGAGATCGACCGGCTGCAAGCGAGCTTGGATGCGATGCTTGTGGCCACGGCAGTTGCGGGCCAGCCTGGTCGTCAGAGCACGGCCGCAATGATGCACCGCCAACCGACGCCAAGCGGGATCATGGCAGCCGAAGCGAGGCTCGGGGAAGGCGCACGGGCAAAACGCGCAACGACTGCAATGGAGCAGGCACGTGCGGCCGACCGCGCCGGCGACAACAGCGCTTGCGAGCGTGCGCTGGCAGATGTGCGTCGTGAGATCGATCGGTAGATGGCCAAAAGCGATCAAGTAATGCTGCGCCCGCCCGCAAGGCGGTTGTGCTGAACCAACCATCGCGTTGGAAAGGCGCCTGCTTTTTGGCCGCATCAGGTCGAATGCCCGAAATGAGACCTGCGAGCAGGCATCTTGTTTGGAGCTGCACCAGTATTTTGCACCGAGGGTATAGAGCAGAGGGAGCGCATGATGGCCGACCTGACGATTGTGGCTCGTGGCGCTGAGCATATCGATCTCGTCGATATGCGACGGCGCATCAGGGCGATTTTCATCGGTTCGGTTGGCAATCTCGTTGAGTGGTACGATTTTTATGCCTATGCGGCGTTTGCGCTCTACTTCGCGGGCGCTTTTTTTCCGAACTCCGATCCGGTGGTGCAACAGCTCAATGCTGCGATCCTCTTTGCGGCAGGATTCCTGGTGCGCCCGCTGGGGGGATGGCTGTTCGGCTATCTGGCTGACCACTACGGGCGCCGCGGCGCACTGATGCTGTCTGTATCACTGATGTGTTTCGGCTCGCTCATGATCGCGGTGACGCCGACTTATGCGTCAGTCGGAATTCTCGCGCCGATTTTGCTCGCTGTGGCGCGTATCCTGCAAGGCCTGAGTCTCGGCGGCGAATACGGAACGAGCGCCACCTATCTCAGCGAGATGGCTGACGAGCGGCATCGTGGTTTCTATTCCAGCTTCCAATACGTGACGCTCATCGGCGGACAGATTTGCGCACTGATCGTGCTGCTTCTGCTGCAGAAAGTCTTCCTGACGGGCGAGGAAATCCGCGCCTGGGGCTGGCGGATTCCGTTCGTTATAGGAGCGCTGCTCGCCATCATCGCGCTCGTCATGAGACGCACCTTGCACGAAACCGAAGCTTTCGAAGCGGCGCAGAAAGCGTCACCCGGCAGCTCGTCGCTCCGAATCCTTCTGAAATATCCACGCGAAGTTCTGCTGGTCGTGGGGCTGACCGCCGGCGGCACCGCAGCATTCTATACTTATACGACCTATATGCAGAAATTTCTCAAGCTTTCAGTCGGTCTCAGCGATGATCAGACGACATTGATCAGCCTCAGCTCGCTTGTGTTTGGGATGTTGCTCCAGCCGATCTACGGCGCAATCTCCGACCAGATCGGCCGCAAATGGCTGCTTATCGGCTTCGGGGTCGCCGGCGTCCTGTTCACGATCCCGCTGCTGACGACTCTGCAGACGGTCAAAGGACCCTTCGCGGCGTTTCTCTTGATCGCGGCGGCCTGGATGATCGTCTCCGGCTACACATCGATCAATGCGGTGGTGAAGGCGGAGTTGTTTCCGACCAAGATTCGCGCCATCGGGGTCGGGCTCCCTTACGCCCTCACGGTCTCGATCTTCGGAGGGACCGCCGAGTCGGTCGCCTTGTGGTTCAAGTCGTTGGGCGACGAGCAGTGGTTCTACTATTATCTCACCGGCATGATCGGTATTTCGCTGCTCGTCTATTTGTTCATGCGCGACACTAAGGCCGACTCGGCAATGCATCGTCATGAGTAGGCGTATTGAGGTGGATCAGTTCCGGCCTGTCTGCAGCTTCAGCGCAGCCTGAACGCGGTTACGGACGCCAAGCTTCTTCATGATGTTGGTCATGTGATGCTTTACGGTCCTTTCGGTGCAATTCAGCCCTCGCGCGATCTCTTTGTTGGACATGCCCCGACCCACAAGACTGAATATTGTTTCCTCGCGGGAGGTGAGATCAGACTGGCGAATGACCGCTGCTTCGGTCTGCTCACCCCGTTTGATCAGCAGCCGTGCCGCCAGGGTCGGCGGTACATAGGAGTCGCCGCTGGCGACGGCTCGCACCGCATCGATTATCTCTTGGCTGCTGCTGCCCTTGAGGATGTAGCCCCGCGCACCGGCCTGTAGCGTTAAGGAGACATGATGTTCCTCTTCAGAGGCCGTCAGCATGACGATGCACACTTTGGGGCAAGTGCGCGCAATTGCGGCAGCAGCTTCGACGCCGCCTCCCGGAAGGACGACGTCTAGCAGTATGACATCCGGATGAAGGTCCTGCGCGATCTTGAGCGCGTCGGATGCCGTTGCGCCCTGGCCGACGACCTCGACATCTTCCGTATGAGCGAGCATGCCGACCAGACCTTCGAGAAACAGGGGATGGTCATCAATTACGGCAACGCGAATTAAGTTGAACATTGTTCGCTCCTCTTTTGAGCGAACCCAATCGCACTTCAGGTTCTGAATTACTGAAAATGTACTTACAGCAGCACGACGCAGACGCGTTGATTGAGATCAAGCCCCTTCGTTTTTAGTAATTTGTCGGACCAGACAAACGGATTAGCTTCAGAACGCGCTCCTGCAGTTCATTCCCCGTTTGCCTGCATCAGCTTGACGAGTCCCGTTGGCGTGGCCAGCAGCGGTGTCCAACCCAGACTCATCAAAGCCGAGGGATCGGCCACCAGCGAGCCTGACAATCGCTGGTATATTTCACCTCGACCGGCAGCGCCGAGCAAGAGTTTGAGAACCGAGGAAGGGAGCGGAAAAACGTTCGGCTGACGGCCGAGCCCATGACGCAAGGCTGCAATCATTTCTGCGATCGTCAGCGCCTGCGTATCGGCGGCAATGAAAGCTCGCCGCAGCGTTCCCGGTGCTGCCAGCACGGTCTCGATGGCCGGCAACAGGTTTTCCAGCGCGAGCAGGGAGCGGCGTGCCCGGAGGCTGGCCAACGGCAACGGAAAGGGAGATCGAGCGAATCGGATCAGTTGCGCCATGTTGCCTTTGACCCCCGGCCCGTAGATCAGCACTGCCCGCAGCGCCACCCAGTCTAAATCGAGCTCCGCCAGACCCCGCTCGGCTGCGAGCTTGGATTTTCCATAGGCGTCGGTTGGCCTCGGTTCGATCGCCTCGGTCAGGATCGTATCGGCCCTTGGTCCACATTGGGCGCGGATAGAGGAGAGGAATACGAAGCGCTTGGCGCCGGCGCGCCGCGTCGCGCGGGCGAGGCCGATGGTCGCCTCGGTGTTGAGGAGCCGGTAGTCGTCCTCGGGGATGCCGGACATCCCATGCGCGAGCCCGGCAGAGTGGATCACCGCATCCACTCCCTCCAGCGCGGCCGACATGTTTTGCGGCCGCGCAAGATCACCAATGACGGCGCTTGCGATCTGCATCGGCACCGAAGCAGGTCGGCGCAGCAGCGCACGAACGCGATAGCCGCGCTTCGACATCTCCCGCAGCAGATATTGCCCGATGAAGCCGGTGGTTCCAGTGAGCGCGAGCAGCATGTCGGGCCTTGTTTTATGGTTTAATTCCCCGCCGCGCCTTCCTCCGCGAGTTGCATTTCGCAGCCCGTCACATCTTCTTCATTGCTGGACCAGAAGGTCAGAGCCTGCGAAAATCTACTGGGCGGGGCGCACCGCGGTACCCGCAGGACAACGCCCCGCACTGGGGAGCAAAATCCATCCTATCGGCGACGTGCGCCCCTCACAGCGTGAACACATAGACCATGGAGCACGCATTGGCGTATTTCAGCGCTGCCGGCTTGGTGGCCTCCTGCCATCTCGGGCCGGCCGCTACGGCGACGTACTGCTTGCCGTTGACCGCATAGCTGATCGGCGGCGCCACGATGCCGCAACCGGTATCAAACCGCCACAGCTCTTTCAGGGTCTTACCGTCATAGGCGACAAGCGCACCCTCCCACAGCCCGCTGAAGACCAGATTGCCGCCGGTTGCCAGCACGCCCGACCAGTTCGGCAGATCGGTGCGCGCCGCCGCCTTGGTCTCGCCGGTCACCGGATCGAGTGCCTTGATACTGCCGGTGGTTTGCTGCAAGGGCTTGCCGGAGCCGCCGGTGAACCGTTCGCGCGGCTTCACGGTGCCGCCCTGATCGACGAAATCGACCTGCACCTTGCCTTCGAGCTGGTTACAGCCTTCGCTGGACGGGATGTAGATCAGGTTCAGTTCGGGATTATAGGCCGCCGGCTCCCAGTTCTTGCCGCCCGGCGTCGACGGACACCTTATCGCCACCGGATTGGCGCGGGACGGGTGGCTGCCCTCGACGTAGGGCTGCACGTCCTTGGCCGGATCGTAATCAAGCGGCTGTCCAGTCTTCGGGTCGAGCCCTTTGGTCCAGGTCAGTTGGTCGACATATTGCTTGCCGGACACAAAGGCGCCGTTGGTGCGGTCGAGCGTGTAGTAGAAGCCGTTGCGTGCGCCGTGCACCACGAGCTTGCGATCCTCGCCATTGACCTTGGCATCAATGATCTGGTGCTCGGAGATTTCGTCATAGTCGTAAGGATCGTTGGGAGTGTATTGGAACCCCCACTTGATCTTGCCGGTGTTGGGATCGAGAGCAAGCACGCTCGCGGCCCATTTGTTGTCACCGGGGCGGTATTCGGGGTCGTAATCGGGACCGGCATTGCCGATGCCCTGATAGATGGTCTCGGTATCCGGATCATAGGTCGCGGTCACCCACACCGAAGCGCCGCCATGCTTCCAGCGCTCCTTGCCATCTTTCCACGTTTCGTTGCCGGGTTCGCCTGCCCCCGGAATGGTGTAGGTGCGCCACGCCTGCTGGCCGGTATTGAGATCGGTCGCGTCGATCCAGCCGCGGATGCCGAATTCGCCGCCAGCGGAGCCGATGATAGCAAGGTCCCGCACGACAAGCGGAGCGAGAGTCACCGTCTCGCCTAATGCGGGCTCGGCTGCCTTGCGTTCCCACACAACCTCGCCCGTGGCCCGGTTGAGCGCGAAGATACGGCCGTCTAGGGCGATCGAGATCACTTTGTCTTTCCACAACGCGACGCCGCGATTGTTGACGCCGCAGCAGGCGACGTCGCCGGCCCAGGCGCGGTCGATGCCTGGATCGAATTTCCATCTGATTTCGCCCTTTTTTCCGCTCGAAACGTCGATCGCGTAGACAGAGCCCCAGCCGTCGGGGATGTACATCATGCCGTTGTCGATCAGCGGCGTCGCTTCGAGATTGCCCTGAGCATAACGGCCGCCGGACTGCAGCCCGCCAAGCCCGACCGTGAAGGCAAGCCGCAAATTGCCGACCGTGTCGGCATTGATCTCCTTGAGCGCCGAGAACCGGTGGCCCTGATAGTTCTTGTGATGCAGGAGCCAGTTCTGCGGCTCACGATCCGCATTCAAGGCACGCTCGAATGACATATCGGCGGCACAAGCGGCCGACAGCGGTCCCGAACCCGCCAAGGCTGTCAAAGCCACCGATACTAGAAGCTTGTTCATCTCCTCCCTCCTACGTTGCTCAAAGCCTTACTCTGGTGCCCGGCTGTGGGGTGGTATCTCCGTTGTCTGGGGCCCCCGCAAGGTGCACGATAAAGCCCGGTTTCACTGTCCCGTTCCCTCACTGACGACAAGAACATTGCCGTCACAAAGAGGAGTCAGGGCCATTCGCAATCCGCCATCAGGCTACATCACTCGCCCGGTCTCGCGAAAGAGGGCTATGGAAGGCAGACAACCTCAGAGCTTGTTTCAGTCCGCTCTCGCGCTCAGGCCGTAAATGTGCTCGCATCTTCAAATCGGGCTCGGCACGCGAGAGCCGGGACCCCAAAACCCGGAGGCAATCATCATGCGTGGTCTTGCTCTGTTCGCTGCCGGCGCTCTGGTCGGCATCGCGGTCACCGCCGTTGCCCAAAACCAAACGCCAAATCAGGGGATCGTTGGGCTAAATCATGTCGGGCTCAGCGTACCCGACCTCGATAAAGCCGTTGACTACTATACGAAAACGATGGGCTTTCCTGAGGCATTTCGACTTAAGAATGCGTCAGGACAGGTGCAGCTGGTTTACGTCCAAATAAGCCAAAACACGTTCGTGGAGCTGCAACCTGCCAATGCGCAGCGACCGCCCGGCATCACGCATTTTGGCGTACACGTCGACAACATAGCTGCCGCAACAGCCATGTTCAGGCAGCGGGGAGCCACCGTCGGGGAGACCACCATCAGCGGCACCAAGGCCATTCTGTCCAACATTGCCGACCCCAGTGGCGTCCGCATGGAGCTGGCCGAGCTTCCACCCGAGTCGCTTCACCGGCAGGCAATGGAGCGCTGGCGCTAGCTTCGCCAGAGGGAGGAGCAACAATGTCCCCGCTTACTTGCAAGGCAAGGGTCTTGGGGGGCGGCATTCTGGCCGGCACTGCGGGCGCGGCGCTGATCGCATCGGCCGCAGCGCAACAGACGGAAGGCCCGCCGGATTTCTCGTCAAACCTCGCCGGGTGGGTCGGATTTAACGGCGGTGGTCCGTTCTACGAACCTGTCCCAGGTCATGTGCCGCCCGTCGTCAATGATCCGGCACATCCCTTTACTCCCAACGGCGTGGGCAGACAGCCGACCTTTCGGATTGCCGATCTGTCCAATCCGAACCTCAAACCGTGGGTGAAGGAGCGCATGAAGACGGACATCGACGAGGTGCTGGCTGGCAAGAAAAGTGCCTTCACGCCGCAGTCAAGCTGCGTGCCGGCAGGCGTGCCCTTTTTCATGGGTTATGGCGGTCCGGACCCGATCGTATTCCTGCAAACTCCCAAGGAAGTGTGGATCGTCTGGCGCGAGGATAATCAGGTCCGGCGGATCTACATGGACGTGCCCCATTCGGCGGACCTCAAGCCGTCATGGTATGGCGAGTCGGTTGGCCACTACGAAGGAGATACGCTCGTCGTCGACACCATCGGCATGAACGACAAGACGATGGTCGACGTTTACCGCACGCCACACACGGAGAAGCTGCACGTCGTGGAGCGCTGGCGCATGGTCGACGGCGACAAAGAGATGCACCTGATCTTCACGGTGGAAGATCCGGGCGCTTTCCATGAACCCTGGACCGGCATGCGGCGCTATCGACGCGTGCAGCAGGAGGCCTACGAAAAGATCTGTGCTGAGAACAACACCAACCTCTTCGACTACCACATGCCGGTGGCCGAGAAGCCAGATTTCTGAGCCGGCTTGGAGGCTGGTTACCTCGGCAGCGCCGCGAGCTGCGGGACATCCTCTTCTTTGGGGGCAACGGCCTTGGCGGTGATCAGCGTCATGGCCACCGTATCGTAGTAGCCCATGGTGGCGACCAGATCGATCAAGCCCTTCTCGCCGAATTGCTTTACGGCGGCCGCATAGGTTGCGTCCGATACCGCCTTGTCGCGATACATTTCCATCGCGTAGTTGTAGAGGGTCGCCTCATCCTCCTTCATTTTGTCCGGGTGCTTGCCGGCCGCAATGTCGGCACCGACGCTCGGATCGAGACCGCCGCGCACCGCCGCCCGGTAGTGGCCGCGCCAGATCCACTGGCTCGACCATTGCCGCGCCGTAATCATGATCGCGAGTTCCGTCAGTCGCGGCTGCAGCCCCGTGCCCCAGCGGACGTAATCCGAAACCGCCTCGAGTTTGCTGGCGAGCTCGGGGCTGCGCATATAGACCTTGAAGGGCGGATTTTTCAAAGCGGTGGTGTTGTTACGTGGTGGCTTCTGCAAATTCTCGATGTAGGCCTTCTGCTCCGGACTCAGCTGGTCAGGACTGAGCGCCGGGTAGCGCTCCTGCGCGACAACGGCGAGCGGCAGCGCGAACGCAGCTGTAACGAGCGCAGTGGTGAGCAGGTGCTTCATCAATTCCTCCCATTTGCTACATGTTTCTAATCACGCTTGGCGTGAGCGCAGTCCCTCGCTTATTGCGGATTTGATACCTGGGCCAGTCGCCACGACGGCGACGTCGGCGGCATGCTTTCGCCTCATTCCGCGACCGCCTCGGAGGCCGGCTTGTCCTTGTCGAAAATCCGCATTTCGATGTAGCGCGCCGGCTTGTCGGTGAGATTCTGCTGGCGGTGGATGGTGCCACGCGGCACATAATTACTGTCGCCGGCCTTGAGGACGACCGGCGGCTGCCCTTTGATGGTGAAGGTGACCTCGCCCTCCTGGATCGCGGTCCATTGCTCGCCCGGGTGGCGATGGAACTGGTTGCCGTCGCCCGGCGGCATAGTGACGGACTGCAGCCCGACCTCGCGTGTCGGGTCCTTCTCGAGCGGCATCGTGAAATAGCGCTTGTTCTGAAACGCCGGCGAGGGCGTCTGCGACCATGCCGCCGCCGCGACCATGCCGGCTGCCGCGAGCGCTGCTGAGATAATCCATTTATTCATGAATTCCTCCCACGTTACTGCTGCAGCGGATCCGATTCAGCACCTCCCGATGCATTGTCCTTGGTCAGCGGATCAGGCCCGCGCCCCTCGGCAAATTCGCGGTCTTCCTGGCGCGCCGCTTTCATCATTGCGGGAAAGCCAAAATTTCCTTCGACGCAGCGAGGCTCGTAATAAATTCTGTTTTCCTCTTCGTTCTGTTTGGTGAACTCCTGCTTGATGGTCCAGGGGCGCGTCCACACGGTCGGATCTTCAATGGTGACGACGTATTCAAGTGTGGTTGGCGCAGTCCGCGTCCAGCGCTCGACGAGGTGCAGGTTCTCGCGCGAGCCCCGATAATCGGTTTTCGGACTGAAGTTCGTCACGTCGATCACGAGCGTATCGCCCTCCCAGTGGCCGCGCGAGTCGCCAAACCACTGGCGGATGTTGGCCGGCAGGTGCGGACTGCCGTTCATGACGATGTTCCGCTGCCAGCCTTGCCCTTGACCGACATCGTAGTAGATCGAGATGCCGCCGGGCGTCTGAACGATCCGGCGAAAGCTGCCGCCGCCATTCCCGGCGCCAAACTCGGGCAGCCCGATGGTCAGGCAGCGGTCCGCAAGCGCGCCGTCCTCGGGCCTGTCATGGCGATTCATGCGCACTGTGTTGTAGCGAGGAGGAAGCTCGTCGCGTCGCGAAGTTGCAGGTGTTGGATCGTATTTCCCTCCGGCACATCCAGGCAGCTTGAGTTTGCAAGTTTGCGTTGATTGCATCAGCGCAAGACGAAAGTCCTGATCGGCCGCGGCAATTTTCTGGGCCTCCGGCGTCAGCGACGGGATCCGGCCATCGGACGGATCGACAACCATAGATGTGCGCTTGCCGGTGCGCTTGCGGCCCCCCCACACCGCGTTGTAGGCGCCGGCGACATCGCGCTCACTGCCGACCTCTCCTCGTTCGTCGCGTCCGCGCAGCACGGATCGCACCCTGTCAAACTCCGCCCGCTGGGCTTCGGTAAAGAATTCCTGGCTGGCATATTTGGGGGAGCGCTGGAACGGCGTGTCGGTTTCGTCCGTCCAAATGCCCTGTAGATCAGGTTCGCCCCAGGGTGTCTTCAGCGCCGAGCCTGAAGGCGCCGGGGTCTGAGCCGACGTCTGCGTGGCGGACGGCGCAATGATCGCGCTGCCAACTGCCACGGCGATGGCGACCGTTATCATCGAACCTGAGAACCTGTCGCGCATGATGATCTCCTCTTTTTCTTTGCAGTGTGCTACCGCAACGGGATTTCGTCCATAAACCCCGGACTGGCGCTGAGGGTAGCGATTTTCGGCATTGGCCGATAGCCCGAGGAAACTAATCGATGATCTCGTCGGCGCGAATCAGCAGCCGCCGCGGTACGTTGATGCGAAGCACCTGGGCGGTCCTGTTGTTGATGACCAACGCGAACCTTGCGGGAAGCGCAACCGGTGACTCGGCCGGTGTTGCGCCTTTGAGAATCTGGCCCGCGTAGATGCCGGCCACCCGATACATGTCACCTGTGAGGACTCCGTAGCTCATCAGGCCGCCAAGTATGACAGCCTCACGGGTCGCGTAAATGGTAGGCAGCCTGCTCTGCGCCGCCAGCGCAACGATCTGTTCCTGCCGGCCGGTCAGAAAGGGATCAGAGCCAAGCACGAGCGCGCGAACGCGCCGTAGTGCCATCTGGGTAAACGCGGTCTCGACCTCCCGTTCGGTGCCGGCATCGAAAACAACGAGCTCTCGCCCCCTGGTGCGGGCCGCTGCCGTGATGTCGTCCACGTTGGTGTCGAAAGGGCCTGACAAGCGCGAGTTATCGAGATAGCCGACTAAAGATGCGCCTGGCCTCAGTTCGAGCAACAATTCCAGCCGCTTTGATGCGGATCCCACAACGGCGCCTGCGCCCGCCACGTTGCTTCCAGGCCTGTTGAGGCTGTTGACCACGCCTACTTCGACGGCATCCGATCCCGTCGCAAAGACAATCGGAACGGTCGCGGCAGCCGTCTTGACGGCCAGTTCGGGTATTGAAGCTCCTATGGCGATGATCACCGTTACCTGGCTGCGAACCAGATCAGCCGCCAGTTCCGGCAATCGGTCGTACTGACCATGCGCGGCGCGGTATTCGATGGCCAGGTTACGCCCTTCGACAAAGCCGATTTCCTGAAGGCCCCGTCGAATCGCCGCGACCGAGCCCGCGTATGGCCCTTCGAACGACACGCCATTGAGCAGCCCCAGCAGCACCGGCGCCTCAGACCGCTGCGCGCGCGTTGCCGTCGGCAATGCTACTGCGCCCGCCAGTCCCGCGATGAACTCTCGTCGTCTCATCCTCGGGCCCTTCCATTGGTTCACGTAGCCTATCGCGGTCAATGCCGAATAGGAACGGGGTTCGCCGCAAAGTCGCTGTCCATCCTGGCGCACATTCCCTGGCCTGGGAGGCGGGTCTCTGCCGGGTAGGAACTTGGGGCGATGGCGAAGCCGTTGATCTCATCCGTCATGATGCGCGATCTTCCTGATAGTGCGCCATCCAAGCCGAGCTGCAGTAATCGTCACCTGTTCCGGCGAGTGATCGAGCCGCGTCGCGAATATGGCTTCGAGATCACTCCGAAGCGCATTGTGCTGCATGCGACTTTGCCGGATGATGTCGGTCGCAATCGGGTGGACGCGCTGGACGTGCGGAACGCGCCGAAAAGGAGGCGCAGAGAGCCGCCGAGGAGGTCCGGCGGCGGATTTTCGGTTAAAGCTCCGGACCCGAACGGACCAGATCGGCGTTAGTGCATGGTGGTTAGAGGTCTTTGGCCACTCGTTCTGGTCGCGGTGATCGGAATGCAGGTGGCGCATTCCGATTCGATCGCGTCAGATGATACCTATGTCATAGACGGTGACACGATCGCGGTCGACGGCAAAACCATCCGCCTTGTCGATTATGAGGCGCCTGAACTGGGCCGGCAGGCGCATTGCGGATTGGAACGCATGCTCGCAGCGCGGGCGACGTCGCGCCTTCGCCAGATCATTCGCACCAGCGACAACCTCGACCTTCAACTGTTCGACTGCACATGCCGGCCGGGCACCGAGGGAACCCGGTGGTGCAATTACGGCCAGGCCTGCGGGCATCTCACGGTGGACGGCCGGAGCGTCGGCGACATCCTCGCCGCCGAGAACCTTGCGCATCCTCTCATTTGCGGCCCGTTTTCCTGTCCGAAGCGCAAGTCATGGTGCCCGTTCGAACCGGCGCAGTAGAGCCCGCGTATGCAGGCCGCTAGCCAGCACTCCGCGCGCGCTCGTTCGTGGCCCGTTGCCCAAGCCTCTCAATCTCCAACTGCGCCTGGCGGCCCTGCGCGTCGCTCAGTGTGCCATCCATCACCAGGATGACGGCAATCCATGAGACGACGAAGTTGGCGAAAAACAATGCTAAAAACACAAAGAGAGCGGCGGTCGAGGAAAATTCGATTTCAACATAGTATCCGATACCGGTGGCAATCAAAGCGCCTATCACAACAAAGGCGACGTAAAGGATCAGGGCTTTCATGGCAACTTCCCAAATGATATTCGCCCCTACCCTCATTCAACAGCAATTGTCGGCTTTGGGTACTGTGATTAGTAACAGCCCGGTGGCCTCGGAGAGCACCCGGCGGCAGCACCACTTCGCCGTGCCGGCGAACCAGGGGTGATCAACCCGTCCGATGACGCCCTCTACACCACGGGTGAGCGATTGCCGTCGACGTTGATGGCGGTACCGGTGATATAGGATGCTGCGTCCGACGCCAGGAAGCACGCCGCATTGGCGAACTCCTGTGCTGTGCCGACGCGGCCAAGGGGAATTTCCTTGCCCATTTTGGCCAGAAAGTCCGCAAGCGGCACGCCGAGCTTCGCGGCGCGCTGGACCCATTGGTCGCTGTCGATGAAGCCGACCAACAGCGCGTTGACCAGGATTCCGTGCGGCGCGCCTTCGCCCGCCAGCGCCTTGGTCAGCGCCATGCCGGCAGCGCGCGTGACCGAGGTCGGCGCGCTGGCGGGGCGCGGCGCCTTGGCGCCGATGTTGAGCACATTGATGACGCGCCCCCATTTGCGTTCTTTCATCTGCGGCCACACGAGCCGGGTGAGCCGGATGGCGGCGAACAGCTTGAGATCGATGTCCTCCTGCCATTGCGCGTCGCTGACGGCCTCGAACGGATGGGCGTTGGAGGTGCCGGCATTGTTCACCAGGATGTCGACCCGGCCGAACGCCTGCGTCACGCGGGCGAATCCCGCCGCGATGTCCTCGGCGAGCCTCACGTCGCCGGCCACCGGAAGCACCTGCTGGCCGGGCTGCACCCCGATCGCCGCAACCGCCTCGTCCAGGGGTGCTTGTCGGCGCGCCATGATGGCGACGTCGGCGCCGGCTGCCGCAAAGGTGCGGGCGATCGCAAGGCCGAGACCCTTGCTGCCGCCGGTGATAAGAGCTTTCCGGCCCGTCAGTTTGATTTCCATTGTCATGTCCTTGTAGGGCGGGTTCTCTTTAACCCGCCAGGCTCGGCGTTGGGACCGGGTTGAGCGCGCGAGCGGAACCCGGGAGCGGCGTTGCCGCATTGACCGGGCGGTCCCGGATTTCGCCTCGCTCAATCCGGGCTACATTTGTGAGGGTCACAACTCACGCAGGGCATTGAACTGGGCCACATAGCCGGATGGGTCGATGCGTGCCGCCACTATGGTGGTGCCGTTCGACTTGAGCGCGGTGCAAAGGGCATTCGTCAGCGCCTGTTCGGTCTCCACCACCACCGCGTCGGCGCCGAAGGCCTGACCGAGCTTCTCCCAGTCGACACCCCCGATGTGAACGCCGTGCGGGGGCACGCCCTTGATCTCCTGCTTGACCCGGATGAGCCCGATTTCCTGGTCGTCGAACACGAGCACGATGATCGGCAGGTTCTCGCGCCACGCGGTCTGTAGATCCGCGATTGCCATCAGGAATCCGCCGTCGCCGGAAAAGGCGAGGATCGGCCGGTCCGGGAAAGCGAGCCGCGCCCCCATCGCGCCCGGCACAGCGTAGCCCATGGAGGCGAGGCCGTTCGAGGTGAGGAATTCTCGCGGCCCGTAGGACTCCCACTTCTGCACCACCAGCAGGCGGCTTGCGCCGGCATCGCAAGTTGCGATCGTGTGGCGTGGCATCACGGCGCGTGCAGTCTCGACGGCGCGCTGCGGGGAGAGACCGTTAGCCGGGGTGTTGAGCGCATTCGATACCTGCTCGCGAAATTTTTTTGCGACTTTCTCGCCCCAGTCGGTGCCCTCAGGTGCAAGTGCTGCGAGGCGAGAAAGCAGAGGTTTGAGGTCACCGACGATTTCGGGGTCCGCAGGCACGAAACCGTCGACGCTTGGAATCGATGCAAGTGACAGCACTGGAATCGTATACGGCCATGGCTTCGGCTGCAGTTCCACCGCATCAAGGCCGATCGTAACGATGAGATCGGATTCGTTCACCAGCTCGCGCTCGATCAATCCGCCGATGATGCAGCCGGCACGCAACGCGTGGTCTTCCGGTATCGCGCCCTTGCACTTGGTCGTCGTGAGAACCGGCGCGCCGAGTTTTTCGGCGAACATCACCAGCTCCGCTGCCGCCTTGCACCAGTAGACGCCGAGGCCGACAAGCACGACCGGACGGCGCGAAAGCTTGAGCACGTCGAGCGCCGGCTTGAGGTCGGCACAATCCGGGCCCGGAAACACGAGGTTCGCGACCAGCGGCGGCTCGGACACATAATCACCGGCTTCCCGGGTGGTCTCGCTTTGCGGCAACTCGAAATGTATTGGGCCGGGCGGCGCCCCGGTGGCGGTGCGCATGGCGCGGCGCACCTGCTGACGTACGACCTTGGCGTCGATCGTGGTGCCCCACTTCACGATGGGATCGTAAATGGCAAGCTGGTTCAACCGCTGGCGCAGGCCGATCTCGTAGGTCGGCCGCGAATAGGAGTCCGTAATAGCGATCAGCGGCGACCGGTCGAGATACGCATGGGCGACGCCGTTGACCATGTTGGTGGCGCCAGGCCCGCGGGTCGACATGCAGATGCCGGGGCTTCCAGTGATGTCTCCCCAGGTCGAGGCCAGCATGGCGCCCGCGACCTCCTGCTTCATCAGCAGGAACCGCATCTGGCGCTGGCGCGCCGCTTCCATCAGCTCGACCGACTCGCCGCCGGGATGTCCCACGATGAAGGGCGTGCCGGCATCCTTGAATGCCGTCGCGAGCACTTCGACGGTCGTGGACATTCGGCATCCTCCTTTGTTACGGTGGAAACCTAGCACAGTTCGGCAGAAAGCGATTCGGAAGGGCGCGATAGCAGGATTCAACTCCGGTAGTCTCCCTGCTTGCAGGGAGAGGTCGAATCGCGCGCTCGCGGGCGAGCGAATGAACATATCTAGACGACTAATAATCGGTAGAATCGATTTTCGTTCCCGATCGTCTTCAAAGCATCAAATACCAAATCGCCGAATTTGTAAGCCTCAATCATATACTTGCGGCTCTCGGCTCTATCGGAAAAGCGACTAACCGGTTCGTCTTCTTTGGCATTTGTGGTTTCAAGAAAATGCTCATACTTGCTGAGTATAGCGGCAATAGTGGAGCTAGCATCAGATACATACGATTGTGCACTTAGCCATTCCAGCCTTTCAGTCGGCGTCATATTGATCATAAACTCGGCATCTCTTGGACTAACCGTATTGTGCCTCGCATAAATGGCAAGCAGATAGAGCAAGGCCGAGTAGCACGTTAACATTCTACTATGCTTTAGCTTATAATTTTTCAACTTCCCTTTTGCCTTTTCCGCCTCCGGCACTCTTTGTGTCCGAGCTTCATAGTTGACGCAAAACGTTCTCCATAGCCGAAGAATATCATTTGCAAGAAATGCGGGAATAAATTCATCTTTGTGATCGTAGTAATCTCTCCAATATGCAGTGACAACCTGACTTATGACCTCTCCATAAACTTGGTCCTCTAATGGAGGGTGGCTCTCCAACAGAAGCAGTAGCCTTGCCGTAAATGTGTTTATGGCGTCATCTTCTGGCGTACCGAGAGACTTGGTTAGGTCATGCACAGAGTAGTGATCAAGGTATTGACCATCTCCTGAAAACTCAGGAATATTCAGCTTGCGGGTAATTTTGATAAGCTCAGCCTTTATGCAGATTTCGTCCAGACCCTTTAACAGACTCCCCTCTTTGCCGTCGCGTCCCTCCCTTCCATCGCCCTTGCCTAAAATAAACACGTCAAGATCACTGAACTTGCTCGCTTCGCATCTGCCGAAAGATCCCGTTGCGTACACGCAGGCTTTGCCCGCGGCTAAACTTTCAACCACCTTCACGTTCTCGCGGAGCACCTGGAGTCGATCTTTTGCTTGAGCCCGGCGATCGGCGAGTGTACCCACCTACTCCCTCCCACTCGAATATATTGGCGAAAATTTCGGCTTGTGCGATTGCATCGTCCAATGCGTGATGAGTGTGTTGCCGTTTCGGCAACAGTAGCGGATCAAGCCTTAAACGGCCCGCCTCGGATATTGGAATTGCTGCTTTCACCGCATGAGCTGTCTTAATATCGAAGCATCGCGAGTAGCCGAAGGGAGAACCGTCGGCTGAAAATTTGATAAAATACCAATACAACCAAGCCCAATCGAAACTCAACGGATAGGCGACCAGTACCGGTTTAGCATTTTTCGAGTTGCTTTTCACCCAGCGATAAGCTTCTGTCATCGCATCTTCGGGGAGAGTGCCCTCAAGACATAAACGAACTCTGTCAAGTCCATTAACTCGCAAAGCTTCTTCTTGAAAGTTGTCTGAAATAGGCTTAAGCTCCTTGTAAAAAGTCCGTTCGTATTTGCCCGGCCGAATAAACTGTCTACCATCAAACGAACCAGCGTACACAATCGCGAAGGATAATATAGAAAACGGTCCAGGAATTGGACCATCCGTCTCGACATCGGCAGAAAAATAAACATCCACTACGCTCTCCGGCTGCTGGGAGGCGCGATCAACCTCGGTCGGGATTGGAGCGGTCCTCCTGTCAAGCATCTAGTGCACGTCTTTCATTTTCCTTTCGATATTGTTTTGATAGTTCTTTTTTCGCTGAATCGGAAGCCAGTGATCCACAGCAAAATATTCCCGCCACAAGAACTAGAGTGCTGACCGCCTGTAGGAAAAGAACGTACGTGCGTTCCTGATCTGTTCTTACCATAAACATTGCTCGATAGCAAGGGAGCGACAATCACTGCTCGGCGTGTTCGTCCGGAAAACCACGCTCCTTGCGAATGCGGGCGAATGCATCGTCGACGCGCGTTACGCGCCCGGCTTCGGCTTCGGCGATGCCGCACGCTATCGCTGCATCTAAAACGGCAAGGTTGCGTGCTCGGTCCCCGTCATCCCGTCCCAGCGGGCACATAGTTGTCACCTCAGTACCATCATCCCGAACAGCCGTGCCGCATTTACCCCGACGATCTTCTCCTTGTCCTCGGCCGAAATCGGACACGCCTCCACGAACTCGATCGGCTTCGGCTCGCCCACCGGATAGTCCGAGCCGAGCACCAC
>Ga0126369_10001049_pt1 | contig 18895 bp, 15 predicted proteins | sample PanSoiMetaPlot_1_FD_109646 | JGI IMG/M metagenome (GOLD analysis project Ga0126369, IMG submission 109646) | Tropical forest soil microbial communities from Panama - MetaG Plot_1 | ecosystem: Environmental > Terrestrial > Soil > Tropical forest > Bulk soil | place: Panama | collected 2016-02-17 | reverse complement strand
TGCCGACTACGGGGGCAGCTACCAGGTGGTGGTGGAGCCGCTCAAGATGAGCGCGACACCGCTCGTGGCTGAACGACCCGCACCCGCTCACGGTGAACACACGCGTCAGGTTCTCGCTGAGCTTGGTTACAGTGCTGCCGAAATAGACGACTTCGTCGCGTCGGCGGCGGCCGTGGAGCAGAGCACGACATGATGCCGGGACGACGCTCGTCGAATTCGGCCGCCTTCCCAATCAGGCGCGTGGGGCGCTAGCGTCATGCTATGCGGGCAAGGCGTAATTGCCATCTGGAACGGTATCGCAGAAGAAACCCGAGCCGAGTTCTATGCTTGGCACATGTCAGAGCACATGCCGGAGCGGGTGGGAATCCCGGGCTTCTTACGCGGGCGGCGCTACCGTGCTATCGATCAAACCACGCACCCCGAGTTCTTTACTCTCTATGAGCTGCATTCATTCGAGGTAGCAACCGGCCAAGACTATCTCAATCGGCTCAACGCACCTACGCCGTGGACCAGAAAGGTCACTGCGGCATTCCGCGATACGTCGCGCGCATTGGCGCGCGTTCTGGTCACCGTCGGGCCCGGCCCAGGTGGCGTACTGGCGACATTGCGATTCACGGTTCCGAGCGCTGGTGGGTCAACCTTGAGTACCGCTCTGCGAGATTTGATCCATGAAATTGTCCAGCTGCCGATGATCAGCGGCGCGCATCTTGCTGCCTCGAACGTGCACGCTTCGAACCTCAGAACGGCAGAGAGCGAAACCCGCGCCGACATTCAAGCCCCTCCTGACAGGTTTGTGCTGATCGAGGCCTGCGCGCCGGAGGCGTTGGATGAGCCGATCCGGCGCCTGGAGAATTCGGGTTGCATTCTTCACCCCATCATCGGCCGCTATGTCAACGAGTATTCGCGACTGAAGACAGATTGGGGGCCCGGCTGAATGGAGCTTTGTTTCGGCAACACGTGGCGGCAACGGGAGGTTGGGGTGAGGGGCGCCGCAACCCTGCCCCGGTGCAGGTCCGGGGCAGGGTTGTACTGGATAACGTCCGGGGCAGGGTTGTACTGGATAACGCTCAATATCCGTAACGATCCAGGAACAGATCGCGGCGATCGCGCCGAACATCTCTTCGATCGTACCGCAGGTCCCTCTGGTCGCGGCGGATGTCCGCGAAGTCCCTCCGGATATCCGCTCGACTGCCGTATCTGAGATCGCGGCCGAAGTCGCGCCAGTCCCGACGCAAGTCGGCACGGTCGCGACGAATGTCGAGCCTGTCCGTCCGGATGTCTCGTCGATCGGCTCTGATGTCCGCCCGGTGCCCGTACCAGGCGGCCGAGGCAGGGCTCGGAGCGAGTTCAAAACCGGCAATCACGGCAGTGGCGGCAAGAGCGATCATGATCTTGCGAGTCATGGTGCTTCTCCATTTTTCGCGCCCCCGATGGTTCAGCCGGTCTCATCATGCATGAGCGTACTGAACCACGACTGGCCGCAAGGTTCAGGCGCGATTCATCAACGTGACCGCAGTGCGGCGAGCTCCAGGTAACATGCAGTAGACTGGGGTACCCGCTGGAAGCCTTCAGGTACCGGGTAGCAGCCTCGCCCGCCAAACCGGCGACAATTTTTCCTGCTCCTTTGCAGCCACACGACGACGCGAGATCAGTGACTTTACGAATGCGCCGGCCTGACGCAGAGCGCGCTCCGACGACATTGCGTCGCCCGTTCACAAAGATTTCAGCGACTTCTGCGGAGGGAGATGTCGATGCGGTCTTTCACCAGGGCAATGGTCCTGAGGGCATTGCCCGCCATCATCCTCTCCACCGGTGCAATCGCACGCGCCGGCGACGCGCCAACCGGCTTCGACAACTCGACCAACGGGTTTGTCGATCAGCGCACTTTTGACGCCGATCGCGCGAGCTTCGAGGAAGTCGAAGCTATCGAGGATGGGCTCGGCCCATTGTACAACGCGCAATCGTGTCGCGAATGCCACCAGAATCCGGTGAGCGGCGGCGCCAGCCAGATCACGGAATTGCGCGCCGGCCATCTCGACCGCAAGGGGCGTTTCCAGAACGCGCGCATCCCGATTGCGCGCGGGACCGTCGTCATAACCGGGCGCTCCCTGGTCAATGATCGCGCCATCTGTCCCAACAAGGATTTTCCCGACACGGAAATTCAGGAGCGCGTGCCGGACCGTGAAAACGTCCGGACGCTGCGAATCTCGCTGAACCTGCTTGGCGACGGTTTTGTCGAGGCGATTGCGGATCAAATGCTGATCGACCTCGCGCGCAATCAGTGTCGTGCCTCGCGGGGGACGATCTGCGGGCAGGCGTTGCGCGTCCCGATCCTCGAGGCGCCCGGACAGACGGCGATCGGTCGCTTCGGCTGGAAGGATCAGCAAGCCAGCCTGCTTTCGTTCGCCGCCGACGCCTACCTGAACGAGATGGGGATCACCAGTTCGCTGCAGCCGAACGAAGTGACCACGCTCTGCAACACGGCGGAAGAGCCGAACGACAAGCCGGGGGAGGATGGCCTGGCCGATATCGACCGCTTCGCCCGCTTCGTTCGGTCCACAAAGGCGCCACCGCGCGATCGCACGCTGGCGGCGACGCCCAGGGCGGTCAGAGGAGCCGCAGTGTTTCACCGGATAGGATGCACGACATGCCACGTGCCGTCGTTGACGACCGCGCCCACCGGCACCAAGGTCAACGGCGGCGCATTCGCGGTGCCCGACGCGCTTGGCGGAAAGACGATCCATCCGTACAGCGATTTTCTGCTGCACGATGTTGGAACCGGCGACGGCATCGTGATGGCGGCTGTCGAGCATTACGGCAGGAACGCGTACGAAATCGACTGGAAGGGTTGGTCGGACAGACTGGTGCAGCAGACACGCGACAAAATCCGCACTCCGCCGTTGTGGGGCGTTCGGATGCGGCCGCGGCTGATGCATGATGGCGCGTCGATGACGTTCGCCGATGCGATCCGGCGGCATCGCGGCGAAGCCCGCCGGGCCGTGCGCAAATTCAATGATCTAGGTCGTTCAGACCGGCAGGCGATCGAGGACTTTCTGCGCTCGCTATAGTCTGTGGTTGAAGCGATATCGCCGCAGCGGTATCCCTTCCCCGGACGACCGAAAGTATTTCGACCGAGCCCTCGGTATTCGGTTGGTGACTACCCGTGCCCATTTATCGTTCTTCGAGATCCTTTATCCTTCCAGTCGTGGTGCTCAGCAGTCTTGCCTTGCGATGTCCCCCCAGAGCTTTCATGAGACGATTCATCTTGGTGCTCGTTGAACATGCTGCGCGTCAGGAACGCGACTTCGGTCCTGTTGCGGGCCTTGAGCTTCCGCATAATATTTCGAACATGAACCTTTACCGTGCTCTCACTCATGTCGAGCTCATGGGCGATGCACTTGTTGGATCTACCTTGACGCAACGAGGCCAACACAGTGTGTTCGCGGGAGGTCAACTTGTAGCCACATGCATTTGAGACGTCGCGCTCCGAGAGCATTTCGCGGAACGACGGAAGGGAGCTTGCGGGCATGAATGCGCTGCCCGATCGGATGAGATCCAGCGCGTGGATGACAACGTCAACCGGGGCATCGCTTGGAATGTATCCGCGCACCTCCTGGCCGAAAGCCGCAATGATTTTTTCCAAGTCTTCCGGCTCGTACAGAAGCGCCACTGGGGCCAGTCGCCCGGCGTCATAAAGCAGCGCGAGTTCCTCTTCGAGGTCGACTGCCCCGTTTTTGCCGGCGGAAAGCAGTATGACAGCCGGATCAGGATCGTGCATCGAAACCTTCTTCCGCCACTCGGCGACACTCGATGCCGCAACAACAACCCAGTTGACGCGCCTTGCGACGAGGGAACGTGTCAAGCATTCGCGATACAGCGGGCGCCTGTCGATAATAACCACCCTGCTGCACTCGTCCAGACAGCTTTGACGCGCCGCGTTGCCTGAAATAAAGCCTTTTTGGTTTCTTTTTTTTGCGCTGCCCTTCGTGGCATGGCGAGGGGTTCCTTGGCCAGATAGTTCCGATATTCCACTAGACATGACGCCGCCTCACTGATTTCAACAACGATGAAGCTGGCCCCCTTTGCCTGCGACCTATCGCAAAACTGGCGCACTCCCCTTTCTTACGTTTCTCAAAATGAATATTATCCTTATCAAAATCTTCTTTAGATTACAACTAATATATGACAGGAGTCTGACACTACACTTAATAATTTCACTCCGCGGTATCATATGATTGAGTATTAGGTATTATGTGAGGCCGGCTGGTACTTGGCGGTTGTGGTGTCGCGCATCGATCAGCTTGAGAAGTCCATGGGAACTTCGTGTTGCGTCTTGGCCCAGACGATCGGCCGTGTGGCGAGCCCCGATTCAAAAAAGTAGATGCGCCATGCGCGCAAGACTGCGAGCGCATTCACGAGGACGGCGACCGGCCATCTGAGCAGCACGCCGAAAGCGTCATAGCGGCCGTAAACTTCCTTGAACGCCGCCACCCGAAAGACAAGACGCAGATTCATCGCGACGATGTTGGCGAAGAGTACGGGCGGCAGCAAAGGTTGCAGCGTTGGCGGCAACTGATCGAGGTCAAAGGCGCCGAGGACCAGCGGAATGAGAAGTGCGAGGGAAATCGGCGGCAGGAAATTGGTGATGATGCCCTTGCGGTCGCGCAGGAAAAAATAGAAATCCCACGGGCCGGCGCGCCAGCCCAAGCGGTGCATGGCTTCGAAATTGATACCAAAGACCCATCGTGTCTTCTGACGCACCGACGCCGAGAAGCCTTGCGGGAAGAATTCCCGGGTGGCCACGAACTCCCCATACCGCGCAGCGCTCTCCGAGACCGCGGCGAATGCCGCCCGAAACCCGGCCCTCTTGGCCTCGATGCCCAGAATGTAATCCTCGGTCACGCATCCGGTCGCGAGCACGTGACCGCGTTGACGGAGGAAGTGCCTCACGAGCCGCTTCGTCATGCAGGTCCCGACCCCGGCGGACGGTATGGCCGCCCCGAGCGCATCCCGCACGACCATTTCACGGGTGTGGCGCTCGGCGAACTCGTCCATATAGGTGGCGGCGACGAGAGAGCGATTGCCGGACTCGAGAGAAAAAACGGGTATCTGGATGAAATCGTAGCTTTCGGCGTAGGCTCGGTAGATTTCGAACGAGCGCGGATCGATCACATCCTCGCTGTCATGAAGCACCACCATATCAGGCGCGTCGGCGTCCCCGAAGACCTGCCGAAACATCTCGTTGAGCATCTGTCCCTTCGAGGTCGGGCCGGCGAGACCGTTCACGACGACGCGCACTCGTTCGCGGTGCCCGGCACCGAGTTGCTTGGCCACGTCGCGCGTCTCGGTATCGTTCGGATATACTCCAAGCACAATGCGGACATCCGCATCCTGGATTCGCGCCAAGTTGCCTTCGACCATCTTCTCCAGGACATCGTGCTCATGCCAGTTGGCAACGAAAACAGCGATCGTCGGAGAGGTGCCGTCCTGGTCGGGCTCGGGCACGGAAAGCCGTCGACGCACGATACACAAGGCAAGCACATCGATCAGGAGATCGTCGAGCGAGGACAGGAAAATAAGAACAGCGACGATGAACATCGCAAGGGTGAGAGTGCCGGCCATTCGGCTTGCCTCGGCTCAAGGTCCGACGGGAACCCGGATATCTGCAGTCCTGTTGGCAATCTTCGGGTGCTGCAAAGCAGCCACCGGCGCAGCCTCACGGCTCGACTCCTCTCGTCGGCTGGCCGGACTCTCCAGCGTCGCCTCGGAATGCCGATCGGCCGCATTGGCCTTGTCCACCCAGGCGACGACGCCCGCATATTGCTCGCCAACCCAATCGGACACACTCGCGATCATCCTGGCCGCGGTCCTCACGGTGACCTCGCCAAAACTGCTGCAATCCGAGAAGGAGCATCCGTTGATTCGAACCTTCTGATTGGTCACGAAGCCATGTTCTTCGGCCAGCGAAATCCGCAAGAGCTGGCCGCTTTCGCGCGCCTGCACCGGCTTCTGGAACTCGGGGGGCAAAGCCTCGACCATGGGCAGAATCTTCTCGACCGTGGCATGCGTGCTCTGGCGCGCGCTGCTGACCTGCACCAGATCTCCCTCTGCCACGCCGGGGAACGAATTGTCCCCAAGGTAGGCGAGCACGAACGGCCGGCCCGTGTAGATTTCGAGTATCTTGCCCCCGGGCGCGAGGACGTCGCCGGGTGCCGCCACGACGGCGCCGACATAGCCGCTCGCGCGCGCCACCAGAACGCCGTCGGCGTATACGAGCTTCAAGTTCTGGTAGGCAGCATCCATCTCCGCGAGAGCCGAGCGGCTCTGACGCAGCTCCTCGTCCGCCGATAGCCGTTCCGCCTCCAGCGAGGCCACCCGCTCGTCGGCCCGATAACCCTCCGACGTAATCTGCTGTAAATAAGCAAAGCTCGTCGTGCCATTGTCGCGAGAACTTTCCAATCTGTCGAGGAACGTATGAATGCGGGATGCGTTCGCCTTGGCAATCGGAAGCAGCACATCCGTCGCCGCCCGGCGCGCGTCGAGGTGCGCGATGCTGCTGGCCAATCGAGCCTTCTGTGACGACAGGTCGGCGAGACTGCGGCTCATAGGGGCCGACTCGAGGATCACCACCGTCGCACCTTCATGCACGTAATCTCCGCGGCGCACAACGATCTGCTTGACTCGCGCTTCATAGGGGGCTGCGGCGGCCACTCGATCGCGCAGCACCAACCCGTCGGCGTTCAGCACAAGCACATTTTCACTCAAGTATTTAGTCGCGCCCGCGACGACGCCCGCGACGACTACGAGCACGACAACGCGCTTCCAGGATATGCGGCGCACGTCGAATCTTCTGCGAGCCGGGATGCCTGAAGCGGCTTGCGGGCGAGCTGGTGCGGTCACGCTGGTATCAAGGGCTGGAGCCGGTGATGTTCCCGGGATCTCGCCTGCGATCCCAACAAGTGCGGCGCGATTTTTCGGCCGGCGTTGCCGCGGCCGAACGGATTTTCGCCCGCCTGGTGCGTTCATGCTGGTATCAAGGGCTGGATCGGGTGATGTTCCTGGGATCTCGCCTGCGATCCCAACAAGTGCTGCGCGATTTTTCGGCCGGCGTCGCCGCGGCCGAACGGATTTTCGCCCGCAATGATCTGTCGTTTCGTGCACGTCGTGGCGGCTCTGACACCGGCCACGATCGACTCGTAGCTCGCACCCACCAGGCGGCCAAAACCGGCATCGACGACTTCGGGACGCTCGGTGGTATCACGAGCGATGATGACCGGTAGACCGAAGGTCGGCGCTTCCTCTTGGACGCCGCCCGAATCGGTGACAGCTACCCAGGCACGTTCCAGCAGGTAGACGAAGTCGGGATATCGGAGCGGCTCGAGCAGCCATACGCCGGACGCGCGCCCCAGAATCTGCTGGACCTGGTCCCGGACGGTCGGATTCAAATGGACCGGCAGGACGACGATCTTGTCGCCGTCGTTTCCAAGCTCCCTCAGCGCAAGGAGAATCTGCCGCAGGGGCTCGCCGAAGTTCTCCCGTCGGTGCGTGGTCACCAGCACGAGCTTCTTATCTGGGGGGAGCGAGCGCAAAGCGGGTTCGCGTGGCGTGTATCCGTCCTGCCCGACCAGCGAACGGACCTGAAGGAGCGCATCGACGACGGTGTTGCCGACCACATGGATTGCGTTGGGGTCGATCCCCTCCGCGAGCAGGTTGCCGGCTGCGGCGCGCGTGGGGGCGAAGTGTTGGTTGGCGCACAGGGTGATCGCACGCCTGTTGAACTCCTCGGGCCAAGGGGACGACAGATTGCCCGTCCTCAATCCGGCCTCGACGTGCGCGACCTGGACCTTGTTCAAGAAACCGGAACTCGCCCCAGCGGCTGCAGTCGCCGTGTCGCCCTGCACGACCAGCCAATCGTACCGAGCCGATCGAAGGACGTTTTCGATCTGCTGCATGACGAGGCCGAATTTTCCGGCCAAGCCGGCCGTGTTCACGACGTCCGCGCCGGAATGGGTCACGTCGATCTCGAACAGATCGAAAAGTCCGGTGGCCAGCTCAATGTGCTGGCCTGACCAGAACACGTCCAACTTCACATTCGGGCAATCCGACAAGGCGCGGCAGACAGGCGCCAGCTTGATGATTTCGGGACGCGTACCGAATGCAATGAGAATGCGCACTACACGAGACCTTTCCTCGATATCGCGAGGATCATAACTGAACGCGCGGCAGTTGGTACATTACCGAAATCGGCTTAGTTGCACCGCCTCTCAGGGCGAAGGCTACCGGCCCATACCCGCAATGCAAACGCGGGATGCACGGTCCGACAGCGATGAAACACAATAAAATCGAACTATTTTCGTTCGGCAGCATCAGGCGCGCGGTGCGCTTGAGGGATTTCGAAGGAAAAATGCTACGTCGTTGGGATTACTCCTTTCGGACGGTTTTAAATCGAATTGCTAAATTGACTGCGCGATCCCTCAGCACCTAACGTCGTGATCTGAATCACGCTTGCTTGACACCGTGGGGAAGGCTCATGCGCTCCTCGCGCATGATGTCGGATGGCGTCTTCAACTCGGGCGTCGCTATTGAGCAGCTTATCGACGACCTAACACAGCCAGGAATTCATCATGACCTACTCACGGCGGATAGGACGGCGAGGTTTTCTGGTCGGCACCGGGGCCGCAATGGCGCAGGCGGCGATGTTCACCGGGCCAGCGTCGGCGGACGAACAATCCGGGTCCGCCGGGCAAGTCGGCCAGCAGTTCGGCTTCACCCGGAAGCTCCACGCGGGTGGCAGGCCGAAGATCAAGCGCCCGCGTTACACCATCCCCGCGATCAACAATCCGCATTTCGTCCCCGTCGGGCGAGCGCTGGATGCGTCGCGGCCTCTGCCGCCGCCCCGGAGCGGCTCTGGCATTGGTCCCAGAGCCACGGCGCCCCACCCGTCGAACAGCCTGGCATCGGCTGTGTCGAGCATCTTGGCGGCTCTCGTTCCGAGCGCGTCGGCGGCAAGCGCGAGCACCTCCACCCTCGTTCTTTACGACACCACCGGACCCTGGGGCTGGCTTGGAGAACTGTACGGAATGATGGCGGCCAATCTGGCGAGCCACTTCGGCTCGTGGACGGCGATGCCTGTCGTCTCCTACACTCCCGGGCTGCTTAACAATTACACGGCCGTGATCTACATCGGCTCGACCTACGGTGAGCCGCTGCCGGCTCCCTTCCTGACCGATGTTTTCAATTCGTCCGTGCCGGTGATCTGGGCCTACGACAACATATGGCAGCTGACCGGCGCCTTCCCGAACTTTTCGAGTGCTTACGGATGGAATTGGAGCGGTTTCGACTTCTCGTCGGTGGCGGAAGTCGATTACAAGTCGCAAAAGCTCAAGCGCTACGCCCCGAATGGGGCCGGCATCATGAATTACGCGTCCGTCAACAGCGGCGTGACGGTGCTGGCGAACTGCGTGCGTGCCGATGGAACCACGTTCCCGTGGGCTCTGCGCTCGCGCAATCTCACTTACATCGGGGAGAATCCCCTCGTCTATATCAGCGAAGGCGACCGCTATCTCGCATTCTGCGATCTACTGTTCGACGCTCTGGCACCCGCGACGCCGACGCGACACCGGGCGCTGGTGCGGCTCGAGGACATCAATCCTACGTACGATCCTGCGACCTTGAGATCGATCGCGGATTGGCTGTCCGCAAACGGGGTTCCGTTCGGATTTCACATTTCGCCGCTCTACCTCGATCCGCAAGGGTTTTACAACAATGGCGTTCCGGTCAGCATCGGACTCGAAACGCAACAGAGCCTCATCAATGCGCTGAAATTTATGCAGTCCAAGGGTGGGACCATGATCTTCCACGGCTGGACGCACCAGTACAGCAACGTCGCCAACCCTTATACCGGCGTCACGGGTGATGATTGCGAGTTCTTTCGCATCACGCAAAATGCCGATCATACGTTGAATTACGTGGGCCCGGTGACCGAGGATACCTCGCCGGTCTGGGCAACGGGCCGTTTCAACTCGGCCTTCACGGAGCTGGCCGCCTCCGGATTGAGGGTACCCGATACCATGACGTTTCCGTCCTATGCGGCCTCGGCATTCGGTTACCAGGCGGTGACGAACTTCACATTCAACGGCGCGCGGGCTTTTTCCACTCGCGCCGAACGCTCGCTGTATTTCAGCGGGGTGCTATCCGGTGGCGCAATCGACCATACTCGCTTCGCGGGGCAGTATTTTCCTTATACGGTCAAGGACGTCTACAACTGCAATGTGCTGGCCGATACGTTGGGTGGTATTTCACCGGAGCCGTTCTTCCAGTTTCCCGCTCGGCTCCCCGCCGACATCGTCGCAGACGCACAACGGACATTGGTCGTGCGCGACGGCGTTGCAAGCTTCTTCTACAATCCCGACGACAGCATTTCGTATCTTCAGGAGACGGTAAACGGTCTCAAGAATCTCGGCTACACGTTCGTAGGGCAAGCCGGCGTATAGCGCAGCGCTGACTGGACCAGTGGTTGCCTTGGCACCATGCGGGATGGATCGGCGTGCAGCCCTGATTGGGATCGCCAATTGCCTGGTCTTCGCCAAGGCGTTCGCGACCTCCGGCGCACCGGCGGAATGGGGCTGTCGCCTGGGTGGCACATTCATCCAACCGACGAACTTGCAAGCGGCCTGGTCGAGCGCCGACTGGGGACGATTGTTCGACGAATTCGCGACGCTCGGAATCACGGACCTGTTCATACAGTGGACGGTTCTCGACCAAACGGCGTTCTTTCGGTCGACGCGGTTCAGGCTTTCGAGTGCGCCCACACTTCCGCTCGTGTTGACTCTCGCGGCGCGTACCAGGATCCGTGTTTGGATCGGGCTGCATCTCGACACGCGTTATTGGGAGGAGATCAAGCAAGGTCCCGATCGTGTTCAGATCTACCTGCGCGAGCGGCTTCGCGACCTCGATCGCTTGCTCGCCGAGCTCGAACCAGCGCTGGCGGAAGCACCGTTCGCCGGGTGGTATGTCACGGACGAGCTCGACGACCAGACGTGGGACGGCGGCGCCAAGCGCGCCGTATTGAAGCGATATCTGTCAGATACAGTAGCGCAACTCAGGTCGCGACGGCCGGCATCGAAGGTGGCAATTTCCGGCTTCACCAATTCAGATTCGGATCCCGATCTCACGGCCGCATTCTGGGCTGACGTTCTGAAGGCTTCGGGAATCGATCTTCTGCTCTTCCAAGATGGCGTCGGCGAAAGGAAGCTTCAGCTCGCCGACGTGCCTCGCTATTACGCCCCGCTTCTCGACGCCGTTCAGGGCGTGGGCGCCCAACTCGGGGGCGTCGTCGAATTGTTCAGCCTCATGCCGGATGGCAAGCGGTTGCCGGGGCCCATCGACAGGATACGGAGCCAGCTGGCGCTAGCGGACGGATTGCGGGGCTTTCCTCCCGTCGTCTTTTCGGTGCCGGACTACATGAGCGATCTTGCCGGACCACGGGCTGCGGATCTGCTCTGGCAATTCATTTCGGTGCAAAGCAAATGTTCATCGTGAGAAATGTATTGACCCGGTCCGCCGATGAGCCCCGACAGCAGGGTGACGTCATCGCATTGCATCAATTGGAAGCATCGGCTGAGATCCGCCGTGACCCAGCTGTCGAGGAACTCGAGGCGTTCGGGCATCAGTCGCCCTTTCTCCGCCAAGCGGCTGCAGACGGCTTTTGCGTTCTGGTCGCGAAAGCGTTCGATGACCATGAAAAGCACGTCCGTTCTCCCTATGACACAGGAGGGGCGCTGGCTCAGCCAGGAGGCGTGGTCACCGTAGCGCCATCGGTGATCGGCGTCATCTGCTCCGGATCGAGCTGCAGCCAGGCGGTCTCGCCCTTCTGATACACCTCGAGCGGCGGCGTGGTGACGCGCAGGCGCGTGCGGCCGGCGGCCGGCACCACGACGTAGTCCCAGAACTCGCCCAGATAGGCGCGCTCGACGATTCTGACCTCGACCTGCGGCCGGTTGCCGGCCGGCGGCCCCGGCGTCCGCGCGAGCCGCATGCTCTGCGGCCGCACCGAGAAGGTGACCTTGCCGGCGAGCGCGGCGCCGTCGACGATCGCGGCGCGCGCGACCGCGAAGGCGTCGAACGCGATCTCGGCGCCGTTGCAGGTGCCGTCGATGAAATTGGAGCGGCCGATGAAGCCGGCGACGAAGCGCGTCCTCGGCCGGGTGTAGAGCGTGTGCGGGTCGTCCACCTGCTCGATGCGGCCCTGGTTCATCACGGCGATGCGGTCGGACGTCACCATGGCCTCGGCCTGATCGTGCGTGACGTAGACCGTGGTGATGCGGAACTCGTCGTGCAGCCGCTTGATCTCGAAGCGCATCTCCTCGCGCAGGTTGGCGTCGAGGTTGGAGAGCGGCTCGTCGAGCAGCAGCACCGACGGCTTGATCACGATGGCGCGCGCGAGCGCGACGCGCTGCTGCTGGCCGCCGCTGAGCTCCGCTGGATAGCGCCCGGCGAGGTGGCCCATGTGCACCACCTCGAGCATCTCGCGCACGCGCCGGCGCACCTCGTCGGCAGAAATCCTGCGCAGCTCGAGCCCAAAGGCGACATTCTGCTCCACCGTCATGTTGGGCCAGATCGCGTAGCTCTGGAAGATCATCGACATGTCACGCCGCTCCGGCGGCAGCGAGCCGGCGGGCGACGAGAGCACCTTGCCGTCCATCTCGATCGTCCCGGCGGTCGGGTCGATGAAGCCGGCGATCATGCGCAGCGTCGTGGTCTTGCCGCAGCCCGACGGGCCCAGCAGCGAGACGAACTCGCCGGGCCTGATGTCGAGGTCGAGCCCGGCGACGGCGAGGGTGCTGCCAAAGCGGCGCTCCACCCCGCGCAGCACGAGCTTGGTCATCACACGCTCCTGCGCAGCATGAAATCGCGGCCGATGATGCGGAAGCCGATCGCCGCGATGATCAGCGTCACCACCAGCAGGATGGTGCCGAGCGCGGCCAGCACCTCGAAATTGCCCTCCTCGGACAGGTCGAACAGCATCACCGAGATCACCCGCGAGTTCGGCCCGACCAGGAAGATCGCCGAGGAGAGCTCGCGCGCGGCCGGGATGAACACCAGGATCCAGGCGCCGGCCAGGCTCTTCTTCAGGAGCGGGGCGAGCACCCGGCGGATCGCCAGCAGCCGTCCGCCGCCGAGGATGCGCACCGCCTCCTCCATCTCGGGATTGATGCTGCGCATGCTGGCGGCGCTCGACGTGTAGGCGATCGGCAGGAAGCGCGTCGTGAAGGCGAGCACCAGGATGGTGCCGGTGCCGTAGAGCGCGAGCGGCGGCGGCGCGTAGGCGGCGTAGAAGCCGATCGCCAGCACGATGCCGGGAATCACGAACGGCGCCACGCACAGGAACGCCAGTACGTTCGACCACGGCACCAGCTGGCGGCTCACCACGTAGGCGATGGCGAGCGAGAGCGCGATCGCCAGGAAGGCGGTGGCGCCCGCATAGACGAAGGTGTTGATGATGGTGCTCTGCGCCTGGGTCTGCTCGAACAGAAGATAGTGGAAATTGCCGAGCGTGAGGTTGTCGAGCGAGAAGCCGCGCCCCCACGCCTTGGCGAAGGCCGCCTGCAGCAGCACGCTCAGGGGCAGCAGCACCGACAGCGCGCACACGAACAGCGCGTAGCCGAGCATCACCCAGCGCCAGCCGCCGAGCGCGATCATGCGCCGCTCGCCGCCCTTGCCGGTCACGGCGGCGTAGCCCTTGCGGCCGAGGATGCGGCGCTGCAGCCAGAACATCAGCACCGTGATGACGAGGAGCGGGATGGCGTAGGCGGCCGCCACCTCGACCTGCACCGGGTATTCGAAGAACTGCCAGAGCTGCGTCGCGACCACGTTGAAGCGCGCCGGAAGCGCGATCAGCGCGGGCGCGCCGAACAGCGATATCGCCTCGAGGAAGCTGATGATCAGGCCGCCGAGGATGGCGGGAAACACCATCGGCAGGGTGATGCGGAAGGCGGTGCGCAGCTTGCCGGCGCCGAGCACCTGCGCGGCGTCCTCCATCTCGGACGAGACGAGGTCGAGCGCCGAATTGGTGAAGACGAAGATGTAGGGAAACGAGGTGACCGCGACCACCAGGATCAGGCCGGGCATGGAATAGACGTTGAAGACGCCGTGCGCCTCGCCGGTCGCCGCCACCCACAGCCGGTTGAGCCAGCCGGAATTGGGGCCGGCCAGCAGAATCCAGCCGATCGCGCCGAGATAGGGCGGCGTGATGAAGGCGCCGAGCACCATGACGCGCACGAAGCCCTTCAGCGGCATGTCGGTGCGCGAGATCGCCCAGGCGATCGGCACGCCGAACAGCCCGGCCAGGATCGCGACGCCGACGCCGAGCTCGAGCGAGTTGCCGAGCGCCGCGAGGTGGCGCCAGTTGACATAGGCCGTGTGGTAGTTGGCGAGCGTGAGGCGGCCGGTCTCGGGCTCCTGGAAGCTCGCCACCACGAGCCGCACCGTCGGGCTCGCCACCAGGAAGATCAGCAATGCGATCATGACGATCCACAGCGCCATGCTGGGATCGAGGCGGCGCAGCATGCCGCTGGCGCGGGCGCCCGCGAAGCTGAGGGTCTGGTCGCTCACCGGTGCGCGCGTCTCCGCCGGCCAAGCCGTGCCTGAAGCTCTAACTAACTAAATCACACCCCGAAGACCTCGCGCCACTGCTTGATGACCTCGGGAATGCCCTTGCTGATCTCCTCGACGGTCGGCCGGATCGTCTTCACGTCCTTCGCCGACTTGAAGCCGCCGGACGGCGTCACCTCGGCCCGCATCGATTCGTTGAAGTGCTCGACCCAGATCTTCGAGGCGTCGACGCTCATGAGGAATTCCATGTGGAGCCGCGCCGCATTGGGATGGCGGACCCCTTTCATGATGCCGGACGGCGCGAGAATCAGCACGGTCCCGTCGGTCGGATAGATCATCGCCAGCGGATTGCCCTTGCGCAGGCTTTCGACCGTCGAGTTGTTCGCCGCCGTGCCGGCGATCGTGCTTTCGCCCGAGTTGAGCAGCGTGACCGTGTCGTTGATCGACCGGCCGACGCGCGGATTGTTCTTGGCGAGCTTCTCGAAGAAGTCCCAGCCGTACAGCTTGCGCAGCGTGACCACCCAGGTCCCGACATAGCCGCTGAACGCCGGATGGCCGAGCGCGATCTGGTCCTTCCACTTGGCGTCGATGAGCCCGGTCCAGTTGGTGGGCGCGTCGGCGAGCTTCACCTTCGCGGTGTTGCACGACATGCCGATCAGCCCGGCCGAGGTCACGAAATAATAGCCGTCCGGATCGTAGCCCTTGTAGATGTCGAGCACCTTGGTCGAGCTCTCCGGGACATATTTCTCCAAGAGCTTCTTGTCCTTCAGGTAGACGTAGTGGCCGATGTCGGTCGAGCTGAACACGTCGACCTGCATGGCGCCGGCCTTGAGCTCCTGCGCGACCCGCTGGAAGGCGACCTGCGCGGTGGTGCGCACCACGTTGCACTTGATGCCCGGATAGAGCTGCTCGAACTTGCGTCCGAGCGCCTGGGCGGTGACGTCGTCGGAGTGCGTCGTGTACCAGGTGAGCTCGCCTTCCTTCCTGGCCGCCTCGTAGAGCTCCTTCTCGTGCGGCGTCATGTCGGCGCGGGCGGCGCGCGGCGCGAGCGTCGCCCCCAATCCGACCGCGAGCGCGGCGGATCCGCCGGCAAGAACGTCGCGCCGCGTGGCGGCGAAGATGCGGGTCATGAGCTTCCTCCCTGCCGGCCAGTCGTCGCCCCGCCCGCCGGCGTTTTGGCTGCGCCGCCGCAGTCGATGGTAGCGGCGGGCAGCGAGCGAGTGTGCCGCGTCCGTCAGTCGCCATAAAGGGGGAACCTGGCCGAGCGGTCGGGACGCGTGGTCGCACGGGCGGCGCTCGATGTGCCCTTGGCGGGCGCACGCCGCTGCCGCAATCTACGGCCGGGGCCGGCGACCAGGTTCATTCTTCCAGGGAGGTGGAAACCGATGGGTGCGGCGCAAAACGTGCTGATCGTCGGCGCCGGCATGGCCGGGATGAGCCTTGGCGTCGCCCTCAAGCGCGCCGGGGTCGACTGCGAGATCGTCGAGATCCGGCCCGCGCTGAGCGAGCCGGGAACCGGCATCTCGCTGCAGGGGCCGGCGCTGCGCGCGCTCAAGACAATCGGGGTGGCCGACCGCTGTGTGGCGCTGGGCTTCGGCTATTCGCACTTCAAGACCTGCGATGCGGCCGGCAACGTCACCGGGACGGTGGAGCTTCCTCGCCTGCTCGGCCCCGACTATCCGGCGACGCTCGGCATCATGCGCCAGGCGGTGCACGAGGTGCTCGCCGAGGAGCTCAAGCGCCTCGGCGTGCCGATCCGTCTCGGCACGTCGGTGGAGACACTCGAGGAGTACGATCGCGGCGTCGAGGCGACCTTCACCGACGGCGCGCGGCGGCGCTTCGATCTCGCCGTCGGCGCCGACGGCGCGAATTCGCGCGTCCGCGACCTGGCGCTGGGCCCGCAACACCGCTCGCACTACACCGGACAGATGAACTGGCGCGCCACCGTGAGCCGGCCGCCGGAGGTGCAGGGCCGCTATTCGTATTTCGGCCCGACCAACAAGTCCGGCTTCAACCCGGTGTCGGACACCACGATGTACATCTACATCGTGCAGAACGTGCCGGTCCGCCCGCGCTGGGACGACGCCGAGCTTCCGCAGATGATGCGCGGCCTGCTCGCGGAGTTCGGCGGCGCGCTCGGCCGCGCGCGCGAGGAGGTGCGTGACCCCGAGCAGATCATCTGCCGTCCGATCTTCTCGCTGATCGTGCCGCCGCCGTGGCACCGCGGGCGGATCGTCGTCATCGGCGACGCCGCGCATGCGACCACCCCGCACCTCGCGAGCGGAGCAAGCCTCGCGATCGAGGACGCGATCGTACTGGCACGGCTGCTCGCCGCCGAGACTCCGCTCGACGCCGCGCTCGACGCGTTCACCCCGCTGCGCTACGAGCGCTGCCGCATGATCGTGGAGAATTCCGAGCTGCTCGGCGAGTGGGAGAAGAACCCGAGCGCGCCGAACGCCGACACCATCAACGTGGTCGCGCGCTCGTACCGGGCGCTGGCCGAGCCGGTCTAGCTCGCAACCGCCTCCGCAAAATCGTTGACCAGCTCGTGTGCGCCGAACAGCGCGCGCTCGCGCAGCCACGCCTGAGTGGCCTGCCAGGTGTCCTGGCCGTACGGCAGAAAGACGATGCGCTCGCCGCTGGAGAAGCGCCGCACGTCGACCTTGTCGTTGTAGCGCTCGGGGATCTCGTTGCGATAGAAGTGCTTGTATTTCTCCGGCGCGAGGTCGAGGTCCATCTGCGCGCGCCGCAGACCGTTCATGTATCTCTCGACGTCGGCCTCGGCGACGCCATCGGGATACATGAAGGCGATCATGAAGGTCGTGTCGACGATCTTGCGGAAGCCGAGCTGCTCGAGCACCTGATAGGTGATGCCCCAGACGCTGGTCGCCGGCACGTCGCGCTCGACGCCGACGTCGACGCGCGCCCACGACGAGCCGACGAAGCGCAGCTTGATCCTGTCGCGCGCGAGGAACGGCTCGAGCGCCTGGATGGTGGTGAAGTGGCTGCCCGAATGGTAGCCGACCGCGATCTCCTGGCCGGCCAGCTCCTCCGGCCGCGTAATGGCTGAGTCGGGCGGCACCATGATTCCGCCGGGCGTGACGACGTAGGACTTGCCCCACATGGTGCCGATGTCCTGCGACGACGCCTGGTTCACGGCCCAGTGGCAGGCGCACGAGATGTCGGATCTGACGCCCTTGTTGCCGCCGCCCTGGCGATAGGATTCGAACGCGCCGCTCATCACGTCGACCACCTTGCCGCCGGCGTCGACCTGCCTCTTGCGCTCCGCCGACAAGCCGCCCTGGAACTCGTAGTCGAGACCCTCGGCGCGGAAGTAGCCCTTCTCGTGGGCGATCCATTCCTGCAGGCGGCCGTGCGGCTGGATGATGAACTTTGCCATGGCGGCTGGCTCCCCGGCTCACTCTGTCACTGGCTAACTGTCCCGGGCGAACTTGTAAACATATCCGACTGGGCGATAATGCGACGAGCCGGGCGGCTGCCCACGGCGCACGAACAGAACGGGAGGACTGACATGCGGACGATCAGCAGGTGGATCCTGGCCGCCTTGCTGGCAGCGGCTGGCGCGAGCGCACTCCCTCTCGGCTCCGCCGCGCAGAACCGCCAGTTCTCCTTCGCCTACGACCAGCCGAAAGGCAGCGGCTACGACGCCGGCGCCGACATCTTCGACAAGAAGCTCAGAGAGCTCAGCAACGGCACGCTGTCGATCAACAAGTATCCCGGCGCACAGCTCGGCACCGAGGCGCAGACGATGCAGAAGGTGCAGACGGGCGACATCGATTTCGTCTTTCTGTCGACCGCCAACGCATCGACCGCCCAGCCGGAGTCCGGGGTGTTCTCGATTCACTTCATCTTCCGGGACGAAAACCACGCCATGAAGGTCCTCGGCGACGCCAGGGTGATCGCGGCGATGCGCGAGCTCTATGCGGCCAAGATCACGGGCGCCCACATGATCGGTCTCGGCTCGCAGGGCCTGCGCCACATGTACGGCCGGAAGCCCGTGCAAAAGGTCGTGGATCTCAAGGGCGTCAAGATGCGCGTGCAGGCGACCGTCACCGAGGACGCCACTTTCCCCGCCTACGGCGCACAGGTCGTGCACATGGCCTTCGGCGAGGTCTACACCGCGCTGCAGACCGGCGTGGCCGACATGGCCGAGAACGGCATCAACAACTACCTGATCAACAAGCATTACGAGCCGGCGCCGGTGCTCTCGCTCACCGAGCACGAGGCCAACAATGCCGCGCTGTTCATCAGTGACAAGGCG
>Ga0126369_10001048_pt1 | contig 18901 bp, 15 predicted proteins | sample PanSoiMetaPlot_1_FD_109646 | JGI IMG/M metagenome (GOLD analysis project Ga0126369, IMG submission 109646) | Tropical forest soil microbial communities from Panama - MetaG Plot_1 | ecosystem: Environmental > Terrestrial > Soil > Tropical forest > Bulk soil | place: Panama | collected 2016-02-17 | reverse complement strand
CAGCAGCAGTAGCGGCAGCAGCACCAGCGGCGGCAGGAGCAGCAGCACCAGCGGCGGCAGGGGCGGCACCGGCAGGGGCGGCACCGGCTATTGTCGGAAGAGGTGGCGGACCCAATTTAGCTACAGCGTTATTCCTTTTGGATATGATTAAAGGCAAGACCCAGAGAGACGAGGTTCGGCGTATACTTAAGGAGGATTACAAATGGTCTGATGCACAGATCGAAGACTTCATGTCTAAACCCATTGAGGAACAGCATAAGATCCTTGATTCGATGGGAGTTCCGAAGGCCGAGGCTGAAAAGCCCCCAACCTTTGCAGAAAGATTCACTGGTGCTCCTGAAGAGAGGCGCGATAGTTTCTTTGGTATGCTGAAGAGACAAGATGAAGCGCGACAGCGACAGGAGGAAGAGGACGAGAAGAAGAAGAAAGAGGAGATTGATAAGGCAAGGGCAGATCGTGAGAAAAAGGCCGAGGAAGATGCGAGAAAAAAGCTACCTCCTGGATTTCAAGCTGCTCCTAAATTTCCGCCTGAGTCAGAAGTGGAACGACGAGCATTGGAACGACGAGGATTTCGATTTCCACCTCCTGAGCCTACGATTGAACGCGAACCGGCAGGTCCTCCGAAGCAGGCGGAGGAGTTGTTGCGCAGACCTCCAATATCAGAAGATGAGAAGCGAGAACTAGAGAAGAAAGGTTTTCGATTTGTTCCTGGTGCTGAGCAGTTCAAACCTGCGACAGAATCAGAAAAGCGGGAACTAGAAAAGAAGGGAGTTCGATTCCCGGTTGTTCCTGAAGAGGAACATGAACCTGAAGGTCCACCGAGGCAGGCAAGAGAGACAACTGAATCTCTCAAGAAGATGTCCCTTCAGGTAGACCAGACGACCGACTCGTTGCGACCAGTTCCAGGAGTTACGAACAGCACCGCAACATCATTGAAGCATCTCGCCGAGCCGACAGACGAGGTTTCGGCATCATTGATCAAGATGTCTGCGCCAGTGGCTAGCACTGCTGCTGGTCTGCAGGGTGTGGCTGCGCCAGCGGGGCAGGCTGCAGATGGATTGACCAAGGTCGCTCCGCCGACGAATAATGTTGCGTCGGCGATGGACATGCTCTACAGCGCGATTTTGCGTTTGATAAATTTGTTGAATACGATAAAATTACCTACAGGAGGAGCAGGAGCAGGCGTTGAATCTTCTATTACTGTGACTGGTGGTTTACCTCCTCCTCCGTCGAGTGGCCCGAAACTTGTTACTCCTGGTCAGCCTCCATCTCCCGGTGGACCTCAAATTCTTAGGCCACCACCATCTGGTGGCGGTGCGCCGGCACCTACTCCTGCACCAACGCCGACACCGCCAACTCCAGCACCAACGCCACCAACTCCAGCACCCACACCGCCAACACCCACTCCGTCACCACCTATACCCACGCCTACGCCATCCCCATTGCCGCCACGAACGCGACAACCCGGTGGCGGTGCTGCTGGTGGTATGGTGCCTGGCGAAGGTTGGATGCCGCCGACAATTTCTCCTAGGCAAACAGAAAGAATTTGGCCGAGAAGCAAAGGTCCCAGCGCTACCGAACAGGACGCTTGGATAAATGAAGGTCATCCTGAAGGCACTTATCCGCCAGATGACTGGATAATGAGGCATCGTGAGAGAGGTGCTGGGCCAGGAACGCCTGGGCCAGGAACGCCTGAGCCAGGAACAACACCTAAGAAAGAAGTTGCACCGCCAACTGCTGATGAACAGCGCGAATGGAAACGGCAAGGAGGCACAGGCCCTGCACCAGATGATTGGTTAGAGCAACAAAGAAGCGGTAAGGGTGCAGGAACTGGGGAAGGAGCAGGAGTTCCTCGATTGCCTCCTGGTTGGGAGCAGCAGCCGGATGGTACGCTCAAGGGCCCAGACGGTCAGGTCATAGATCCGAAGACGGGTGAGACGATTCAGGCAGTACCGCCTCCTGAGATAACTACAGGACCAACAAGACGCGAACCGTTTTATGATCCGTTATCTGGCCTTCCGATGTACGGACCTTCTAGCGCGGGGAAGGAAGCTGCAGCAGAGCAAGAGCAGGTACCGTTGCCGCGTCCGCGTCCACAACGTGCGACAGGCGAACTCGCACCGTCATATGAGCGGCAGGAACCAATACCTCCACCTATCGAGGAGACGCCGCCGAGTATTGAACCTCCTGGTGGCCCGTTTCGGGAACCTCGCTACGGACCTGAGGGCACCTATGATATGGAGGAAGACTATTTTCAACAGGGCGGTCCTGTTGGTAGTGAAGACATAATAGCAAAATTTGCTGAGGAGAATTTAAGGATAAATCCAGAGAATTGGGAAAAGATGCTGCGAGAGACGCAGCCGTCTTCAAATATTGAAGATCGTCGTAGTTATACTCGCGAACAGAAAACGGAGGAGTGGTGGCAAAGTATTCAAGACCAAATCACAGAGGCGCAAGCAAAGCAAGAGAACAGGGAGCAAGAGAGAAGAAAAGGGAGAGCTGATGGCGGTCCTGTTAGTGGCTTCGGCAGCGGCACCAGCGACGATGTGCCCATTAGAGCTTCTGTGGGTGAGTATGTTGTCAGGGCAGATGGTAGCAATTTGGGTGATGCATTTAAGCACTTCACCGGTACATACATGCCAGGCTTCCAGGCAGGAGGCAAAGTCACTACTCGTGCTGAGAGAGCTGCAGAGAGGCGTAGAAAGCGCATTCAGGCGCAGAGGGCATATCGCGCCCGTGAGATGCAGGAGTCGATGCTTGGCATTGGCGGACTTGGTGGAGGCCCAGATGATCCGTATAGCCCGCATCCTCCAGGCTATGAGGTGGGTGCGCCTGAGCCATACCAGCAGGGTGGCCTTGTCGGTATAGGAGGTGCTTTAACTGGAATGATGCAGGGTTTTGCAGGTGGCAGTTTATTTGCCAGCTCGATGACGACAGCCGTGCCCAACTATCCTGCGATCCTGGATAAGGCTATCGCAGATGTCAGTGCTAGGCTACAGAATCCAATGAGCAGTTTCTACGCGCTAGATCTGACGACGAATATGGGTAATTTTCCTGCCATGGTAAGTCCAGAAACGATAGAGGCACTTCAGAACTCAGCTCTGGCGGGTAAATTGACACAAACAGGTCCACGGCCGTCTTGGTATTCCTGAGATGCTAAGTCTACCGAATGGCACATTACTCGTTTTGACGCCTCTGTCAGGCTTCGCTTCGCTGCAGCTTACACCGTTTGCGGCGCGTGGTTTGACACAAACGCTTGAATTGATAGGCGCGAGTGGGCCTGGTGGGCAATGGGTGCGCCGTGATGTGAATGGTTTTGCGCGTAGTCTCGCGGACACGCGCTTCCGTAAGTATAGGAGCACGATTACTTGCACTGACGGTGAAACGCCATGCCTCGATGATGCTTGGATCGGCGAAACCTGTGAGGTCAGTTGCGCATTGGAACTTAATTATGTAACTGGCGCGACTCCAGCGCGACCAGCAGTCAGTGGTTCGTCGCGCACAGAAGGCACAGTGACGTTCTATCGGCCACAGTTGATTATGCTCGTTGAGAACATTAAAAACTCATTCGCTGAGTGGCAAGCCAGAAATAGTTGGCAAATAGATCTGATGGAGATCTGATGGCTGCTGGCGGCACAGAATTTACTTTCTTCTTCGCGTGGGTTCATCCCAACACGGCGTGGGATTTATCGCTTGCACGCTTTGACGAGAACATCTTTAGCCTCTTGATTGAGCATGATGAGGGCCAGATACCAGCAGCTACTGTAGAGATTAAAAATCCACGCGTTGGTCTAATAAGCGCAGGTAGACAGTATTGGACATGGATCTCATATTCGCGCGATGCTTGTGATGCACATCCTTTATTTTATGGACGATTGCTTGGCATCCCAGAGCAGATCATGTTTAATACTATCAAGATGAAGTTCATTGCGCGACCTACAGATTACATATATCAAAAACAGCACATAGCAGAATCTTTGAAGGTCATGCCAAATTATGACCCAATCTTTCTTGAGATTACCAGGCGCGATGATCCGGATACGATTCTTGAGGGATGGTCGGCGCTGTATCATGTGGATCGTGTGAACAACCGTGTATCGGCGAGTGACATACTTGTGGGTGAGGATGGCACAGTAGCATTTGCCGGGCAAGATGTGTTTTATGATAGTGTACAGATGAAAGTTCTGCAGTCTCCTCTGGCAGCAGTCAATGTTAAGGCTGATGTTCAGTGGCAACAGCAATATCGCGATCATTTTCTTGTTGGACAGTGGGCATGGCCTACGCTCGGCTCGGATGCCTTTGTTGGTGACTGGCCAAAGAGTGGAACGAATCTGGGCGGCGGGTGGACTGCAGGTGTTTCTTGGGCAGGTGAGAGAAATCCAACTCCTTTTGGCCCGAATCTCACGGTGACGCAAACGCCGCTTAATTTTCAATGGGTCAATCAAGCGAAGACGCATCGCTTTGGCGATACGATGTCAATCAGCATCAATTATACACCGCCTTTTGGAAACAATATTATTTTAAGGGAAGTCAGACAAATTGGCATTCAGAATCCGTATGCCGTTGATGGATTTGGTGATCCAGCCCCAGTTAATATTCCTGCGAAGGTAACCATTGATTGGTTTTGTTGGTTGCCGTTCACACTTAATTTTACTGGCAAGCAGTCGTTGGCGATGCTGAGCATGATTTACGCGGCAGACCGAAAACGCTCCGAAAAGTTAGAGTTGACCGTCAAGGCTGATGTACAGCATGTTTTGATCGATCCTCTAGTGACGGAGGACACGGAGCAGATCACGCTGAAAAGTGGCGATTTATCTCAACCCTTCAGCGATTTGTTGAATTGGAGTAGCGTCGGATTCGGTGGTTCGGTCTCTGTGGGTCAAATCATCTTCCCAGATAATCCATTGGTGCCAGGGCAAACTTCATCACAAATCGCGGTTCAAGGTGGTACCACAGGAATGACTGTGCCGACATTCTCTAATATCGCGGGACAAACGACTGCCGATGGCAGTGTCGTATGGGCGAGTTTGGGAGAGACTCCACCGACTGAAGGTTCACAAGATTGGGTTAGACTTGCCCGCGTAGGACTTGGGACGCTGCTATTGCCCAAACCAATCTCAGGTGTGCCTGATCTTGCCTCAATAATGATTCCTGGTTCCTTAAATTTTCCGCCAACTGGAACAGCGGTATCACTTTACAGCATCTTTAGCCAAATCAACGCCGGTCCTGGTGATTTAATGTACGAATGCAATGGGGCAGGCATGTTAGGCGGATTTGGACCACAAGCAACATTCAGCAATTTCACTAACCCAAGCGGACAATTTCTCTATCTTGCTGTACAGGCAGGAACTTCAGCAGAATTTCATCCTACGTTCAACGAGACTGTGGGTGGTCAAACTACGGATGGCGGTATCATTTGGCAGAACATTGGTCAGGTGAATCTTCCGATTGGCGGCTGGCCAGGAATGACACCCGCTGCCTCATACTTTCCTACTGATAGAGGATTAAAGAGTGTGGAACATATGCTCTGTCGTGCGCGAGCAAAACTGCGCAAGCGCGCACGTGCAGTTGAAGTGAGTTTTGACACACGCTTTGAGGCTGCATCACAGCTCTCCTGCCGTATGAATGCCAGCATTCATGACCCGCGGCTTCCAGGAGGTTCTGCGTCTGGCAAGGTCATTTCGTACAAACTGCAGGTGAATGGTGATTCTGGCGTCGTCATCGGCAATGTCACACTTGGTTGCAGCATCGGCAATCAGGCGCTTGCGCTTTTTCGTGACGTTGTTGATCCATTTCTGGTCACTGATCCTGGTATCCCATCCTATGTGGGTGTTGCTGGTACACCCAACGGTTACGTCAATCCTGGATATCAGGTCTATTATAGCAGCAATACGTTGCTAACGCCGGGAGATCCAAACTATGTTCCTCCTGGTACATTGCCAACGCAAGGTGTGCCAGGAGGTTCGCCGTCGAATCCTCCAAACTGGCCAACGCTACCGCCGACACTGCCGCCAGTGGGTTGTCCGCCGTTGAATTCTCCTTGGTCGTCTGGACCGAGTCCATCGACGGGCAACGATATTGGCTATACGCCACCAGCGAGCAATCCAAATGACGATGGGATCATCTTTCCAGCAGCGCCGGGTGATTTGATGTTGCGTAATCAATGGCACGGCATTCCTTCAACCATCAATCCGTTGAATATTACGCTGCTCAATTTGCAGCTTCAACAGATAATTCGTGATGCCATTGCGCAGAGTAATCCAGAGCAAACTTCAACTACTCCTGGATTCTCAGGGGTGAGTATAACATATCCAGATGCCCTTACCATTCAGAATAACGTTGAACAACAGATCGTCAAACAAATGCTCCAAGGCAACAGTTTGTGGTATGAACTGGTTCTCAAGCCATTGACGAATGGCCCGTTTGCGAATTATTATGTCGTCGACACGACTGTTCTGGCGATACCCAAAACCATCGATTTGGCTGCTTCCTAGGAGATCCTGGTGCCTAAAGGCTTTGATGATCCTGTTCGCGCTTATCAATTGCCGACATCCACTCCGGCACAGATTTATTTATCGCAGTTCAATCTCGGATCCAACAATACCCCGATCCACGTGACGCCTGGATTTGGCGGTGGCGGCGGATCCAATACACCACAGATCAAGACAGGTACAGCACACTTTGACGAGACAGTCACATTTTATATGGATCAAGCAGCGGTTGAGGCGAGGGAAGCTTAAAATGGCCATTATTTACCGCACCAGTGGTCCATGGGGATCAGGGATCAGTTCTGATCTCACTCCAAATCAAGTAGATTTTAACTTTTGGCAACTTGTGCAAGATGTCGCTGCTAAGGCAGTGCAAGGTGTTGGCATTTCCAACATAGTTGTGAATGGTGATCAAATGACGGTGGTCTTAACAGATCATACGTTACTTGGTCCATATACATTACCGACTGCGAAGTTTACATTCCGTGGAGCGTGGGCACCAAGCACTGCATACTCAATCAATGATATTATCACACATGCTGGTTCGACTTACCTTGTACTGTGGAATCACACCAGTGCAGCCACCTTCGATCCCAATGCAAATGATGGGATGGGCCATAATTATTATGGCTTGCTGCTATCGAGTCCTGCGCAGACCATTCCGACAGGTGGCGCTGCGGGTACTTTTCTCAGGAAAGTTACTAGCGCAGATTATGATGATGCTTGGCAGACAGCCATTCTTGATGATTTGGCTGACGTTACTATTACGTCGCCTGTCAGTGGCAATGTCATCACGCGGTCAGGTAGCCTTTGGGTGAATGCACCACCCAGCCCTGGTGCACTAGCAAATCTGACTGATGTAGCACTCACCACGCTGACAGCTAAAGAGGTCTTAACTTGGAATGGAACTAAATGGGCTAATGGTCCTCCGGCAGGAACACTCGTTAGTCTTTCCGATGTAACGATTTCATCGCCAATTGTAGGTCAACCCCTGGTCTATAATGGTTCTTCCTGGTCTAATCAAAGTGTGGCTGATCTCCCGGCATTCAACATTGGCGCAGTATCCGGAACAACTACGGTGGATATGCGGACAAATGAATTGATTCGTTTACAGCTCTCGGGTAACTTGACCATCAATAGTTTCACTTGGCCCACCGCCAGTTCTGGTCAGTTCGTACGGCGTGTGGTTGAGGTTAGAGATACTGGCAGCTTCATATTGACATGGCCGAGTGCCATGAAGTGGGCGGGTGGGAATGTGCCAGTTCTGACGCTTGGCGGCACAGACGTGTACGCTATCTATACTTATGACGGCGGCGCTACTGTTTATGGCAGCATCGTTGGTCAAGCATACGCATAAGGAGAAATCATCATGGCGGGTGGTAAGGCCACTACTTTCGAAAATGACTGGTTGAAGCTCATCTTCAACGCAGTCGCTATCCCTAACATCGCGGATAATGCTGCGAGTGCACCGTTAACTAATCTTTACTTGAGTTTGCATACGGCTGATCCTGGTGCGGGCGGCAACCAAAGCACCACTGAAGCTACCTACGCCAGCTACACGCGCATCGCTGTGGCGCGTACTAGCGCAGGCTTCACAGTTACGAGTAACAGTTGCGTACTGGCGAGTCCGGCAACATTTCCCACACCGACTGCTGGAGCAGGCGAGGTTGAGACATTCTTCGCCGTGGGAACGGCATCGAGCGGAACTGGCAAGATTCTTTATCGTGGTCCGATCACGCCAAACATCACCATCGCGGTGGGAACGCCGCCACAGCTCACGACCGGTACGACGATTACGGAGAACTGAGATGGCTTTGTTGATGTATGAAGGATTTGACAATTGGACGCCCAGCGGTGTTGCTTCATTTTTTACTGGACAAGTTGGATCTGCTGGGACAGGTATTTGGTCTGTTACTTTAATTCCTAGTTTTCCTGCTGGGACGCTGGGTGGTAAGGCGATGAATTGCGGTAATACATCATCTTTCAATTATAATATAGGCGCTGCCAGTACCAACACGATGATTATTGGGCTTCGTTACAATTCCAATAGTGGTACAGCTCAAGTTTTACAATTCCTTGACAGCGCTGCGGCTGTTCAATGCGGCATCACCATATCCTCAGGACATTTAATTTTCTGGCGTGGAACGACCGCCACGGTTTTAGGAACGGGGACAGCAACGATTTCGACCAGTGCCGATAATTACATCGAGGCAAAAATTCCGTTTGGAAATTCAGTCAATGTCGAAATTCGAGTAAATGGTGTCACTGATATCTCACTGACTGGAGTCGACACGACTAATACGGCGAATCAAAATTGGCAGTACTTTGCTCAAGCTGGCACACCTGGTGGTAGCTTAGTTTTGTATGATGATATCTATTTGCTCGATAACTCGGGTTCCGCTCCGTTCAATGATTTTCTTGGAATCGTGCGTGTCGAGACGCTTTTTCCGACCTCGGCTAATGGCACGCCACAGTGGACACCGAATACTTCGACCAATGTATCGCGTGTTCAAGAAACTGCAGTTGACAGCGATACAAGTTATAACAGTTCATTGACTGCAGGTAATATCGATACCTTTAATCATGGATCATTATCTTCGACGCCAGTATCGATCTTCGCGGCAAAGGTTCAGTCCTTTGCTCGCAAGGAAGATGTCACTATCCATACAGTTCGTAATAAACTAATTTCTAACGTCACGACAGCCAACGGCACAACGCGTGGCGTGAGCACAGTTTATCAGTTGCAAGAAGACTATTTTCTAACTGATCCTGACACAGCAGCAGCGTGGGCGAGTGCGAGTGCGATAAACAATACTAAAATCGGCTACGAGCTGGTTTCGTAATGGCAATTGCGCTAGTAACTGTTGGCGCGATAAGCAGCTCTGGATCTGCCGCCGCATTAGCTCCTGCCCTGCCTGCTTCGCGGGTAAACAATAATATCCTGATTTCAGTTGTTTCAGCAAATGCGACTGGCAAAACATTTGCTTTAGGTGGCGCCGGTTGGACTGCTGGTGACAGCATCAATACCGGAAATTTATCCGCTGCATGGGCCTGGCGCTTAGTCGACGGGACCGAGACATCCCCTTCATGGTCTTGGACTGGTGCTGCTGCCTGCGAATCCCTGGTTACTCAATTTTCGGGCAATCAGACAACTACACCAATTGGAAATATAAACAAGGCCACTGCCAATTCTTCAACTACGAGTACGATAGCATCTATTACAACGACAGCTAATAATTCTGTCATTCTCGGGACAATATTGATTTCAGCAAACGCCGCCGTTGGACTACCTGTAGGCTGGACAAACGTTTCTTCAAATGCTGGCGGTGGTGGATCAGAGCATCAGTTCTATGGCTTTGTCGGAACCAGTGGAACGCAATCTGAGCCTGTTTCCCAGGCTATCACCACTTCCGATTGGGCGAGTTTTGGAGTTGAAATTGTCGGTCCTGGCGGCACTGCCATCAATCTTAATGTCCGTCAGACTCAGGTTGTCCAGCAGGTTCTGCAGCGTTATTCATCAACTGCAGCTGCTCGTCAGACCCAAGTCGTCCAGCAGGTTCTGCGTTCAGTCAGCACGTTTGCGACCACAGTAGGTAACGCAGATGGCGCTGCGACAGCAGTATCGATCACTGGTCTCATCACTGGTCACGCGGATGGCTTTGCGACCGTTCAAGCATTCCCACCGTCGCATGGCAATGCTGATGGCCGTGCAGACGTTGTTGGATACAGCCGCAATGTTGCCAAGGCTGCGGGGCAGGCTGATGGCTTCGCCAATGTATCAGGCCTGAGTGGGCAGCCGGCGACCGGTCATGCCGATGGCTTCGCTAACGTATTCTCCACTAAGACCAAGATCACGCGCGGTTCTGCTGCGCTGTTAGCGGGGATTTGATGACACGCAAGGCGCATGTGAAGCGCATCTACCAGCAGGACCCAGATACTGGCAATATCAATCAAGATGTCTGGGTCGATGTTTTGCGTATTGATCAATTGTCGATTGCTCAGCAGGGAAAAGATACTGGTGCTCAAGGCATAATCACGAATTATAATTTCAAATGGGACGATGATCCTAATAATTTTATTAATATTGGCGATCAGCAGCAAGAAAATGCAAATCCGAAGCGTGTGACAGAGCAGCTTCCGATCAAGAATCCAGATGATAATACTCAGAGCATTAATTTATGGATTGTTGATAGGTTGACGACGATTCTGCAGGGACAAACCAGTGGCGTGGCAGGTCAGGGAACACGTCTGGTGTTTAATAATACGCCTTTCTTTCCTGCTCCTGATGCGCCTGCCGGGACGCCATCAAATCGTACGACCTCCGTGATCAAGATTATCAATAATGATCTTGGAGGTAGCGGTGGTCTAGACATGACGTTGGGGCCAGTCGATTGGTTTAATGTTTATTTACCTGCGCTCACGAATGGACAAAAAGACGATAGTCAACATATCAATGTCGAAATGACAGACGATTTCAAAGTCCTATTTGGACCAGATGCAACTAATGATAGTGGGGCCGTAGGTCAAGTCATCAAATACGTTTTGGGTAATAATAGACCAGTGGAAAATTTATTTGATCAAGCCGATCCATACGCGGATGCAAATACACCAGCCATTCGTACTGATCCGTTACAGACTATTGTTAATGTCAACTGGGGCACTCCGGCTAAAAGTGTCGTTTGGCTTTTTGGACCTAGAGGATCGACAACTGTCATTGGACAGATGATGAAAAGCGGAGATAAGGATTATATCAGCATTAGTAATCAAAATCCGGCAGAACCATCACCAACCGGACCTGTAATTGACGTTCCAACTGATACATTTTCTGCCAACAAGACGACGGTAACACAAAACCCAATTTTTCCTCAATTCACTGATACTGTGATAATTATCGGCAACAATGTGACATTGACCCCTGCCACAGTAAAGATCGATTGGCGAGGTTACACGCAAGTAACCTACTACAAATTTGACTCGCTGGGGGCATGGTCTCCATCTAATCCAGCAGGCTCATTATTTTTTGATTTTAACGGGAAACAAATCGCAAAAATACCTTCCGATGCAGCGCAGAAAAGGGGCAGGTTAATTGCTAAGGATGACGAGGGCGCCGTGTACATATTAGGGGAGCAGATTACTTCAACTTCGGTCGGGGGCGTATTGACCAAATATGATCAACAAGGTAATGTTTTATGGAAACGAACCGGGCCAGATGATTCACCAAATGCTGGATACGATGCGGCCTACTATGACACGAAAAACAATCGAATCATAGCAACACAAGTAGGTTCGTCATGGTTTGAAAAAGATTTCTTGGATTTGGGAGGCGGTGTCTTGAGTAACATTCAAAACAGTTTTACAATAAGCAATGCAGTCTGTTCCCGCAATGGCAAAGTCTTCGCTACGTATCCTCCTGATCCCAATTCTACAATTTCATCTAATAATGGCCTTGTCGGTTTTGACATATTCGGCAATGAAACATTTCGCACGGGAAATCCGCCTGATGGTGATCCATACATTCTTGCTTTTGAGCCTTTTGGCGAACGATATCTTGTGGCAGATTTCACAAAAGCATATTCAACACAAGTCAATATAGGAGGAACTTATTACCAAACAAGCTACAGGCAAGATTTTACACGTGTTTATGATGCTGATATTGGAAAGTTGTTGAATGAGACTCAATGGAATGGCCAAAATGTGTTTCATAATGACGTAACAGATTTATCTGGATATTTCCCGCCAGCGCAATTTTATCACAGCACCGTGCAACAATTTAATCAAAACACAGATAACTACTCATTTATAGATGGAATAGCGGCCCAATATACATTTCCTCGTACCGATTGGCCATTACCATGATCTATTCAGTCCATAATGTGTCAGCTTCTCCACGTGCCTTTTATGACGCGCAGAAGCAAGAAATCACACTCAAGCCTGGCACGATGCGACTCGTTGATCTTGATGATGGAACTTACACCAATTTATCGATGCGTCAAGATATTATCATCAAGCCAGCATCATTTGAGCGATATGCGCCATACGCAACACCGGCAGTTAATAAACATGCTCTTCTTGTTACAGGTCATTTCGGCATCGGTGATAATCTACATCAGCGCGCTGTGATGCGCGAATTGATGCGAGATCATGACGTTTGGTTGCATACCTGCCATGCTGAGCTTTATCACGACCTTATTAAGCAAGGGCTCAAGCTTGTGCTGCGACCAACAAATCTACATGCGCAGGCCAAAACAATCGCGCGCGAAAAGGAACTGTTCGCTAGCTTTCCACCGCCACCAGCAAATGCACGCCCGCTCAACATTGGCTATCCCAAAGTACTAATCGATAAACATGGTTCGATCCTTGAGACGATGTTCGGTTGCGTCGGCAAAATAATGCCAGAACAACCAGACTTTAGCCTGCCAATCAAGCCAGAATGGAAGGAAGCAGTTCGTGATAAATATCTCAACAAATGGGACACCAAAGGTAAACGATTACTCGTCCACCGTCCTATCGTCGTCCGTAACGAGTGGGATGGCCGATCACGTAATCCCGATCTCAACAGCTACGACCAACTTTACCGCACTATCCGCGATCAGCTCTTCGTTGTCAGTGTGGCTGATTTGGCCGTCGGACGAGAATGGATCGATGGTCCTCACCAGGAAGTAGATGTCGCGTTACATAATGGTGAGTTGACATTCCCAGAGATGGCAGCGCTGTTTGCTGAGGCAGATTTAGTATTTTGCAATGCAGGATTTGCGCCAGTATTGGCACAAGCCGTTGGTACGCCAGTGATTGTAGTATATGGCGGGCGTGAGAGTTATCGTACTACGCAACGCGTGGGCGCACATTTGGCGCGCACTTTGCCTATTGATCCGATCAATCCATGCGATTGCCATAGCGCACATCACGCCTGTGACAAACGTATAGATCTGCCAAAGGCATTAATGGCAGTGAAAGAATTTGCGCTTGGAAAGCAGAATAATACGCTGCTATTTGGTACATTCTATATTGACAGTGCGGATCGCAGCAATTTGACTGATTTATGGAAGCGGCTTCATTTGACGTTGAATGGTGCGGACTGTGACTTCCTTGCCGTGGATTCCCAATCTCCCCTTTATAAATTCAGGGAGTGGCACCTCTACGATGGTGTCCGTCATCACCTGATGTACTGGAACTTCCCTGACAACATTGGGCACCTCAGTCGCAGACAAACGACGCAGGGGCGTGATGGCTGGGGCCGAGCTTTCTGTAAAGGTTTGGAAATCGCTTGTGAACTTGGGTACGAATTTGTCGTCCATATTGAAGGCGACTCCCTGCTGCGATTGAAAGTAGGTGATATTATCAAATGGATGCGCCAAGATCAAATTGAATGTGTATCAACACCAGTCAAGGGCATCTTGGCCCCTAGTGCAGCCCAACAATGGGTCGAAACCGGGCTGATGTTCTTCTCAACTGATTATCTGAGAAAGTCAGATTTCATTAAGCGTTATGATTGGCCTAACCGCAAATCAGCTCCAACGCCAGAGCGCTGGATTAGAATGGCCATTCTCAACCATTGCCAGCGCCTACGACTCATGGATTGGCGGGCATTCAGAGCCGACAAGCAACCAATCACCAAGGATAATATCGAGCAGCTTAACTTAGACTGGGTGACGCATCAGCATGATAGCGCACAGCAAGGAGTGTATGAGAAGTTTGTCGAGATGGCGCTCGCAAAGGAGGTGATGCAAAATAAACCCGCAGACGGGAATGCCGTGGCCGGACCCAAAGATAATGCGATGCTGCAGCCGAAGGAGGTGATGCTAGATAGTCGATCCTCACAGGGACGTGCGGATAATGCGATGCCGCAGCTGAAACTCAATCTCGGCTGCGGCACCAACAAGCTCGCGGGCTGGGAAAACCGCGACGCTGATGTTGATATTACCAAACGATTACCTTGGCCAGACGGTAGCGTCAGCCACATCTTCATCGAGCATTGCGTGGAACATGTCCCTTACAAATCAGCAATTAGCTTCTTTCAAGAGGCGCATCGAGTTCTTGCGCCAGGTGGAGTGCTTCGAGTTACAGTCCCATCTCTCGAGCAAATAGCTAAATGTGATGAAGTTGACTATCACCAATTCACGACTCAATGGCAAAAAATTGGCGCCACTAAGCGCGGTGCCATGAGTGCCATCATCTACGCGCATGGTCATGAGTGTGCCTGGAATGTACAATTGCTCAAGGATACACTTTATTTCTCAGGCTTCGATGATGTGCTCGAGTGTAAGCCCGGGCAATCAAATGATCCAGCGCTGCGAGGCGTTGAAGGTCATGGCAAAGTGATTGGCGACAAGTTCAACTTGATCGAGTCTTGCACCTGTGAAGCACGTAAGGCTGGCCAATTGATCATCGTTCCTGCACAAGCGATAGCAGAAGTTGCCATCGTTATCGGCGGCGCTGAATGCTGGCGGCAAGACTTAGCGGAGGCGCGTCGTCTTATTGGTGACAGGAGTTTTCGTTACTACTATATCAATGATCATATTAAGACATTTCCCGACCCTGGCGTTGCAGTCACGCTGCACCCTGATAAACTTAACGGTGTAGAGGCTTGGTTGACAATTAGACGCCAAGCCGGGTTGATAGAACCGGAGCAAGTTTGGGCGCACCGCAAGCACACCTGCGTCACTCATGACACAGCAAGCATAGAATGGCAAGGCAGCTCAGGTCTATTCGCCGTACAGGTGGCTCGACGCAATGGCCACAGAAAGATCATTGGCTGTGGTGTTCCAATGACTGTCGATGGTTCTCACTTCGAGCGTCATCAGAAGTGGCAGAGTGCAATCCAGTTTCGAACTGGATGGGCACGCTGTAGACAAGACCTTGGATGTTTTCGCTCGATGTCGGGCTGGACTGCTGAGCAGTTTGGCAAGCCCGATGAAGAGTGGTTAAGAAACGGGTAAGCGCAACGAGTGGCATCCTCGTTGCGCTGCTCGGGCGCGTCGTCACTCCGATCTAGACGGGTGGGACTTCTCCTCCCCACCCGGCAGGAGGAGCAAGGCGGCGCGCCATTTTTTATGCTGCCAATGGAGTCTTGTTTGCGCTGGCGATGATGTGATCCTCGTCGTGACGTAGATGCAGCAGCTGAGTCAATAGCTGATCACCTAGCGGAATGGTGTAGTCGGCGTGCACGCAATAGCGTACCACCTCCTTCTTTCCGTCCAATTCGGTGATATTACCGGAGGCGGTGCGGCCATTGATTTTGTAAGTCTTCTTTGATTTGCCGCCCTCCACCAAAAACCATCCGTGCTTATCGAGCGCCGTGCAAAAACATACGTGGTCACTCCTGATGGCTCCATCCTTGCGGATCACGCCACCGATATTCTTCCTGCCAGATTACATTTGGCACTGGCTTACTAGGAGCCTCAGCCCAATATAATCGGTCCCTCGATAACATCCGCGGTCCATTGTACCAACACTTGACATCAGGCTGTGGATAGATCTGAGTACGGAAGTGCCAGCTTGCATTCAACGGCTCCAAATGACAAAGCAGCTTATCCTCGCCGTACGCGTATCTGACGAGTGCAGTCAGTGCAACGACAACTGCAAGGATCATAGCCGCCGTAACGAGCTCAGACCTCATTTGTCCCTCTCCAGTTCTCGAACACGAGGCATCTCCTTTCTAATACGCGCCGGGTCGTCCACAAATCGTGGGCTCCTACAAATTTTCTCGCGCGCCTCTTCAAGCGTCTCAGCTATAACGATCCACAGACCGCGGCTCTGGGTAACCCCGTCGTCATTCCACCCGAGCACGTTGTCCCACTCGTAAGCTCTCTCCGTCATTTCTTCCTCTCAATCTCTCCCATCAGGCACGCTCCCCGTCCTCCCTGCGCCTCCCACATCGCCAGCGCCTGGTAGCACCTCGCCTCGGTCGGATATGCTCCCATCGTCGTCCACAGCTCCTTGCTGATGTACACGATCAGTATCCAGCGCACTTCCTCCTCCTTCCCCCCACCTTCGAGGCGCACATAGATTACTCCTATCATCCCTCCCCTTCATGAAACTCTTTGCACACATCGAGAGCTTTTCCTGCGAACTGCTTTGAGCGCTCAGTATGTTCGCTTAATTCTCGGCTGCGCCGTTCCACATCAGCGATCATCTTGTCGCCGTAGGCTCGCGCTTCCTTAAGTCTATCTTGGGCTTCAGTCACGGCGCCCTCGTGCGTTGCCATCATCGCCTCAACTGCCTTCTTAGTCAATGCAACAAACTCATGTGCGTCATACTTAGGCGGCTGTGGTGGCAGTTGAACATCGGGCTTCACATCAAGTATTTTACCAAGATTACCGATCAGCTGTTCATCGAGCTTATTCATGGGTTTTCTCCTCTCGCCGGCTTTCGCCCTACGCGACTGCAACTGCGTAGGGCTACTCACCGGCAGTTCCTGTAGCTTTGTGCCACAGGTTAGGCCTCAAGTTGTTGAATGACTTTCTTGAGCGCTGCCTGATTGGACCAGCTATACACACCACCAGTCTTCTTGACTTTGGCATCGCGCAGTTTAACTCGTGCTGTCGCTTCCTTGATGCCCATGGCTTTGGCCAGATCAGCAACTCCCAACCCTTCGCTCTTCTGTTTCTTCACTGCCATTTCATTACTCCTTTTCGAAGGCAGATACGACGCTATAGACTGTCGACTCTTTGCTTTTTATCCGATTGATCTTCTCTTCGTCAACTGTATTCTCGCAGTAAATCAACCAAGCATGTACCTCCTTTTCTTGCGTGAGACCTTGCAATCTCGCCATCAGCTGCTCGAAGTCGATGTAGCTGTGGTTCATCGAATAGATGACCAAAGTGCTCGCTCGTGCAAAACTGACGCTGACACTGCCTGTGCGCAGCTGAGCAATGAGGACATCATATCTGCCCTGCGCGAAGTCATCGATCAACTGGACACGCGCTTTGCCCTTTATCCCCCCATATAGAATACCCACCCGACGCCTGGTGTTGAGCATGTCCTTGAGCGCCCTCAGCTCGTGCAAGTATCGCACGAAGATGACCACAGGTTCGAGTGTTGAGCTCTCCCAACGTGATAACAGCGCCCGCAGCTTGCGCTCTTTGGCAAAGCCTACGCGGTGAGCAATCTCGTTCTCATCTAGTACAGCGCCACCTGTGATCTGCTCGAGTTTGGCCAGTTTGGTGATGGGCAGCGAGCCTGTGATCGCCGCTCCGTCGAGCGTCACCATGTCGTGCTTGCTCATGCACTGATAGATATCATCTTGCCTGCCGAGCAGCATAGTGGGCACGAGATGAAGCTGCACAGGTTTGATACCCATGAAGTCTGTAGTCAGACGATAGATGTGGTTGCGCAGGACGTGCAGGAATATCGGCAGCTTGCGCATATCGAAGATCCATTGGCGGTTCATGAAGCCGCCCTTGTAGCAAAAGCGCTCAGCAAAAGGCGTGAAGTTCTCTCCTAGTATCGTATGATCGACAAAGCGAATCTGAGCCCATACGTCAATAGGTGAGTCGTCAATTGGTGTCCCAGACAGCGCCAGGCGCCGCTGAGCATGCCTAAAGCGGCGCGCCATGCGCGACTGCCCGGTGCCGCGTGCTTTCAAGCCCTGGGACTCGTCAACGACGACTAGCTGGATACTGCCAAGCAGCCTTTGGACATGCCTGGGAGGCATTTTCGACGCTTCCTGGTAGGATACACCGGCGACGAATGCTGGCGCACCAGTGAGCTCCTGAGGCCGTCTGAGCGGTATTCCTAGTGTTGCCAGCGCCGGGCGCCATATGGCGTCGATTGCCGTGCGCGGGGCGATGATGAGGATACGCATGAGCTTCAGGCGCTGGATGACAGCGCAGGTGATATAGGTCTTACCTGTGCGCTGCTGGGCGAACAGCGCCACCCCTCCTTCGTCTTTGATGCGCTCGATGATCCAATCGGCGGCGGCGCGCTGCTGCGGCAAGAGCGTGGCGTACCAATCGGACGGCAGTGTCAGGTTCAATGACAATTGCCGCGATTCCTCCTGCTTTCTTAATCTGTTTGAGTTCATACAGTTGCAGCTCCGTCGCTATCTCGCCTGGATTTTTTACCTCAAATCCAAAAAATAGACCGCATACACAACCGATGATGTCGGGCAATCCTGCACGCTGATAGTCGCTACCATGGACCTTGAACTCCCAGATAAGGCCGGGAAACGCGAGGTGCAGCGCTTCCCGTACCTTGATCTGACGGCGCGTCTCAGGCTTACGGGCCATTAGCCTTCGAGAAGACCTGCTTCCTCGAGCGCGGCGATGACGCCATTGCGCTTCTTGGTGAGCGTCTTCCATTCAGTGAGGTCAATCTCGAGTCCAGCCTTCTCGATCAGCGACTCGAGGTCGTCTTCGCCCATATCACCGACTTCGTCCTCACTGAACTTGACGGCCTTCTTTTTCTTGCTATTG